>Ga0207646_10002076_pt1 | contig 24034 bp, 27 predicted proteins | sample KBSK5502metaG_FD_184343 | JGI IMG/M metagenome (GOLD analysis project Ga0207646, IMG submission 184343) | Corn, switchgrass and miscanthus rhizosphere microbial communities from Kellogg Biological Station, Michigan, USA - KBS K5-50-2 metaG... | ecosystem: Host-associated > Plants > Roots >... | reverse complement strand
AGGTCCGCGCATCGCCTCGTGGGTGAACTCCTTCATCGGCGCGCCGTAGAAATCGGGACGGTAAAAGACGAGCTTGGCGGCGTCAGGGACCGGCTGACGCGAGACCGCATGAATCAACGCAAACAGCACTTTCGTGCCGAAACTGTAGCCACTAGTGAGGATCTTCAGACGCATGCTCACTCCCTTTCTCGCCAGTCATGGCATCAGCGAGGGCGTCGAGCGCCGTCTCATACTGCCGCGTGGCTTGACCGATGGCGGCGCAGACCACGAGCTCGAAGAGCTGATCCTCGCTCGCGCCCGACGCCAGAACGGCGGCGACGTCCTCGTTCGTAACCCGTGTTGGCTCTCTGGCGACCTTGTCGATCAGCGAGCGTAGCGGCTCGGCGAGCCCTGCGTTCTCGAAGGCAGCGCGCCGAGAGGCGCGCGACGCCCTGCCGTCTCCCTCGAGGACCCGGGTGACCAGCGTCCTGTGCGCCGTGCGCTTCCTGTCTTCTGGTAGCATGGTATCCCGCTCTCTTCTTGCCAGTTCTGTGATTGCTCGACTGTAAGTATATGCCAAAGTCGGAAGCGAAGTATTGTAAAAAAGGGAACTATTGCCCGGCGGAGAAGGCTCTGCCAAACTCATTGACGATGCCAGCGTAGTGTTGGGGCGTAAATCCGGTAAAGCGCTGAAACTCTTTAATGAAGTGGGACTGATCATAATAGTACGCTGACCAATGGTTGCGAAAGAAGGTTGGTGACTGGTGCTGCATCCATCCCTGGTACACTTCCTGAAACCGCAGGATGCTCGCGAGCAACTTTGGAGAAACCCCGACGTGTTCCTGAAAGAGCCTGTCCAAATAGCGCCTGGTGTAGCCAATGTGGGCGGCGAGTTCCTGGACCGGCATCATGCCGTGGGTCTGGGCGAGCAGATCAAGGGTGTGATCAAGGAGCGCATACTCCTTGTCGTTCTGTTGAAGCAGGTGCGTCAGGGCAGTCTGCAGCAGCACAATCTTTTGCTGCGGGTCTTCCGCATCACCGACCAGAGTTTGGAGCCTCGCTCCTTGCGGGCCGAATAACTCTTCGAAGCTCACCATCCGATTGGTGAGTTCATGCATGCTCAGCTTGAACAAGTGGTACAGTCCCTTTGGGGTCAATTCGACGCCAATGGTACCGGTATCCGTTACCGTTGAGGCAATGGTCGTTGGGTTGCTCTGGATTCCCACCAGGAAGATCTGGTGTTCTTGCGCGTTGAGGAGTCGATGACTGACAGCGGCACATAACGAGTTTTGGTAGGGAACAATGATTTTGGCTCTGCCATCGGGCACGATGATCCTGCTGTCAGCGAGTGGCACCCCAGAGCTACTCTCAAAGACCCAAATGAGAGCCACATAGGGGGAGAGCTGTTGTTCTGGCTGGGTGAAGGAGACTTTCATGGCTTTCCTCTTCCCACAGAGAGAATGGCTTTACGCGTGATTTCGTCTTGAGAACAGGAGACGAGCACCACAAGGGAAGAGGCAGGGGCTGCCGGTGTGCCCTGGTTTGCATCGCATCGTTAACCAGAGAGCCTTGATCCTCTCCATGCACAGGCGCCTCCACACCTCCATGCCTTGCTTCTTACCAAAGCCTTTTGCTCTCTGCTCCCTACTCCCAAAACGAAATCTATACCCTAGCTGTAACACTCCTCCACACTCTCATGAGAGAGGCTTTTCCGCAAAGACCGCGCTCAGCGATGCTGTTGATTCCCGAAGAAGCGCTTGGAGAACAGCAGTGAGAGAGATCTTCTTCAAGTGATGCCTTCAACACCTCAAGAAGTCAGTTCATCCCACTTCTTTCAATTGCCGAGCATGAGAAACGCGGGAGGGCCTTACATGAATCGGCGGGATGCGTCGTGGATGAGACGTGCTCGACCATCACCTGGAAATGCTCGACCATCACTCTCTTGCAAAACAAGATACTGCGTGTTATACTGTCTCCAGTACACTGTAATGCAAGAGAGTGAAAGCGTGAGACGCTCATGGACACCCGTTCGACGCAGTTACTCAAAGGCACGCTCGATATGTGCCTGCTCGCCACCATTGCGCAGCGGCCCTGTTATGGTTACGAGATGGTGCAGCAACTGGCTCAGCAGGGGTTGGATCTGGTGAGTGAGGGCAGCATCTACCCGCTCTTGAGCCGCCTGCAACACCTCGGCTACATCGAGGGCTACCTGGTGCCGTCGCGTGATGGTCCAAGCCGCAAGTATTATCGGCTCCTTCCTGCAGGGGCCAAACAGCTGGAGCGGTGGCAGGCCGAGTGGGAGGCGTTTGCCCTGGCGGTGGAGCGCATCCTGAAAGGAGCACACGCTGATGCACAGAGCTGATCAGCAGACGCAGCGACAGATCGCTGATCTGGTTGAGGCCTGCGCGGGCTACTGGGAACTGCGCGGTATCACGCGCGCGAGCAGCACTGAAATGCAACTCGAACTGGAGCAGCACTTACAGCAAGCGGTCTCCGATGGCAAGTCCCTGGAAGCGGTGCTTGGTCCCAATCCCCTGGCTTTCGCCGAAGCCTGGGCGCGCGAAATGCATCCCCGAATCTTTCGAGGAGGGGCCGCAGCTCTCCGAGGGCTGGTCTACGTCCTGAGCATTGTGAGTACCACCGCGCTGTTTTCGCAACTGCTTGTGCATTCCTCCGCGTTTACCTTCTCCCTGTTCGCGGCGTATCTGCTCATCGGCAGTGGCCTGCTCGCTCTGCTGCTCCAGTTGGGCGGCTTCCTCGCTCCCCGCATCAGCACACGGACGGGGCGAGAGGCGCTGCTGCTCGCCGGTGCCGTGCTGGCGGTGTTGGTCCTCCGCTTGGCAGGCTTGACGGTGAACTGGAGCATGGCCCTCCTCTCCTGGAGCTGGCCCGTGACCATCGTTTTGCTTGTCCTGGCTGTAGGACTGTTCACCCTGGATTGCTGGCGTACTTTCAACAGAGCACACACCTCTCCAGCTTCCACAGGCTGGCCAGCGCTTCGCGCTGTGACGACGTTCGTGGCCAGTGTCGGGGTATTCGACGTGCTGCTGTTCGTCGGCAGTGTGGCCGTGTTCAACGTCTGTCGGCTGGCGCTCCGGCTGGTTTGAGTGGAGAGAGAGGGAGAAGACGATGGAAAGCATCCCTGTCATGCCGGCCTTCCTGATCAATTGGGGCTGGCTGCGCATCGGCCCCTCTATTCATCTCAACATCGACCCGGTGCTCCTGCGCATCGGTCCGCTGGCCTTGCACTGGTATGGCCTGATGTATGTCGTGGCGATTGTTATGGGTCTGTGGTTGATCCGCGGGTACACCGCGCGCCAGGGCATCACAAAAGAGCAGGTCTCCCGCATGCTCTGGTGGTGTGTGGTGGCCGGGCTCGTCGGCGGACGCCTCTATTTCGTGATCCAGCAGCCAGACCTGGTGCAGGATTACCTGCTCAAGCCCCAGCATATCCTGGCCGCCTGGGAGGGTGGCATGGCCTTCTATGGGGCGGTGTTCCTGATCGTCCCCGTGCTGTTCTGGCGCGCGCTCAAAGAGCGGCTCAATCCCCTGGTGGTGCTCGATGCCGGGGCGCTCTTCGCTGCTTTTGCCCAGCCATTCGGGCGCATCGGCAACCTGATCAACGGTGATATCATCGGCTATCCGAGCCGGCTTCCCTGGTCTACGGTCTATGACAATGCCGCGAGCTGGGCCTGTCAGAATCCAGGTGCAGGGACCTGCCACGTGCCGGTGCAGCCTGCTGCTGCCTATGAGTTGCTGCTCAATCTGGTGCTGATTGCCCTCTTGCTCGTGGTGGCACGGCGCGCTCGTCGGCCTGGCATGCTCCTGGTGACCTACCTGTTTGGCTACGCCGTCACCCAGTTTCTGGTTTTTTTCGCCCGCGCCAATCTTGTCGTGTCCCTGGGTCCCCTGGACTGGGGCCTCAAGCAAGCGCAGTGGACCTCGCTCATCGTCTTGCTGATCTTGATCCCACTTACGCTCTGGATCAGGCGCTGGCGCGCAGTCTCGGTGGTCCCGGGTGCGTCCGTCCCCGCGCCCGCTGGGATTCCGCACAAGAGTGAGCTGCAAGCGACATACACCGAGAGGAATACTGCCCGTGAGGAAAGAGGTCGAAAGGAAAACGCTGATGTCACTCACCCCTCTTAGCCTGTTGGCCGTGTTTGGAGCAGGTCTGCTCTCGTTTCTCTCACCGTGCGTCGTGGCGCTGGTGCCCGGCTACCTTGCCTACCTGTCAGGGATGAGCCTGGAAGAGGTCAAGAGCCGATCCTCCGCGCGGTGGCAGGTCAGTCTGCAAGCCTTGTGGTTTGTGCTGGGCTGCACCCTGTTCTTAACGGCGTTGGGAGCGGCAGCAGCCTTGCTTGGCAGTGCCTTGAGCGTGTACCAGCAGATCCTGGAGCACGTGAGTGGTCTGGTACTCATCCTGCTGGGTATCGCCCTCACCGGACTGGTGCCGCTTCCCTGGATATCTGGGGAGCATCGCGTGCAGTTCAAGCCGGGGCCGCCTGCCTGGTGGCGGTCAGGGCTCATCGGCCTGACCTTTGGAGCCGGGTGGTCGGCCTGCGCTGGCCCGATCCTGGGCGCGGTCCTGGTCCTGACCGCCACGGGATCGGTGGCGCTGCTGCAAGGGATGATGATAATGCTGCTCTTTGCGCTTGGTCAGGGCGTGCCGTTTGTGCTGGTCGGTCTCCTGGTGGATCGCGCCGGTCCTTTCCTGCGGCGCATCCGTCGCTCCACGGCGCTCCTCACGCGCATCGGAGGAGCCATCCTGATCCTGGTGGGTTTCTTTCTCCTGACGGGCCTGTTGAACACGGCTGGGTAGCCGGGCGGGCTTGTTCTCAGCATACTCCTCTGACCGCAGCCCCGTCACGCGAGGTGGGCTGCGGCTGTGTCCCCCAGGCCAGGTAGAAGAACCCCATCCAGAACGGCTGCCGCTTGACCTCGACCAGGGACTGCCGCATCGTGCTCCAGACGGTCTGCCAGGGGCGTCGTCTGAGCACCTCCCCAGTGATGCCATAGCGCGAGAGGCGCAAGAAGAACAGCAGAAGGTGCAACCACACGGGCCACGCAGCCGGCCAGGCCATATCCAACACGACCCAGCGTCGTCCTGGTGCTAACGCCCGGCAGCCGTTCTGGATCACTCGCGCTCCATCCGGGACAAAGGTGAGGGCAAGGGTGGAGAGAATGCCATCCACCTGGGCTGGGAACTGGTAGTGAGTGGCATCGGCTTGCACCAGTTCCACGTTCTCCCAGCCCGCTTTGGCAACGCGACGCCTCGCCTGTTCAAGCATGGCATCGGTCAGATCCACCCCGATGATCCTGCCTGTCTCGCCAATCGCTTCCTGCAACAGCGCGAAATTGAGTCCGGTCCCACAGCCAATATCCACCACCAGGTCGCCCTGCTTCAAGTCGAGCCGCTTGACTGCTTCTCGCCTCCAGGCGTCGAGACCATGGATACCGCTCTGGTCATAGCCTTTGGCCTGCTGTTGGTAGAGAGCGATGAGTCTGGCGTTCTCTTCAGGCACGCTCTTCCTGCTCCTCTCTGCTTCATGCGCACAACACAAGCAGGTGTGTTTCATCTGGTATGCCGGTGCACCTCGCGGACCTTGCTCCCCTCTCCAGGTCGCCCAGTCCTCTCACGAACGGTTTCATTCCTGGCCTACTGTCGCCTCCTCCTGCGTTTGGGGGCGCTTCGCTTGCACATACAGCATCGGCTGGAGTCCCCCGCTGAGCTGACGGACCTCCGTGGCCTGGAAACCGGTGTGTCGCACCGTTTGCAGGGTATCGCGGTTCCAGTGGTCATGGCCCATGCAGCGGGTCGTCACGGGAACCAACACATCCTGGAGCCAGGCGACCATCTTTGCTTGTGCGCGCACATGTTCGAGCATCAGGAGGGTCCCTCCCGGCTTGAGCACGCGCCAGATCTCGCGCAGGCCCCGTTCTGGATCCTGTACCGAACAGAAGACGAGGGTGACCACTACCGTATCGAACTGCCCGTCGGGAAACGGGAGGGCCTCGACCGGGGCGCGGGTAAGCGTGATGGGAACGGGAGCAGCCTCCAGGCGACGCCTGGCCGCGGCCAGCATGGCCTCGTCCGGCTCGACTGCCTCCACTCGCACGACACGGGCCGGATCGTAGAAAGGGAAGTTCTGGCCTCCACCGGCACCCACTTCCAGCACGACTCCTTGTGCCTGGCCGAGGATTTGGTGCCGCAGGGGATCGAACATCCGCCTGACCAGGGGCCGGCCCATCAGCCAGTTGTACAACGCCGCAAAACGTGGGGAGGAGATCTCCTGCACCCCGGCAGTATCGCTCGCTTTGTTCTCCATCGCCTCGCTCCTCTCGCTTGTCTCAAAGGGACGGTGATTGGCTGACGTATTGCAGACTCCTGCAAAGGGAGGGGCAACTCCTTCACCGTTCCAGGGAGTCGATGGGTGTGAAGACGGCGCAGGCGAGTTGGTCGTGACGGCGCAGGAGCCAGTTGGAGAGTGCCAGGAACTCGCATCCAGCGGAGCCTCGGAGTGCAGCGAGCAGCAGGGAAGCGCCAACGAAGATGAGCGTGGCGTCGCTGCTGAATCACAGGGGCGGCACCAACCATCCCGTGAGATAGAAGGCCAGGGGCAGCACAAGGCTGAGCACGAAGCTCAGCGGGTTGGTGTCGGAGAAGGGTGCCGGGTGGCGGCGGATCCGCCAGGCGTGCCAGGCCAGCACGAGGGCGGGGAAGCCGAGGAGGCCGAGCACCCAGGTGACGGGCGTAAGGTGCCCCGACGATGCCAGTTGGCCGTACACGATGAGGCCGACGAACAGCAGTCCCACCAGCAGGCGCACCGCCGTGCCGAGGGGTCCGATCTCGCGGTGATGGTTGGTCGTCTGGTCGGTGGTGGGGTGGTCTCTCGCCTTCGGGCTGGATTTGCTCAGGCGGTTGGCAAAAGCGGTCACCAGAAATGGCTGGTTTTCGATCATCGGTTCCTCCTTCGTGATGGTTCACCAAACTCTGCGGCTAAAGGCGACATTAATACTGATCACCGCTGCCGTGAACAGAGTGAGGATGAAGAGGAAAGGGAACACCTCCCAGGCGGGAGCGCTCCTTGCAGTCGCCAGGATGGTCAGCAGCGTGGTCATACCCATCAGCATGCCCAGCGAAACCAGGGCCAGTGTCAAACGCTGACCGACGGTGGGAGCGTGGACAGGGGCGTCCTGGGAGAGCTTGTGCCCAGTGCTGCTGTTAAAAAGTAATTCCTCACCACTCACATAACCTGGAGAGCCGCTCTCCCTCTCGTCATGCATTGCTTCGTATGGAAACATACTGTTGCTCCTTCTTAGGCGTGTACATGCCGCCAAGCGGACCGGGTACTCGCGACGGGACGCCTTCACCGGGAGGCTTGCATCTCTTCAAGCCAACTGGCAATCCATGCATATTCGTCGTGGATGCGCCGGGTATGAAAGGCCAGGACACGCTGCGCAGGGGAGAGCGAGAGATCCGCAGTCTGCGCACATGCCTCGCCCTCTGCCAGCCGTTGCATCTGCTGCAGATACGAGAGGCATCCCTCCAGAAAAGCCAGGCGAGTGGTCAAGATGGCCTCGCGCTCTGGCCCCTCCAGCAAGTCGATGAAGGCGACCCGCGTAAAAAACTCGGCGTCATTGCTCGCGAGCGCGGCGGGAAACTCTCGCAGAGAGACATGCAGCAACTCGCTGCCGCGCTCGGTCAGCTCGTAGAGATGCCGATTGGGCTTGCCTTCCTGGGGGATGACTTGCCAGGTGACGGCGCCTTGCTCTTCAAAGTGCTTGAGAGCAAGATAGAGCGTCTTATTGTTCAGAACAACGATGCCGCCAAGCGCCCGGTCGATATCCTTTTTAATCTCATAGCCGTGCCGTGGACCTTGCCGCAGCATGGCGAGAATTAAGATTTCGCTGTACATATGATACTATCCTATATGATACCATTACCTATCTGAAGGAAGAATACCAGAGAGAGGCGAGGATGTCAAGGGTATCTGCTGAAAGACGCGAAGGCGAGGAAAGCGTCAGTCGCGAATCCCTCTCGTCGAATCTCGAGCATCCCGAGAATTCGCTCTCGAGGCATGACCTCATCTCTCCTCCTCGGCTGAAGGGAAACGTGGTTCGTTGAACTGTGCCGCAAAGCAGACTTATCGGCACAGTTTCCCTGCGGATGTGGTATATTATCGGCAGAGTTGGCGGAGTTATCTCGCCAAAAACTGCGCCGATAATCCAACTCTGCCGATAACAAGGAGCCGTCATGTGGAATGAGATTGCCACGTGGCAGGAGACATTGAAAGGACGTCCAGATCTCTCTGCCAAAACAATTGCGTTATATACGCAGGACACTCGCCGCTTTGCCACCTGGTTGCAGCAGGAACATCCTGGCCTGGGAGCGACCGAGGTCACACCAACCGACGCGAAAGCCTATCGAGACCACCTGCTTGCCAAGCGCTATGCCCCGACAACCATCAATCGAGCACTGATCAGCCTCATGCTCTTCTTCGATACCTTTGAGCGCACGAACCCTTTTCGGAACTTGACCATGATCGAGATGGTTGAACCGGCTCCTGTTGCCTTATCCAAGACGGAATGGAATGCTGTCCGCAGGTCGGCAGAAGCAGCGACTCGTCGTGATCACGGGCTGGCCTTGGCGCTGGCCACCCTGTTCCGCTATGCGGGCCCACGGGTCTCAGAGGTCGCGGCCCTCCAGATCCCCGACGTGCAAGTCTCCGCTCGGCGTGGCCTACTCATTATTCGACGGGGCAAAGGACTCAAGCATCGCGAGGTCCCCCTCGTCCAGGAAGTGCGCGAACCGCTCGATGCCTATTTCAAACATCGCGAACATCTGACTGAACAATGGCGTGAGCGGGCAGCTACCCGAGGAGAAGCGGTTGCATCCTGGAGCCGCTGGCCGGACGGGCATCTTTTTCTCGGTCAGCGCGGACCGCTGGCCGAACGCGGCATCCGCGAGATCATTGCCAAGCTTGGCCAGGCCGCCAAACTCACTTCACCTCTCGGTCCCCACGATCTGCGCCACACCTTTGCTAAGTCACTGCTTGATCCGGCTGCCTATGGACTCGATCGCCCACCAATGCCACTTCCAGCGATTCAGCAATTGCTTGGCCACGCCGATATCACGACGACCACGATTTACACACGGGTTTCTGCCGATGACCTTGCCCGCATGATGGGCACATCTGAAACGCTCTAAACGAAAACTGTGCCGCACTTATCTACTTTGCGGCTAGGAGGCTCCCTCCTTAACACAGAGCCTAGTGGGAAGATCGGTGAAATGAGGATACAGGAATAGCTCATCCACAGAATAATCAGCAAAATTTCACCAGTTTCATCTCAAAATGTACAGCAATGGGGACATGGAGACGATATTTCCGCACGTAAAGATGCCACAATTTACAGGATGCTGGGGGAAGAAATCAGATCTGGAGCGTTTTTCCCAGGCTCTGAAGCAGCAGTGCTCACTCTTCAGGGCATTTACTAATGTGTTCCTCCTGTGATTGGGTTGAAAAAATGCGCCATGTTGTTGCTCCAAAGAGACCACCTCCTATCAGAGTTGACGCCCGTGGGCACTCCCAGATGGCACACCTCTGGGTAGAGCCCCGGCCCCCATCCGATCAGCTCAGCTTTCTCGCTGTTTGGCGTGAGGAACTGCTCTCGCTGGCATCTCGCACACGTGAGAGCAAGGAAGGACGCTCTCACGCCAGTTCGACTTCTGAGATACAACTCGTTGCGCATCCCGTGGGGCTGGCCGCGCTTTTAGGGTATACCGCTCGCTTGCATACAACGACATTCAAAAATCCTTGACAATCCATCCAAATGACCGTATACTTGAGAGATGAAGAACAAACGTTTGCTCTCCCCAAAGGAAGCAGCCTTTGAGTTAGGTATCTCAGTCAAAACGGTCCATCGCTGGGATGAAGCAGGAATACTGCGCACCGTACGTACTGCAGGCAATCAGCGGCGCATTCCCATTGAAGAGATTGCGCGCTTGCGCAGGCGAGGGGAGGGCAAGCAGGGAGCCGAGCGCTGTGTGCTCTATGCACGCGTCGCAAGCGGCAGCCAGGAGGGGCATTTGGCGCAGCAAACCGAGCGGCTCAAAGAAGCGGCGAGGGCGAGGGGCTATGAGGTGGTGCAGATCATCACTGAGCAAGCGTCCTCCCTCAATGAACGGCGGAGCGGGATGAACAGCCTGCTCAGCTTGATTGGAGCGCAGGCGGTCGATGTCGTGCTCGTGGAATATCCTGATCGCCTGGTGCGTTTTGGGTTCAGCTATTTGGAGCAGGCGTTTGGCTGGATGGGGGTCCGCCTGGAGGTGCTCGACCCGCCCAAGCAATTGGAGCCGAGCGAGGAACTGGTGCAGGATGTGCTCACTATTGTGACCGTTTTTGCAGGCAGGCTCTATGGTCAGCGCGCCAAAGGCATCATCCGCAAGCGAGTCCAAACGGCACTTCAGGAATGCGCAGCGATCCCAGCGGAGGGCAGAGATGGGACAAGCCAGCAGGACCACCAAACTGCTTCTTGACCTGGGAAACCGGAGCCAGGGAGGAGCCAATAGCCGGAAACGCGCCGCCCTGGATGCAACGGCAGCGGTGCTGACCCAGGCACGCGCCTTCTACCTCGACTTTTTTCTGGCGCATGCCCAAAAGCTCTCCGAGCGCGTCACCTACTACAGCGAAGAGTACCTGGAGATGCGCGAACGTCTCATTTCCGCCCATGAACTGCTTACCTGGGCGGAAGCTTGCACCGTGGAAACAGCAGCGCACCCTCATCCCTGGACCGGGTGGAACTTCTCCCAACGCTTCCCCAACATGCCCTTTGCCTACCGGCGCTCCGCCATCAAGGATGCGATTGGCAAAGCCCGCGCCTATCTCTCGAACTACGCGCGCTGGGAAGCAAGCGGCAAAAAGAAGGGCAAGCCGGGACTGCCTGCGGCCACCGATCACCCCACGCTCTACCAGGAATGCGTCTCGCTGGATCTGAAGGTGCTTGCTACCCCAAAGGCGTTTGTACGCATCAACGTCTACACAGGCGAGAGCTGGACCTGGATGCATTACCCGGTGTCCAGCTCTCGCTATGCGCTGCAGCGGCTCCAAGAAGCGGACTGGAAGCGCCAAAGCCCAACGCTGATCTTGCGAGCACACACCAGCGAACTGCATATTCCCCAGGTGAAAAAGATCGCAGCCAGGAAAGTGATGGAGCGCAAGCAAGATCCCGACCTGGTGACCGTGGCGGTCGATCTCAATGTCAAGAATCTGGCGGTGATCACGGTCAGGCAGCATGGCAGGATCATCGAGACCGTCTTTGTGCGTGATCACGGCTTGGATGCGCATCGGTACCGTCATCTCAAGCGCATCGCGAAAAAGCAGTGGCAATCGGGCAGGCCAGTCAAAGGAGAGCGGAGCAATCAACAACTCTGGTGGCACATCGAGCGGCTCAACGAGGATGCCGCCCACAAGGTCGCGCGCCAGATTGCCACCGTGTGCGCCAAATACCCCGGAAGCATCCTGCTCTTTGAGCGCTTACGCAAGATCAAACAGGGGCCAGGGAGCAAGTCGCGGCGGATGAATCGCAAGCGTGCCAACCAACTGCGCGGCAAGATCAGAGAGCATGCCAAAGACAAGGCCTATGTCCAGCAGGTCGTGACGGTCGAGGTCAATCCGCATGGGACAAGCCAATATTGCTCACGATGCGGGGCCAAGGGCGAGAGGTTCTCGTACCAGCAAGGCCAACGCGTCTTCGTCAAGTGGGGAAAATTGTTTTACTGTCCGGTGTGTCACTACGAAGCGAATGCTGACTTTAATGCCTCAGCCAATGTGCATCACGCGTTTTATCGCGAATGGCACTGGCTTCCACGCAGAGTCAAGGCGCCACCTCCCTCTGCTGTGGAAGATGGTACCTGAGGTGCCCGCTCGCCCTCTGCGGCTACAGGCCGTGGGGGAGAAGCCTGGGGAGGGCAATCCCGCTGATCCAGGCCAGGCCCGTATGCAAGTGAGCATACATGTGAAAGTGGTGGGGCTAGCGTTGGTCCAAGGGGGTACGTCCCAGCCTATCTGCCCTTGCGGACAGCACCTGATCCCATAGCCTCCTGGAAGATGGTAGGAACGCCGGGAAGGCCGAAGGGTGAGGGGCGGCGCGAACACTGTGTCTGGGTTTGTTCCGCAAACCTAGATCTATTGACACCACCAGGTGATCTTGACGGACACAGACGATTATCCTATAACTAAGAAAGAGCGTTGCAACGGTAAGCAAGAAGGAGTTACCCATGCCTGACACATCCATCCCTGCCCAGACCCGTATCGGACACGTCCATCTCAAGGTCGCTGACCTGGAGCGTGCTATCGGCTTCTATCGCGACTACTTGGGGTTCGACCTGCTCTTCGACTTCGAGAGCGCAGCCTTCCTCTCCGCCGGCGGCTACCACCACCACATCGGCCTCAACACCTGGGAGAGCAAGGATGGGCAGCCCCCCGCCCCCGGTACGACGGGCCTGTACCACTTCGCCATCAACTATCCGGCGCGCAAAGATCTGGCCGCCGCGCTCAAACGCTTGCTCGATCATGGCTGGTCGATCGACGGGGCGTCCGATCATGGCACCCACGAGGCCATCTACCTGCACGATCCGGATTTTAACGGGATCGAGTTGGCCTGGGACCGGCACCCCAGCCAGTGGCCGCGCAGGGACGGAGCTCTCACGTTCAGCCGGCAGCCGCTCGACTTCGCGAGTCTGCTCGCCGAACTCGAGGAGCCGGACGAGGCGGGATACCTGGCGGTCTTGTCGGCATACAAGTAGGCAAGGAAAGCAGCACCCTCACCTCTGTCGTCCACCTCCATCGACGGCCGCTGGCGCTACAGCGGATTCTGTTGCAAAACATCATGAAATCTTCGAGAAAAGAAACAGCCCCAGTTTCCTGGAGCTGTTTTTGATGAGGCGCTGCCTACATCACCGGGAAGGTTTCGTACACTGTAATCTGACCGTCCCCTCCCTGCAACTGCGGGCAGCCTTTGGCCAGCTCGACTGCGGCGCCCAGCGAATCCGCCTTGATAATGGAGTACCCAGTGGCCATCGTCCCCACCGGGCCGTCACTGACCTTGCCGTTGCTCGCGATGCTTTTTGCCTGACTGGTAAACGGATTGCCACCGTCTACAAGTGCACTGCCGAGTCCACCAAGCCAGGCCGTCCACGCTTGCATCACTGCTGCTTGTTCGGCTTCACTCTCGGGCATGCTGCCACCAGTGTAAAGTAGTACAAAATTCGCCATGACTGTTCCTCTTTCTTCTTATTACAGAATTTTTGAAAGGCGTTCAACTTCACCCTTCTAACATAACGACGAATGGCATCTGGCTGAATCGACATGATTGCTCACCTTTTCCCGGTGTCGTATACTACCAGTCATGGACTATACAGAGGAGCTTTGTTTGTACCAGGAGACGAAGATGACAGAACGTTTTGATATCGTGGTAGCTGGCGCAGGCCATAACAGCTTGATTACAGCCGCTTATCTAGCAAAGGCAGGGCTTTCCTGCCTGGTCCTTGAGGCCCGCCCTGAAGTCGGCGGCAATACTATGACCGAGGAACTGACCCTCCCCGGCTTTCTGCATGACACCTGCTCGACCACGCATGCCATCTTCATGCAGAGTCCGATCTGGAGCAACCGGGAACTGCCGCTGGCAGAGTACGGGTTGGAATACATCCAGGCTGACCCTGTCTCCCATGTGGTTTTCCCGGATGGAACCTCTATCACCCAGTGGATGGACATCGATCGCACGTGTGAGGAATTAGTTAAGTTCTCCCGGAGGGATGCAGCCACCTACCGTACAATGATCTCCGACTGGCGGAGCGTGTCTCCGATCTTCAATCGGATTCGTTACACGCCCGCCGGGTGGGGTCCGCCGCTTTATGAGCAACTGGCTGCACACCCCCAGGGAGCGATCTGGATGCGTCGCCAGGCGCTCTCGGCGTGGGATATCATTGACGATGTTTTCGAGGACTGGCACGTCAAGTCGTGGATGATATGGTTCGCGGAGGGAACACTGCAGCCTGCGGAGCGGCCTGGCACGGGCACGCTCGCCTACTCGTTCGTAGCCGGCCGCCAGCGCACCGGCTGGGCCATCCCCAAGGGTGGCTCCGGGAGCTTGCCACGAGCACTGCGCCGCATCATCGAGGCCCACGGTGGATCTATCCTGACTAACCAGCCAGTGAGCAGGTTGATCCTCGAGGGTGGAAGGTGCGTGGGCGTCGAGACCGAGTCCGGCGAGCAGTTTCGTGCTCGTCACGCTGTCGTCTCGACTATCCATGTGAAGCACCTGGTGGAAATGGCACCCGCAGAGGCCTGGGGTGAGTCTTTCCTGTACGGCGTGGAGACTTACAAGGCCGGTCGGACGATGTTCGTGGCCCACTATGCCACTACCGAGCCTCCCAGGTTCGCGGTTGATGGGGGCACACTGTCTGTGGTGGCAGCGGGAGTGGCTCAAACTGCTGAGCGCCAGTTGGGGGTGTCGAACGACTTCAACCACGGTGTTGTAACTACCGATCAGCCGGTGCTGCTGGTGCTGACGCCGTCTGTGGAAGATTCCTCCCGCGTTCCCCCGGGCAAGCACATGGTCAAGGTGATCAACGTTCAGCCCTACTCGCTGCGCGAGGGTCCTGAGCGGTGGGACGAAATAAAGGAGAAAGTGGCTGCCAACAACCTTGAGCAGTTGCGGCAGTACGCGCCCAACCTGACTACCGACAAGATCCTGGCTACCGAGATCCGCAGTCCCCTCGACCTCGAGCGCTACAACATGCACAACTGGCACGGAAGCTGCCACGGTGGGGACATAAGCCCGGCCCAGTCGGAAATGTTACGACCGGTCCCCGGCTACGCCCAGCACCGCATGCCAATTCCGGGCCTCTACCAGACCGGTGCCACCACCCATCCAGGCGGTTCGGTCACCGGCGCACCCGGTCGAAATGCAGCGATGGTGCTGCTCAAGGATCTTGGCCGGGATTTGAATGAGGTGATCCAGGCCGGGTAACACTAAGCAGTGGCTAGCCAGATTTCAGGCTTACACACCCTTTCGTAAATCACTACGAATTTCATAAGCTTCCTCGGCATCGCGTAGGATATCTGTGTTTATCCCGGCGTAGAGCATTTCCTCCTGGTTGTGATCCATTAAGGCAACAGCACCTTTGAAAGGGACCGTGACCTGCGATTGGCCGATGAGGGTATCTGTAGTGCCTTCGTGAGCTAGTCTTCCGGCGGCATTTACATAGACGAGCGCTATTTCGTTCTCAAATGCTCTTGAAACACACAACGCATTGACGAGCTTTACTTCGGACATCGTGTCATGATTCAAGCCGATACCTGCATCCTCAAAACACCAGTAGCTGGGGCAAATTACGATCTCTACGCCCTCTCTCACCATAGCCCTGAATATTTCGGGAAACATTAAATCCCAGCAAATAATCAGGCCCAGCTTGCCGAAGCGGGTAGCAAATACCGAAACCTTATTTCCGGGGGTGATGTAGCTTCTCTCAGGAAGCCAGAGGTTGACCTTGCGGTATCGGCCCAGTATTTCTCCGCCACGGTCAATATAATAGGTTGTGTTGTAGAGAGCTGCTTCATCGCCTTCAATGATCGAGCCCGGAACGATATCGATGTTGTATTTTGCAGCGAGTCGTTGAAAGTGCCTGACATAACGGCCATCGTAGTCGGCGAACTCATTTCTCCCGTTGAGTGGCCCGGCAAGAAAATCTTCGGGGAAGACGATCAGGTCGTTTTCTGTGGAGGCTTCTTCAATAAACCGTTCGGCTTTTTTGAGGTTTGCTTCCGGGGAAAGCGGGTCGATCTTAAATTGCACCAGGGCTATTTTCGGGTTCATAGTTGTGCCTCCATCCAATCATGCAACAGCGCCCTGGCTGCATTGTGACCGGGAGCGCCCATCACGCCACCACCGGGATGAACGCCTGAACCACACAGGTACAGGCCCTCTACAGGAGTGCGGTAGTGGGCGCACTCAGGCGTGGGTCGCAGGGAGAAGATTTGATCGGGTGTGATCTCGCCATGGAAGATATTCCCGTTGGGCATGCCGTAGCGCTGCTCGATGTCTACCGGGCTGAGTACCTGGTAATCTAAGATAGCATCGGCAAAGTTGGGCGCAAACTCGGTCATGGCTGCAATGATGCGATCAGCCATCTCCCTCTTGACTTCATCCGACCACTGGCGACCTTTGAGATGATAAGGAGCGTACTGGCAAAACATGGAAATCGTATGGTAGCCGGCAGGCGCAACCGTGGGATCAGTCGCGGACTGCATGTATGCCTCGATGTATGGATTGCGCGAGAGCTCGCCCCTCGCAGCGTCTTCATAGGCCTCTTGCACCCAATCGGGTGTTGGGCTGATCTCGCACGATCCGGAGTGCTGCAAGCCAGGCGTGGTGCCAGGGAGACATTTGAAGCTCGGCAGCTCCTTCAGCGCAACATTGATTTTAATCACGGCGCTCTCGGTCTTAAAGCGCGAGATGCGGTGGAGAAAATCTTTGTCGAGATCTGCGTCGGTGCAGAATTGCAAGAAAGTACGCTTCGGATCTGCATTTGAAAGCACAGCGGCGGCACGTAGCTCCTCACCGTTCTCTAAGCGCACGCCCTCTGCGCGCCCGTCGTGGACGAGAATCTTGGCCACCGGGCTGTTGGTGTGGATTACCGCGCCATGTGCCTCCGCCGATGCTGCCAGGGCAAAGCTGATGCGGCCCATGCCACCACGCACGTAGCCCCACACACCGTGCTGGCCATTGACTTCACCACACATGTGGTGCCACAAGACGTAGACGGAGCCGGGGGTCTTTGGCCCGATGAAAGAGCCAATCACGCCCTGACCTGCCCAGGCGGCACGTAAATAGTCAGATTCGAAATAATCAGCCAGCATATCATAGAGGTTGCCGAACATCAGGTAGCGATAAATCTCCTCGTCTTCGCCGCGAAAACGCCCTGCAAGATCGGCTACCGATGGCGGTTCTTCTAATAAAATAGGGTTGAGTAGTTCTGAGGCGCGATCAAAAAATGCTAAGAATTTTGGATAGGCCTCGGCGTCGTGTGGTGAGAAGCGGCGAATACCCTCGACAGTTTTCTCAGTACTTGGGCGGAAAAAGAGGTAGTTGTCATCTGGATAAGGCACAAACATCTGCGGGTCTTTGACGTATGCATCAAAGCCGTAGCGGTGCAGTTCCAGGTCGCGAATGATTTCAGGTCGCAGCAAACTGACAACATAGGCGCATGGTGACATGATAAAGCCTGGGAATGGCTCCTCAAGTGTACAGGCTCCGCCAACACGGTCACGTTGCTCTAACACAAGGACTTTCTTGCCTGCGCGGGCTAAATAACCTGCCGCTACAAGGCCATTATGTCCTGCTCCGATGATGATGACGTCAATCTGCTCTGCGTGCTGTGGCATGTGGTGTTGTTTCCTTTGGAGAATGGAAAATAAACAGTATGGTTGTAAGGGATAGTATACCACATACCAGTACTATGACGAAGCTCATGGCGCTTTCATGGCGCTTCCTCCTTATACTGGCGTCAGAGAGGGCATGGGCTCGATATAAACCTGTGCTGAAAGGAAAAGCGAACATGGCAACGGGCGAAAGCAACGTGGTCAAACGCATAAGCGAGAGCCCTATCAATTCTACGCTGTTGAGACTGATCCATCATGAACTGGGCAATGGACTTGCCGTTCTTTCAGGTTATCGGCATCTGTTACAACATGAGATCTTTCTACAAGCACAAGAAACAGCCCCGCCTGAGCCGGATGTCTGGCGACATCGGAACAAGCAATGGTTAGGCTATTTGCGCATTATGCAGGATCGGGAAACGCTCTTGAATGACTTTCTGGCACAACTGCGCGCGCTCCGGCCTGTCGCGACCTATGGGCGTCTCTGTCAGAGCTTTGTACGGGCTGACCTTGTGGTTCTACTCAGAAAAGTCATCGAGCGACTTGTTCCACTCTACCCTGATCATACGCTGCGAGTCCACCTATCCGTTCAATCGCTCTTTAGCATGTGCGATGCTTACTGGCTAGAGGTGGTTCTGGAACATGTCATGAGCCACACGATCTCGGCACATACCGCTTCCACACCTATCGCTATCAGCCTCGAACCATCGACCGATTCTTCCCACATGGTTCAGGAAGCAAAAATAGCGATTCATATCAAGAGAACGCTTCCTGGCCCCAATCCAAGAAGAGAAGAGGTGTCTGAAACGTGGTCACAGGTGCTGAGTCCAGGCGATCGGGAATTGTGCTTCGCGATATGTCGTGAAGTGCTTCAAGAACATGGAGGACGGATCTGGAAGGAGCGGGGAGGAGAGCAGGAGGAGATTGTCTTTCTTGCTTTACCGCTGGTGGAATAGAGTACGTACTTTTTGCAGGAAGCAGTACAAATTATCGTGGTCTGACACCTTGGTGCTATACTGGTGCCATAACCTGATGTTTCTTCTACTCGAGGGAAGTCTGATGCAAATAAGACCCTACGGTGATACTGCCAATGACGGTGTCGTGCAGCTATCTTTCACACTTCCGCTCCCGCTGAATGCCCACGCGCGTGAGACGGCGCGGCGCTACGCAATGTTGATGGGTATCAGCAATCCGCTGGTGGCGCACGCAGAACGTATAGATAAAGGGTTCACTTTTTTTGTAGTTTACGGGGCCTGCTCGCATACCATCGATCCAGAACAGATTCGCGTGGATGAACTGGCCCACGAGGAACTGGATTTCTACGAGATCAATGAACTGGTAGAGAAGCGCCTGGGGCGCAGGGTCACGGTGATTGGCGCTGCCATCGAGAGCGATGCGCATACGGTGGGGATTGACGCGATTTTCAACGCCAAGGGATTTGCAGGAAACTATGGGCTGGAACGTTTTCCGGCATTTCGTGCGTTGAATCTTGGTGCGCAGGTATCCTGCGAGGCTCTGCTCAGGTGGGCGGCAGCGGAGCAGGCTGACGCGATTCTGGTTTCGCAGGTAGTAACACAGAAGAACGTGCATGTCCACAACCTGACCAGGTTGATCGAACTGGCTGAAGCCGAGGGGGTGCGAGAACATTATCTCTTGATTGTTGGTGGGCCGCGTATTTCCCATGCGTTTGCTAAAGAGCTTGGCTACGATGCAGGTTTCGGCCCGGGTACAACTGCCAACATGGTTGCAAGTTTTATTGCGCAGGAGCTTGTGGCACGGCTGGAGTGATCACTGGCAGCGCTTATCCCTGCACTTTCTTAATCATGGGTTAATTAGCGCGAACGGAGACTCTTCTTTGCGTTCAGAAACGTGTACTGTAACAGCACCCGTACTATAATCTGAGTAGGATATTCCTCTTGTATTCGAGGAAAGGAGCGCTGCCATGTTAGACGAAGAAAGCCATGAGAAAGATGACGACTTAGATACGGATGAGTTAATAAAGAAAGAACTGGTGGAACACCCCGAGGTTCTCGAGGTCATTGAAGAGCGCAAGAAGAGAAAGTTTACCTGGAGCGGTCTGGTAGTGACGGTAGTTGGCCTGGCGATGATTGTCTTTGGCCTGATGCTCCATACAGGCGCCTATTCTCTTGAAGGTGTGCTTGTGGTGGTTGGGGGAATAGTGGTGTTAATTGGCATTCTCAGGATTTTGATAGGCTGGATCAACCCTATCGTTCCTAGCCAGCTGTGAGGCCAGATGACTGCTTAAGGGGTAAACGACTCTAAAACAGGAAAATCATTGCGTGCCAGGAGCGAGAAGGCGGCGCGCATGATACGTGTCTGTAGTTCACTATTATCAGGCTCCCCGAGAGGGTAGCCAAGAGGATATGGCACGAAGAGTGCGCGGGGTGGGCGGATTTTCTCTGTGATCTCTTTCAACACCGAGATTGAGACGGTAGCCATGCCCGCATATTCAATAGCGCGCTGAATCAGTCCTACGGACTGGTGGCACATGGGTCAGACGGGTGTCAGTAAGACCACATCGACGGCATCGGCGGCAAGGCGGTGCGCTACCTCGGGAGCGGATTCTTTGATGAGTTTTGAGGGGCTAACGATAGAGCCCATGAAGCTATAATGATGGGATGCAATTGCTCCAATTTCTCCGCGTTCGCGCATTTCGCGCAAGCGGTCCAGTGGAAAGGCGAGATTCCTGTCGCGTAAGATACCGGTTTGATCGAATGCCCAACTGCGTTGATGCATTTCGAGTAGTTGCGGCGAGATGTGAGCAGGAATTTCACGAAACGAACTGTCGCCCATCCTGATTGTGACATCAAATGGCGGTTGGTCTGGTAGGCTAAGCCCCGCAGTAGTGACCAGCGCAACACTGCAATTGCTCAATGGCTTCCGCAAAGGCGTAATGGCCGTTGTCAGCGGATTATTTGGTCGAGGGCCATACCTGTTAAAAGGATAGCCTTTCAGAAAGAGACGCTCAGCAAGATCGACATCGTCCAGTCGCGCCATCGGGGTGCTACCACCTTTTGTTACTTTTTCTATAGCTCGTTCCCACGTTCCTACTTGATGGTTGAGAGAACTGGAACCTCCAGTCCCGCGTTCTCCAACACGTCGAGCGAGAGCGCAGACCAATCCATATCTCCACGTCCTTTGGCAATGCCTTCCAGCAGGCGGTCATGCAACAAGCTTGCGAAAGGCATCGGCATGGTCGCGTGTTCCGCTACATCTCTTACCAGATTGAGATCCTTCAAGCCTAACGTCTGCCGAAATCCGGCAGGAGTGTGGCGTTTCTCAGCAATCATCTTGCCGTAGATCTGGTAAATGGGAGCTGAGAACAGGGTGTGCGTCAGCATGTCGATGACAGCTGAACGAGCAATACCGCTCTTCTCCGCCAGGGCCAACGCCTCGGCTATCGCCTCCATTGCAGAGAGGATCAAGAAATTGCCGCAGAGCTTGACAATATTGGCTGCACCAGGGTCTTCACCGAAGTCGAAGATGCCCTGCCCGAGCGCCTTGAGTACAGGTTGTACTCGCTCTCTGGCAAGCTGTGGGCCTGCGAGACAGATCCACAATTTCTGGGTGGCAGCCGCTTCGGGTCGTCCGAAGACGGGGGCTGCGAGGTAGATGCTACCGTGTTGCGCGTGCAGTTGTGCAAGCTTGCGCGATGTCTCAGGCGAGACCGTACTCATCGAGAGGTGAATGCCGCCTGGTCCCAAACGCTCAAGAAAGCCCGGGCTCATGACGATCTCTTCCAGAGCCTGGTCATTTGCCACCATGCTGATCACGATGCCACCTTTCGTGACAGCCTCGCTCGGCTGATGCGCCAGTCGAGCGCCCTTCGCCGTCAATGCTTCTGCTTTACTCAAAGTACGATTATACACCGTGAGAGTATAGCCTGCCTTGAGCAGGCTGCTTGCCATAGCCTGTCCCATATTGCCAAGGCCAATAAACCCAATCATTTCGCTCATACTAACTCCTTTCAGGATACAGGTAGTCTTCTCGTCGTGCCATCCCTGTCACCTGCTCCCCCCTGAGGAAGTGTTTGACGTTTTCAGCCGCCTGCCGTGCCGCGCCTACTAAGGAATGGGCCACGAGGGCAGAATTATGCGGGGAGCCCAGCACGTTGGGCAGATCGAGAAAGGGATACTCCATGCGAAAGCTCCCATGCAGGAACGGTTCGGTCCACCAGGCATCGATGCCCACCAGAAAGGCGGGATGGCTCTTCACATGCGTGTAGAGTGCCTCCTCATCGATAATCGCGCCACGGGCGACATTCACCAGGATGGCCTCTGCTTTCATCCAGGCCAGTTGCTCCTTGCCGATGAGTCCCCTGGTGGCCCTGGTGAGGGGTAAGGAGATCACTACTACGTCGCTCTCCCGCAACACGTACTCCAGATCGTGCAGCGTGCCAAGGAAGTCCGTCGGCTCGGGACTGCTTCCACTGGTATTGATCGCATAGATCCTCATGCCAAACGCCCGCATGAGGCGAGCCGTGGCTCGCCCGATCCCCCCAAAGCCCAGGATGCCAGCCGTCATGCCAGAGAGCAAACGGTTGGGGGTAAACTGATCAAATTCGCCATTCCTCAGTTTCTGGTTTTCTACGAGCAGGCGTTTGGCCAGGGCCAGCGTCATCGCCAGCACGTGTTCAGCCATGGGAATCGCATACGCCCCGGGATTGCTGGCGACGATGATACGTGAGGGCAGGTCGGCAAACGGCATGTGGTCAGCTCCCGCAGACAGGAGCTGGATGAACCTGACCTGCTGCAAGTGGGGATAGTCCTCTTGCCCAATTTCTCGCGGGAAGTTCCACGCGAGGAGGATAGTGGCACCCTCCAGGATCTGTTCCCGCTGCGCGGGTGGGATCTCGCCCAGAAAGGTGAGCGAGCCATCGCTTCCCAGCATCTCAAGAAACAGGGCTTTCTCCTCGGGTGAGGCGGTGAAGGTGACCACGATGTTCTGCTTCTCCATCTCTTTTCGTTGCTCCTTCGTGTTCTTTCTCTTCTCAACATGCCGCTACGCTTATTATCTGCGGGAGCGTCTCCGCTTTGCAAGCTGAAGGAATGGCTGATTTGCGAGAGGAGGCGGACTTACTGTCGAGAATGCGGTGTTGCTCAGGGTACCACTGTATGCGCTCTGAGAGGTAGACACCGCTAAGTCATCGACTAATCGCTGGAGCGTCACGAGTGAAAAGCCGCGATTTTCTAAGTCCGTGATGATCGTAGGCAATGCCGCTACCGTTTGTGCCCGATTGCCGCCACCATCGTGCAGGAGGATGATAGCTCCAGCATGCGCTAAGCTGAGGATCCTATTGACGATAAAACCGACCCCTGGCAATGTCCAGTCTTCTGCTGTATCATTCCACAAAACCGTCGTAAACCCGAGATAGCTGGCCTGCTCTAAGACGGTGCGGTTGAATGCGCCATAAGGAGGGCGAAAAAAGGTGGGCCGTACTCCTATCGTGGTTTGAATTGCGTTGGAAGTGGAGGTGAGCTGGGACAGGATGGCGGATGCTGAGAGTAGCGTCAGTTCTGGATGGGACCAGCTATGGTTAGCAACGAGATTGCCGTTGTTGTATTCCTGGCGAACGATGTTGGGAAAGTCTTTCACCAGGTATCCAACATCGAAAAAAGTGGCCTGCACCCCATAGTGTCGAAGGATAGCGAGGACCTGGGGGGTGTAGTAAAGATTCGGGCCATCGTCAAAGGTCAGCGCGACCTCCGGCAGGTGAGTATTGCCGTAAAAGAGTGGATAACTTAATGGATGCATGTGAGGCGATGTGTAGGATGGAGCCGCGTTGTGAGTTGGGATGTAAACAGGCGTATTTACAATACCAGGCCTGGTGATAGGCTTAGTTGTAGTCACATGAACTGGGACCTGACTTCCATGAGCAGTTGCGGAGAGCGCTATCGAAGTTATTGAGCCCAGCATAGCCAGAATGGCAGTCAGCACCAGTACAATCCTGGCCCGCATTTTGGCCCTGCCGGTGGGCCATCGGCCAGGAGGTAAAGCGGGAAAGTTGAAAGCACGCATGCTCTGAATGCCGGTCTCCTCCCAAATCTACTATTGACAATGATGAGTATAACACAATGCCGTTACTTGTGGAACTTTCTGACGTTCTTTTTTTGGAAGAGGTAATGTGATATGTTCTATGCTCTTTAGGAGCTTAAGGTATGCGGGCACGACAAGTAGCGATCATCCGGTCGACAGATGGTACAAGGCGGACCGTCGAGTTGAAATCTAGCGGTTTCAGTATGTTGATGTGTTGCATACTGCTCTTCCTTTCTAGCTGCTCGAGTCTCTCAGGTAGTGTCGGATCTACTGCTCCTACTCGTGTACTTTCTAAATCCTCCCCGAGTCCGACGCCGGCGAGAGCCAGGATAGATAGTGCTGCCGAAAGTCCCCTGAAGGCCCAACTGGCTAAAGTGCAGCAGATTATGGCAGGTATGACGCTCGATCAGAAGCTCGGCCAGCTTATTATTGTAGAGTATTTAGGCAACAGCTATACCGGCACAGGACTTCAATATATGATTGCGAACCAGTATGTTGGAGGATTCCTGTACCAGGAGAGCAATCATAACTTTGCCTCACCGTATGATGTCATCAGCAAT
>Ga0207646_10002075_pt1 | contig 24039 bp, 15 predicted proteins | sample KBSK5502metaG_FD_184343 | JGI IMG/M metagenome (GOLD analysis project Ga0207646, IMG submission 184343) | Corn, switchgrass and miscanthus rhizosphere microbial communities from Kellogg Biological Station, Michigan, USA - KBS K5-50-2 metaG... | ecosystem: Host-associated > Plants > Roots >... | reverse complement strand
CAAACGACCGTTCAGGACTTTTGCGTCGCCATCGCGCGTCAACCCCCGCTCGCGCGCCGTCGCGATGTCCTCAACATAAAGATTCCCGGTGCGAACAAAGCTGATCATGCGGCCATCGGGACTGAACGCTTCCCCAACCTCTTCCTCGGGACTGTGAGTCAGACGCACCGCGCGGTCGCTGCCAAATTCGTAATAGAACAGATCGTTCGCGTTATTAATCAGGACGCCGGTTTCTGCCGGGTTCATTTGATAGAAAGTTTGATTCGCAAGCCGCTTTGCCGTCTCTTTACTAATGCCCGAGATCGCGTCAAAGGCCGTTTCCATCCTGGCCGCGTTGTAGAACGGCTCAGACTTTCCGGTAACGGCATTGACCTTCAACAGCCGCGGCGATGCCGTTCGGTCTTTGCTGGCGAGGATGTAATGGATGCCGTCTTTCAACCAGCGCGGAGTCGAGGGCGTTCCGCTGAAGTTGACGCGCTTGCCTGGGTCGAAAATGTCGTCGATGGTGAGGAGCTTCTCTTGCGCGAGCGCGGGCAGCGCGACACTCGTAAGAACAAAGAGCAAAAGAACGCTTCGTTGGAATACTTTCACTTGGTTAGTCTCCATCTGGATTCAAAGGTTCAGCACAAAAGCAAAGAGGCTGCTAAGGGGTTGCACCCTTGCGCCTCTCGCAACTTATCACGAGCTTGCTCCAAATTCCGTTTGCGAAAAGCTCACACGCCGGGCATCGCTTTCTTCAGCGGCTTCAGTAGTATTGCAAGCACGACTGCCATAAATAGCGCCATTAGCGCCAGGACCAGGAAGAAGGTCGACTGCAGCCAAATGTCCCAGTAGACGCCGATCTGCGTCAGCTTGTTTCCGGCCGCGGTCGCGACAAACCATCCGCCCATCATCAGACCGCGGATACTTATCGGAGCGACCTTCGAAACCAGCGATAGACCCATTGGCGAAAGCATTAGTTCACCAAGCGTCACAATCGCGTAAGCGAGTATCAGCCAGAATGGCGAGACGCGGAACAGGTACGCGTTTTGAAGGATCGCGGCGCGGTTCGCATCACCGGCGCCGGGCGAAGCGGCGTTGACGGCATGAAGCAATTGGAGTTCGCCACTCTTCAGCCGCGTTTTTTCTTCCCCTGTTAACAGCGGTTTTCCCTTTTCCGTATTCTCCTTATCTCGGTCGGCAATAGCCTTATCACTAAGGGCGGCAAACTTCACGCCGAAAATAGTGTTTTTGCCGTCTTGACCCTTCGCACTCTGAATCTTATCGAGTACGTCCTTTGAAATGCCCGCAGCGCCCAGATTGGTGAGCACCCGCTCGTTGATGCGAAACTCACCGGCCGAAAGCTGCTGCGGCCCCTTCGTCATTTTCTCGCCGATTGACGCGCCGCACCAGAGTACGAGGAACGAGAGTCCGGTGAGCGTCATGCCGATGGCCATCTTCGTCGGCGTTGACGGCTCCTTACCGCGGCGGTCGAGAAACCCCCAAAACCAAACCAGTGGGAAGGTCAGGGTCAGGACCCAGAACGCGTTGATGGAATTCGAGATCGTACCAGTGACGTTCCAGTCCGTGTTGTCATCTGCAAAATAGGTCAGCGTCGAGCCGTTCTGGTGAAAGGCCATCCAGAAAACGATGACGATCAGAAATATCACGATGAGCGCCATGACGCGTTTCCAGTTCGGGACCGCCAACATGTCGGCGCTCCGCCCCGCGTCTCCGCCGGCGCCTTTCGCGTGCTCACCTTCGTCCTGATCGCTGATGCCATGCGGCGGGGCGTCGGTCGCCGTGGCCGCGGTGTCGGCTGCTTGCTGCGAATCTCCGGTGGCGCCGACGTTCTCGATAACAAGCTTGCCGATCACGAGCCTCTTCCGATCAGCAGCCATTACCAGATTTTTGAAATACCAGAGGATTCCGACTGAAATGACCATTCCGAATGCCGCGACCGCGAACGCCGGATGGAACCCAAACTTCTGGCGAACGACCTCCATCACGATCGGCGCGAGAAACGCTCCCACGTTGATGCCCATGTAAAAAATGTTGTAAGCGCGGTCCTTCAGGTGACTGCCTTCGGGATAAAGATTGCCGACCATCGTCGAAACATTCGGTTTGAAGAAGCCGTTCCCGATGACGAGGCATGTCAGTGCAGCGTAAACTGCCCAGAGCGCCGGAATCGACAGCAATCCGTGACCGGCCATGAAGAAGAATCCACCGATCATGACGGCCTTGCGATAACCGGTTATCTTGTCTGCAATCAACCCGCCGATCAGCGGGCTCGCATACACAAACATCAGGTAATTCGAATATAAGGACGTTGCGTCATGCGCGGTCCACCCGAATCCCTCGGTTGAGTGCCGAAGATAAAGCGTGAAGAGTGCCAGCATCGAATAGAAGCTGAAACGCTCCCACATCTCTGTGGCAAAGAGCACATACAAACCCTTTGGGTGACGACTTACGCCGTCGATGTTGGCGGCAGAGTTCATCGTGTCAGCGGCTGTTGCCATAGCTTGGCTCCCTCTTTGGTTTCTAACTCAGCGACAAGAACTGGGGAGAGATCGCAGTTATGCTAGGCATTCAGCCAGAAGCGGGCGGATGCTGTCAAGCGTTTGGAGTTACTCCCTGGGGGCGCGGAGCCCGCTTGACAGGCTTCTTGAACCGGGCGTAATAAACGCACTTGAAAACGTGGTGAGTTAAGGCGACTTGCGGCCACGCAAAACAAACGGCTAAACAGCTCGGTGAGTTCAAAAAAGGGCGAACCGAAAACTTCAGACGAATTGAAGTCCCGCGTTGTTTAGCGCGGGATTTTCCGTTTGGGCCAATGAGGTCAGAACCGCCTGCGGTAGCGGGCGGTTGATCCGGCAGCGTGACGAGTCCCTTGCCGTATTTGTTAATGTGAGATGGCAACTGATGACGTTACTTCAACCGCCCGCTACCGCAGGCGGTTCTGACAGGTCAAGCGATATAGTAAGTACCGATGAAAAACTTTCGAGACGTTCTCGAATCGGGCAGCCTTCAAATATTTGATGGCGCGATGGGCACGATGCTCTATTCAAAGGGCATCTACATTAACCGTTCCTACGATGAACTGAACCTGGTCGCAGCCGACCTGGTCCGTGAGGTTCACGCGGAATACATTCGCGCGGGCGCCGACATCATCGAGACAAATACCTACGGCTCAACTCCGCACAAGCTGCAACCCTACGGCCTGGAAGGAAGCCTGCGCGAGATCAATATCAAGGCGGCGCAAATCGCGCGCGAGGCGGCCGGTAATCGCGTCTTCGTCGCCGGCGCCATTGGTCCGCTCGGCGTGCGCATCGAGCCTTTGGGACCGACGTCGTTCGATGAGGCCAAAGACATTTTCAAAGCTCAGGCTGAAGCGTTGCTCGAGGGTGGCGTCGATCTGTTCGTGCTGGAAACATTTTCCGACATCTCGGAATTGCAGCAGGCTATCCGCGCTGTCCGCGAATTGTGCGACTTGCCGATCGTCGCCCAGGTAACAATCCAGATGGACGGCAACACTGTCTTTGGTGCGACTCCCGAATTGTTTACTACCAAGCTGGACGAATGGGGCGCGGACGTGATCGGCCTCAATTGCGGCGTTGGTCCGGCGATCGTACTTAACACGATCGAAAAGATGCGCCCGCTGACAAACCGCATCCTCTCCGCCCAACCGAACGCCGGGTTGCCACGCGACGTGGGCGGCAGGCAGTTCTACATGTGCTCGCCCGAGTACATGGCCGAATATTCGAGACGCATCATTCAAGCGGGCGCCAAGTTTGTCGGTGGTTGCTGCGGAACTACGCCGGCGCACATCAAGATGATCGCGGACGCGATTCGCCAGTTTAACCCGCGGACTCAGCAGGCCGTGGTCGGCGATCTGGCTGCCGCGCCGGCGCAGGAACTAAAGCCTGCCGACGTCAACGTTGTCCCGGCGGAAGAACGATCGAACTGGTCGCGAAAGATCGCAACGGGTGAGTTTGTCACCACGGTCGAAGTGCTGCCGCCAAAAGGCTGCAACCCCTGGAAGACGCTCGACGCGATCAGGCTGTTAAAGACGGCCGGCGTCGACGGCGTGAACATTCCCGATGGTCCGCGCGCACAAACCCGCATGGGCGCGATGGCGACCGCGCTGATGGTTGAGCGTGAGATCGGAATGGAGTCAGTGCTGCATTATTGCTGTCGCGATCGAAATCTGCTCGGCATGATGTCGGACTTGCTGGGAGCCGCAGCGCTCGGATTGCGCAACCTGCTTCTGATTACCGGCGATCCGCCAAAGATGGGGCCCTACCCGGACGCCACGGCCGTTTTTGATATTGATGCGATTGGCCTGACGAACATGGTGAACAAACTGAATCACGGTTTGGACATCGGCAACAATCCGATTGGCGAACCGACGTCATTTTCTATCGGTGTGGGCGTGAATCCCGGCGCGGTCAACATGGACGAAGAGCTGAAGCGATTCGAATGGAAGATCGAAGCGGGAGCGGAATACGCAATCACGCAACCCGTCTTTGACACCGCTCAGCTACGGGAGTTCCTCAAACGCATCGAACACTGCCGCATTCCTATTGTTGCCGGAATCTGGCCGCTGGTTTCGTTTCGTAATGCAGAGTTTCTGCACAACGAAGTTCCCGGTGTGCGCGTCACTCCTGAGATTATGGAGCGCATGCGCGTGGCGTCGAACATCAGTAAGGAAGCCGGCCGCGATGAAGGACTGAAGATCGCGCGTGAATGTCTGCTGGAAGTCCGCGATCTGATCCAGGGTGTGCAGGTCTCAGCGCCGTTCGGAAATGTGAAGTATGCTTTGGAAGTTTTCGATGCCCTGCCGGAGTTCAGCGCGATGAAAGAAGCATCCGGCCCGGTGGTTGGTTAATGCAGTGTCAGAAGCCCGACCGTGAGGGAGGGCAAGGCGCGGCGATCAATTACCAGCACAGAGATTACCGTCAGGGCCATCACGCTTCTTCGTCCCGTTAGGGACGAGGGGTTATATAGCTCCCGCGCCACGACACGCTTGAGCCCATTTATGGGCGACACATCTTTCGCTCCTCCGGAGCTATTAATCAATTTGAGATTCGCGGGGCTATAAACATTTCGCCGCTACGCGGCTGGCCACACACCGATGATTGAACGTCATCAATCTTGCCCTTGCTTACGCGCGGGCTTCTGACACTACTTCTCCGAATCAAGCAACAACCAAAAATACGGCAGCACTTCGTTTGCCAGCCTTCCAGTTCTTCCCATCATGCGGTTGCGATGGTCGCCGTTGTATTCCTCGAACACGTGTTCAATGCCGCGCGCGGTGAGCGCCGCCGACAAACTACGCGCCGTCGGCGGGATGTGTGTGAACTCATCTTCATAGCCGGAATCAAATCTGAACCCGCGTAAGCTGCGCAGATTCGCAGCGTACTTCTCAACCATGTGCACGGGCATGTTCTCTTGCCATTTACTGAACGCCGGTTCCGCCGGCTGCAACTTGCCGTCAACCATCGCAAACGGCAGATCAATGAACAGGGGCCCCTTCTCCGGATTTGGCGAGAACGCTTGCGCGACCACGATGGCGCCGATGGCATACAAGCCGCCTTTCAAGGCATCCTCAGGCGACGAGATTTTGTTCGTCACCAGAAACCGAAACGACGGATTGTCAATCGTCAGGTCTCTACCCCAATCAAGCACCGCCGGATTCATTCCATAGACGACGCTGTAAACCTCGGGATGCTTCATTCCCAATTTGATTGCCCCATACCCGCCCATCGAGTGTCCGGCGATGCCGCGACTGTTGGGCCGAGCGATCGTCCGATACTTGCCGTCGATGTAGGTCACCAGGTCCTTGACGATGAAGTCTTCCCAGTTTCCAGTCACGTTTGAGTTGGTGTAGAAGCTGCCGCCCCAATTTGTCTTCGCATCAGGCATGATGACGATCATCTCGCCAAATCTTTTTTCGGCAATACCGCGGTTCATGACTCCCTGAACGGTCTGCCAGGGATCGCCGCCCTTCTTCCAGGGATTGATCCAGGCGTCGTCAGTGTCAGTAATGCCATGGAGCAGATACACCACCGGGTAGCGCTTGCTGGGAGAGGTGTCGTAACTCGGCGGCAGATAGATGCTCACACTGCGATCGGCAGACTCGCCGGTGACGGTTTTCTCGAGTGACGCGCCGTGCACCTTCTCGCGAACCAGACGTCCTTCCTGTGCGATAGCGTAAGACGAAGCGACAGCCACAAGGATGGCGGCAAAGCACGCGGCGAAACAGCGACGGATTCCGTTGTAAGAAGTATTGGATGAGAAGTGAATCATAGTCTCTTCTTTCTCCGCCTTTCAGACTTTGCTACGGAAGGAACTGGACTTCTTTTGCGGTGGTCTCTTTGTGTAGTTTCGTGTTAGTTCGTGGATCGTATCCGCCCTTGCGAAAAAACGATCCACTAACTCACACGAAAAATCACGAAAAGTAAGAGCTTTCACACCCGACCATAGACGACCCAACTCTACCCAACATACTTCCGCAACGCAGGTTCCAATTCCGGATACTTGAACTCGTAACCGGCATCCATCAAGCGCTTTGGCACCACGTACTGACTGCTCAAAAGCATTTCGTCAGCCATCTCGCCGAAGGCCAGGCGCGCCGCAAACGCCGGCATCGCCAGCGCCGTCGGACGCGAAAGCACGTGCCCGAGTGTTTTGGTAAGAACTTCGTTCGTGACCGGATTCGGCGAGACAACATTCAGCGGTCCACGAATTGTGTCGTCTGCAAGCGCCAATTTGATCGCGCCGACTGCGTCGTCGATCGACACCCAACTTATGAATTGTTTGCCTGATCCAACCTTACCGCCCATGCCCATCTTGAAAGGCGTCAGAAGCTTTGCCAGCATTCCTCCCTCACGTGCCAGGATCACACCGAAGCGCAGATTGACTACGCGCACGCCCGCCGCCACGGCTGGTTCCGTCGCCTGCTCCCATTCGCGGCAAACACCCGCGAGAAAACCACCGCCGGATTCGCTGTGTTCATCCAACGTCTCATCGTCGCGATCGCCATAAAATCCTGTAGCTGATGCGCAGAGAAAAACCGTCGGCCGCTTTGACAGTTTGGCCATCGCCTCACTCAATAGGTGGGTTCCGTTCACTCGACTGTCGTGAATCTTGCGCTTTTGCTCTTCCGTCCAGCGACTTCCCGCGACGTTTTCGCCGGCCAGATTTATGATCGTGTCGAAGCCTTCCAGCCGCGCTGGCTCCATCTGATCCTGATTTGGGTGCCATTCTATTTCGCCCGGCTTCGAGGTGGTACGAGTCAGACGAGTTACTTCAGCGCCGTCTGCTTTCAGAGCCGGAATCAGAGCCGAACCTATTAGCCCGCTGGCGCCAGCAATCAAAACTTTCATGCTCTCGGTCTCCTTAAGCAAGCCACTTGCTTGCGCGGCTTGACCCTCGCTTAGATCGAATCGGTGAATCAAATCAATCGTAACCCAGCGATTCCAAAGATGCTATCAGTGATACCCATTTCTACGGGAAAAGCGGACTCGATCTCTTCTCCAAGCTTGCAAGATCCGTTGGATTGAATTTCAGGCACAACTCTGTAGAATCCGCGCGTTTTGAATCGAGCTTGCCTCATGCCATGGGTCCGCATGCTCACCCTCATAGTCGCCGGCGTGGCTGTGCTCTGCCTGTCTGGCTTTCACTTCGCGCGCACTCAATCAAACGGACTTCGACGGATCACCAACATCACCGAAGAAGGCATCAACATCAACCCCGCGATGAGCGGCGACGGAAAGATAGTCGCCTTCGAATCGACTGAGGATGTGGCCGGCGCGGGCGGCACTGATCATTTCCGCGCGATTCGCGCCAACGTCTCGATCGACCCGGCGACATTCTTTCAGATAGGTGGTACCCGCGCGGTTGCGCCCGCGATTTCGCAGGACGGATCGCGCATCGCGTTTGCCTCCAAGGACGATCCGCTGGGCACGAACCCGGACGGCAATTCGGAGATTTTTCTTTTCGACGGCGCGAAGCTGATTCAAGTGACCAACACTGCGCCGGTGGACATCGTGAATCGGGTCACCCAGGGAAACTTTCAGCCCTCGATCTCTGACGATGGCCGCTTCATTGCCTTCTCTTCAAATCGCGATCTGGCTTCACTGAACTCCGACGGCAACCTGGAAGTCTTTGTCTACGATGCTGTAACCAACACGTTCGCTCAGTTAACCAACTCTTCCGGAATGGTTGGCTGCAGCGACGCCAAGATCAGCGGCAACGGCGCCAGCATCGCTTACATTCGCGACACTGGAGGCACTCCGAGTACCAGGCGCGATCTGCTGGAGCAGCCTCGCACGGGCCCGGGGCCTGCGGTGGTGCTGGCGGCTAATGTCCAGTCGCTCGCGATGACTTACGGGCGAGCCATCAGCGATGACGGTACCCGCGTTGTCTATTCATCTGAAACCGCGACCGACTCGGCCCAGGTCTTTCTTTACGATGGCCGCGGCGGCGCCGTAGTCAGACAGATTACTTCTCTAGGCGTTCGCGTCACCGAAGTTCCGCTGCACCCAACCATCAGCGGCGATGGGACTCGAATAGCCTTTGCTACGCGCCGCCCAATTTCAGGCATCAGTAATTCCGACAACAGCATCGAGCTCTACACCTATGACACGCCGACCGGGCAGTTTGCGCGGGTCACCAACGCGCCGGTGGAAGCGGATGGCTTTGACGGGAGCCTTCGCGTCACCGAAGTGGTTTCGTCTCTTAATGACGATGGCACGATTGCAGCTTTCAATTTTCCCCGTGCTTTGTCCGGCCCGGTGACTGCGGGACTTGAGAACAGATCAGAAATCTATCTAACAGGAACGGCCGTGCGACCGCCGTTCGCGACCTTGACGGCGATCCTCAACGGCGCATCGTTCGGGAATGAACCCTCTCCAATCAAAGCGATCGCGCCCGACAGCATCGCAGTAGCTCGTGGAAGTGCTCTGGCTAACTCCACCATGCAATCACAGCGTCTGCCGAACGGTAGTTTTCCGACAAATGTGGGCGGCACCTCTGTAACAGTTAATGGTCGCGCGGCACAAATCTTTTTCATCTCGCCGGGTCAGGTTAACTTTCTCGTCCCACCGCAGACTGAGATCGGCAGCGCTGATGTCGTGGTTACCAACTCCGACAACTTCTCTTCGCGCGGCACCGCTCCGATTCTTCGGGCAGCACCCGGGATCTTCACCAAGAGCGGCGATGGCCTTGGCCAGGGAATGATCCTGAGCAGCGACACGCTTCAGGAAGGCCCGTTCGATCCCAGCAGCGGTAATCTGCGGCTTACAATTTTCGCGACCGGGGCCCGGAACGCCAGCCAGACTCTGATTCTCGTTGGCGGCCGGATACTTAATGCCGAGTCAGTCATTGCTTCACCTGATATGGCCGGACTTGACGAAGTGCGTGTGCGCATTCCGGCGGACTTGCGCGGCGCGGGCACGGTCAACCTCACGGTGCAGTCAGACGGCCGCGATAGTAATCCGGTGACCGTCACGTTTACCGGCGATCCGAGTCGCGCCGTTTTTGTGAACGAAGTGCTGGCCGACCCGCCAGACGGAATCGCCGGCGATGCAAATCACGATGGCACTCGTGATGGAACACAGGACGAGTTTGTCGAATTGGTCAACGGGACGGCGAGCGACGCTATCAGTGTCGGAGGATGGACGGTGCGCACGCGGCCAACCGGCAGCTCTACTGAAACTACGCGCTTTACTTTCGCCGCCGGCACCTCACTCGCCGCCGGAGAAGCAATCGTGGTGTTTGGCGGGGGCGGCGCAAGCTTCAATCCCAATGATGGAGTCTTTGGTTGCGCGCAGGTAGTAAAGGCCACCTTATCTGCGGGCCTTTCACTAACTAACGGCGGCCTTTCGATTTTGATTCGCGACGGAGGCGGCAATCTCATCACGCAGTTCACCTACGGCGGCTCGACCGGACTGGACGGTGACAACAATCAATCGTTGACGCGCTCTCCGGACATCACCGGAAACTTTGTCCAGCATACGTCGGCAGCAGGCGCGAATGGCCGACGGTTCTCGCCCGGCTTGAAGACTGACGGTACTCCGTTTGGCGCATGTCCGCGCCGCCTGAGCAGCGTTACGATCTCGCCGCCAAGCACCAGCATCGTGGTGGGACAAACGGCGCAATTCACTGCTCAGGGCTTTGACCAGTTCGGACAACCGATGACGGGCTTGTCCTTTAATTTCGTTTCAGACGCCACCAGTGTGGCCACGGTCGATTCGGTTTCTACCAACTCAGGTACGGGCATCGCGACTGCCAACGTCAGCGGACACAATCCCGGCACAGCCCATATAACCGCCTCGGCCTCAGACGGGGTAAACACCGTCAACAGCAGTCAGTCGACGCTGACTGTTAACGGTCCTTCGCTATCGATTAATGACGTGAGTTTGAACGAAGGCGACTCAGGCACGACCACCTTCTCGTTTACGGTGAGCCTGTCCACACCCGCGCCCGCTCCGGTCACATTCAACATTGCCACCGCGGACAACACCGCAACAGTTGCCAATAACGATTACGTTGCGCGGAGTCTTACGAACCAGACGATCCCGACCGGGCAGCAAACTTACACATTTGACGTCGCGGTAAACGGCGATCTGAATATAGAAGCTAATGAGAGCTTTTTTGTCGCTGTCAGCAACGTCTCAGGCGCCAGCGTCGGCGATGGCCAGGGACTGGGAACGATCCTGACCGACGACAGTCCGGCGCTAAGTATTAATGACGTGTCGGCAAACGAAGGTAACAGCGGGCCAACGACTTTCACGTTCACCGTTAGCTCAACCCTGCCTGCTCCCGCCGGCGGCATCACGTTTGACATTGCCACGGCTGACGGCACGGCCACCGCAACCAGCGGTGACTATGTATCCCGCAGTCTCACCAGCCAGACGATTCCCGCTGGTCAGCAGACGTATACTTTTGATGTGACGGTTAACGGCGACGCCCTGGTCGAAGCTAACGAAACCTTCTTCGTAAATATCTCGAACGTTTCTGCTAATGCGACGGTAGCTGATAGTCAGGGTCAGGGAACGATTCAGAGTGACGACACCGTGTTGCTGGTCATCAGCCAGGTTTACGGCGGCGGCAACAATTCAGGCGCGCCATTCCGGAATGACTTTGTCGAAATCTACAATCGCGGAACCACAAGCGTAGATTTCAGCATCACGCCCTATTCAATCCAGTATGCCGGAGTTGGTTCGAATTTTGGCGGCACTACTTCTTCGAGTAAGACAAACCTGACGACCGGCGTGATCGCTCCCGGACAGTATTTCCTGGTGCAGGAAGACGGTGGGACCACTAATGGTGTGGCGCTGCCAACGCCTGATGCCACCGGCTCGATCGCGATGGGCAGCACCTCCGGAAAAGTTGCGCTGGTCGCCGGCACGACAGCGCTTACGCCGGCAGTCAGCTGCCCAGCTGACGACGGTTCATCGCCATTCAATCCAGCTAACGCTGCCATTGCCGATTTTGTCGGCTATGGAGGTACCGCGACTACGTCGGGCCATTGTTATGAAGGAGCCGCGCCCGCGGCCGCGCCGTCAAACACCACGGCCGATTTCAGAAAAGCAGGCGGCTGTGTTGATACGAACGAGAACGGCGCAGACTTTTTCGCGGCTTCGCCCAGTCCACGCAACAGCGCTTCACCGATTGGCGACTGCAAGCCGGAAATCACAATCAACGATGTCACGGTCACCGAAGGCAACAGCAGCACGGTAAACGCTACTTTCACCGTTTCGCTTTCTGCTGCCAGCGCTCAGACGGTCACGGTGAACTTCGTCACTGCGGACGGAACCGCCGTTGCGCCGGACGATTATCAAACGACGAGTGGCCTGCTGACTTTCAATCCCGGCGACCTGACTAAGACCATAACGGTGTTGGTCAACGGCGACACCCTGGACGAAGCCAACGAGAACTTCTTAGTTAATCTTTCTAGTGCCACCAACGCAGTTCTGCTCGACCCGCAGGGCCAGGGCACAATCACTGACAACGATGCGGCGCCGTCGCTTTCGATCAACGATCTGTCGATCGCCGAAGGCGATAGCAGCACCACGCAATTTACTTTTACGGTCAGCCTGTCCACGGCCAGCGGGCAGACGGTGACGGTGAATTTCGCCACCGCAGATGGCACCGCGGCTTTGCCCGGGGATTATCAGTCAAACAACGGTCTGCTTACGTTCAATCCAGGAGATACTTCAAAGCCGGTTACGGTGCTGGTTAATGGCGACACCACGTTCGAGTCCAACGAGACCTTCTTTGTAAACCTGACCGGCGCGACGAATGCCAGCATCTCAGATGCTCAGGGCCAGGGCACCATTACCAACGACGACGCGGCCCCGCCGACTCCGACCTTCTTTGTTTCTGACGCGAGCGTCCTCGAAGGCAACACCGGAACGACACCTGCGGTATTTAATGTGTCGCTGAGTCCCGCGAGCGCCCAGATTGTCCAGGTCGATTTCGCCACCCTGAATGGCACCGCGACGCTGGCTGGAAATGACTATCAAACAAACAGCGGAACGTTGACATTCAATCCCGGTGACGGGCCCAAGCAAATTACTGTGCTGGTCAATGGCGACACACTCGTCGAACAGAACGAGACATTCGCAGTCCACCTAAGCAACGCCACCAACGGGGCGGGAATCGGCCCTGACGGTGTGGGCACGATTCAGAATGACGACACGGCCGATCTGGTTATCAGTCAGACTTATCCGGGTGGCGGTCTGACCGGCGCGTCGTTCACTAATGACTATATTGAGCTGTTCAATCAGGGCTCCACGACCGTTGACTTCGCAGTAACTCCATACTCAGTGCAGTTCCTCAGCACGTCAGCTAGCGCCTGGACCAAGACTGACCTGACCTCAGGTACGCTTGCACCAGGACGTTACTTCCTGGTTAAGGAAACATCGGGCGGCGCCGCAGGAGCGGCTCTGCCGACAGCGGATGCGACCGGAAGTCTCAATCTAACAAGTACCACCGCCGGTAAAGTCGCGCTCGTGGTTGGGACGACCCTCCTGGTTGGTGATTGTCCTGGTGACAATGGCTCCGCGCCGTTTAATCCAGTCAACGGAACAGTCGTCGATTTCGTCGGTTACGGCGGCACGGCGGCCACTGCAAGTCATTGCTATGAAGGATCTGGGCCGGCGTCGTATACGCTCAGCAACAACACCACCGCGGACTTCCGGAAGTTCGGAGGCTGCCAGGACACGAACGACAATGCGGCTGACTTCCTAGTCTCAGGTCCGTTCCCGCGGAATACTAGCTCGCCAATTAACAATTGCGCCGGCGGAGCCACGCCCAATCTGACAATCAACGACGTCACGGTAACTGAAGGTAATAGCGGAACCACGACGGCAACATTCACGGTCAGTCTTTCGGCGGCGGCGCAAGGTACCGACGTCAGTTTCGATATCGCCACGGCTGACGGAACTGCGCAGGACCATACCCCGGCGAGTGAAGACAACGATTACGTGGCGAAGAGCGTAACGACACAGGTGATTCCGGCAGGACAGACGACATACACATTCACCGTCTCAGTGAACGGCGATGCCGCAGTGGAGCCTAATGAGACTTTCTTAGTCAATGTTACAAACGTGGTTGGCGCGAATCTCACCGACGGCCAGGCTGTCGGCACAATCCAGAACGATGATTCGCCTGCTCTTTCAATCGACGATGTTTCGGCAGCTGAGGGCAATGGAACCACCACCTTCACTTTCCACGTGACGCTGTCAGCCCCGGCGCCTGCGACAGTAACTTTCGATATTGCGACGGCCGACGGGACGGCAGAGGATCACGTTCCTGCCAGTGAAGACAATGACTATCAGGCTCGCTCAATAATCGGTCAGACCATCGCTCAGGGAAGCTCGTCGTTTGACTTTGCCGTGACCGTCAACGGTGACGTTGCGATTGAGCCGAACGAAACGTTCTTTGTTAACGTCACAAATGTTTCCGGCGCTACTCTTCTGGACGGACAGGGTGTCGGCACGATCCAGAACGACGACAGCCCGATATTGAACGTAAATGATGTCTCGATGGCTGAGGGTAACACCGGCACGACGACCTTCACCTTCACAGTGACTTCAACGCTGGCTGCACCTGCTGGCGGCATAACGTTCGACATCGCGACGGCGGATGGAACTGCTCAGGACCACAACCCGGTGTCGGAAGACAATGACTACGTCGCACGGAGCTTGACCAGCCAATCAATTCCCGTGGGACAGACAACCTACTCGTTTGAAGTGACGGTCAATGGCGACAAGCTGGTTGAGTCAGATGAGACGTTTTTCGTTAATGTCACTAACGCCACAAATGCGAGCATCGGTGATGGTGTTGGCCAGGGGACGATACAGAACGACGACACGGCGAACCTTGTGATTAGCCAGATTTACGGCGGAGGCAACAATTCCGGCGCGACCTTCCAAAACGATTTCGTTGAGATATTCAATCGCGGCACTACGACGATCAACTTTGGGGTTACGCCTTACTCTGTACAATACGCTTCATCCAGCGGTACTTTTTCCGGCGGTAATACGATCAATCTTAACAGCGGCAATTTAGTCCCCGGTCAATATTACCTTGTGAAACTCGCAGGCGGCACAACCAATGGCGTTGCACTTCCAACCGAGGACGCGAGTAATTCTTCAATAAACATGGCCAATGATAATGGAAAGGTAGCGTTGGTTGTGGGAACAACTGTGGCCACAACCACTGGCGGCTGCCCGACCGGAGTCACGGTTGCGGACCTGATCGGTTATGGATCCGCCAATTGTTCTGAGACTGCTGCCACAGCTGCTTTGAGCGCGACGAAGTCGGCGCTCAGAAAAACCGACGGTTGCACGGATACCGACAATAACCTCTCGGATTTCACGACTCCAACGGTGACTTCTGGTACGCCACCGCGCAACTCCGCTTCAGCCATCAACGATTGCAATGCGCCGCCCAATCTCAGCATTAATGACATCACGTTGACTGAGGGCAACGGCGGCACCAAGCTCTTCACCTTCACCGTGAGTCTGTCCAAGCCGGCGTTGGCGGGCGGCGTTACCTTTGACATCGCCACAGCGCCCGACACAGCTGCCGCGGGCAGCGATTACGCGGCCAACAGTGCGACCGGAGTGTCGATCGGCGCGGGCTCGCAAACCGCTACCTTTGACGTAACTGTCAACGGCGATACGACCGTGGAAGCGGACGAGACCTTCCTCGTGAACGTCACGAATGTAACGGGAGCGACAGTGGTTGATGGGCAGGGCGTCGGAACGATTCAAAATGATGATACGCCATCACTAAGTATCAACGATGTCACTCACAACGAAGGCAATAGCAGCACCACGACTTACACTTTCACCGTAACGCTGGCTCCTGCGAGCAACCAGACCGTGACAGTGAACTACGCAACTGCAGATGTCACGGCGACGGCCGGAAGTGACTACACGGCAATTCTGTCGACGCAGCTCACCTTCCTCGCCGGAGAGACGACCAAGACGTTCGACGTCACCGTCAGCGGCGACACGACAGTCGAGCCGGACGAAACGTTTGTTGTGAATCTGAGCGGCGCTACCAATGCAAACGTCTCTGATTCGCAAGGCGTCGGTACGCTCACGAATGACGATGGCGCGAATGTTGTGATCAGTCAGATTTATGGAGGGGGTAGTAACAGTGGCGCAACTTACAACGCCGACTACGTCGAACTCCTTAATCGAACTAGCACTGCCATTAACATTACGACCTGGTCAGTTCAGTATCAGGCCGCGACGACTACAACTGGCGCAGCCTGGTCCGTAGCAGCTCTCTGTCCTTCAGGCACATGCACGATCCCTGCCAATTCATACTACCTCGTCAGACTAACAGCACCGGGAGCGACTGGCGCCGCTCTTCCCACGCCGGACTCGACACCGACGAATACCATCAACATGGCAGCCACGGCAGGCAAAGTTGCGCTGGTGAACAACTCGACCGCTTTGACTGGCACATCCGGGAGCGGATGTCCCTCTTCATTCGCGAATATCATTGACTTGGTTGGCTATGGAACCGGTGGTAGTGGAGCAAATTGTTTTGAGGGAGCTAGCGCTGCGCCTACGATTAGTGCGACCCTGGCAGACTTCAGAAAATCAACCAGCGGGGGCGGTACTAATGGATGTTTCGACAGTAATAATAACAACACTGATTTTTCCAGTGCTGCCCCATTACCTCGCAATAGCTCGACCACCAATGTTTGTCCATGAAATAGACTGACAAAGATATTATTGCGGATCCCTCGCTGAAGATCAGAAACCCGACCTTCGGATCGTAATCCTGGGCAGCCTGCGATTCCAGGCTTCCGGAGCGCGATTTCCCTGGAGGATCGGGATTACTTCGTCGGTTTGTCTGGTGTGTTTCTTAACGAACTACGCCACTCACCGGACTCGAGGCACTCGCATAGAGTCGCTTCGTCATCCGCCCTGAGAGATAAGCCAATCGTCCGGCCTCGATAGCGAGCTTCATCGCTTCGGCCATCCTGGCAGAATCCTGCGCCTCGGCAATTGCGGTGTTCATCAGCACTGCGTCGGCGCCGAGTTCCATTGCGATCGCGGCATCGCTCGCCGTTCCAACTCCCGCGTCCACGATGATCGTGGCGTCCGGCAATTGTTCCCGCATGATGCGCAGGTTCGCCGGATTCTGGACCCCAAGACCGGAACCGATCGGCGCTGCCAGCGGCATCACTGCCGGGCATCCGGCGTCGAGCAGTTTCATTGCCATGATCAAATCGTCGCTAAAGTACGGCAGCACGATGAAACCTTCGCTGATCAGAATCCGGGCCGCCGCAAGTGTCTGTTCGTTGTCGGGAAACAGCGTGGTCTGATCGCCGATTACTTCCAGCTTGACCCACTCAGTGTCCAGGGCTTCGCGCGCCAGCCGCGCCGTGCGAATAGCTTCTTCCGCAGAATAACATCCGGCGGTGTTCGGCAGAATCTGCAACGAGGGATCCAGATAGTCGAGGAATGATTCGCTGCTGCGATCCAGGGGCACCCGGCGGACCGCGACGGTAACCATCTCAGCGCCGGAAGCGCGATGCGCAGCTTTCATTTCGTCGTAGCTGCGATACTTGCCGGTGCCGATGATTAGACGCGACCGAAAAGTGCGGTTGGCTAGCGTGAAGGGATCAGATACTGCCGGTACAACACTGGACATGAATGCGAACTTCCTTTTGTTGGGCTAAGACGACTCTACACCTGAGTACGCGAAAAACAGAAACGGCGTGATGAGGAGGAGCTAGGTTTTGCCATCTCATTAACACCTCGCTTCAGCGAGGTGTTAATGTAACGCGATATTCTGCTGAGCCGTTTCCAACGGCTTTTTTGAGAACCGTTGAAACGGCATCAATATACTTGACTCATAGGACCGCAATAATCATCGAGCAATGCCGACAGTGGCTCTGCCACGCCGATGCGCGGCAAGTCTCCGACTTGCCGGCTACGAACCTTTTTTCCCAAGGGTCTCCGACCCGCTGCGGTCATAGACCGTTAGATTAAGTGGGCACCTAACGGCAAGTCCAAGACTTGCCGCGCATCAGAGTGGCAGAGCCATTGGTGTGGTTGCGTTGATGTACCAGCGAACTATGTCCGCTCGATGAGCCAAGTATATTATTGCCGTTGAAACGGTTTCACGGCCGCGCCCGTATTTTGGAGGCCACCTCGCCGAAGCGAGGTGCTAATGAAACTTCTCGCTGGTTGAGAATCTGCCCTCCAACTATCCACCGCCGACGAAGTGAACTACCTCAAGGCGATCTCCTTCGCCGACCATTGTGTTCACCCAATCACTGCGACGCACGACTTCACCATTGAGCTCGATTGCTATTCGCGCCGGCGGCAGCGACAACTCGTCGATAAGATCGCTCAAGGTCGGATCTTCGCTCACTTCCCTGCTCTCGCCGTTGATCTGAATGCGCAGTGTTCTATTCCTCAATCTCTCGCCGATCACTGAGCAGACTCTGCCGGCAGAATGATTCGGCGCAGCTCGGCGATTTCTTCGCCATCTTCAACCCGAACCAGAATTGCGGCGCGACCGTTGGTAAAGTGTGGCAGCAATGCAAAAAGCATCGCGATCCCGTCGCTGTCCGTTGTAGAGATGGTCGATTCCGGCCGGAAGGTGGTGCCGAGTGTTTTTAGAGTGACGCGAGCTTTGGGGACCGGTTCGCGCGCGTTCCGCGAAAAGCGGCTGACTCTCACTCGCAGGGTTACCGATTCTCCGGCACGCAATTCCCTCTCTTCCAAGAGAGAGACTTGCAAAGCTTCCTCTTCATCAACTTCCTGGGATTGCGTCTCACCGCCCATCGAAGAGTTCTCTTCGCGGACCTCTTCGTCAACCACCAGCGCGGCCGCGCCGGACGCTACCTCGTCACCCAACGGCAGCGGCGATTCATCCGCGGCCGGTTCTGCTTCAGCAACAGCTTTCGCCGGAGACTCGCGTTCGCTGAGGCGTTTTAGATCATCAATGCGCCCTGCGCGCACGGCCGCACAAATCAGCTTATGTTGACGCTGGAGACGCTGCGTGAGGATCTGTTCATCGAAGCCGCCGATTACCAGATCATCGTAGGGTGATCGCTTGCTCGCAAGGATCGCACCTTCCCGATAGACCAGGGAAAGAATGACGGGTTGCTCGACCCCTTTGTCTTCGGTCTGGATGTGGTAGACGATGCCGTCGCACTCTACGTCTGTGTTGTAGCCGGTGATCAATGGCGTTAGATTCGCAACTCCTAAACTCTCATGGCGCAAGCAAAGATCGATGCGCGGTAACTCGAACGTAGCATAACGATTTTTCAGGGGTCAACCTAGTTTCACTCGGCGCTGAAGCGTAGTACCAACACCTTGACACCCCCTGTTCGTTGCAATACGATCCGCTTGTACAATGATTCTCAAGCATTAACCGCCGCTTCGCGATTGCGTTTCAAGGGAGCGGATTCGGTTGCGGTATCAGCGGCAGAGAGCGCCCGGACAAATGAAATTCAACTTAATCGACTACATGCCGGTGCTTTTGATGTTCGTCGTGGCGGCGGGCTTTGCGATTACTTTCATCACGCTCTCGCAACTGGTAGGTCAGCGCAAACGTACGCGCACCAAGCTGATGCCGTACGAGTGCGGCAAGGATCCGGTAGGATCGGCGCGAGAGCGTTTTTCGGTCAAGTTTTACCTGATCGCCATGCTCTTTATCCTGTTCGACATTGAAGTCATTTTCCTGGTTCCCTGGGCGGTCGTTTTCAAAAAACTCGCCAGTCCGGCTTACGGCCTGAACAATGTCGTGTATTTCGAGATGGTGATCTTTATCGCCCTGCTGGCGGCCGGCTTGATCTATGTAATCAAGAAAGGCGCGTTTGACTGGAGCGAGACTGCCCGGCGCGAGGCTGAGGCAGAAGGACGTTTGTTGGATGATATCGAGGAGCGGGCCAAAGAAGCTGCTTGAGGTGACTTTCCGTGTTCCCGGTCTAACTTGAGACTTGAGACCTAAAACTTGAGACTAATCGATGGGACTTGAAAACATCCTCTCGGAAGCATTGCCCGAAGTTTTGACGACTCGCCTTGATTCGCTGATTAACTGGGCGCGCAAATCTTCGCTGTGGCCGGCCACCTTCGGCCTGGCCTGTTGCGCCATCGAGATGATGAACGCCACCTCGTCGCGAAACGATTTGGCTCGGTTTGGATCCGAAGTGTTTCGCGCGTCTCCGCGGCAGGCTGACGTGATGATCGTGTCGGGTCGCGTCTCGAGAAAAATGGGCCCCGTTTTGCGCCGCATCTATGATCAGATGCCTGAGCCGAAGTGGGTCATTTCGATGGGCGCGTGTGCCACGTCCGGCGGAGTGTTCGACAATTACGCGATCGTTCAGGGTGTCGACAAAATCGTTCCGGTCGACGTCTATATTCCGGGCTGCCCGCCACGGCCGGAAATGCTGATTCACGCAGTGATGATGTTGCAGGACAAAGTGATGAAAGAGTCTATTCGCGATCGGAGAGATGCCCCCGAATTGGAATCGCGCGAGTCCCTCACGCCCGGCACGTTGCCGGTAACTGACGGCTCGTCCGTGGGAGTACCGGAAAGCCAAACGTCGCGTCCTTACACGATCGCTTCGAAACACGAAAAACGAAGATCGTTCTGAGTTAGAGTTTTAGATTTCGACTTTCAATCTTGTATGTTCCCCGGAACTGAAGGCTAGATGGAAGAGCAGAACCAGCCAGGCACTCTGTCGGAACCAAAAGCGAGTCAGGAAAACACAGCGCCGTCGCCTCTGGCGTCGGCGTTTCTGCGTGATCATCCGGAATGGGTGAGCGAAACGACATTCGCGCTGGGCGAAACCACTTTGGTTATCCCGCGCGAGCATATTGTGGCAGCGTGTGCGTTTCTAAAGTCCACTCCGGGGCTCGAGTTCAATTTTCTCGCTGACCTGTGCGGGTTTGACCGGGGACCTGAAGAAGAACCTCGGTTTGAAGTCAATTACCACCTCTTCTCGATCACCAAACATCATCGGGTCCGCTTAAAGGTCGTGCTGAACGAAGACGATGCCCACGTTCCTACCGTCACCGGTGTCTGGAGGACAGCGAATTGGCACGAACGCGAAACGTATGATCTGTTCGGCGTAGTTTTTGATAATCACCCGGACCTGCGCCGGATTCTGCTGCCTGATGACTGGCAGGGTCACGCGCTGCGCAAGGATTTTCCGCTGCGAGGATATGAACCATACTCCCTGAAATAAATCGGGCTATAGGACCTATTGGCCAATAAGTTTAAATGAGCACCACTCTGAACATTCCGCCCCAGTTTGAGATTGTCGATCGCCCACTCGACACGCAGATGACAATCTCAATGGGACCTCAGCATCCTTCGACGCATGGAGTGCTGCGTCTGGAACTGGTGCTGGACGGAGAGATGGTCGTCAAATCAACTCCGGACATCGGCTATCTCCACACCGGAATGGAGAAGCTGTTCGAGTACAAAAAGTACCAGCAGGGGATCGTTATCACGGACCGGATGGACTATCTCAATCCGCTCGGAAATAACCTGGCCTACGTGATGGCGGTCGAGAAGTTGTTGCAGATCGAGATTCCCGAACGGGCCCAGGTAATTCGCGTGTTGACCTGCGAGTTGCAAAGGATCGCTTCGCACCTGGTCTGGCTGGGGACGCATGCGCTGGACATCGGCGCGATGACCGTCTTCTTTTATTGCTTTCGCGAGCGCGAAAAAATTCTGAATTTGATCGAAGCCGCTTCGGGCGGACGTTTGACGCCCTCTTATTTTCGCATCGGCGGATTGATGATGGACTTGCCCGCGGGCTTTGAACGAAGGGTGCAACAATTCCAGGACGCTTTTCTAAAAGCCGTCGAAGATTTTCACAAGCTGCTTACGGGCAACCGGATTTTCCAGAAACGCACGCAGGGCGTCGGTTACATTTCGGCGGAAGACGCGATCGACTGGGGATTGTCGGGCCCGTGTCTGCGCGGCAGCGGCGTGGCCATCGACATTCGCCGCGCGAATCCTTACACGGGCTATGAAAAATATGATTTCGAGATTCCGACCGAGCCGGATTGCGATGTGTGGGCCAGGTACCTGGTGCGCATGCGCGAGATGAAAGAGTCGCACAAGATTGTTCAGCAGGCGTTGTCTCGTTTGCAGCCGGGGCCGGTCAAGGCAGACGCGCCCAAAGTCGTCTTGCCAGATCGCGAAGCGATGAAAACGCACATGGACGCGTTGATTCACCACTTTCTGATTGTCGCCGAAGGTTTCGATGTTCCAGCCGGTGAAGTTTATCACCCGATCGAAGCGTCAAAAGGCGAACTCGGTGTTTACATCAAGTCGACTGGTGGACCAAAGCCGGCGCGCGTGCATTTCCGCGGGCCCAGCTTTGTTAATCTGTCGGCGCTGCCGCACATGTCGCGCGGCGCAATGATCGCGGACATCGTGGCGATTATTGGATCGCTGGATATTGTTCTCGGAGAAATTGATCGTTAATAAATAGTCAGTTGTTAGTTGTCCGTAGTCAGTTGTTTCGCGCTAATCAAATGTTAGAGCTAGCTGCGACCAGCTGTGCCCGCGACTCCGAGAATGCAACTGACTACTGACAACGGACCACTGACCGCACAGAAATGAGCCAACAGCCAGTACAGATTCAACCACTGTCTCAACCGGTACAGATGCCGGATGAGATGGCGACCTTTTCAGCGGAGGTCGAGGCTGAGATCGATCGTCACTTGGCGAAGTACCCGGTGATGCGTTCAGCGATTCTGCCTTTGATGTTCATCGTGCAACGCGAGCGCGGCTACCTCGATCCGCCGGGCGTGTCGTATCTGGCCAAGCGTCTGAACTTAAGGATTACGGACATCTGGGAAGTCGCAACTTTCTACTCAATGATTCAGCTTAAGCCGGTTGGCAAATATCATATCCAGATCTGCAAAACGCTTTCATGCAAGCTGCTTGGCGCTGACAGGATCACGAAATACTGCGCCGAGAAATTGGGTATCAAAGCCGGCGAGACTACGCCCGACGGCAAGTTTTCTTTGTCGGAAGTCGAATGTCTCGGCTCATGCGGAACAGCGCCGATGTTTCAGATCAATTTTGACTATCACGAGAATCTGACGAACGAGAAAGTCGACCAGATTCTTGATTCATTACCGTGAAAAACGTCAGTCGTCAGTTGCCAATCGTTCGTTGTTAAGACGAAGCCACTGACCACTGACCACTGACCACTGACCACTGACAATCATGTTTATTGGCGCCATCGGTTGTGAACCACTCCAGCTCCGGCGAGTTCATCTCGAGAACTCGGGCGCGCTCGATGTCTATCGTCAAAACGGCGGCTACGAGGCGATTAAGAAAGTCCTCGACTCGATGTCGCCCGATGACGTTATCAATGAAGTGAAGAAGTCGGCGCTGCGCGGACGTGGCGGCGCGGGGTTCCCGACCGGAATGAAGTGGAGCTTTGTTCCCAAGGATTCGCCAAAGCCCAAATACGTCGTCTGCAACGCCGATGAATCCGAGCCCGGCACCTTCAAGGACCGCTATCTGATGGAGCGTGATCCGCACATGCTGATCGAAGGCATGCTGATTGCGGCTTACGCGCTGGGCGCGAAAGTGAATTACATCTACACGCGCGGTGAATACAAGTATCTGATCGACATCATGGACATCGCGCTTACGGAAGCACGCGCCGCAGGGCTAATTGGAGACAAGATTCTGGGAAGTGATTTTTCCTGTCAGATCCATACTCATACGGGGGCTGGTGCTTACATCTGCGGTGAGGAAACTGCGCTGTTGAGTTCGTTGGAAGGCATGCGTGGCCATCCGCGCATGAAACCTCCCTTTCCCGCTATCTCCGGACTCTATGCGTCACCGACTGTCGTTAACAACGTAGAGACGCTGACTGCCGTGCCGGACATCATCAAGATGGGCGGCGAAGCGTATCAAAAACTAGGAACTGAAAAGAGCGGCGGCACAAAACTCTGGTCAGTATCCGGTCATGTCAATCAGCCCGGCGTGTACGAACTGCCGATGGGTTATGACGACATGGAAAAGTTCATCATGGAAGACTGCGGCGGAATCACGGACGGCAAGCAGTTGAAGGCGGTCATTCCCGGAGGTTCGTCGGTCTACATCATGCGCGCCGATCAGATCATCGGGAAAGACGTGCGGATGGATTACGAAGGGCTGGTAACCGGAGGTTCGATGGTCGGGTCAGGCGGCTTCATCGTGATGGACGAAACGGTTGACGTCTTTGAATCTACCAAAAATCTGACTGAGTTTTACAAACATGAGTCGTGCGGTTGGTGCACGCCTTGTCGCGAAGGCACTGACTGGCTGGTAAAAATTTTCAAGCGAATTGAAAACGGTGGTGGCCGTCCTGAGGACGCGCAGTTGTTGCTCGATCTGTGCGACAACATCGAAGGCAAATCGTTTTGTCCTTTGGGCGATGCGGCGGCCTGGCCGATTCAATCGGCAGTTAAGAGATTTCCGGAAGATTTCGAGAAACACCTGGCGAAGAATTGATTCATTTGTTCATTGATTTAATGAATCAAT
>Ga0207646_10002074_pt1 | contig 24039 bp, 25 predicted proteins | sample KBSK5502metaG_FD_184343 | JGI IMG/M metagenome (GOLD analysis project Ga0207646, IMG submission 184343) | Corn, switchgrass and miscanthus rhizosphere microbial communities from Kellogg Biological Station, Michigan, USA - KBS K5-50-2 metaG... | ecosystem: Host-associated > Plants > Roots >... | reverse complement strand
TCCGAATGACGCGCGGCTGCGGCAGCACGCTGCCATCGTCGTCGACGGTCACATCGCCAAACGTGTCCAGGCCGAGTTCGACGTGGTCCATGACTCATCCGAACCTACAGGATTGGCAGCCGATTCCGCCCCGATGCCCAATAACCGAGCGCGTGAAACAGAACGAAGCCGGACGGGCCCGGCTACTCAGACCCCGAGAATTCGATGCAGAACCTCGCTGTCCCTCGCCCGCACGGCCGGCAGTACCTCGACGATGCGCCCCTTCTCGATGAACGCGGCCCGGTCGGCAACGCGCAAGGCCATCTGGTGATTCTGTTCGGCCAGCAGGATTGACACGCCGGTCGACTTGAGAGTTCTCAGCAACGTCCCGATCGACTGCACCAGGACCGGCGCAAGGCCTTCGGTCGGTTCGTCGAGCAGCAGCACTCGTGGATTGCTCACCAGCGCGCGTCCGACGGCCAACATCTGACGCTCGCCGCCCGACAGCCCGCCGGCGAGGTTGTTCTTCAAGGGTTCGAGCTTGGGGAACAACTCCCATATCCGCTTCTTCGTCCAGCTGCGATCGTCGCCGTTGGCGTGGGAGGCGATCTCGAGATTCTCGTCCACGGTCAGGTTCTGGAAGCAGCGCGCCCCGGAGGGCACGTAGGCGATGCCCTCGCGGGTCCGGCGGTGGGCGGGCCAGCCAGACATGTCGCGACCCCCGACGCTGACCTTTCCGGAAGCGCCTGGGAGGAGTCCGACGATCCCGCGGATCGTGGTCGTCTTGCCCGCGCCATTGCGGCCCAAGACCGCGAGCAGCTCGCCTTCGCCGACTTCGAGGCTGAAGTCGAAGACGACATGGCTTTTGCCGTAACGCACGTTCAAACCCTCGACTTTGAGCATGGCTAAGCGCCGAGCTCCTCTTGCTCAAGCTCTCCGAGGTAGACCTTCTGCACATCAGGGTTGCGCCGGATCTGTTCGGGCGTGCCCTCGGTCAGGACGCGGCCCTGGTACATCACCGTGACAGTGCGGGCCGTGCTGAACACGACCGACATGTCGTGCTCGCAGAAGAGCAGAGTGAGGTGCCTCTCTGTAGCCAGCCGACGAACCAGCTCCATTGCTTTGTCCGTCTCGTAGGCAGACATTCCTGCCGTCGGCTCATCGAGCAATACCAGCTTCGACCCGAGCGCGAGCGAGATCGCGATCTCGATGGCGCGCTGGTCGCCATGGCTCAGCTGACCGGCGGGAAGGTCTGCCCACGCCCCCAGACCCACCGCCTCGGCAAGCTCCTGCGCCTGTGACGAGAACATTCGATTGGCGATCCCGAAGGGTCGCACCGTGTAGCCTCCGTGGGCGAGCATCGCGTACTGCAGGTTCTGCCGCACCGTCAGCTTCGGGAATATCGTCGTGATCTGGAAAGCGCGACCGATGCCGGTCCGTGCGATCACGTGAGGCGGCTTCCCGGTGATGTCGCGGCCGTCGAATATCACCTTGCCAGAGCTGGGCTTCAGCTGGCCCGTGATGAGATTGAAGAGCGTGGATTTGCCGGCGCCATTCGGACCGATGATGGCGTGACGGTCACCCTGCTTCACTTCGAGGCTCACGTCCTCGACCGCGCGCAAGCCGCCGAAGCTTCGGCTCACGTGCTCGATCCGGAGCAAGGTTTGTCCCGAGTGCACCTCTTCGGCCTGGATCGCCTCACTGGCGAGCGCTTTGCGAACGTCGAACATGCGAATCGCCTCGCCTGCGCTTTCCTCCGGCGGCTCTTCCGCCTCCTCGCCGCGACGGAAGCGTTCCCGCAACCGTAGGAATACGGAAGGCACGTCCGAGATGCCACCAGGCACGGCAAGCACAACGCCCAGCACGATGGCGCCGAGGATGATGTCGAACTGGTAGGGGAACTGCTTCGAGATCGAGTTGTCCAACACCACGTAGATGAAGGCGCCGATAGCCGGCCCGAGGAACGTGGTGGTGCCACCCAGAAGCGAAACCACGACCGGCTGCGCGTTGGCCGTCCAGTAGAGCATCTCGGGATAGGCCTGCTGCTGGTACATGACGAAGAGGCCTCCCGCGACGCCGGCGAAGAGTGCGGCGACGGTATAGACGGCCAGCTCGTACACCCTCACGTTGATGCCGATCGCGGCGGCGCGCTGCCTGTTTTCACGGATCGACAGCAGCGCCGCGCCGAACGGCGAACGGACCAGGATGAACATCAGCAACAGACAAATGCCAACTACGGCGGCGGTGAAGTAGTAGAGAGTCGTGTAGTCGCTCAGCTGGTCCGGGAGCGTGATCGAAATGCCGTTGTCGCCGCCGGTGAAGTCGTACCACTGGAAAACGATCGAGAAGAGCAGCTGCGAGATCGCGAGCGTGAGGAGCGAGAAATAAAGGCGGACCGCCCGCTGCGCGACGAGGCCGGTGATCAGGCCGATAGCGGCTGCAGCAAATGGCGCCGCCGCAAGGCCGACCAGGATGGGAAGGTGATAGTTCTTGAACAGCACCGCCACCGTGTAGGCGCCCACGCCGTAGTACGCGGCGTGAGCGAAAGAAACCATGCCCGTGTAACCAAGCATCAGGTTGTACGAGATCGCCCAAAGCGCCAACACCAGCGCGGTCGTGCCCAGAAAGATCTGGAACCGGGAGCTGGTATCCGGGTTGAGGTTCTCGTTGAAGCCGGCCAGCGGTGGGATCACGGCCGCAAAGAGAACGAGGGCCAGTACGACCCCCCAACGGATACGGTCGCCACGGCGGCGGGGAAACAGCCGGATCAATTCTCAGGCAGACCGAACAGGCCGCGCGGCCGAACGATCAGAACCGCGGTCATGATGATGAAGACGAAGGCAAGCGCAAACGGGTTGGTCCTGGGGATGACAAGGCCGAACGAGACCACCATGCCTACGATCAGCGCGCCGACGGCAGAGCCGATGATGCTGCCCAGTCCGCCGATCACGCTGATCGCGAATGCCAGGACGAGCACGTCGGTATCGATGCTGGAGCCCACGGCCTGGCTGGGTGCGACGACCGCCCCTCCTAGGCCCGCGAGCCCGGCGCCGATCACGAAGACGGTTGTGTAGAGCCGGGTCACATTGACCCCCGTGGCGTTCAAGAGGTCTGGATCCGCCACAGCGGCTCGGATATTCCGGCCGAGATTCGTCCGGTAGAGCATCGCCCACACGCCGGCGGCGATGACGATCGCGGCGGCGATCATGAATAGCGAGTAGCTGGCGTAGCTGTAACCGCCCAGGTCGATGTGACCTGGGATCGGCGAAACGACCGTTCGATAGTTGGCGCCGAAGACGATTCGCACGCCGCCCGCGACGATCAGGCTCACCGCGTAGGTCCCAAGCAGCTGGACCAGGTGCTCCCTGCCGTAGACCCGCCGCAGGACGAGGACCTCGACTATCCCCCCGATGGCACCCGCAACGGCCACCGCCACAAGCAGCCCAGCCCAGAAGCCGAGACCCGCGCCGACCTGGTTGGCGATGACGACAGTCACGAACGCGGCGACCATGTAGAGCGACCCGTGGGCCATGTTGATGACACGCAGGGCGCCGAACACCAGGGACAGCCCCGCCGCGACGATGAACAGGTAGGCCGCGTTGGCCAGCCCGCCCACCGCGAAAAGTAGGAGCTGCCCCGGCGTCATTTAGTTGGTTGCTGCTCTAGTTCTCGCTAGCTCGATTTCCAGGAAGGACATAGGGCGAAGTTCGCGGTGTTGGGCTGGCCTACCTTCGCGTCGCACTGGTCGCCCTTGATCTCGTTGACCATTTGCAACGGCATCATGAGGTCGTCACCTTTCAGGTTCACCGAGTCCTTGAGCACCGGGAACGGGTAGGTGCTCGAGGATGTAGTGGTGCCGACCGTCTCGCCGACGTTGGCCTGCAGCTCATTCGGCCGGATCGTGATCTTGTAGCCGCGCAGGCTGTCGAACGAGTGGCCGGAGATCTGCTTGACGACCTGATCGGCGTCGAAGCTCTTTGCCGAGTTGGCAGCCTGGGCCCAGAGCATGAAGGCGTCGTAGTCCATGACCGCCCAGTCGGACGGATATTCTCCGTTGTACTTGGCGCGGTAGCGGGTGATGAAATCGGTCAGTCGCGGGTTGTTGTTTTGCAGAGCGAAGAACGGTGCGCGCATGTAGGCGTGCATTCCCAGTGGGTACTGGGAACCCAGGGTGTTCAGCTCGTCGACCGAGACAAGTGTCGTCATCGGGTACTTGACGAAGAACTGCGGGTCGACGGCCAGCGCCTGCTTCACGAAGTTGATCTGGTCAGCCGCGAAGATGTTCGAGTAGACGAGGTCGGGCTTGTCCGCCTGGATCGCGTTGATCGTCGAGTCCCAGCGCGGGTTGGTGGGAAACGGCACGTACCAGGTGCTGGGATCGTTCACGATCTGCACGCTGGGGTTTGCCTTCTTGAGCGCCGCCACGAAGGCGTTGGTCTCCGAGATCCCAAAGAGATACTTCGGCGAGACGATGAAGATCTTGTTTACGTTGAGGCTGGCCGCGAGCCTGCCTGCGGCGGTGCCCTCCATGTATGTGTTGGGGACGATCGACACCCAGTAAGGATTGACGACGTCAGACTCCATGGTCAGCTGCCAGCTGTTGCATGTGGCGTCGATCGTGATGATCTTGTTCTGCTTCGCGATCGGGCTCTCGGCAAGACACTGCGCGGACGTGACAGAACCCATCAAGGCGACGACGTTGTCCTGGAGGATCATCGACTTGGTGTTGGTCACAGCCTGAGGGACCGTCGTGCCGTCGTCCTGGATGTCCATCTCGATCTTGTAGCCGTTGACGCCGCCCTTGGCATTGATGTCGTCAGCGGCCAGGTTGAGGGCCTGGCTTACCGCGTGACCGTAAAGTGCCGACTGGCCCGTAAGCGGTGCCGAGTACCCGACCTTTTTCGTGCCCTTGAAAGTCTGGGCCTGATTGCCCGAGGACTGGCCGCCGCAGGCGGCGACGATGATTGTCGCCATGACGAGGGCCAGCCAGAAGCGTGGCCTGACATTGCCTGGTACCAATTCAAACCTCCCGTGCTCGCGATGCCGCGTCGACGACGATTATGGTAGTTCGCCTCAGGCGACGATGCTGGATCTGAGGTGGGCGGCACACCGAAAGCAGGAGCGCTAGACCTGCGTCTTCGCAGCTGATTGACGTGTCGATGGAATGAGAGGCACGGATGGGCCGCCGGCAAGGCGCGCCGTCCAAAACATCCAGGCGCCAAGCAGGATGAACATCGTCACTCCTTCGACGGCAACCGGGCCGGCCCGCAGTCCAGGCGTCGACCCGATCTCAGCGATCAGCCCGAGGCCTGAGATCGCGGCCGGCGTCAGCAGCAGAGCGACGAAGCCGTCGTCCGCTCTCCATCGCCCTATCGCCCACACCGTCCCAAAGACATACACCTCCATCAGGTAGTACGGCCACACGGTCTTCGCCAGCAAGGCAAAGCAGGCGGCGGTCAGGGCCATCCCGGCGAACAGACGCTGCTCGTTGAAACCACCCGGCCGCCTCGCGAGCCAGATATTCAGCACCAACGCCAACGTGACGACAAAGACGATGTCGTAGTGCCGGCCGAGCACCTCTAGCGAGCTGCCGCGCGTGACGCTCCATATCGACCCCGCACCAACGCTCAGGCTGCCGCGGTAGGTGAGCAGCGAATGCTCGAGGTCGGCAGGATCCGCGATCAGAAAGGGTAAGAGACCGGCCAAACCCGCTGCTGCCGCCGAAGCCGGAAAAACCACAGCCCGGGCCGGCGCCTGACGCCACGCGGCCAGCACGAGCGGGATGCACAGCAGCGCCGCGGTGCTGCGGGTCAGCACCATCAGCCCGAAGGCGACGCCGGCTCGCAACGCCCAACCGCGGTTGAGCAAGCGAACTGCGACCAGACCGAGCCACACCTCGATCGCCTGCTCGATGTGTCCAAAGCCAACAAGCGACTGCCATAAGGGGGTACCGAGAGCCAGGACGCCGTAGGCAAGGAGTCGCGGCATGGCATCGAGGCGGCTGCCGCGAACCCGTTCGATCGCGGCCACCCCTTCTCGCGCCATCGCCAGGATGAACAGGCTGAAGATCGCGAACGCGACTGCTCGCCGCAGCTGGAACGAGTCCAGCCAACCAATTGCGCGTAGCAGGGCGCCGACGGCAGTCAGCGGCACGAGTGACAGGGGGCCGTTCGCATTCGGATAAGCAAGGTGGCCGCCGGGGGCGTAGACCGACAGCGGATGCCCTGCGAGTGCGACGCGGGCCGAAGGCCAAAACGTGAGGTCCAAGTCGGTCGGCACGACGGGCACGAACCCCGCCAAGAACCACAAGGCGACGTATCCGCCGATCAAGAGCCTCGGACGAAACACCAGACTGATAACAATGACCGGGACGACATCGGCGATCAGCTACGGCAGAGGATCGCCACCACCGTCCCGGTCCCAGGATCCCCAGCATCGTTGAGATAGCCGGGGTTTGTGCTGACCACGACGATTTCCGAAACGGTCCCGGACAACACGGATCCCGACTGAGAAACCGAACTCGTCACGGCGACCGTCATGAAGGACGGCAATGCGGCCGGCGGTTGTGAGCTGTTTCCGGTGTCGGTCGACCAGGTCGATCCGCAGGTCGGCGGAGTGACGGTGAGGGTGTCCGCGAATCCCTTGAAGCTGTTAGGCGCAGCGCCACCGCTCAGCGAATTCGTGAGAGCCCATTGAGCGCCCCAGAAATTCACCGTTGAACCAAGAGATGCGCTCTTGTCGCCGATGGCAAACGAGCCGGATGCCAGCGTCTGATAGATGAGCGAATTCGCGGTCGCCGATGCTGAGCGATAAAAACCGTCACTGGCAAAACTGGCCGTGATGCTTCCCGGCCCGAGTGGCTCGGAGACGGCGCCGATCGAGCATGATGCCGACCCCACCGAGTTAGTGGTGGCCGTACAGGTCTGGCTTGTGGGGCCGTTGCCCAGAGTAAAGACGACGGATCGGCCGGCGATTGGAGCGTTGCCATCCTCGAGCAGGCTGCCCGACAGCGTGCCAGAAGTCCCGCTGGCGAAGTTGACGTCACCGGCATAGGTCTGGCCAGCTTCTTCCAGCGTCACCGCAAATGGCGCCGAGGCGCTGCTCGCCAGGAACGTCGAGTCTCCGGCGAAGCTTGCCGTGACCGCGTAGTTACCGGCCGCAGCGTTCGGCGTCACCGTGCACGCGGCCGCGCCTGTCGAATCGGTCGTCGCGGTGCAGCTCTGAGCGCCGAGGCTGAACGTCACCGCCTCGTTCGAGACAGGGGCGGCGGGACTCACCGAGGTGTCCATCAGGGTGGCCGACAGATGCGCCGGATCGTTGAAGTCGGATGAAAGATCGCCGTTGTAGGTGATCGCCGTCGTGTGGGTGGAGGGCGGAGCAGGCGGAGCAGGCGGGACGATCGTGCCGCCAAAGGCGAGCGTGATTGACACCGTGCCGCCGCAGCACTCGGCGTAGTCGAGCTCGATCGGGTACGTTCCGGCAGCGGGGAAGTTGACCGTGATGTCGTTCGGGTTCGGCGCCGTTGACTGGTTGAGAGCGCCGAGAACCGCATACCCCTTCACGAAGCTGTTGGCTGGTGGATTGACCATCGGGCTGCCGGACATTCGCGTGGGCTGGTTGCTTCCTTGGGCACCGATCCCCAGCACGAATCCGTCGTCTGAAAACACAGTCAAAGTGACCTGCCCCGCCGAAGAGACATTCAGGTCAGCGGTGAAGACCGCTTGAAAACTGGAGAGTGTCCCAGTCCCCGCCTGAAGGCCGTTGGCCATGGCCGGCACCACCGAGCACGTGCCGTCGGGGTTGGGAACGACATCGCCAATCGGTCGCGAGTTCACGTCGACGCCCGTGGCGTTCGAGCAGCTCATGGCGCTCGCCGGTGGATTGAAACCGATCACCGGAAATTGTTGAGTGAACACAGGCGGGCCCAGCAGTACCGACGGGTCGAAAGCGCCGCTGTTGGTGGGGTTCGTGAAGAACATGCCCTGGACTGGCCCGATCGTCACCGGGGGCGTGGCGGCTGCTGTCTGTACGATGGCGACTGCTGAAATAAGCAGCCCTCCGGCCGTTGCTGCGACGAACTTCTGGAGCGGTTGTCCACGTTTCATTGGGTATTCCCCCTTAACTCCGTAACGGCATGGAGGCACCTACCTTGCAGGCGGTTTCATCTGGCAACACCCGAAAAGCGTCTGGGTGGATCGCCCTCTTGGTTCTCTTTGGGATCGCGTCGACCATCGAAGCGTTCAGCGTTTCGCATGTCTTTCGCTTCTTGCCCCTCTACCTCGGAACCGTGCACGTGCCGCCACCGGAGGTGCCGGCCTGGACCGGATACCTGAATGCGGCGTTCTTCCTGTTCGGCCTGCCCCTGGTTCCGTTCTGGGGGGTCTGGGCGGAACGTTACGGGCGCATCCCGATCATCGCCCGCAGCGCATTCGTGGAAATGGTGGTCTTCGCGGTGCTCTGGATCGCGCAGAACCGGTGGGAGGCCGCCTTCGGGCTGCTGCTGGTCGGCTTCCAGCTCGGTAACACGGGGGTGATGCTGACCGCTCTTCGTGCCGTCACCCCGCAAGGTCGGGTGGGTTTCGCGATCTCCCTTTTCGGCGTCACCCCATCGCTCGGTTTCGCACTCGGCCCGGCCGCCGGCGGCTGGCTCGTCGACCACGGCGTCTTGAACTTCCATACCTTGTTCGCGTTCGACGCGATGATCTCACTCGCGGCGGGCGTCATCCTGCTTGCCTTCGCTCGTGAGGGACCGCGGCCACCCGCTCCGGCCGGGTCGGCGACACGGCTCGCGCTGGCGGCGGTGCGGCAGGCGCTCACAGGACGCGTGACCTTGATCGTGTTCGGAGTGTTCGGCCTCGCCTACTTTGCGCAGCAGATCGCGAACCCGTTCCTTCCTCTTCTGGTGATCAGGCTCGTCGGGACCACGGCCGGCGCTGCCGGCCAGATCGGAGTGGTGTTCGGTGCGTCGGCTCTCCTGGGAGCCCTCCTCTCGCCGCTTGCCGGCGCTGCCGGCGATCGCTACGGATTCCGGCCCCTGCTGGCAGGGGCCTGCGTCCTGGCGGCGGTCAGCCTGGCCGAGCTCGCATTGGCTCCCAATCTGGTGTGGCTGACGGTGGGCGCGGTCGCGCTCGGAGCCGCGAGCGCGACTGCGATCTCGATGGTGTTCGCCGTCTTGGCGACGGCCGTGCCAGAGGAGCGGCGCGCCACCACACTCAATCTGGTGTTGCTGCCGATCTATTTCTCCTCGATTGCCGGGGCCATCGTTGGAGCGCTGCTTGTCCGCAACGGCCTCAACGCTGTCCTTTGGACCGGGGCGGCAATCTCACTGGTCGCCGCACTACTGACTACGCGGTTACCCTCGACTGCCAGCGCCGCTGCGTAGCCGGCGCCCGGCGACCTGAATGAACTGCTCTGGAGGACGTGGTGGAAATTGACCTGAGTGGCCAGCGTGCAATCGTCACCGGCGCTAGCACCGGGATCGGGCGTGCGACCGCGATCGCATTGGCGGAAGCGGGAGCCGACGTCGCGGTCCACTACGGAAGCAGCCGCAAGGAGGCCGAGGAAACCGCCCGGGCAGTCGAATCCCACGGGCGACGCGCGGTCCTGGTGCAAGGGAATTTTCGCGACGGCGTGGGGGCGGGCAAAGCAGTGGAGGGAGCGGTCATGGCGCTGGGCGCCCCCGTCGACATCCTGGTCAACAATGCCGGCTCGCTGATCGCCCGGACCCCACTCGAGGACATGGACGCGGAGCTGTGGCAGGAGGTGATTGCGCTCAATCTCTCGAGCGTCTTCTTCGCGACCAAAGCAGCGCTGTCCCACCTCGGCCAAGGCGCGCGGATCGTTAACGTCACCTCAATCTCCGCGCGCAACGGCGGCGGGCCAGGCGCCGTCGCCTACGCCACGGCGAAAGGAGGCGTGATGACGCTCACGCGCGGATTGGCGAAGGAGCTCGCGCCGCGAAACATTCGCGTCAATGCGATCGCGCCGGGCGTCGTCGAGACGCCGTTCCATGATCGATTCAGCACGCCCGAGATGCTGGAGACATTCAGGAAAAGCATCCCGCTCGGGCGCCTCGGCACTGCTCAGGAATGCGCGGACGCAATTCTCTATCTGGTGTCGCCGATGGCGTCATACGTGACCGGCCAAACGATCGATATCAACGGCGGGCAGTGGTTTGCCTGAATCTTCGAGAACCTCGATATCGACTACCTGGACCTTCAGCGCAAGCCTGTCGTCTTGAGAGCAAACGTGTCGAATGTCACATCCCACGTGTGACGCGCGGCATAGGAGCAAACCCAACCCCTCCCTACTCTCACCTCGTTCCGGCAGACCGATTACCGCGAGGAAATGAGATGGAAGCGAGAAGGACCTTTCAGGGAGGAGTGACGAGCTCGAAGCCGAATTGGATCGTGGTCGCAGCGCTGCTCGCAGCTTTGCTGCTCGCAGCCGTGAGCGTCTACCTGGCCAAGGGCATGAGCTCGGCGAGCGCGCCGGCGGCGACGCACGTCGTGACCAGTTTCCAGGCGCCCGACGCACTGGACCGCAACGCCGAGATTCTGGCTGCAAGCCAGGTCCCGACCCAGCAGCAGGTCATCGACGACACCCTGGCCGGCATCAAGCCGTTCAGCGAGTCGCACGGCCACTAACGGCCAAGCGTTTTCTCAGCGTGTGGAGCGGCGAACCACCCCTTAGTCGCTCCACACCACCACCTCGGGATTAGGAAGGACTAACCAGTGAGTGAGAATTACCAGTTCTACGCGGCGAAGATGGCGGAGCTCCGCGCTGATCGCGCTGCCAACCGCCCATTGCGAAGCCAGATCGATGAGCTGCTGGCTTTTGTGAGGAGCTGCGAGGAGCGGTGGAACAAAGACTCCGGAGACAGGCAGAGCACAGGACGCTGAGCGCCCGCAAATCTCCTTGAGCCCGCGCGCATAGAATGGGCGCGCTTCGGCTCTGTGAAGAACTCAGAAACGCTCGCCCTCTTGAGTCGAACACGACTCTTCAGCGGCCTCGGCGCTGCCGATCTCGAGCCTTTGCTACCCGCCGTCCGCTCACGGCAATTCGCCCCACAGTCGTACATATTTCGTGAGGGCGACTCAGCGGACCAACTTCACCTCATCGCCGAGGGTGAGGTCAAGATCGGCCGCGTAACCGAATCCGGAAGCGAAGTTGCATTCGCCATCCTGCACTCTGGTGAGGTTTTTGGAGAGATCGGCGTGCTGGAGGAGAACGGCACACGAAGCGCCGACGCCCAGGCGCTGGTGCAGACGGAATGCCTTGTGCTGGACCGAAGAGCCCTGGTCGAATTCTTGAAGGCCCACCCGGCGGCGATGTGGCAGATCGTCACGATCCTCAGCGCATACGTGCGGGCCAAAGATGAGGCTTTCGCCGAACTTGCATTCCATGACATACCCAGCCGCGTCGCCCGCAAGCTCCTCGACCTGGCCGCAGCCAAAGGGGACACATTGAAACTCTCGCAGCGGGACCTCGCCGGCCTCGTGGGTGGAAGTCGGGAGAACGTCAACCGGGCTCTGAGTCGCTTCGCGACCCTCGGGTACATCAGGCTCGAACGCGGTCGTGTCACCGTGCTTCGCCCCGAGCAACTTCGCTCTCGAGCAGGCTAAAACAGCGCGGCCGGCGCCGTTGTGTTCCTCGGTAAGAAGGGCTCGGCCCCCGGTCCGGCGGAGTACCTTGGGCACCTGATGGGCATCTTCAGCAACCTCCGTCGCGAGTTCATCGTGCGACCCGACGCCTTCAAGGCGTCGATCCTGTTCAAGTGGCCGGACACGAATATCCGCAACCGCACACAGCTCACCGTCGAGCAAGACGAGCTGGCCGTTTTCTTCCGTGACGGCAAGGTCAACGGCGTCATCCAGCCAGGCGTCAGCACGCTCGACTCGAAGGAAATCCCGTTTCTAGGCAACCTGGTCGACGCCGCTACTGCCGGCCGGTACTTCAAGACCGAGCTCTATTTCGTTTCGACTCGAGAGTTCCCCAACCTGCCGTTTGGCGGCATGGTCGACAACGTCGTCGATCCCGAGACCGGGTTGGCGGTCGGCCTGCGCGTCTTCGGCGACTACTCGCTCAAGGTCGTTGCGCCAGACCGGCTGATCGTGAACCTGGTCGGCACGCAGGATCTTCGAAGCAATGAGCAGATCACGGACTGGATGCGGGACCAGCTGCTCAAGGTCTTTCGGACCGACGTGGTGGCACATATCACCAACGAGCGCTGGCCAATCCTCGGCATCGCCAGCCAGAACGCGGTCATAGAGCAGGAAACTCTCGCGGCTGCGGCAAGGGTCCTCGATGGTTATGGCATCAGCGTCGCGCGCATGGGCAACTTCGTGATCTCCATCAGGCCTGAAGATGAAGAGACGCTCAAGAAGTACCGCCGGGACGTCCAGTACACAAAGCTGGCCGGCAGCTTCCAGGGCGCAGCCGCGGGCGAGGCGATGGAAGGCATCGGCGAAGGCGCAGCCAAGGGCGGCGAGGGCTCCGCGCCGGCGGTCATCGCCGGCATGGGCCTGGCGGGGACCGTCTTTCCGGCGGCGGCGGCAGCACCACGAACCGCGCCGTGTGCCCAATGCGGTGCCCAGGTGACGGCGGGCTCGAAGTTCTGTCCAAACTGCGGCGCCGAGCAGCCAACCGCCGCTCTTTGACCGACCCCGCCATCGGCCTGGGGCAGATCCAGGCAGCCGATCCCGACTTCGACGTCACCGCATTTCTCAAGCTGGCCGGACAGTCTCTCTTCGCGGTCAAGGCGGCGCTTCAGGCGCGAGAGCCGGCAGACATGCGCGACCTCGTTTCGGATTCCGTCTACGACGATTTGCGCGCGGACGTCATGAGCATGTACACGCGCGGCACCGTCCATTACTACGACCTCCTGGACATCCGGCAATCAACCGTCGCGGCTGCCGAACATACCGAAATAGGAGACAACATCACGGTTCTGTTTCTGTGCGTCGCGATGCAGTACACACTCGGCGAAAACGAGAACATCGACACGATACAGATGCCGCTATTGATGCCATTCTCTGAGTACTGGACGTTCAGCCGGCCCGCGGGGGCCGCCATCCGCGCCCTGCGCCGGCCCGAATGTCCGATTTGCGGAGCTCCGATCGACATCGACACCGGGCGCATCTGCCGCTACTGCAAAACGTTGATGCCCCCGCTCAGGCAGCAGACTGGCTGGACGGTCGTCGCCATCGCGCCGGCCGCCGAGAACGCATAGCGCTTCTGATTCAGGGGGCAGTCGGCTGCTAGGTCGCGATCACCACGCCGAACACAACCACTCGCGTTATGTGGTCGAGAGAAACACGTTTTTCAGCTCTGTGTAGTGGTCCAGCGCGTCTGGACCCAGCTCCCTCCCGACGCCCGATTGCTTGAATCCGCCGAACGGGGTCGTCACTCGAACTGAGCTGTTCGAGTTGACAGAGATGGTTCCAGTCTCCAATCCTCGCGCGACTCGCATCGCGCGGCCTGCGTTGCTGGTCCAGATGGATCCGGACAGCCCAAAAATGGTGTCGTTGGCGATTCGGAGCGCCTCTTCCTCATCCGTGAATGGGATGACCGCGGCGATAGGGCCGAAGATCTCTTCGCGCGCGACGCGGTCCGTATTCGAAACCGGCGAGAGCACCGTGGGGGGGAACCAGAAACCCGCGCCTTCAGGCGCCGAGCCCCGAAACGCCACCCGGGCGCCATCGTCGAGAAACGATGCGACCTTGGCGCGGTGGTCGGCGGAGATGAGGGGGCCCATCTCTGTGGTCTCGTCGAGGGGGTCGCCGACCCTGAGCGCCTTTATGGACTTTTCGAGCGCCTGCATGAATCGATCGAGCCCTGACCGCTCGACCAGAATGCGCGACCGAGCGCAGCAGTCCTGGCCCGCGTTGCCGAACACCGCCAGCGGCGCCGACGCCGCCGCCTTCTCCAGGTCCGCATCGGCGAACACGATGTTGGCGGACTTGCCGCCCAGCTCCAGCGTCACCCGCTTGATCGACTCCGCTGCCAGCGCGCCGATCCGCCTGCCGACCTCAGTGGAGCCGGTGAACGCGACCTTGGCCACGTCGGGATGCTGCACGAGCCTCTCCCCCACGACCCGACCGGCTCCGACCACTACGTTGAGCACCCCTTCGGGCAGGCCGGCCTCGAGAGCAATGCGACCGAGCTCGATCGCCGTCAGCGGCGTCAGCCCCGCGGGCTTGAGGACGACGGTGTTGCCTGCCGCGAGAGCCGGCGCCACCTTCCACGAGGAGATCGCGATCGGGAAGTTCCACGGGACGATCAGCGCCACCACACCGAGCGGCTCTCGAAAGGTCATGTCAACGCCGCCGGCGACCGGGATGGTCTTGCCGAAGAGCCGCTCGGGCGCTCCCGCGTAGTAGTTGAAGACGTCGACGACCATGCCCACCTCGCCGCGCGCGTCGCCGATCGGCTTGCCGACGTTGCGCGCCTCGAGTCGCGCCAGCTCTTCCGAACGCGCGTCGATTGCCGCCGCCATGCGGCGCATCAGGTTGGCGCGGTCCTTTGGGGTCACCGCTTTCCACGCCGGGTAGGCCGCCTTGGCCCGAGCGACGGCCTTGTCCGCATCCTCGACCGTGGCTTCCTCGAGCTCGGCCAGCACCTGTTCGGTTGCCGGCTCGATCACCCTCAACGCCATCAGTCCTCTGACGGAAAAGGTTCGATGTGAAGCTGCTCGACCTGGGCTTCCGCCGTGGCGTGGTCTTCGTAGGGACCATCGAGGCGCACGCCTCGTGCAGTCCCCGCCTCGTCGATGTCGGCGCTCAACACATACCAGCGCTTGCCCAGATGCAGCACCCCGTGGTGCCGCTGCCCCGTCCAGCTCTTGGGTGTTATTCCAACCCTTTCCTTCTCGGACATACCGCCCCTCCCAGCCAGGCTACAGAAAGATGAATGATATGGCGAGGGCTGTCGATCCAGCATTGCCCCGTTCGTCGATTGGTAGTAAGTCCACTCAAGGAGTTAGACATGTTCCGACAAACCAAAGCGTTCAGCGGTTTTTCGGTCAGCGACCTGGCGGCCGCAAAAGAGTTCTACGGCCAGACGCTCGGACTCGACGTCGAAGAAGCGTCTGGCGCCCTACAACTGAAGATCGCCGGCGGAAACCCCATCTACGTCTACCCGAAGGACAACCACGTCCCTGCCACATACACGATGCTGAACTTTCCGGTTGACGATATCGACCAGGCCGTTGACGACCTGATCGGCAAGGGCGTCAAGTTCGAGCACTACGAAGGCATGACCGACGAAAAGGGTGTGGCACGAGGCAGGTCACAGAACATGGGGCCGGACATCGCCTGGTTCACAGATCCGGCGGGCAACATCCTGTCTGTGATCCAGGGAGACTAGCCGCCGCAATACACGTAGAGCGCGTCGCAGACGACGCTGCCACGCTCGAGTCTCTGCTCGTCCGTGGATGACGCGTCGCGAATACCGTCGAATATCGCCAGCAAGCCGGCCGACTCGGGGGGCGTGGCATCTTCGTGGGGCAGGTCGGCGCCGCGGATGATCATCGCCATTCGGCGCAGCGCAGGGGCGCGCAGCTCGTACTTCTCCAGCAGGCTCTCGAACGTGCAGCGGCCATCACGGTGGCTCAGCTCAGCGCCACGAACATCGAACGGAATCCCGTCGAGCTTCCGTATGTCGCGTGTGCGCGGAACGAACTCAAAGGTGGCATTCGGGTCGATGAAACGCCGAATCGCCCAGGCCGTCGCCGTGCGGTCGACGTGGATCCGCTCACGGGTGACGAAGTGCATGCCCATCTGGATCGTAGGCTCTGCCATGGGCTATTGCAACGTAGGTTGCATGTAATGTATGTTTCATGCCATGGTGCGGCGGTTGATCGCGGTGTTCAACCCGGATCTCCCGAGCAAGGTTTGGCTCTTCCAGCTCGGCGTGCTCATCAACTTCTTCGGCAACGGCCTGGTCGCTCCCTTCCTGGTCATCTACCTGCACTTCGGACGCGGCATCCCCTTCGCAGTCGCCGGTTCCGCGGTTTCCCTGGGCGGGATTACGGCGGTGACGTCTGGTCTGGTGGCAGGATCGCTCAGCGACCGCATCGGTCCTCGAAACACGTTGGTGGGCGCGATGGTTTGCAACGCCATCGCATACCTGTTGTACACGCAGGTGAGCGCGCCCTGGGAGGCCTTTGCGGTGGGCCTCCTCGTGGGCGTGGGCACCGGAACATACGGTCCCACCTCACAGAACCTGACGGCATCCCTAGTTCCCGCTGAGAATCGACAGGCCGCGCTCGCGCAAAACCGCATAACAGCGGTGGTCGGCCTTGGCCTGGGCGGAACGGTGGGCGGGATCGTAGCCGCCCGCGGCCTCCCTGGCTACCTCACCCTCCTCATCCTCGACGCCGTCACGTTCCTGACTTTCGCGGCGGTTTTGTTGATGGTTCCTTCAGGCCGAACCGATGCGCGGGCGGCTGCCGGCGGCAGCTATGCCCTCGTGATCCGCGACCAGGCCTTCGTCAGGCTGATCGCTGTCAGCATCGCCATGGTCGCCGTTGGGATCGCTCCAATGCTCGTCCTCCTCGCTCCCTACGCGAAGCTGCAGGCTCACGTGAGCGAACCAGCAATCGGCGCGATCTACGCGGTCAACACGCTCGGCATCGTCGTCATGCAGATGCCGCTGATCCGTCTTACGCGAGGACGCAACCGCATGATGGTGCTTCGATCGGGCGCCCTGATCTGGATCGTCTCTTGGCTGATCTGCTTCGCCGCCGGGAAGTGGCTGACAGGCAATGTCGCGGCGCTGATCATCGGCTTCGCGGTCGTTATCTATGGCGCCGGCGAGTGCCTTTATAGCGCGATCGTCGTGCCGACCGCCGCCGCCCTCGCGCCAGACCATTTGCGAGGTCGCTACCTTGGAGTGGTGGGCCTCGCCTGGCAGACCGGCTTCCTGATCGGGCCGTCGCTTGGCGGTGTGATTCTGGGCTCGTTCCCGCTTGCCCTGCCGGTGATCTGCGCCGCCGTCTGTCTTCTCGCAGCCCTGGGCACGGCGGCCGTCGACCGCAAGCTGCGACCCGATGAACGGTTGGTCCCGGCGCCGGTCGCCGTTTTGGCGGCGCGACGTTGAAACAGCGCGGCAGCGCACCGAGGTGGCTGGTTCTGACGTGGCGGCTCTCCGCCGCATCGAGCACAGGCAGGGTGGCAACCTGGCGGCACCTACGACGCCTCGGCGCGGTGACGCTGACGCCTGGGGCGGTGATCGTTCCCTACAGCGAGCAGCTCCTCGAACAGCTCGAGTGGATAGCGGAAGACATCGTCCAGCGCGGTGGCGACGCGTACGTCCTCCCGGTTACCGAACTCCCGGAAGCGGAAGAGGAACAGATCCGGCGCCGGATCAGCGAAGAGCGCCACGAGGAGTACAGCGATTTGCGTGCGGCTGCAGAGCTCCTCACTCAGCGTCTTGCCAAGGTTGATCCCCACTCCCTGGAGCCACTCGGGCGGTTTCAGATCGAGCGCGAGCTGGCCGCCCTGCAGCGCCGCTTCGCCAGCACGGTCGGGCGGGACCACTTCCCGTCGCCGCAACGCTCCCAGACCAAACGCGCGATCGAACACGCGCGAACGGCCGGCGCGGCACTGCGGGCAAAACCCCGAACGTGATGCGGATCAGCGGTTTTGCGCTTAGCGGGTGGCGGCTGCCTTGCGCGGCGTGTAGTACTCGCGCCAGATCAATCGATGGATTGGAATCCATCGCGGGATGTCACGAAGGATCGGAATGAGGGGCAACAGCGCCAACGCGGCGGTGAGCAGCGTCATGAGGATGATGATCCCTAGGTCCGCGTTCGAAGAGTTGAGGCCGAGGAAACCCGTCGAGCTGGTGAAAGGCGGCACCTGGTACCACATCGTGTACAGCCAGAGCCAGGTCTGCCCGGGGTAGCTCCCGGTCTCGTTCATCATTCCCCACAGGCTGCCCGTCAGATGCGCAGCAGCTGCCAGCCCCCCGAGGTAGCTGCCATCGCCGATGAACAGGAGCGGTTGCGTGTAGTCGGTCTGGTAAAAGCGGCCGTTGATCACCAAGAGCCCGTCGAGGCCGCCGGCCTGGGCGACGCCGAGCAGGTTGGACATCATCACCGGCAGCGGTCCGTAGTCGCCATCGGCAACGGTCACCTTTCCGTCGGTGACGGTGGCGTTGGGGAGAGCTTTGCTGTACGCGTCGAGCCACTTCGCCTGTTGGTCCGAGCTTGCCCCCTGCCACGTGGTGAGGGCAGACCCGAGGTCGGTGTTGCTAAAGCTCGCCCGCTGCAGCGGCTGGATCACGAATGCGTTGGTTGAATCCACCGGGATGCGCGTGCCAAACCACTTCTGTGGAGCGATCGGGCCCCAGCTCTGGCCCGGACCGGCCGTGTTGTACGGGTTGCCGTAGGCGGCGCTCGTGCTCGTGCCTGCAAGCTCGTTTGTGGCGGTGGTGACGAAGTCGACCGGATCCGACTGCGCCCAGTTCGCAATCGTCACCGGCGCGACGTCCGGCGAGGAAAGAATCAAGGCGGCAAGGAGCGCGAGCAAGCCGACGCCGGCGAGAGCCAGGAACAGCTCCTTGACCAGGTCATACGGCACCATGCGAACGCCGCGGTAGTACTCATCTTGCGTTGCGGCCATCGATTTCATGGCCGCTCGCCTCCTTCGGGGTCGATCGGCTTCACGACGCCCCGCGTGCGCACCATGACGATGTGGAGCACCACCAGGATGGTCACGCCGATCGGAAGCAGCATGATGTGCAAGCCGTACATCTGTCCGAAGTTCAGGACGTTGAAAAACGCACCAATGCCGCCGGCGTTCATCGCGTCCTTGGCGTTGATGGCGATGAACTGCGCATCGAAGTTCTGCTGGGATAGGTAACCAGTGAAGGCCGTGAGGACGCTCACCGCGAAGATGACCACGCCGATCATCCAGGTCGCGGCACGTCCGCTCCGCCAGCCGGCCATGAAGTACTGGCCCCACAAGTGCAGGACCATGAAGATGAAAAAGAGCTGCACCGACCAGAAGTGGAGGCTGTTGAAGAACCGGCCAACCCGCGAGTCATGCCACCACTGCGGCCCGAAGAACGAGAGGACGATTCCACTGACGACCACCCATACGAGGGCGGCGATCGTGACGACACCGAAGACGTAGACCCACGAGCCCACGTAGTAGGGCTGGCGATCGGGCAGAAGGTGATCCATGGGGAGGGTGCGGTCGAACGCCTGGCGGAGCCGCAGAGTCCAGCTCTTCGACTCCACCGAAGCCGCCTCTTCGAGGCTACTTGGTGTCGCCATCGTCAGCCTCCTTCCTGTGCGGGAACGGGGCGACGAGAGCGATCGCAAAAAGGACGACCATCCCCGCGATCACGAGCAGGTTCGGTACCGAGATGAGGATGAATCCCCAGTGGAAGTAGGTGGTCGGTGTGTCCATGCATGCCCTCCGTGTCAGTCCGCAACGGGGCCCATTCTGTCGGCGGTCTGGGAGGGTCAGTAGGGCCGAAAGGCCCGGGCGACTCGGGAACTTCGGCCTGATCCGGCCCTACCGAACGACGAGATGCAGATCCACCGCGGGCGCGTCGTCCTGTTTGCCGATGATGAAGAGGGCCGCGCCCTCGGCGGGTCCAATCGTCAGGGTCGCCGAGCTGTTGTAGAAGTTCTGGTTTCCGCCCAGCCTGTCTTTCGTGTAGCCCGGCAGCGCATCGACGACCTTGCTCTTGGCGCCGATTGCGCCCACAAGGGTGACGTTGCTCTCGGTGAATGGGATTCTCACCGATGCACCGATGCCCACATCGGCATTGAAGAGGCTCAACAGGATGCCCACGGTCAGGACCAGGAAGAACCCGCCGGCTCCGCATCCCCAACCTCGATTGCGGTAGCGAGTCCGAATGATGGTTCGCTCAGCTGCCGGCTGGTCTGCCACTCACGTCAATTTAGTCGGCTGACCCGGCGAGTGTCTTGCTGGCGACATTCTCCCCGAGGCGATGCCCTTTCGCGCTCCTGATTGACGTGCTGCCGGACGGCCGAAAGACCCTGCGGCGCTGGGCCGGTGGACCTGATGGCGCGGGCCGAACGGCACGCGTAGATCGGCATGACCCGCTGTTGACTTGTCCTCAAGAGCCGTCCAACAGCTCAAAAAGAACCTCGGGAGAAGACAAATTTCAAGGAGGAACGGTCATGAACAAGGCAATGCGATGGCGAATCATCACTCTTCAGGCGGTCATGGTGCTGGTTCTCGCGGGAGCGGCCGGGTTTGCGTTCGCAATGGGAACTTTCACCACGACACAGATTCACGACGAGCTGACCGCGCAGCAGATCTACTTCCCGGGCACGGACCAGATCAAGGCCGGCGGAGCGCTCGACCCTGCGAAATTCGCGCAGGAAATCCGCGACCAGGCCGGCAACCAGGTCACCGACGGCAACCAGGCGCGAATCTACGCCAATGACTTCGTCGGCGAGCACCTGAAGGGTGTTGCCGGGGGCAGCACCTACTCCACGATCGGCAGCAAGATCTCGGCCGCGAACGCCGCACTGGCCGCCGCGTCAAAGACGGACCCGAACTACGCGACGCTTCAGGCCAACGTCGCGACGCTCAACGGACAGCGCGACACCCTGTTCAAGGGTGAGACCCTTCGCTCGATGCTTCTGAACGCATACGGCTGGTGGACCATCGGCGTCTACACGACCTACGCGGGTATCGCACTGATGCTGGTGGCACTCGCTGTGCTTGGCGCGCTGGTCTTCGAGCTCTTCATCGCCGGGCGCAAGCCCGAGACAGTCAAGGTCGCGCAGAAGATCGCTGCGTGACAGCACTCAAGGACGGCGTGCTCCGGCGGGCACTGGCCCGCCGGAGCTCTTGTCTTACTGCGAACCCGGGGTGGTCGTGTGCCGAGCAAGGTATGCGGCGGCCTCTGCCCGGCGAGCGACCTCGAGCTTCGACAGGATGGTGGACACGTAGTTCTTGACCGTCTTCTCCGCCAGCTTCAGCTCTCTGCCGATCTGACCGTTCGTCTGGCCTTTGGCGACCAGCGTGAGGATCCGCTCCTCCTGAGCTGACAGCCGCGCCAGCTTCTCGTCCCGCATGGTCTTGCCCTTGCGCAAACGCTCGAGCACAGACTTCGTGACCTCGGGGTCGAGCAAGCTCCTCCCCGCCCCCACCTCGCGGATGGCGCGGACGAGCTCGCCGCCCCGGATCTGTTTGAGCACGTAGCCGGCGGCGCCGGCCATGATCGAGGCGAACAGCGCCTCGTCGTCGGCGAAAGAGGTCAGCATCAGCACCTGGGTCTTCTCGAGCCGAGCGCGAATCTCTCGTGTCGCTTCGATGCCGCTGCCGTCAGCCAGGCGGACGTCCATGACGACGACGTCCGGCTTGGTCCTCACGGCCTGCTCGACGGCCTCCCGCACCGTACCCGCCTCGCCGACCACCGTGAGGTCGTCGTTGGCATTGATGAGCGACTTGACCCCATCCCGAACGACCTCGTGGTCGTCGACGAGCAGCACGCGAATCCTCGTGCTCGGCATTGGCGCTATCGTCCCACCGAGCGGCGAGCGGGCGCACGGCCCTTGGCCCTCTCGGGAGTGGGCCTAACGGCCCTGGTGCCGGGTACCGGGAACGTGACGCGCAGGCTCGTGCCGCGCCCGTTCTTGCTGGAGATGCGCAGGATTCCCCCCATTGACGATGCGCGTTCCCGCATGTTTCGCAATCCATTGCCATTCGAGCTGCGGCGGGTGTCGAAGCCCGATCCGTCGTCATCGATCGTCAGCAGCGCATTGCTGCCCTTGCGCACCAGCTCAACCTTCGTATGCCTCGCGTTCGCGTGCCTGACCACGTTGGAGAGGGCCTCTCGTGTCAGCTGCACGATCTCGTGCGATCGACCGGAAAGGCTCGCCGCAAGCTCAGGATCGACTTCAACCGCAACTTTCGCACCCGAGCGCGCCTGAACCTCCTCACCGAGGACCCGAAGCGCCTCGTCGAGCTGCCTGTCGGCAAGGATTCCCGGACGCAGCCCGAAGATGTAGTTCCGTAGGTCGCGAATAACCTTGTCAAGCTCGCCGACGGCTCCTTCGATGCGGCCGGCCTGCTCCGATGAGCCCGTCATCAGCGCGGTGCCCTGCAGGCCCATCCCGACCGCGAAAAGAGATTGGATCACTCCGTCGTGCAGCTCTTTGGCGATCCGTTCCCGCTCTTCCATCAGCCCGAGCCGTCTGATATGCGCTTGCGCCCCGGCATACTCCATGGCCACAGAAGCCTGGTCGGCGAATGTCTCGACGAGCCCGACGGTGCCCTGGTCGAAACGGCGGCCCCCCTTCAGGTTGGCGACCATAAGGGTTCCGGTGGCTCGCCCGCGCACGCGAAGAGGCACGAAGATCGCCGGCCCGACGCGGCCAAGGCGAAGCACGGGTTGGTAGGCGCCCCTATGGCCGGCGGCGTCATCAGTGACAAGCGGCTGGCCGGAACGCATCACATCGCCGGACAGTGAGTTCGCTGATGGCACCGACTGCCCCCGCACGTGTGAGGCGTTAGCTCCAACCGCGGCGGCGACCACCAGTTGGTCGGGCGTCGAGCTGGTGGTGAGAATCGTCGCCGAATCCGCGCCCGCCAGGTCGCGCGCATGCTCGGCTATGCCATTCAGCTGGGACTCGGCGTCGGACCCCACCAGTATCTCGCTGGTTATGTCTCGCAGCGCATCGAGCCATCGCTCTCGCAGATGCATTTCCGCATAAAGAGTCGCGTTCGCGATGGCCACGCCCGCCTGGGTGGCCAGGATGACGAGTGATTCCTCGTCGTCGCGGCTGAACGTCGCTGCGCCGCGTTTTTCAGCCAGGTAGATGTTGCCGAAGACTTTTCCCATCGCTCGAACGGGTGCGCCTAGAAAAGAGTGCATCGCGGGGTGATGAGCGGGAAACCCAACCGACTTCGGATGGTCAGAGATGTTCGTGATGCGGATCGGGCTTGGCTCGTGTATCAGCAGCCCGAGGACTCCTCGGCCGCGCGGCAGCGCCCCGATGGCCCTGCGCTGCTGGGCAGAAATGCCGGTCGTGATGAACTCGATGAGCTCGCCTTCCTCGCCGATCACGCCGAGCGCCCCATATCGGGCATCGGTGATCTGGGCGGCCAGGTCGACGATCCGCTGGAGCACTACCGGCAGAGAGAGCTCCGACGCCAGCGTCAGGCCGGCTTCGAGCAGAACGTCCTTGCGATCCTCAGAGCCGGCCATCCCTGGCGAATCTACATTAGTCCTCGAAGGGTGGGCCGGAAGGCCCGTGCAGCCGTGGGCGTTCGGCCCTATGGACAAGGGCGACGGAGTGGAAAGCTGGTCCCATGGACATCAGGAAGCGCTTCGAGGTCGCCGAGCGGGTGGGGGCATGATCAGCCTGCGACGCCACCGAACGGTGGCGGATGTGATGACCAGCAAGGTTCACGTCGCACGCCCATTGACGCCATTCAAGCGTCTGGTTCAGCTGATCGAAGAGAACAGGATCAGCGCCATTCCTATAGTCGACGAGCAATGCGTTCCGGTCGGCGTAGTTTCCGAATCAGACCTTCTCATGAAGGAACGGCGCCAAGAGTTTGAATCGGAGCCGAGCCTGCTGCATCCCCGTCGCCACCGAGAACAAATGGCCAAGGCGACTGGCGTCGTTGCTGCGGAGATCATGTCGACGCCGCCGATCACGGTGCGATCCGACACCACGCTGCCGGTGGCAGCACGCCTGATGCAAGAACGTAATGTCCGGCGTCTTGTCGTCGTCGACGAGCGCGGCAAGATCGCGGGCATCGCCAGCCGGAGCGACTTGCTGCAGGTTTTCCTTCGCACGGATCAAGAGCTGCGTGACGAGGTTCTGTCGACGATCATCCCCTCGATGCTGATCGCGACCCCCGAAGCGGTGCAGGTCCTCGTGCACTGGAACGTGGTGACGCTCTCCGGTGATGTCGACCGCAAGAGCGACATCGATATATTGGCTCGAATGACGAGGGAGGTCGACGGGGTGGTGGACGTCGTCAACCGGCTTCGGTACAGCTGGGACGACTCGTCACCGGCCCCGGCCGCCGCGCCTACGAGGCTCTAGCCACCGAT
>Ga0207646_10002071_pt1 | contig 24057 bp, 27 predicted proteins | sample KBSK5502metaG_FD_184343 | JGI IMG/M metagenome (GOLD analysis project Ga0207646, IMG submission 184343) | Corn, switchgrass and miscanthus rhizosphere microbial communities from Kellogg Biological Station, Michigan, USA - KBS K5-50-2 metaG... | ecosystem: Host-associated > Plants > Roots >... | reverse complement strand
CGAGCGTTCAGAGCGGGCTCGTCCTGGGGGTTGCGACGGTCGGCCTCCTGAGCAACGGGATCTCGATATGGCTGCTGCGCGATCCTCACGCGTCCCTCGCGGTTCGGGCCGCGTATCTGGATGTCCTGGCCGATGTCGCGGCGTCGATTGCGGTGATCATTTCGGCGCTCGCGAACATCGTCGCCGGACGTCAGCTCGCGGATACCTTCGCGGCGTTCCTCATCGTCGCGCTCATCGTGCCGAGGTCGTTCAGCCTGCTGCGCGAGGCGATCGACGTGCTCCTCGAGGCCACGCCTCGGGACGTGAACGTCGACACCTTGCGCGAGCACGTTCTGGGCTGCAGCGGCGTCCTCGACATCCACGATCTCCACGTGTGGACGATCACCAGCGGCGTCAACGTCATCTCCGCCCACGTGGTCGTGAGACGTGGGACGGATCCGAGCACGGTCCTCGACGATCTCGCGAGCTGCCTTCGCGGCGACTTCGATATCGAGCACTCAACCTTCCAGCTCGAGACCGAGGATCGCAAGCGCCTGGAGAGCGGCTCTCACCCCTAGCGGCGCTTGCCGCGGCACCTGGAGCAAAGGCCATAGAAGTCGAGGGCGGCGTGGTCGACAACGAAATCGTGCCGCCGCCCGACCGCGGCGAGCATGGGCGCGACCACGTCCTCTGCGACGTCCTCAACGCGCTGACAGTTGGTGCAGACAAGGTGATGGTGGTGCTCGGCGTCACACGCGATGTACGCGGAAACGTGGCCGTCGCGCTCAAAGCGGCTGGCCATGCGGTCCTCGACCTGTTGCTCGAGCGCGCGATAGACAGTCGCCCTGCCGATCGTCGGATGAGTGGCGCGGACGCGTTCGTACAGCTCCTGCGCCGAGAGCGCGCGCTTTGCCGAGGCGAGGGCCTCGGCGACGACCACGCGCTGCGTCGTGCGGCGGCGGCCGCCGGCCGCCAGACGCGTATCGACCGATGTCGTGCCCACAGCGTGAGGATAGGCTTCTTACGGGCATTTGACACTGAGTCTCATCTGGCATAAGTTGAGACCCATTCTCATTAACCCCGGGAGGTCGCCGTGTTCCTGCCGCCTGCGACGCGCGCCGCGAGGAGCTGGCTGGTCGCACTCGCCGTTCTGGCCCTCGGCGCCTGCAGCGCTCCGGTCTCCACCTCGCCTTCGACCGCGATCCCGGTCCTTGGCACGGAGAATTTCTACGCGGACCTTCTCGCCCAGATCGGCGGCTCGCGCGTCACCGCGTCGAGCATCCTCAACGACCCGACCGCGGACCCGCACCAATACGAGGCGAGCCCGGCCACAGCGAAGCTCGTCGCCGATTCGAAGCTCGTAATCGTGAACGGGATCGGCTACGACGACTTCATCGCGAAGCTGCTCGGTGCGTCCACGAAGCCGGACCGCGTCGTCATTAACGTGCAGGACATCCTCGGCGTGAAGGACGACGTGAACACGCACGTCTGGTACGACCCGGCCACGATGCCGAAGGTCGCTGATGCCGCGACAGCGGCTTTGGTGAAGCTCGATCCGCAGAATGCCGCGTACTTCGCGGCCCAGAAAGCGAAATATCTCGCCGCGCTCAAGCCGGTGAACGATAGGATCGCGTCACTTAAGTCCAAATACGCGGGCGCACCGATCGCGTTCACCGAGAACGTCGCCGGGTACCTGACCGACGCGATCGGCCTGAAGGTGCTCACGCCGCCCTCCTTCATGGAGGCGATCGAGTCGGGCACCGATCCAGCGCCCGCCGACGTCGCCGCGGAACGGGATCTGATCACGGGACACCAGGTGAAGGCGCTCCTCTACAACTCGCAGGTCACCTCGGCGCTCACCGAGCAGATCCGCGACCTGGCCCTTAAGAACGACGTGCCGGTTGTAGCCGTCGCCGAGACGATCCCCCTGCCGTTCAAGACGTTCCAGGACTGGCAGCTGGCGCAGCTCGACGATCTGGAGAAGGCGCTCGCGAAATAGCTAGCCTGAGCAAAGCGATGCAGGACCACCCTGCCGTCCGATTCGAACGGGTCACGCTGAGCTACGGCGCCCGCGCGGTCTGGAGCGACCTGTCGCTCGACATCGCCCCGGGGACCTTCGTCGCGGTCCTCGGGCCGAACGGCTCAGGCAAGACCTCGCTCCTCAGGGCGATCCTCGGGCTGGTGACGCCCTCCAACGGACGGATCGAGGTTGAGGGCCGCGCACCGCGGCGAGGCGACCCCGGGATCGGCTACGTCCCGCAACGCTCGAGCTTCGATACGGACCTTCCGTTCCGTGGTCGCGACCTCGTTCGCCTTGGCATCGACGGCCATCGCTGGGGCGTCGCGTGGCCCGATCGCGCGGCGAACGCGAGCGTCGATCGCGCGCTCGCCCAGGTGGAGGCGGAGGCTTACGCCGACGCTCCGATCGGCCGCCTGTCGGGCGGCGAGCAGCAGCGCCTTCGTATCGCCCAGGCGCTCGTGGGGGACCCCGCGATCCTGCTGTGCGACGAGCCGCTCGCGAACCTCGACCTTCGCTACCAGCGGACGATCACCGATCTGATCGCCGGCTGGCGCGATCGAAGCGGCGGCACGGTTCTGTTCGTGACGCACGACGTCAATCCGGTGCTGCGCGTCGTGGACCAGGTCCTCTTCGTCGTGAACGGGCGTTGGGCCACGGGCACGGCCGACGAGGTGCTTCGCTCCGAGCGGATGTCGGAGCTGTACGGATCGCACGTCGACGTCGTCCGCGTACACGGACGCATCCTCGTCGTCGGAGAATCGACCGAATCCGGCTTCAACATCGAGGAGCCTCATCACCCGCCCGCCGTCGTCGTGGATCACGGTGACGAGCACTGATGGACCAGCTGCTGGCACTCGTCGGGTACGAGTTCGTGCAGAACGCGATCGTGGCCGGATTCGTCATCGCGATCGTGTCGGGAGTCGTCAGCGGCTTCGTCGTCGCCCGGAACATGTCGTTCGCGGTGCACGCGCTGGCGGAGCTCGGTTTCACCGGCTCCGCCGGCTTTCTGTTGCTCCACCTGTCTCCCGTACTCGGGTTGCTCTTCGGGAGCGCGGTCACCGCGGTGTTCATCGGGACGCTCGGCGTCCGGGCGCGCGGTCGCGACGTCGTGGTCGGGGTCGTGATGGCTTTCGGGCTGGGCCTCGGTGTCCTCTTCATCACCCTCTACAAGGGCTACGCGAACCAGGCGTTCGCCATCCTCTTCGGCACGATCACCGGCGTGAGCCGGGGGGACGTCCTGCTGCTCACCGCGATCGGAGCGGTCACTCTCATCGCGCTCGCGGCGATCTACCGGCCTCTGGTGTTCGCGACGGTCGATCCCGAGGTCGCCGAGGCTCGCGGTGTCCCGGTTGGCGCGCTCGCTGTGGTCTTCCTCTTGATCATGGCGGCCGCCGTGGCCGAGGCGATCCAGGTCGTTGGGGTGCTCCTCATCCTCACACTCCTGATTACGCCCGGGGCGGCCGCCGAAAGGCTCACGCCACGCCCGGGACTCGCGATCGTCTTCAGCGTCGCGATCGCGCTCCTCTGCACCCTCGGGGGGATCCTCCTTTCGCTGATCACGAACGCGCCGGTGAGCGTGTTCGTCACATCGCTCAGCTTCGCGAGCTATCTCGTGGCGCGTTTCGTGATCGGGCCTCGCCGGCGAGAGCTGCGCGTGAAGCCCGTGCAAGCCGAGACGAGCGTCGCGGTCGCGCCCGAGGTGCCAAGGGCGGGCTAGATGCGCTCGACGCGATCGGCGAGCCGCACCGCGATCGCGGTCGTGAGGGGGACGCAGAGCACCAGGCCGATGCTCGCGATGACGACGGCCATGATCGATTGCGTGATCTCCTCGCTGTTGATCGAGACCGAGAGTGGCTGGAATCCGAGGGACACGAGAACTATCAGTGGCAAGGCCCCGCCGAAGTAGGCGAGCGCGAGCGTGTTGACGAGCGAACCGATGTGGTCACGACCAACGTTCAGCGCGGAGAGGTAGAGGCGGCGGCCACGAAGCTCGCCGGCGGCTGACAGCTCGAACGTTGTCGATGCCTGTCCCACCGCCATGTCGACGAGTGCGCCGAGCGAGGCGACGACGACCCCTGCCAGCACGAGCCTCGGCATGTCGACTTTCCCGGCGGTGCCGACGAACACGAAGATCGCGTCCTCGGTGCCAAGTCCCGTGATGCGCGCTACCGAGATCGCCGCGGCCGCGAGACCGACGACCAAGACGAGCGTGCCGAGCGTGCCGGCAAGCGCGGCGATGCTCTTTCGGTTGAACCCGTGGACGATGAGGACCGCGACGACGAGGACTCCGATCGAGCCGACGAGGGTGGCGAGCAGTGGGTCGCCGCCGCTCCGGACCGCAGGCAGCACCGCGAGCAGGAACACCGCGATGCTGGCGCCGAGTCCGGCGAGCGACGCGGCGCCTTTCCAGCGGCCGACGGCGACGAGGGCGACGGCGAGGATGACGACGAATGGCCACAGCGACGGAAGGCGCACGATCTCCGAGATGGTGTAGGTCCGCGTGCTGCCCTCGCGGCTCAGCGTCAGGAGCACGCGGTCGCCAGGCGACAGGAACCCGTTCTCGTTCAGCGCGCGCCGTCCATCCCACTCGAGCTCGACGACGTCGCCGCGATACAGCGAGCCGTCGAGCTGGATCGCGAGACGCTGGTACTTCGCGCCTTCGTGATCGCCGGTCTCGATCACGCGCACAACGTGCGCGTCGATGACCTCGATCCCCACGCCGGTGTTCGGATCACCGCACGCCGCGATCACCGCGAGCGCGACGGCCAGGACGAGGCCGCGCACGATCAGCGCACCTGGAGCGTCGCGCCGACGGTCGTGGTGCGGCCGGAATCGTCGATCACGTTGAAGACCAGGCTGTAGTCGTCGGTCCCGACGGCCTTGCCGCTGTCGTCGCGCATGTCCCACAGCACGACCGTCTCGGCGGATCCGGCATTCACGCTGATCGGTTCGATCGATAGGCGACGGACCGTCGCCGTGCCGTGGAAGCCGCTCGCCTGAATGTACGGATCGAGCGGACCGCGAAGTGAGCCCTTCGACGGGAGCAACCGGACGGTCGCGCGAATCGTCTCGCCAACCGCGTATGTGCTCTTCACGACGACCTCAACCTTGCCGTTCGGAACGGTCGTCGGGATCACGAGATCGCTCACCGGCGCTCCCGTCCGGAGCGGTGAAGCGCCCTGGCATGAGGCGAGCACAAGCAGGGCCAGGAGCGCCGCGAGGAGCCTCATGCGATGAGGCTATTCGGTGCGGGAGCCGAACAGCACCTGCTGGAGGTCCGGAAGGGCGTTGCCGAGACCGCTCAGGAACAGGATCCCAATGAGAAGACTCCCGAGGCCCGCGACGAAGCCGACAACGACGTAGACCGTCCGCAGCCGCTGCGCTCCGATGAATCCGGACGCGCTCACGACGGCGACGAGGGTGTTCGAGCCAAGGAGACCGACGACGAACGCGAGCAGGATCACGATCCCGGTGACCCCAGTCACGCCGGCGATCCCCGCGAGGAGCAGAGCCTGCGAGCCGGTCTCGGCCCCGACGCCGTGGATCATCCCGACCCCGAATGCCGTCTTCGGCCCGTACTGGGACGCGTGCACGGACGGCGTGTGCTGGTGGCCGTGGATGCGCGCCTGGAGCGCGCCCCAGCCGTACCGGACGAAGTCGAAGACGAGCATCCAGCGGCTGCGGAGGCGGAACTCGCCCTTGCCGCGCACGTACTGGTAGACGGAGAAGAGCACCCACGCCCCGAGAAGGATGAGCGTGACTCCGACGACGCGCTCGAGGATCGGATCGACCCAGGCCGGCAGCACGGCGCCGAGGATGAGCGCGGCTATCCCGAGGACCAGCACTACCGAGGCGTGTCCGAGCGCGTACAAGGTGGCCAGCCCGACGGCGTGGCGCTCCTCGTGCGCGAAGCGAGATTCTCCCAGGGCGTGAATGGCACCCGCGCCCGCGGTGGAGTGCTCGTGCGCGTGGCCCCGGAGCTCGGCGGGTTCGTGACCGTGCGAGGGCATCGGGGCCCCGGCCGGCACCTCGGCCTCGGTGTGGCTCGCGCTCGTCGTGCTCGTGATGTCGGTGATCGCCGCGATGTGGTCCCAGTCGAAGCCGTGACGGAACCCGAGCGCGGCCATTCCGAGAAGAAGCACCACGGTGCTGATGTCCACGAGACGCAGGTTATCGCAAGTCCTCGCAATAGTGGACTCTTGCAAGACGCTTGCAATTACGGCACTGTCGAAGCGTGAGTGTGGCGGACGAGATCCGCTCGAAGGGAAAGCGGATGACGGTGCAGCGCCGGCTGGTGCTCGATGCGCTCCAGCGCGCCCGCCACCACACGACGGCGGAACAGATCGCACGGCAGGTGCGCTCGCGCCATCCGCAGATCGATCCCTCGACCGTCTACCGCAACCTCGAGGCGCTCGAATCCCTCGGCTACGTGACCCACACGCACCTCGACGATCGCGTGACGCGCTGGCATCGCGCCGACGTCGCCCGACACGGTCATCTCGTCTGCCGTCGCTGCGGATCGGAGGAAGAGATCCCGCTGCGCACGCTCGAGCCGCTTGCCAGGCGGCTCCGGACCGAGCAGGGCTTCCGCGCCGACCTCGCCCACTCGGCCATCGTTGGGATCTGTCGCGAGTGCGCGCCCTAGTCCGTACCATTCCGCGCCGGGCGGCGATCGCGGCATTCGCCGGTCTCCTCGTTGGCCTCCTGCTGCTCGCGATCGCCGCGCCGAGCCTCGCGGATCGCCACGACGCCGAGACCCTCCAGGCGTGGCTCGGGAGCGAGGCGCACCTTGCGGGCGATCTCGCCCGCGACGGGCTTCGGGCTCGCGATCCGAACGTGCTGGACCCCCTCGCCCACCGTCTCGCCGAGAGCGCGGGCATCCGGGTGACATTCATCGATCCGACCGGGGTCGTCCTCGGCGAATCCGACGAGAACCGGCTCACCATGGAAAATCACGCCACGCGGCCGGAGGTGGCGGCAGCGCTCGCCGGAAACGACGGGAGCGCGACGCGGGTCTCGGCGACGGTCCAGCGCGACCTGCTCTACGTCGCGGTGCCGGTCCGCGATGGTGGTCAGATCGTCGGAGTCGCCCGCACGGCGCTCCCGGTGACGACTCTCGAGTCGTTCGCTTCGCGGCTCGGTGGCACGATCGCGCTCGCAGGCGCGCTCGCCACGGTGGTGGCGCTGGCCGTGGTCGTTCTCCTGTCGCGCGCCGTCACCGGCCCCATCGGCGCATTGACCCGGAGCGCGGAGAAGGTCGCCGGGGGCGGATCCGCTCGCTTCGACGCGGACGGGCCTGACGAAACCCGACGGCTCGGCCATGCGCTGCGCACGATGTCGGACCGCATCACCGGCGAGCGACGGCACGCCGAATCCGAGCGCGATCGCTTGGCCGTGCTCATCGACGAGCTCGGCGACGCGATCATCATCGCGAGCGCGGACGGCTACATCGAGCGCACGAATCGTGCGGCGACTGAGCTTTTTGGAGCACCGCTCGCCGGTCGCCGACTGATAGACGTCGTCCGGGACCACGAGGTGATCGACGCGATCGCGGCAGCACGCACCGACGCGGAGAGCGTCGCTGACGTCGAACGCACGGATCCTCCACGGTTCCAAAGAGCCGTGGCTCGACGGCTCGCGGACGGCGAGCTCTTCCTCGTCGTACAGGACTTGACCAACCTGCGACGCCTGCAGACCGTGCGACGCGACTTCGTAGTCAACGTGACTCACGAGCTGCGTACGCCGCTCGCTTCCCTCAAGGCGATGGTCGAGACACTGCAATCCGGAGCCCTGAACGACCCAGAGGCGGCGAGCGACTTCGTGCGGAGGATCCGCCAAGAAGTCGACGGCCTCGCGGGACTCGTGGAGGACCTTCTGGTTCTCAGTCGGATCGAATCCGGCAGGGAGCCACTCGCGCTCGCGGCGACGCGGCCCGCCGAGCTTTTGGGCACCGCTGCCGATCGGATGCGTCCCCTCGTCGAGCGCGCGGGCGTGCGTCTTGTCGTCGAGCCCGCCGCCAATCTGCCGCTCGTGGCGGCGGATCGCGACCAGGTCGGCCAGGTGTTCGCGAACCTCTTACACAACGCGACGCGTCACAGCAGTCCCGGCGGCGAGATCCGGATGCGCGCCGCGGGCGCGGATGAGGCCATCCTTTTCGAGGTCCGGGACACCGGTGACGGCATCGCGCCCGACGACCTCGACCGGATCTTCGAGCGCTTCTACAAGGGGGACCGCTCGCGCGCGACCGGCGGGACCGGTCTCGGACTATCGATCGTGAAGCACATTGTCGAGGCGCATGGCGGATCGATCCGCGCGCGAAGCGATGGGCCGGGCCGCGGAGCGACGTTCAGCTTCACGCTTCCCATCGCTCGGCCCTAACCTCAGGAACACATGGCGCGGCTTCTCATCGTGGACGACGAGCCGAATCTCCGGCACTCCTTGTCATACGCGCTTCGGCAGGAGGGCTACGAGGTCGCCACAGCCGAGGATGGCGAGCGCGCTCTCGAAATGTTCAAATCCGGCAAGCCAGATCTCGTCGTCCTCGACGTGATGCTCCCGAAGATGGATGGGCTTGCCGTGTGCCGCGCCATACGGCGCGAGAGCGACGTGCCCGTGATCATGCTCACTGCGCGCTCGAGCGAGCTCGATACCGTCGTAGGGCTCGAGGTCGGCGCCGACGACTACCTCGCGAAACCGTTCTCAACGGTCGAGCTCATCGCCAGGATCCGAGCGGCGCTCCGCCGCGCGGCGGCCCCGCGCGTCGGCGCCGGGAGCGAGAACGTGGATGCGGCTGGGCTGCGAATCGATGTCGGCCGACATCGCGTCATCGTCGACGGGCGCGAGATCGACCTGAAGCCGCGGGAATTCGACTTGCTGCGATTTCTCGCGAGTCATCCAGGCCAGGTGTTCGCCCGCACGCAGCTGCTCGCAAGCGTCTGGGGCCTCGACTACAGCGGGGATTCGCGTACGGTGGACACGCATGTGAAGACATTGCGCGAACGTCTCGGGGACGCTCCAGACGAGCCCCGATGGATCGAAACGGTGCGCGGGGTCGGCTACCGCTTCCGCGAGGCGAAGGTCTGAACCGGGTCCAGGACACGGATCAGATCGGCGACGTACGTCCAGAGCTCGTCACGCACTTCGCGGAATGCCTCGAGGCGCGCCGCTTCGTCGCCCGGGACGGCGGCAGGGTCCGGCAGATCCCAGTGGAACGTCTCGCGCGCGCCGGGAAGGAATGGGCAGGCCTCCTTGGCCTCTTCGCAGGTGGTGACCACTACGTCGAACCGCTCCGCGGCGACTTCGTCGACGGACTTGCTCCGCTGTTTTGAGATATCGAGTCCGAGCTCGTGCATGACCGCCACGGCCTCGGGCCTGAGACCACCGGCCTGAAGACCGGCGCTCTTCACGTCGATCGCTCCCCCGCCCATCGACCTGAGCAACCCTTCCGCCATCTGGGAACGGGCGGAGTTCTGGACACACAGGAACAGGACCCGAACGCGCTCCATGGCGCCATCCTGCGGCAATGAGCGTCCGCTTTGAGCCCTCCCGGGGCTAGTTCACCGTCCCATCACAGGCTCGACACGGTCTAATCAGAGTCCGACCGCCATGCTGATCGCGAGAGTGTGGGAGTAAAGGGAGAAACATGAAGAAGATCCTCGCTGCCGCGTTCGCTTTCACGACCCTCGCCGCGGCTTGCGGTGGCGCGAGCAACGTCACGCCGAGCCCATCGACGGGAGGAACGGCCACCGCGGATCCGTGTGGCGTTCCCGTGAAGCAGCAGTGCGCGACCGAAGCGCAGGCGCTCACCGGCGCCGGCGCGACGTTCCCAGCTCCGATCTATACGAAGTGGATCGACGAGTACAACAAGCTCACCGGCGTCCAGATCAACTACCAGGCGATCGGGTCGGGCGGCGGCATCAAAGCGTTCACAGACAAGACGGCCGACTTCGGAGCGTCCGATGTCCCGCTCACCGACGCGCAGATCGACGCGATCACGGGCGGCTTCTACACCGTGCCGACTGTGATGGGCGCGGTCGTGCCGACCTACAACGTCCCGAACGTCACCGCCACCCTGAAGTTCACGCCTGACGCGCTAGCCGGTATCTTCCTCGGCACGATCACGAAGTGGAACGACCCAAAGATCGCGAGCGAGAACCCCGGTGTCAGCCTCCCCGACCAGAACATCACGACCGTGCACCGCTCCGACGGATCGGGCACGACGGGCGTCTTCACCGATTACCTCTCGAAGGTGAGCGCCGACTGGAAGTCGAAAGTCGGCTCGGCCACCTCCGTGAACTGGCCCGGCGGCGTCGGTGCATCGGGCAACGCGGGCGTCGCCGGCCAGGTCAAGCAGACCCCGGGCGCGATCGGCTACGTCGAGCTGATCTACGCGATCTCGAACAAGCTGGGTTACGGCGTCGTCAAGAACGCCGCTGGGAAATACACCGAGGCGTCGCTCGATTCCGTGACGAAGGCCGCGGACGGCGTCACGCTCCCCGACCTCGGCAACCTCAAGGGCCAGCAGGCGAAGATCTCGATCACCAACTCCACAAACGCGGATGCCTGGCCGATCTCGACGTTCACGTGGATCCTGATCTCGAAGGACATGTCCGACAGAGGAAAGGCGACGGCCATCGTCCGCTACCTCTGGTACAACACGCACGAGGGCCAGACCTTCGCGAAGGACCTCGGTTACGCACCGCTCCCGTCCGCCGCTCGGAAGACCGCGGAAGAGCTGATCAAGTCGGTCACGAGCGGCGGCAGCAAGATCCTCACCGTTAACAGCAGCTACTAAGCCCAGCGTTCGTGACGCGTACCTTCGATCGGGCATTCGCGGCTGGCGTGACGGCACTGGCGATGCTGGTGCCGCTCACGCTGGCTGGCATCACCGTCCTCCTCCTTATCGATGCCTGGCCGGCGCTGACGACATTCGGTCTCAGCTACTTCACGACGACCGTCTGGGATCCGGTGAAGCTCGTCTTCGGCGCTGCCGCCTACGTCTACGGCACGATCGTCACGACCATCGTCGCGGTTGCTCTCGCGACTCCGATCGCCGTGGGCGCCGCGATCTACCTCACCGAGTTCGCGCCTCGACCGCTTCGCGCGCCGGTCGCGTTCGTCATCGAGCTCCTGGCATTCATACCGAGCATCATCTACGGCCTCTGGGGCATGTTTGTGCTCGTTCCGGTCATGCGAAGCAACATCGAGCCGGCGCTCCAGGGCACGATCGGCCATGTCCCGCTCGTCGGGCAGCTTTTCAGCGGCACGCCGGTGGGGCTCGACCTTCTCTCGGGCGGCGTCGTGCTCGCGATCATGATCTTGCCGATCCTCATGGCGGTCTCGCGTGAGGTGCTTCTCGCCGTGCCGCCGACGCAGCGCGAGGCGATGATCGGCCTCGGAGCCACGCGGTGGGAGGCTGTTACGCGGGCGGTCCTGCCCTACGCGCGCCCCGGGATCATCGGAGGCGCCGTCCTCGGGGTCGGGCGCGCGTTCGGCGAGACGATGGCCGTGACGATGGTGGTGGGAAACTCCTCCCGCGACATCACGGGCTCGCTCTTCGTTCCCGGGTACACGATGGCGTCGGCGATCGCGAACCAGTTCGTCGAGGCCGACACCGAGCTGTACTTCAGCGCGGTCGTCGAGGTCGCTCTCGTGCTTCTTCTCGTTGCAGTCGTGGTCAATTCGGTCGCACGACTCCTTATCCGACGCGCCGTGGCCGACCGGCCCGCCGGTGCGGTCATCTAACGTGGCCGTCCGCAGCGCGACCCTTTCGGCCATCCCCGCGCGGCACCGCATCGCGGCGAAGCGGCGGATCGGCGAACGGATCGCGATCACCCTTCTCGGGCTCGCGACGCTCATCGGCGTCGTGCTCCTTGTGACGATCCTCGGCTACGTGATCGTCCAGGGGGCACCCGCCATCAACCTCGAGTTCTTCACCCAGCGACCGAAGCCGTTCGGCGAGGTTGGGGGCGGCGTTCAGCCAGCCATCGCGGGGACGCTCCTCCTGGCCGCCGTATCGGGCGCGATCGCGATCCCGGTCGGGATCGCCGCGGCAATCTTCGTCGTGGAATATCGGACCGGACGCTTCGCTGCGCCGGTACGTTTCGCCGCCGAGCTGATCTCCGGTCTGCCGTCGATCGTGATCGGCGTCTTCGTGTGGGCCTTCCTCGTGCGCGGCGTGATCGGGCAGTTTTCCGGCCTCGCCGGCGCGATCGCGCTCGCGGTGATCATGGTCCCGATCGTCGCGCGGACCGTCGAGGAGGTTCTTCGGCTCGTACCTGGTTCATTGCGCGAGGCGGCGCTCGCGCTCGGGGCACCGAAGTGGAAGGTGATCCTCAGCGTCGTACTACCGACAGCACGAGCGGGGATCATCACCGCGTCGGTCCTGGCCATCGCGCGATCCGCCGGGGAGACGGCCCCGCTTCTCCTCACCGCGCTGGGCAACGAGTTCTTCAGCCTCAATCTTCTCCGGGCGGTCGATGCGCTGCCGCTTCGCGTCTATCGCTACGCGATCTCGCCCTACGACGACTGGCATGTCAAGGCATGGGGTGCGTCGCTCGTTCTGGTGGCCGTGATCGGGGTTGTCGCCTTGCTTTTGCGTGTCGTCGCGCGCCAGCGCGTCAATTGATAGGAAGGCCTGTGGAATGATGATCGACGACGTGACGACCGAACCGCTGACGCCCGTCGTGCGACGGGATCCGGCGAGGACCGAGTCGGGCGGACGGCCGAAAGCCGAGCCGCCGGTCCAAGCACTCGGGATCGAGGATCTGAACGCGTACTACGGCGGCATGCATGCCGTCGGCGACGTCACGCTGCAGGTCCAGAAGGGTCAGGTCACCGCGATCATCGGTCCGTCGGGCTGCGGGAAGTCCACCCTGCTTCGCTGTCTCAACCGGATGCACGAGGTCACGCCGGGAGCGCGCGCCACGGGCCGCGTGCTCATCGGCGACGTCGACGTCTACGCGCCGCAAACCGACCCCGTCGAGGTCCGGAGCATGGTCGGCATGGTGTTCCAAAAGGCCAACCCGTTCCCGATGATGTCGATATACGAGAACGTCGCGGCAGGCCCGCGGCTGCGCGGCTGGAAGCTGAAACGGCCCGAGATGGACGACCTCGTCGAGCGGAATCTCCGCCGCGCCGCCCTGTGGGACGAGGTCAAGGACCGGCTTCACCGGTCGGGGGCCGCACTCTCAGGGGGTCAGCAGCAGCGCCTCTGCATCGCGCGCGCGCTGGCCACGGACCCATCCGTCGTCCTCATGGACGAGCCCGCGTCGGCGCTCGACCCCATCGCGACCTACAAGATCGAGGAGCTGGTCCGCGAACTCTCCGAGGAGATCACGATCGTCATCGTCACGCACAACATGCAGCAGGCCTCGCGGGTCAGCCAGCGCACAGTGTTCATGCTCGCCGGCGACGATCGGGTCGGCAGGCTCGTGGAGCAAGGACCGACGACAGAGATCTTCACCCACCCTCGCGACGAGAGGACCGAGGCCTACATTACCGGCAGGTTCGGTTAATGAGCGCAGTCCCGCGCAGCATCCACTCGCGCGCCGCCCTCGACGCGGCACTCGACCAGCTGCGCTCCGACCTGCGCCGGCTCGGCAGCCTCGTCGACGTCGCGATCGAACGGAGTGTCGCGGCCCTGGCGCGGCTGGACGAGCGTGCCGCCCGGCAGGTGATCGATGGCGACCGCGAGATCAACGCGCTCCGCTACGAGATCGAGGAGCGTTCCGTGAACCTCATCGCCACGCAGCAGCCGATCGCCTCCGACCTGCGTTTCGTCGTCGCGGTGCTCTCGATCGTCGGCGAGCTCGAGCGCATCGGCGACTACTGCGTCGGGATCGGCCGTATCACCATCCTGCACGAGGGACGCGGCCTGCTGAAGCCGCTCATCGATATCCCGCGCATGGCCGCGCTCGTGCGCACGAACCTGCGCGGCAGCATCGACGCGTTCATCACGAAGAACGAGCACCTGGCGAGGGCCATCGCCGAGCAGGATGACGAGCTCGACCGACTCTACGACCAGATCTACCGCGAGCTTCTGACCTACATGTTGAACGACACCAGCACGATCGACCGCGCGACGTGGCTCCTCTGGGCCGCGCACAACCTCGAGCGGATGGGAGACCGCGTGCAAAACATCTGCGAGCGCACCGTGTACGAAGTGACCGGCAACCTCGTGGAGTTCAGCGGCGGCCGGCCATCTCTCGAGCCGAACGAGCCACCCGCCAACAACTAGGAGGCCTCGCAACAGCGGTACGGAGCCGCGGACTCGAAAGGCTGGAACCGGCCGCTCGAGAGCGGCGTCACGTAGAGGACGAGTTCTCCGTCCACGAAGACGGGTCGCAGATAGTCGTGGGTGATCACGATCGATCCACTCTCGACGGGCTCACCGAGGCCTTCGACACGAGCGATCTCCGAGCGCTCGAGAATCTCCGCGACCGAGCGCGCACCGGTCAGCGCTGCTTGGCCGCGGAATCGGATCGCTCGACCCTCTCGTCCGGCTCTGGCGCGCTCGATCGCCGTGCGCGCCCACAGGCATCCCTCGCGCGGGCCGATCTCCCGCAGCAGCGACGCGGCGGACATGACCGCGGAGAACTCCCGCTCGAGACACTTCGCCTCCAGCTCGTCTATCGCCTCCGGTTGGAGCCGGCCCATTCGGAGCGACGCCACGAGTCGAGGACCACGCCCGTCGACGACGTGCGTGCATGCAAAGAGAGCGGCGTCGACCGGGACGCGCGTCTCGTGCAGATCGTGCTCGAGCCGCGCGAAGGTCGTCGCGGGCGTGCTGACCGCGAGCCACGCGGCGCTCATCGCCGCACCGCCACGAAGATCGGATTGCTGTAGAACCACAGATCGCTCCAGGGATCGATCGGTACGGGATCGAGCCGCGGCTCGATCGAGCCCGGTGCGTGCGCGTTGCCGTCGGTCCCGCGAACTCGGATGTAGAAGGGCTCGCGGACGTCGCGGAAGACGTGGTTCAACGTGATCTCGCCGTTTCGGCCTTCGACGTCGAACGAGCGCACGACGGCGGTGCCCGGCGCCGTCATGATGTCGCGATCGGGGCTGGGCGCGCCCACCGGGCCCGCGATCACGTCGACGCGGCGAAGCCGCGGCATGTCGCCGTTCGCGTTGGCGGTCCTCGCCGGAGCGATGCGTAGCTGCAGGTGGACGTCGTCACCGCGTTCGATGGCCACATCCTCCCCGAGCGTGACCCCGCCGCCGTCGCCATCGCGCGGTGCGCGGACTCGCAAATCGAGACTCTCGATCAGGCCACCGTGCGCGACCCACATCCGACCGGCGCGGATCGCGTCGATCACAGCGACGTAGTCGCGCGCGGTCGCGCCGACGACCGTGCGGCTGTACGCGCCGGGCCAGAAGTCGCCGTTGCCAGGCTGCGGGACTCCGGTGTCGATCGGATCGCCGTAGCGGCCGTAAAAGGGGCTCGACGGATCGTCGTACGAGCCCGTCCCGAATCCGCGGATCCAGGTGTCGAGGAAGACCGCGTGCGAGTCGGAATTCGCCGTGATCCACCAGCGGCGGCCCTCGGCGAGCAGCGCGTCCCAGAGACCGCCCACCTTCGCGGTCATCCAGTCGAATCCACCGAACGTGCGATACGACTCCGGTGGATAGCCAGCGAACGAATCGGGCTGCGGTGTGAAGTCGTAGAACCCGCGCGCGAGCTCCGGACCGCCGCTGGCTCGCGCGACGCCGGCGGCCTGATGACCTGGTGCGCCCTCCATTCCGATCGCGACGGAAGGGTCGGCGTCGTTCCAGCCGCGGATCTCGTGTGGCGAGTCGAGCCCTCTCCGTGCCGGGTGGTTGGCGAGGAAGAGCGCCCCGCGCGCGGTCCCGTCCTGGACTTTCGATGCAAGCCAGGCGATACCCTGGCGCGCTTTCGCTTCGAGCACGGGATCGTTCGCGGTCGCACGCGATCCGAACACGACGACGCCATCGAAGTTCTTCTCGAAGTAGTGGAGGAGCTCGGCCTCGCGCGCGCTGGGCGCAAGGAACACGGTCCCGTGCTCGGCACCGGGGATGTTCCACTCGAGTCCCTGAAAGGTCAGCAGATCCGGTATCGCCGCTCGCGCGGCGACGACGTCGGCGTACGTGCGGTCGATCGAGACTTTCTCATGAGCGCCTCGCCCGTGGTCGGTGATCACGAGCCAGTCGATCCCGCGGGACTTCGCCTGCTGCGCGTGCTGCCGGACCGTGTAGCGAGCATCGACGCTGTACTGGGTGTGGGTGTGGTGGTCGCCGGCGAGCCACAGAAGCTCCCCTCTCCTCTGCTGCGCGCTCGCCCGGTCGGAGAGCACGCTGCCCTGGCTGCCGACCACGACGGCGGCGATGCCCGCCCGCTTGATGAGCTCCCGGCGCGTGAGGTCTCGATGTCGTTGCACGTTTCCACCTCCCATTTCCAGCCCCGAAGATGGCGAGCCTGGGTGAGCGAGGTGTGAGCCGCCGGTGGCCGCGGAGTGATCTCACGGTCAACTCCCCGCCGTATCCTTCTGAAGAGATGCGCCGCCTTCTCGCGATAGGGGTCTTTTCACTCGCGGCGACCGGTTCGACGCTCGCGGGTGCCGGGCTCGTCGTGGCGCCGCACGTCGATCCGCCAGGAACGCCGGCGTTCCATGATCACGTGCTCGCCGCCTACCGCTTCCCGATCTTCCTGATGCACCTGCAGCAGCTCTACGCCCGCGGCGCGAAGGTGGAGATGGTCACGCCGCTCGCGGCCGCGATGGCCACCGTCGCGATGGGCCTCCTCATCTTCGCGTGGCCGCGCCTTCCGCGGCCGACCCGTCGGCCGATGGCCGCACTTCCGATCCCGCTCATCTCATGCGCTCTCTGGAGCGCACCCCTCCTGCTCGGTCCGCCTCGGACCTAGACCCTCCACTTCGCGACCCGATCCAACCAGACCTAGGAGGGTCTTATGTCGCGTGTCCTCGCAGCGATGGCGGCTGTTGCCGTCGTCGTGTCGAGTTTCGCGCTCAATACGAACATCGCGCTCGGGCATGAACGGCGAGCAGTTGGCCCGTACACGTTCGTGGTCGGCTGGATCAACGAACCGTCGTACGTCGGTCTGCTCAACTCGCTCGATCTGACGGTCACCGAGACAAACGGCGGAAAGGCCGTCGAAGGGCTCGAGAAGACACTCAAGGCCGACCTGACGTTCGGCGGCAGCTCGCAGGCTCAGCCACTCACGCTGGCGGCGCGCTTCGGGCAACCTGGTAAGTATTCGGGCTTCGTCATGCCGACGAAGGTCGGCGACTACACGTTCCACATCACCGGCACGGTCGGGACGACGAGCATCGACGAGAAGTTCGAGTCAGGACCTGGGCGGTTCGGGACGATCGAGTCAACCGACGCGCTCCAGTACCCCGCGAAGCTCATCTCGAATGCAGATCTCGCGGCTCGGCTCGATCAGTTGCAAACGCTCGTCATCGCCGGCATCGCCGTCGGCGTACTCGCATTGATCGTATCTATTGGCGGCTTCGCCATGAGGCCGAGAGGAGTGAGAACGTGAAACGTGCCTCTGCGCTCATCGGGGCATTCGCGATCTGCACGCTCGCTCTGTCGAGCATTGCCCTCGCGCACGCGCGTTACGCCGGCAGCACGCCCGCCCCGGGACAGACGCTCGCCACTAGCCCGGCCGCGGTCGTCATCACTTTCACGGAAGAGCTCGCCGCGGCCAGCACCGGAACGGTGACCGACGCGGCCGGGGCGACGGTCAGCACTGGCGCGACGATCGACGCGAACGACCGCACCAGGCTCACGATCGCGCTGAAGCCCTCGCTGCCGAACGGCGTCTACAAGGTGAACTGGCACAGCGTCTCGGCCGACGATGGCGACGAGCTAGACGGCTCGTTCTTCTTCGGCGTAGGGGTTCCTGCGCCGAGCACGGCGACGGCACCGAATCTTGCCGGCATCGCTCTCGTTCTCGCCGGCATTGCGATCGCGCTCATATCGTTCGCCCTCATGCCGCGGAGGGTCGCTCCGCGGTGAGTCGCCGCATCGCCGCGTCCGCCCTGCTCGCGATCGTCGCACTGACGATGGCTCAGGGCGGCGCGGCATTCGCGCACGCCAATTACTTCCGCTCGTCGCCGATGCCGAACGAACGGCTCGCGACGGCGCCGGCTCGGATCCTCATCGGCTTTAGCGAGGCCCCCGATCCGAAACAGAGCGGCATTGACCTCCTCGCGAAAGACGGCCGCACCGTCGCGTCCGGCGGCCAGTCGACGAGCGACCCGACCGAGCTCGCGCTTCCCGTTCCGGCGCTGGATCCCTCCACGTACCTCGTCGCCTGGCACACGGTCTCCGCGGTCGACGGCGACCCGGCTCATGGCTATTTCGCGTTCGCCGTCGGGCCCGACTCGCCGGCGACCGGTTCCGTGACGCAAGCGGCCGACGCCTCGGGCACACATGCGACGCTGACTGTTTCGCCCGCACGGGTCGGTTCCAACGAGTACCGCGTTCACGTCGCCGACGGGGGCGGCAACCCGCTCGCGAATGTCACCCGGGTCCGCGTCCTGATCACGGACCTCGATCGGGATTTGGGGACGAGCGTCGTCGTGTTGCCGGCCGCCGGCGCGGACTTTGTGACGACAGGGATGGACCTCGGGCTCGCGGGCCGTTTCAGCATGCAGCTCGAAGTGCGCCGCAAGGACATCCTCGATGACCTCGTCTACAAGATGACGTTCACCGTCGCGAACGTGGTGGCGACGGCCACGCCGACCCCCTCGGCTTCGGGATCCGAGGTCGCGGCTTCGCCAAGCGAGACACCCGCCTCCTCGAGTGGATCGGTGCCGATCTGGGTGTGGGTCGTCGTCGCGGGCGTCATCCCGATCGCGCTCCTCGGCGCATGGGCGGCTCGACGACGATGATCCGCAATATCGCGCCGCTCTTCGGGATCGCGCTCGGACTCGCGCTCGTCGCGGGCGGGTTCGAGCTCGTGCCTCCACCGACCGCGCCCGTGCGAGTAGACGAGATCGCGAGCCCTGCAGCGTCCCCGACCCCGACCCCGACGCCGCTCGCCGTCGCGCGCTGGGTTGCGGCACCGGAGCCGAGTCGGAGTGCGATTCCGCTCGGACAGGGCTGGCAGATCCGCATCGCGCGGATCGGCATCGATCTGCCGCTCAGGGACGGTGATCCGGCTCGCGATATCGAACTGCAGCGCACGCCCGACGGCGCCGCCTATCGCCTCGCCGGCAGCGCGCTTCCCGGAACACCCGGAAACACCTACGTGTACGGCCACGCCCGGTGGGCCCAGTTCCTGAACCTCTGGTACACGCACCTGGACGACCTCATCGAAATCTCGGCGCCGGGCGCGACGCTCTCGTACCGGGTCGCCGAGATCCATCCCCGCGTCGCGGCCGACGACATCACATACCTCCTCCCCACCGCGAGCGAGCGGCTGACACTCCAGACCTCGTCCGGTCCGAACGCCGACGACCCGCGGTTCGTCGTTATCGCGGTGCCCGTCCGATGAGGCGCGCGCTCGCCGCCGTCGCCACGGTGGTCTTGTCGCTCGCGGTCCTGGCAGGGATGGCAGACGCGCACGCGAACTACGTCCGCTCCAATCCGGCGTCCGACGCCCGTCTGGTGAAGCCACCGACCGAGATCCGCATCGAGTTCAGCGAACCACCCGATCCGAAGGGCAGCGACATCCAGGTCCTGGACACGAACGGTGGGCGGCACGACAAGGGTGACGTCGGGCCATCGGGTGACCCGAACGGTCTACGCGTCTCCGTGGATCCGATCCCCGACGGCGGCTACCTCGTCGCATGGACCGCGACGAGCGCCGTCGATGGACACACCACCAAGGGCAACTTCGCCTTCGTCGTCGGGAACGGACCGCTGCCGCCGGTCCCACAGATCGCTGAGGCTGCGCCGCCCCCGTCCCTCCTCGAGATCGCCGGGCGCGCGCTTTCGTACGCCGGTATCGCGCTCGGCCTCGGGACCGCCTTCTTCGTCCTGTTCGTCGCGTCGACCGGTATTGACCCGCGCCGCGAGTCGTGGCTGCTGAGCATCGCCGGCGTCATCATTGTCGCGGGCTCGCTCGCGCTGGTCGTCGATCAGGGCGCGAAGCTTCCACCCCGGCTCGGGATCATGCTCGCAGTGCGGGCGTTCGCGGGCCTGATGCTCGCGGCCGTGTCGATCACGCCGCGGCTCGCGATGATGCGACCGGTCGCCGCGATCGCCGGCGGCGGCGTCATGACGATCGGCCCGCTCGCGACCTTCCGGCCGCGACGGATGATCGCGCTCGCGGCCGGTGTCGCCGCCGCGATGACCGCGACCCTCGTCTCGCACGCGACGGCGCTCGGAAGCCTCAAGAGCATGGCGCTCGACTTCGTACACGTTCTCTCGGTCTCCGTCTGGACGGGCGGCGTCGTAGCGCTTCTCTGGTGCGTGCTCCTCGCGAGGCGCGACGAAACGGCCGAAGACGCGAGAGTGCTCGGCGCCACGGTCTGGCGCTTCTCCGTGACGGCGATGATCGCGACGGCGCTCCTCATCACCGCTGGGGTGCTCCAGGCCCTCGATCGCCTCGTGTTGGTCAACGACCTCTACGAGACGCCGTACGGCATCGCCCTCACGGTGAAGATCGTCCTCGTCGTCGTGGCGCTCGCCATCGGCGCGCTCAACCTCCTGCGCTGGGGGCCCCGGCTGCGGGCGGGCGTCCGCGCGCGCACCGCGCTGATCCGCGACACGATGGCCGAGACCGGGATCTTCATCGTCATCATCGTCGCCGCCTCGGTGCTCACCGCGCTCGTCCCGCCCGCGCAACCATCTGCGTCGGCGTACGACCAGACCCAGCATGTTTCCGGCCTGCGGCTCGAGATGCTCGTGGCGAGCGGCGGTGCCGGCCCCAACTCCTACGTGCTGCGCGTCCATGAGGGTCTCGCGCCGGTCACCGGCGCGGAGAAGGTCGCGTTCCGCTTCACGATGGTGGAGCACGACATGGGCCAGCAGGAGCTCGTCGCGGCCGAGCGCGCGGCCGGGGAGTACGTTGCGCAGGGCAGCCCCACCGCGATGTACGGCACCTGGCGGATCCAGACGATCGTTCGGCTTCAAGGAAAGGAGGATGTGAGCACGGTCTTCACGCTCCCGGTCGGTGCGCCCGTGGGCAGTGGTGCGACCGCCGCACCACCCCTGACCATCGGCCCGTACACGGTCATCGCGTTCACCGATCCGAGCGCGCCTCAGGCCGGTGCCCCGCTCACGCTGTTCGCCGTCGTCGTCGGCACCGACGGCAATCCCGTGCTCGGGAAGAAGCTGCAGGCCACGTTCTCCGGCCCTGCCTCGCAGGCTCCCGTCGACGCGATTGAGGACCCTGCGACATTCGGCCCGGGTCGGTACAAGTTCGACGTCGCGGGGCTCGATGCCGGCACCTGGAGGGTCACGCTCGCTGTTGGGAACGAAGGCACGGGTACGTATAGCCTCGTTGTATCCCGATGATCTACGCGTCGGTATCGGCGCACGGCGCGACCGGCACCTGGCTCGACGAAATCCTCGAGCTCGGCGTGCCGCTCGTCCTCTTTATCGGGCTCTGGTGGTGGTCGACGCGGAAGGAAAAGAAGAAGGCCAAGCCTGCGCCTAAGCCCGACGCCGAGAAATGACCTTCCCAATCTCACGGCAGGGTCTGGAACAGATCGCGATCGCCCTCGCCGTCGGCGCCGCGCTCTTCGGTCTCTTCGCGGTCGTCCGGCGGCGCCGCGGAGGCGAATGGCGGCGCTTCGCGCAGAGCGCGGGACTTCTCGGCGCGCTCATCCTCGTTTCGCTCGGTCTCGCGTACACGATCGCGCCGAACATCCCGACACCGCCGGTGCCGCTGACCGCACGCTTCGCGCAGAACCCGACCCCTGACAATCCCGCGACGGTCGCCGCAGGTCGGGCTCTCTATCAAACGAACTGCGCGGTCTGTCACGGGCCCAAGGGGCTCGGCGACGGTCCCGCGGCTTTGACCCTGAACCCGCGGCCGTTCAACCTCCAGGTCCACGTGCCGCAGCACGCGCCGGGTGAGCTCGAGTACTGGATCGCCAATGGGATCGCGTTCACCGCGATGCCGGCGTGGGGCGCGATCGATCCGGACACGGGCAAGCCGAAGCTGACCGAGACGGAACGCTGGGAGATCATCCGCTTCCTTCAGGCGCTCGCGGCGGGGACAGCCGGCTAGGACGAGCGGTCTCTCGGCGGCAGCCGAAGGTCGAACTAGAGCGGGCTCGAGCCGGTGATCGTCGCGCGGCGGACCTTGATCGGGGGCACGAGGCAAAGGATCGAGCCCATGCCGTTCGAGCTCCACCAATCGCGCGCGAGGCGCTGGGGACCGAGGAGCTCGATGCCGGAGAAGAGGTCGAGCGCGCTCATCGTGTAGCGCACGTTCGCGAGAGCGCGGGTGATCTTGCCGTCCTCGATGAGAAAGGTGCCGTCGCGCGTCGTGCCCGTCATCGTCGCGGCGCGCGGGTCAGGCGTGTTCGTGTAATGGAAGCGCGTGATGAGGATCCCGCGTCGCACGGATCCGATGAGCTGCTCGCGCGTGGCCGGGCCGCCGGCCATCGCAAGGTGTCCGGCGTACCCGCCCGCCGCATAGCGCGATGGGTCGGCGGCGTGACCGGTGGACCGCGTGCCCATGGCTTTCGCGGACGTCCGGTCGTAGACCGGGCCGCGCGCGAGGCCTCGCTCGACGAGCGTGACCTTCCGCGTGGGCGTCCCCTCGACGTCGAAAGGGACGGCGATCGTGCGCGCGTCGAGCGCGTCATCGAGCAGCGTGAAGCTCTCGCCCGTGACGCGCTCGCCGATTCGGCCGCTCATGAACGAGCGATCTTCTCGCACGGACTGCCCGCCGAGACCGGTAAGCGACATGATGCGGAGCACTTCGGCCACGGCGAGCTCCTCGAACACCGCCTCGCAGTCGCCCGGAGCGAGCTGCGTCCGATCGCGATCGAGCGCGCACTTCTCGGCTGCGCGCGCCGCGATCGCTTCGGGATGAAGGCCGTCGACGCGCATCGAAAGATCCTCGGCATATCCCGACCCGACGTACGTGTCGCTCAGGACGAGCGCGCGCAGATACGCCATCGTCGCGGGCGCGTACGCCGCCACGCCGCGCGTGTTCGCGACGGCATCCTCGGTCACCTCGATCTGTGACGTCCCGGCGGCGCGCATCCCCTTCGGCACCGCGACGCACACCGCTCCGATCGATCTTGCCTGGTCCTGCGCAGTCGCGGCGGCCGTCTCCTCGTGAAATGCCGACGGCGCGGGGATGGGCTGGGGCTCGGCGACGCCGGGCCACTCGTCGTCCGGGCGGCTCGCACGCGCGAGCGATGCCGCATCGGCCAGCGCGCGGCGGAGCTCCGAAGGCTCGAGGGAGTTCGTCGTCACGATGCCCACGGCCTTGCCGACGATCGCGCGGACCGTGGCGTGCGTCTCGTCCGAGACCGCGTTCTGGTGGATCGAGCTGTGCGAGTAGCGCGTGATCGCGGCACGGCGGCGATGCACGTGGATGTCCGCCTCGTCCGCCGGGACCTCGCGCAGCGCTTGCCGCAGAGGCGCGAGCAGCCGATCCTCGCCGAGGAGTGTCACTCGCGCACTTCGATGGGGACATCGCGGAAGCGCGCGTGCGCCGCCCCGTGCCCGACACGCATCAGCTGCAGCGGCTCGCCCTTCGCGCACGAGAGGAATCCGTGGAGCTCCCAATCGTCGGCGACGAGATCGCAGCGGCCCCAGAAATCCGGCGTGAGCGACTGGAAGGCCACGCCGCGCACGTACCCGTCGAGCTGGCCGTTGCGGATTACGCGCGCCGACTGCGTCGAGAAGTGGAAGTTCTGTCGCTTGTCGTCGAGCGAGTACGAGGCCGGCGCTTCCATCAGCAGACCCGAATCGACGCCGCGGAGCAGGTCGGCGTACAGGGTCGTGCCGGGATCGAGACTGACATTGACCATGCGGACGATCGGAAAGTGCTGCCAGCCCTCGGCTCGCGCGGAGCCGATGGCCACGGGCACCCCGAGCGCGCCGGCCGTCTCGCGCGACGTCAGGTACCCGACGAAGATCCCCTTCTCGACGAGCGT
>Ga0207646_10002070_pt1 | contig 24057 bp, 24 predicted proteins | sample KBSK5502metaG_FD_184343 | JGI IMG/M metagenome (GOLD analysis project Ga0207646, IMG submission 184343) | Corn, switchgrass and miscanthus rhizosphere microbial communities from Kellogg Biological Station, Michigan, USA - KBS K5-50-2 metaG... | ecosystem: Host-associated > Plants > Roots >... | reverse complement strand
GCAGGAGAGGCGTTTAGTACCGTGGCCGGCGAAGTGCACAACGTGAAGAACGCCAGCGCCAGCGAGCCCGGAAAGGCGCTCGCCTTCTACATCGCCAAGAAGGGCACGCGTCTCGAAGACCTCTCCCTTCCGGCAAAATAAGAAGCGCACGCCGTCGTCGGCTTCTGTCCACCCAGTCGGGAAAGCTCGGTACGTGGCAGCGAATCCCACGCAGGGGATAAAGTCGAGCCGCGTCTGACAAATCAACTTAATTGATTTAATGACTCAATAGAAGGAGCAAAGCCATATGCGAAAAATCAACCCATTCTTGTGGTTTGACAACCAAGCCGAAGAGGCGGCCAAGTTTTACACTTCTATTTTTAAGAACTCAAAAGTTGGCAAGATTACTCGATATGGAAAAGAAGGCTATGAAATTCATAAAAGACCACCGGGATCAGTAATGACCGCGGAGTTTGAAATTGAAGGGCAGCAATTTATCACCTTAAACGGCGGCCCGCTTTTCAAATTTAATCCATCCGTATCATTTCTCGTCGCTTGCAACACGAAGGAAGAAGTCGATGCGTTGTGGAAAAAACTATCTGAAGTGGGTACGGCACTCATGAAGCTTGGCGAATATCCGTTCAGCGAAAAATACGGATGGATGCAGGACAAGTATGGGCTGTCATGGCAGGTGATGTTCTTGGGCGACCGTAAAATGAAGCAGAAAATCACCCCGACCCTCATGTTCGTCGGCGAGCAGTGCGGAAAGGCGGAAGTTGCGATCAATTTTTACAAATCGGTGTTCAACAATGCAGAAATTGGCGACATTCTCAGCTACGGCAAAGATGAACGACCTGACAAAGAAGGAACAATAAAGCATGCCGCCTTCACTTTGGAGGGCCAGGGGTTTGCGCTATGGACAGCGCGCGTGTTCACGACTTTGCCTTCAACGAAGCCATTTCGTTTTCCGTGAACTGTGAGACGCAGGAAGAAGTGGATTATTTCTGGGGCAAGCTGTCCGAGGGCGGGGAAGAAAGGCCGTGCGGCTAGCTGAAAGATAATTACGGCTTGTCGTGGCAGATCAATTCGCTCGCGCTGGGGAAAATGCTCGCCGATCCTGATCGGGCGAAGGCCGGCAGGGTGATGAACGCGATGCTCCAGATGAAAAAATTGACATCGAAGGTTTAACGAGAGCATACGAGCAGCAATAAAAGATTTCTGGAGCACCGGCGAGTATGAAAAAGACAACAAAAGATGTGGACGCCTACATTGCCGCAGCCCCAAAAGGGCCGCAGGCCAAGCTTGTCGAGCTTCGCAAGATTATCAAAGCCACAGCACGCAAGGCTGATGAGCGCATTAGCTACGGTATGCCTTATTATGGCTATGAAGGGCGGCTGGCTTACTTTGGCTTTTGGAAAGCGCATATCGGACTTTATATACCCACTCCAGTCATAGAGGAGCACAAAAGGGAACTCGAAGCTTATGAAACCACCAACGCTACTGTCCGCTTCCCTCTGGACAAAAAACTTCCCATCGCGCTCATAAGAAAGCTAGTTATGGCGCGAATGAAAAAGAACGAGGCAAGAAGGAAAAATTATCGGTAGTCATCAGCACCAACAATCATCGATTGCGAGTCTGTTTGTGTGCCCGCGCTCGCGGTGGCATGCAGCTTTGGCGCTTCTTTTAGCGGTGCTGTGCGCGCCGCACCTCGCGGCAGCTCCCCGGGCCAGCTTCCAAGCGCGCAAGGAAGTCGAGCGGGTGATCCGCGCCAGTGGCGCCGAGGTGGCGGTCGCATTCCGCACGCTTGACGGCAAGAGCGAGCTGTTCATCCAGCCCGAGCTGACGTTCCACGCCGCGAGCACCATGAAAATTGCCGTGATGATCGAACTCTTCCGCCAGGCCCGCGCGGGGAAGCTGCGCCTGGACGACCCTCTGCCCGTGAAGAACGAGTTCTACAGCCTGGTGGATGCAAGCACCTACCATCTCGACCCTGCGGACGATTCCGACTCCGAGGTGTATAAGTTCGTCGGCAAGACGATGGCGCTCCGCCAGCTCTGCGAGGCGATGATCACTGTGAGCAGCAATCTAGCCGCTAACTTGCTCATCGAAAAGCTGGGCGTTGAGAACATCCGTGGCACCCTCCACCGCCTCGGCGCCGGGGGCATGCAGGTGCGGCGCGGCGTCGAGGACGGCAAGGCATATGCCCAGGGCATCAACAACACAACCACCGCCCGTGCCCTGCTCATGCTGCTTGAGGCTATCGCGCATTTGCGCGCGGTGGATGCCGCCTCGAGCCGCCAGATGATCGAGATCCTCAAGCGGCAGAAGCTCAACGAAGCCATCCCCGCCGGCTTGCCGCCGGAGACCGCCGTAGCGCACAAGACCGGCACGATCACCAAGATCCATCACGACGCCGCCATCGTGTACGCCCGGCGGCCGTTTGTGCTGGTCATCCTGGTCCGCGGGATCTCCGACCAGAAGCAGAGCGCGGCGCTGATGGCGGAGATAACCCGGATCCTCTATCAAGCCGTCGAATAGACAGGGGTGTGGGTTGGCCTTCGTAAAAGCAATCGTGGCGGCTTCGCACCGCCACCGGCCCTTTTCGCTGGACTGTGGCGGGATGAACCCCCCGCCACGAAGACAGCGACAGCTGAAGGTTCGGCCTCTTCTCCAAGACGGGCGGGAGGTGTATTCTAAGACTTCGAGCTCAACGGAATTCCACACGGCACCAGAGCCCGGCCCGAAGGCCGTGAGCACGTCATCATTTCAGACTGGGGGTAAGCCATGAAACGATCTATTGGGCATCCGACGTTTTGGGTGCTTCTGGTCGCATTCGCGCTGGCTGTTTCTGCGTCAGCGGATACGCTCCAGATGAAGGACCAGCGCGTGATCGTCGGGAAGTATCTGGGGGGCACGCAATCGCACATCCGCTTCCTGGTGAACGGCAAAGTCGAAACCTACTCGGTGGACGAAGTCCTGCTGCTGACGTTCGGCGGTGATGCTAGGAAGGCCAATGAAGATTCAGGCGCCGCGGCGGCCAAGCAGGCGGCGAACACCTCCACGACCAGTTCCGCGTCTACGCAGGCCACCACGGTGCCGGCGGGCACGCCCTTGCTGGTCCGCATGATTGACAGCGTGGACTCGGACAAGAACAAAGTGGGCGACACCTTCCGTGCCAGCCTGGAAGAAGATCTCGTCGTGAATGACACGGTCGTGGCCCCGAAGGGCGCCGACGTCTATGGTCGGCTGTCCCAGGCCAAGGAAGCCGGCCAAATTTCAGGGCAATCGGAGCTGCGGCTTGAGCTGACCGGCATCATGATCAACCAGCAGTTGCAGTCCATCGTCACGGGCAACTACGATGTCGCCGGCGCGTCGCGCGGCAAGCAGAGCGCCGAGCGCATCGGCGGCGGCGCGGCTCTGGGCGCCATCATCGGCGCCATCGCCGGAGGCGGCAAGGGGGCCGCGATCGGCGCAGGCGTCGGCGCGGGCGCAGGCACCGCTGTCCAGGTGCTCACCCATGGGCAGCAGGTGAGGGTGCCCAGCGAGACGCGGCTCGAATTTAAGCTCCAGCAGGCGTTCACCGTTCAGCTTCCGCGGTCCGCGAGCCGCTGAAACCTGACCGCCCGGCGGCCTTTTCCGAGCGGCCTGGGCGCTCCGAGCCGCTGCCGGGCGGGCTCGCACGACGAAGAATCCGCTTGCGCTCGCGGCAGCGGCTGCGTAGAATGTTGTAAACTTGAAGAGTTGGCGCATTGCCAAAAGAAAAGCCCAAGGTTAACATCGGCGAAGTCATCCGAAGCTACCGCGGCCAACGAGGACTGTCGCAAGGGGATATCGAACGCCGCACAGGTCTGCTGCGTTGCTATCTCTCCCGGGTCGAAAACGGTCACACGGTTCCTTCGCTCGAAACTCTGGCCAAAATCGCTGAGGCCATGGACATCAGCCTGGCCGATTTCTTCCCCGGCGCGGAGACCGCGCGCGACCGTGACACCCAGAAAATGCTCGGCGAGCTTTCCGACGACGAAATCCGTTTTCTTTCCGAGATCAAGAAATACAGCTCGACGCTTTCCGACGGCGACAAGCGCCTCGTCCTGGCCATGATCCGCAAGATGGCCACCCTGGCTCCTCCTCCGCCGCGCAAGCCCAGCCCGCGCCGGTCGGTTTTCTAGGCGCGCGGCACCGCAAGCCGGAATCCATAGACTTCGATTCGAAGAGAAGCGGGATGAGGTCCTTCAGGCCTTGCTCCGCGTGGAACCTTGGCTCAGAGTCGGCTGGGGTTTGAGGAGGCTGGAAACGACTTCGCTGAGCGTGATGCCCACCTGCCGCCAGAGCCGCTGCTTGAGGCTGTGATAATCCTGCGCGCCGCTGAACAGGTCGGCCATCAGTACGCGGAAGGTGGCACTGCGCTCGACGAATTGGATCATGCGCGTTGTGACCGCGCCGCCCAGGAAGCGGCCGCGATACAACCGCCGCGCAATGCGCGTGGCGAATTCCAACTCAGCCGAAAAATCGGCCCGCACCCGCGCCGGGTACTCCTCCGGCTTGCCCTCCGCGAGTGCCTGCGCCAGCAAGTCGCCGGAGCGCAGGGCGTAGTAGAGCCCTTCGCCGGTAATGGGGTCCACCCAGGCCGCCGCGTCGCCGATCAAAGCCCAGTTTTTTCCCACGACGCGCCGCCCCCGCAGCGTTTGCGCCTGCGGCGAGGGCAGTACGTGGCTGTAGAAGCGCGCCCCGGCGGCTGCGATCCCTTCTTCCCGCATGAAGTCGTGCAAATGCTGGCGCAGCTGCTGGCTGGTATGCCGCGCCATGCTGCCGCAGATGCCGACGGAGAGATGGTCCGAGCGTGGGAACGACCACAGGTAGCCTTCAAAACCGCGCAGGAATTTCACCTGAATGGCGTCGGCATGCGCCGGGACAAAATAGCCGAGCGTCATCTCCAGGTCGTTCGGCCGGAGCGGCCGCGTATCGGGCAGGAGGGTGTTGCGCGCGCCCGCGGCCAGCACGACGAAGTCGGCGCGGTGCTCGGCGCCGCCCACGCGCAGGAGAGCCTTTTCACCGCCGGTCTTCATGTGCGTGACCCGCGCGCGCACTACCCGGCAGCCCGCCGCGGCGGCACGCTCGAGCAGTAGGCCGTTCAGCACCGCGCGCGAGAAGATGACGATGGGTTGGTCGAGGTGGAGCCGCGCGCGGTGGCCGCCGCTCGAGATGAGCTCGACCGCGCGGACCAACTTTTTTGGATGTGGACTCTCGAGGAGAAAGGGATAGGCCGCGATGGCCTTGTGAGTCAGACCGCCGCCGCATGGCTTTTCCCAGGCCAGGCGCTCGTCGTGCAGGGTGACTTCAAAGCCGGCGCCCGCCAGGCGTTCTCCGCAGATGGCGCCGGAAGGCCCTCCACCCACGATGGCAATTTCCCGCATGGGAAACACCCCGTTCACGTTGCTTATTCAGACATCGGCCCGCCGGGGTCGGTTACGTCAGCGGGAACACAGCCGCAATGAACCAGGCAGCGAGTATAGCACCAACCAGCGCAGCCGCTCCGGGCGAGCCCGTGCTTTCGCGGATGGCGTCGGCTCCCCAGCGCTGCACCAGCGAGATGGCCAGCAGGAATACCGCCAGAAGAAGCATCAGGATTTCTTGGCTGTCGAAAGCAAACAGAGCAAACACAAGCGCCAGCCAGAGGATGACCCGCAGAACCAGGAACAGCGCGAACCGGCGCCCGCGTCGCCCCGCAGGCGGTCCGAGCGCTAGCTCTTCGGCAACGAAGTAGGGCAGGGAGGCCGCGACAAGCGGCACAAACCGCTCCCAGCGCGCGAGGTTCATCCACCCATCGGTGAGTTGCCAATTGAGCCAGGCACCCATCGCCAGCACCGCTGCTAGCCCAAACATGCACCCCGCGACCATCGCGTGAAGACCGAAGCGGAGCGCAGCTTTCTTTTCTCGCCAGAGCATGGCCAGGAGCGCAACGCCTGCTAGCAGGTTGAACGACCCGAGGTAATCACCGTTGTACATCCGCAACACGCGGAGTGGCACCCAGAAATTCAGCACCCCCACGGAGAAAAACGCCGCAATCACCCACAGGCCCAGCAAGCGGGCAGCCCCCGGCAGCGCCGGGGGCGCTTCGATTGCACCCGCGCGGCACATGGCGGTCGCGACGCCGGCGCCCAGTGGGAAAAGAAGCAGCAGTCCCACGACGCCCAGCACGCCGCCGACGAAGGGAGAGCCGCGCGAGGGTGCGCTTCGGAAAGATTTTTCCTGGAGGGCGGCGCGTGCCCAGTCGGAGGCCGCGCGCTCTACACGAGGGTTGAATACAACGCCCACGTGCGAGGCCCAGGGCATGAATTCCAGCTTCGCGGCGCGTCGCTGCCGAAAGTCCTCCGGCGCGGAGCGCTCCCCGCCGGCTGCGCGAATGAGCGTTACGCCCGCCTCTTTCACCCGCCCGGGATCGAACTGGCCGTAAACGATGAGCAGGTTCGCTGGCATGCGCCGCGGGAGGTTCATCGGGGCGGGAGAGAGGGCCATCGTCGCGAGCACGGGCACGCGGTCGGCCAGTCGCACGGCGACGGCCGCGCCCATCGAGTGTCCGACGATCACGGTGCGGTCGAGCGTGATCTCGCCGTGCCCCAGGGACTCCAGCACCGCCGCCGCGCATTGCTCCGTGCGGCCAAGCGAGAAGGGCTCGGTACTGTCGCCGTGCCCTGGCGAGTCCACTAGATAGACGCGCAAGCCGGCCGCGGCCAGCGACTGGCCGAGGGTCAGCATCAAGCGGCGATTGGCGGCCAGCCCGTGGAAAACCACTGCCGAGCCCATCGGTTGTGGCGCACGGGCCTCGAGGACGCGGACGGGCGAGTGGCACGCGTCAAGCGCGATGTCGCGCGCCGGGCCCCGCGACATGCGGATCAGTTGCGCGCCCGCGACGACCAACACGATTCCGATGGCTGCCAGAACCCACTCCCGGCGTTTCATCGTGGCTGCCGAGGCGCGTGATAAAATGAATTTGTGCGGGCGCGCCACGCGTCGCGCGCATGCTTTTGCGGAAGGACTCGGGAATGGGACGGGTGGTTTCTCAAGACGAGTTGATTCTCCACATCGCCGCGCCAAAACGCAATGCTGGGCGCGTCGTCTTCACCAACGGCTGCTTTGACCTGCTCCATCCGGGCCACATCCGGTGCCTCGAGCAGGCACGAGCGCTGGGCGAGGTGTTGGTGGTCGCCATCAATAGCGACGCCAGTGTCCGGCAGCTCAAAGGCGAGCCGCGGCCGCTTGTGTCGCAGGAGGAGCGCGCGGAGATCCTCGCCGCGCTGGCCGCGGTGGACTACGTCGTGATCTTCGACGAGCCCACGCCGCGCGAGCTGGTTGCCGCACTCCGGCCGGACGTGCTCGTCAAGGGCGGCGATTGGGGCCCGGACGAAATCGTGGGGCGCGAAGAAGTGCAGGCGGCCGGAGGGCGCGTGGTCTCCATTCCCATCGAGCCCGGCTACTCGACCACCGGCATCCTGGAGAAGATCCGGGATTCGGCGCCTTCCTCCGCGAAGCGCTCTCGGCGGAGCAGTCCTCCACTTGGCAACCCGTAGCGATGCTTCTCCCCTCGATCAATGAGCTCCTGGCAGGGGTGGCTCGGCATCCCGCCATCGAAGAGACACTCGATTCGTTGCGACGCTGCGTCGGCGAGGCGCGCCTCGCCGGGCTCGCCGATACGGCCAAGGCGCTCGTCGCCGCACACGCCGCGGCCGCGCTGCGCCGGCCGGTCGTGCTTCTGGTGGAGTCGAACGAGCGCGCCGAGGCGTTGGCGGAGCCTTTACGGTTTTTCTACCGCGCTCTGGGCGGCAGGCGCGCCGCCAACGTGGCCGCGCTTCCCGCGCTGGACGCCCTGCCGTGGCAGGACTTCTCCCCGCACCCGGAAATCCTGGAAACGCGCGCGGTAACGCTGTGGCGGCTTTCGAGCGGCCAGGCGCAGATTGTGGTGGCGCCGGTCGAGGCGGCGCGGATGCGCCTGCGCGATGCGGAATTTTACCGCGGGCTGGCGCGTTCGCTGGCGCGCGATGAGGATGTTTCGCTCGACGATCTCGCGGCACACCTGGCCAGCGTAGGCTACGAACGGCAGGAGACGGTCGAGATGCCCGGGCAGTACGCCGTGCGCGGCGGGATCGTGGACGTCTTCTCCCCGGAATCGCCGCGGCCCGTGCGCCTCGAACTCTTCGGTGACACGGTGGAATCCCTGCGCGAGTTCGACCCCAACACGCAGCGTTCGGTCGGGCCGCTCGAGCGCGTCACTCTGCCGCCCCTGACGGAGTTTCCGCGCGAGGAAGCTGCGCGGTCCGCGGCGCCCGCAGGCACGCTGTTTGACCTGTGCGAGCAGCCGGTGATCGCCCTCGATGAGCCCGAGGCGCTCGAGCAGGCTGCCGAACGGTTTCTCGAGCGCCTCAGCGAATCCTCCAAGCGCGCCCGCGGCGAGTTCGATGCCGCGGCCGCGCTGGGATCCTATCTCCTCACCGAAGACGAATGGCGGCTCGCGCTCGGGGCTCGCCCGCGGCTGCTGCTCGAGCACTTGCCCATTCGCCGCGATGGCAGCGAGCCGCGCGTTGTCCTGACGCAGCCGACTACGCGCTATCACGGCAACGTGGCTGCTTTCATGGCCGAGGTGCGCGGGCGGGTGCGCTCGGGCGAGCAGGTGTTGGTCTCCGCCGGCACCACCGGCGAGCTCGAGCGCTTGGCCGACCTCTGCCGCGAGTACGAAGTGCCCTACCGCCTGGCGGAATTCGAAGAGGACGCCACCAGCGCGCGCCTGGCTGAGTCCGCCGTGGCGGATACCGCCGGCAGCGTCCCGGCGGTGATGCTGGCGAAGGCCCCGCTGGCCGCGGGCGTCGTTTTTCCCGAGAGCCGGGTGGTGCTCTATGGCCCTGCAGACTTGTTTGAGATGTTGCCGGCCGCGGCGCGCCCGCGGGCCCGGCCCAAGGCGGCCAGCTTCTTCAGCGATTTTTCCGAGCTCAAGCCCGGCGACTTCGTCGTTCACGTGGACCACGGCATCGGTCAGTTCGACGGCCTGCGACAGCTCCAGACCAACAGCGCGCGCAGCGAGTTCATGCTGCTGCGCTATGCCGACGACGCGCGGCTCTACGTGCCGCTCGAGCGACTCGACCTCGTGCAGAGGTACCGCTCGCTCGGCGGCGTCGCTCCGCAGCTCGACACGCTCGGCAGCACCTCCTGGGGGACGCGCAAGGCGCGCGTGCGCAGGTCGCTGGCCGATATGGCCGAGGGTCTGCTGCAACTCTACGCCGAGCGGAAAACCCTTGCGGGGTTCACCTTTTCGGCCGACGTGCCCTGGCAGAAGGAATTCGAAGACGCTTTTGAATTCGAGGAAACCCTCGACCAGGCCTCTGCCATTGCCGACGTCAAACGAGATATGGAGCGGCCGCTGCCGATGGACCGGCTGGTGTGCGGTGATGTGGGTTACGGCAAGACCGAAGTAGCCATGCGTGCCGCCTTCAAGGCTGTGGCGGATTCAAAACAGGTGGCCGTGCTGGCGCCCACGACCGTGCTGGTCTTCCAGCACTACGAGACCTTCCGCCGCCGCTTCGCCGCCTTCCCCATGCGCATCGAGATGCTCAGCCGCTTCCGCCGCCCGCGCGAGCAGCACGACATCCTCGCCGCCGTCGAAGCCGGCAAGGTGGATATCCTCATCGGCACGCACCGGCTGCTCTCGCGCGACGTCCGCTTCCACGATCTCGGCCTGCTGGCGGTGGATGAGGAGCAGCGCTTTGGCGTGGCGCACAAAGAGCGCCTGAAGGAACTGTGCAAGAACGTGGACGTGCTCACGCTCACGGCCACGCCCATCCCGCGCACGCTGCATATGTCGCTCGCCGGTTTGCGCGACATGTCCGTCATCGAGACACCCCCGAAGGACCGGCTGGCCATTCAGACGGTGGTCGCGCCCTTTCAGGAGTCGCTCATCCAGCGGGCCGTCGAAGAAGAATTGGCGCGAAAGGGGCAGGTGTTTTTCGTTCACAACCGCGTCGAGTCCATTCATTCGCTCGCGGCGCTGGTCGAAAAGCTGGTGCCGCGGGCGCGCGTCGTGGTGGGCCACGGGCAGATGAGCGAGCGGGAGCTTGAAACGGTGATGCTCAGGTTCATCCGCGACGAAGCCGACGTGCTCGTCTCCACCACCATCATCGAGAACGGCCTGGACATCCCGCGCGCCAACACTATCATCGTCAACCGCGCCGACCGCTTTGGCCTCGCCGAGCTGTATCAACTTCGCGGACGCGTCGGCCGGTCGAACCAGCGCGCCTATGCCTACCTGCTGGTGCCGCCCGAGGGCGCCCTGACGCCGCTGGCGCGCCGGCGCCTGGCCGCCCTGAAGGAATTCAGCGAACTGGGCGCGGGCTTCCGCATTGCGGCGCTCGACCTCGAGCTGCGCGGTGCCGGCAACCTGCTCGGCCGGCAGCAGCACGGCCACATCAACGCCATCGGCTTCGATCTCTACTGCCAGATGCTCGAGCGCGCCGTGGCCGGACTCAAAGGCGAAGCCGAAGCCCCGGAGCTGCGCACTACATTCAGCCTGGGGCTGGATATCCGCATCCCACCCGAGTACGTCCCCAGCGAGAACCTGCGCCTGCGCACCTACAAGCGTATCGCCGAGATTTCCAGCGAGGCCGAGCGCGAAGAGGTGCGCCGAGAGTTCGAAGACCGCTTCGGCCCCTTGCCCCTGGCGGTGGAGAACCTGCTGGAGTACGCCGTACTCAAGGCGTTGTGCGAAAAGCTCCTGGTTGCTTCGGTTGAGCGCCACGGCGAGCAAGTGGCCATCAGGTTCCATCTGCAGACCCCGCTGCGGCCCGAGCAGCTGGTGCGCGTGGTGCGCGCGCGAGGCGGCATGAAGCTCGATCCCAGCGGAGTGCTGCGGATGAATCTTCCACGCGGGCCGGGAAGCCTGACCGAGGAGATCAGAAACATATTGCTCCAACTACAAGCGTAGGGATAAAATCTAGCGGGCGAGAAACCAAATGAAAACCAAGTGGGCGCTTGTCTTTTTCCTCTTTGTTTCCCCTCCGTTGGCCGCGCAGAACAAACCCAAAGTGGTCGAAGAGATTATTGCGCGCGTCAACAACGAAATCATCACCATGAGCGATCTGGAGCGCGCGCGGAATTCGCTGCAGGAGGAGGCCCGGCAGGACTGCCGCAATTGTACGCCCGAGGGGTTGCAGCTCATGCTGGCCGACAAGGGAAAAAATCTGCTGCGCGATCTCATTGACCAGTCGCTGCTGGCGCAGCGCGCCAAGGACATGGGCATCAGCGTGGAGACCGACGTGGTCCGCCGGCTCGATCAGATCCGCCAACAGAACAGCATTCCCTCGATGGACGAGCTCGAAAAGAAGGTCAATGAGTCCGGCACGAGCTTCGAAGACTTCAAGAGCAACATCCGCAACCAATTGCTCACCCAGGAAGTGATCCGCCGCGAGGTGGGCTCGCGGATCATCATCGCCCATGAGGAAGTCCAGAAATACTACGACGAGCACAAGAAGGAGTTCCAGCGCCCCGAGCAGGTGGTTCTCCGCGAGATCTTCGTGAGCACGGATGGAAAGAAGGACTCGGAGATTCCAGAACTGGAGAAAAAGGCCAAAACGATGCTCGAGCGCGTGAAGAATGGCGAAGATTTCGGCGAACTGGCCAAGCGGTATTCCGATGGCACCACGGCGAAGAATGGCGGCGAGTTGGGCGTGTTTGACCACGGTCAGTTGGCCAAGGACATTGAGGACACCGTCTTCAAATTGAATAAGGGCCAGATGACCGACGTAATCCGGACCAAGACCGGTTTTTTGATCCTCCGGGTGGAACAGCGGTTTGAAGCGGGACTCCAGCCGCTCGATAAGGTCGAGAACGAAGTCATGAACCGGCTCTATGTCCAGAGGATGGATCCGGCGCTGCGTCAATATTTGCAGACCCTGCGCGAGGAGAGCTACGTGGTCGTCAAGCCGGGTTATGTGGATACGGCGGCGGTGACCAGCGCTCCCATCGAGGAAGTGGCCGCCACGCCCGAAGAAGCCAAGCCCAAGAAGGGCAAGCGCAGCTTTCCGCTGGTCGGCAAGCGGAAGAAATCAGGCGTATGAAGCCCGCCTACGTCGCTGACCTCGCAGCCGACCAGGCCATCACCTCCTTCTTCCTCGTCCACGAGAAAGAAGTCCGCGCTACACGAGAAGGGAAGCCGTACCTGCGGCTCGAACTGGGCGACCGGACGGGCACCGTGGAAGCGCGCATGTGGGAGAACTTCGAGGCCGCCGCCGACGCTATCGCGCGCGACGACTTCGTCAAGGTGCAGGCTCGCGTCGAGGTGTACCGCAACAGGACGCAGCTGGCGCTCGACCGGCTCCGCCGGGCCGAGCCAGGCGAAGTGGATCCCGCCGACTACTTCCCGCACACCGCCGAAGATGTAGAGAAACTCTACGCGCAGCTCGGGGAATTTGTCGCCTCGGTCGCCAATCCTTGGCTGAAGAGGCTGCTCGAAGGCGTGGTCGAAGATCCGGAAATCGTTCCCAAGCTCAAGTGCGCGCCCGCGGCCAAGACCATGCACCACGCGTACCTCGGCGGGCTGATTGAGCACATCGTGAGCCTGTGCGGGCTCTGCCGCAGCGTCGCCGCGCACTACCCGGAAACCGACGCGGACTTGCTCCTCGCCGGCGCCGTCCTGCACGATATCGGCAAGATCGACGAGCTTTCCTACGAGCGCTCGTTCAACTACACCACCGAGGGGCAACTGCTCGGCCACATCGTGATCGAGCTCGAGCTCATCACCAGAAGGATGGACGCCATCGAAGGCTTTCCCGGCGAGTTGAAGACCCTGGTGAAGCACCTGCTGATCAGCCACCACGGGCAGTACGCCTTCGGCTCGCCGAAGCTTCCGATGTTCCGCGAGGCGGTGATGCTGCACTACCTGGACGACTTGGATTCCAAAATGGGCGCGATGCGCGCCACGCTGGCGTCACAGAAAGGGGAAGGCGACTGGACCGGGTGGAGCGCTGCCCTGGAACGCCGCCTGCTCCGGCTGGACCATTACCGCCGCGGCGAGGAGCCGGACGAAGAAGTGCCCGCGCAGCTCTCGCTCGAATCGTCTGCCGAAGAGGAAGACTGATGATGGCTTCCTCGGCGCAACTCTCCAAGGGCAACGCCCCACGCAGATCCATCCTGGATCTCGCGCCGCTCGAGCTCGAATGCATGAACACGCTCTGGCCGCTGGGCGAGGGAACGGTCCGCCAGATCCAGCAGCGCGTGGCGCGCTCCCGGCCGCGCGCCTACACCACGATCATGACCATCATGGACCGGCTGGCGCGCAAAGGCGTGGTGACGCGGCACAAAGTCGGCCGCGCCTATCTCTACCAGCCCAACCTAACCGCCGAAGAGGCGCGGGCGCACGCGATCGACCAAGTGGTCGAGGGGTTTTTCGATGGCTCCACGGAGGCGCTGGCCACCCATCTGGCCGGCGGTCCGCGGGTTCCCGCGCACTCGCCCGGGAGGGCGGAGCCACCGGAGCCGCGGCCGGCTCCTGGGGTTGAACAATCGGAGGAACCGCCGCAGGTTCTTCCGAGCACTCGTCTGGATGAGAGTTTATTGTAGGCAGGGATGTTTCCCGCTGCGCTCACAATTCGCGATGTGGTGATTCGCCCGGCAACGCTGCTGGCGCCGATGGCTGGCGTCACGGACACGGTGTTTCGCCGGGTGATCCGCGGGCTGGGCGGCTGCGGATTGATCATGACCGAGTTCACCAGCGCCGAGGGCGTGACCCGCAACGCCGCGCGAACCTTGCATTACCTCTATTTCGAAGCAGACGAGCGGCCCATCACCGCGCAACTGTTTGGAGCAAACCCGGCGGTGATGGCGGCGGCGGCAGCGCTGGTCGAAGAGCTCGGCTTCGACCTTGTGGACATCAACCTCGGCTGCCCGGCGAAGAAGGTGGTCAAGTGCGGCGGCTCGGGCTTGCTGCGCGATCTGAAGCTGCTCGAAGATGTTCTACGCGCGGTGCGGGCGGCTGTGCGCATCCCGCTGACCATCAAGATCCGCGCCGGGTGGGATGAGAGCAGCATCGTGGCCACTGAGGTGGCGCGCATGGCCGAAGGAATCGGCGTCGAGGCTATCGCCGTGCACCCCCGCACGCGCGTGCAGGGGTTGAACGGCCGCGCTGATTGGGGCATCATTCACGCCGTGAAGGAGGCAGTGCGCATGCCCGTGATCGGTAACGGCGACATCCAGTCGCCCGAGGACGCCGCGCGGATGGTTTGCGAGACCCGCTGCGATGCCGTGATGATCGGGCGCGCGGCCGCCACCAATCCCTGGATCTTTCGCCAGATCGAGCAATTCACGGCCACTGGGCGTTACGACCAACCGTCCGAGGGCGACCGCTACCGCTTGCTCTCCGGCTATTTCCGCAGGCTCGTCGAGGCCGAGTTGCCCGACGCCATCGGCAAGATGAAACAGTTTGCCTGCTGGTTCACGCACGGCGTGCGCAACGGCAGCGAGTTGCGCCGCCAGGTGCACGCCGCGCGTATCTCAGCCGAGGTGCTGGAGCGCGTGGACGCCTTCTTTGCCGATGGCGTCGCGGCGGGAGGGAAACGATGAGTTCAGCCGGTGCTCCAAGACGCGCCCTCGAACGCCGCCGCGAGCGGCGCATTACCGTGCGCCTTCCTATGCAGGTCCGCGGCACCGATCCTGAGGGCAAGCGCTTTGAGGAGACCACGCAGACCGAAAACGCTTGCCGCGGCGGCGTGGCCTTTCCGATTCGGCGCGAGCTCCCGCTGGGCGCCGATGTCGAGATCACCATCCTTCTGTCCCGGCAACCCGGCCGGCCGGGAAACGATTTCCTCACCCGCGGGCGGATCGTCCACACCGCACCGGGAACAGACCGCCGCGGGCACATCGTCGGCGTAGAGTTCACCGGCCCGCACTTCCACCACGTTCTTACCTCCGAGTCCACTGCCTAACGGCGGGATCATGCATCATTCCGAGCGACGCTCCATCAGGAGTTGTCTGTAGGCCTCGCGCTTGGTGAGGCCATGTTCGCGCGCCGCCTGCTTGAGCGCGGCTTTGCGATCCACTTTGCGCTCGCGCATGATTTCGGCGACGCGATCGGCGAGTGAGGTTTGGGAACCGGCTGGCGGGGGCGCCGGCCCGTGGCCGATCAGCAGCGTCATTTCCCCGCGTGGGGGTTTACGGCGGACGTGCTGGAGCAGCTCCGCCAGGCTGCCGCGCAGGAATTCTTCGTGCAATTTGGTGACTTCCCGGGCAATCACCGCGGGGCGCGGGCCGAGCACCTCCAGGGCGTCCCGGAGAGTGTCTTCCAGCCGGTGTGGGGCCTCGTAAAGAACCAGGGTGCGCGGCTGCGCGGCCAGGCCTTCGAGGGCTTTGCGGCGGTCGCCGGCGCGCGAGGGCAGAAAGCCCGTAAACAGGAACTCCTCGGTGGGCATTCCCGAAGCTGCCAGCGCCGCGACCAGCGCCGAAGGCCCCGGGACCGGCACCACCGGGATGCGGTGTCGGTGGCACAGTGCCACCAGCCGGTGGCCGGGGTCAGAAATCACCGGCGTCCCCGCATCGCTCACAAGCGCGGCGCGAGCGCCCTGTTCCAGCTCGATCACGAGTTCCGCCGCGCGCGTCATCTCGTTATGCTCGTGGTAGCTCACCAGGCGCTTGCGGATGGCGTAGTGGTTCAGCAGCTTCTGCGTCTGGCGGGTGTCCTCGCAAGCGATCAGGTCCACTTCCTTGAGCACCCGCAGCGCCCGCAGGGTGATGTCTTCCAGGTTGCCGATGGGCGTGGCCACCAGGTAGAGGCAGCCGGTTTCGGCATCGCGTTGCTGGCCAGGACTCATACGCTGCGCGGGACAGTCTAGCACGTTCGCCGCGGCACCAGTCGCGCGCGCTGCGGCCCGCGGGCGTTCGCGCATTCCTAACAACTCCCCACGTACACTTCCGCGATGGTCCTTCGTGCCGTGATACGATTTTCTCGGAGAGGAGTGATCTGTGCCCCTGTACGAATACCGCTGCAAGCGTTGCAAGCACCGTTTTGAGAAGATCGAGAAGGTATCCGGGCCGCACGCAAAGAAGTGTCCGAAGTGCGGCGGCAAAGTCGAACGCCTGATGACGGCGCCGGCGATTCAGTTCAAGGGCTCCGGGTGGTACGTCACAGACTACGCGCGTGCGGGCGCGTCATCGAGCGACACCAAGGACGCCGAAGCAGCCAAGGGCGCGGAATCGGCCAAGGCCGAAAAGTCTGAAAAGGAATCGAAGGAGACCGCGCCGGCTAAGGAATCCAAAGAATCCAAGAAGGAGAAGAAAGAGCGTTAGCGCGCTAGGGTTTCAGTGAACGCAAGTACTGGCGGAAGGCGTCGCCCAGGTCGGGGTTCTTCAGCGCCATTTCCACGTTGGCCTTCAGAAAGCCCAGCTTATCGCCCGCGTCGTAGGACTTGCCCTCGTAGATGTAAGCCCAGAGTCCTTTTTCCTGGGCAAGCGTGCGCAGCGCGTCCGTAAGCTGGATCTCGCCGCCGCTTCCCGCCTGCGTGCGCTCGAGACAATCGAACACTTCCGGCGGAAGCACGTAGCGGCCGGTGATGCCCAGGTTGGAAGGTGCCTCGCCGGGCTTGGGCTTTTCGATCAGATCGCGCACGCGCAACAGCCGCGCGCCCCAGGGCGGTTGCGACGCGGGCTCGCCATCTACGATGCCGTAGAGTGAGGTCTTCTCGCGCGGCACTTCTTCGACGGCGATGGCGCCAACGCCGGTGGCTTCGTACACCTCGACCAACTGGAGCGTAGCGGGACGCGGGTCGGGGATAATGACGTCGCCCAGCAGCACAGCAAACGGCTCGTCGCCCACCAATTCCCGGGCGATCAGCACGGCATGGCCCAGCCCGAGGGGTTCCTTCTGCCGCGTATAGCTGAAATGGACCATGTTGCTGATCCTGCGCACCAGTTCAGCCTGATCCCGCTTGCCTTTTTCTTCCAGAAAACGCTCCAGCTCGGGTGCCGAATCGAAGTGGTCCTCGATCGTGTTCTTGCCGCGGCCGGTGACGATGATGATGTTTTCGATGCCCGAAGCGATGCACTCCTCGACGACGTACTGGATCAACGGCTTATCCACGATGGGCAACATTTCCTTGGGCTGCGCCTTCGTGGCGGGCAAAAAACGCGTTCCCAGTCCCGCGGCGGGCAGGACGGCTTTGCGCACGCGTTTGTGCTTTCTCGTCATAGACTCGCGCAAAGAACCAGCGAAGCTGCACGATACGTGGTCGCAGCGAGTTGTGTCAATCCGCCAGATGCTTCAAACGCGGAGAAATGTCCACCTTTTTCAACTCCCGCCGGACCTCGGCCCGCGTCATCCACCCGCGTTCGCTCAAGAGGCGCACGTCGGAGCGGTAATGCGTGCGCTCGAAATACTCGTTGGAGATCTCCACTCCCCGCGGCGGAGTTCGCCAGACCTCCCAGATCGGCTGAGGTTTCGCCCCGAGTCTCGTCACTGCCAGCGAGATCCCGCGAGGCAGGAACTTGGTCGTGTCTCCAAGGACCCAGACAGGTTTTCCGGCACCCGTCGCGCGTGTGACCGCGGTTTTCGTCCCGATCTTGTTGACAAACGACCGCTCGCCAATCTGGTCGGCGCCCAGAACGACGAGGTCCTGTTCCTCGATCTGGCTGAAGAGCGACGCATCGGTTTCGAGGACCACGTGAATCCCGGCACTTGCGAGCCTTGTTGCCATCGCGCGCCCCTCCATCGAGGGTCGGCTCTCGGAACAGTGCACGCTGCGAATTCGAGAACGAGCGCGCCGGAGGGCTTCGGCCACCGTTGCGCTGTAGGAATAGGTGGCGATGTCCCAGCGAGTGCGATGGCGCAGCGCTGCGGCGAATTGCCGCGCAATTCTCTCGGGCGCTGTCCGCAGCACGTCGCGCATATCGACGGCGGCTCGCCACAATGCGTTTGAGGGGTCCTCGTCGTCGGCAGCCAAGGCGACACAGTTGGCCAGGCGCAGGATGGGGGCCATAGAAGGCTGGACATGGAGCAAGACGCGGGCGATTTCGATGAGCTCCGCTTCGCTGGGCTTGGGGTGCTGCCGCAGCCAAGCCTGCAACGCGGCGACCGCCCTCAGCGCAAGTTCGGCAGCGCCGGAGTGGCGGTCGCGAGCGATGGCGTCGAGTTGGTGCCGGAGCAGGTGATCCACGCGCGTATGCTAACATGGGGAATGAAGAGCCTTCGTGGGGGCGCGGGTTGCTGCGCCCGTACCGGACTCGTCACGCGATGACCGCACGCATTCTCGGCATCGAATCCTCCTGCGATGAAACGGCGGCCGCCGTTGTCGCCGACGGCTGCGACATCCTATCGAACGTTGTGGCGTCACAGGCGGATATCCACCGCAAGTATGGCGGCGTGGTGCCGGAGCTGGCTTCGCGCGAGCATCTGCGGCAGATCGTGCCGGTAGTTCGCGAGGCGCTCGAGCAGGCGGGGCTCGCGCTCCCGGAGGTGGACGCCCTCGCGGTGACGCGCGGGCCGGGACTGATTGGCTCGCTGCTGGTCGGCGTCACCTACGGCAAGGTGCTGGCCATGGCGCTCGGCAAACCCCTGGTGCCGGTGAACCACCTGGAAGGCCATGTGCATGCCGTGCTCCTCGAAGCGCATCGCACCGCCCGCTCTCCGGTGCTGCCGGCGGTGTGCTTGGTTGTCTCGGGTGGCCACACCGTGCTCTACGAGGTCGAGCCGCGGCCGACGAACGGCAACTCGTCCGCCTGCGATTTCCGCTACAAACGCGTCGGGCAGACGCGCGATGATGCCGCGGGCGAGGCCTACGATAAGGTGGCCAAGCTGCTGGCGCTGGGTTATCCCGGCGGCCCGGTGATTGACCAACTCGCCGAGCATGGCGATGCCGACGTCGTGCGCTTCGCCGCGAACAAAATGAAGGGCAACCCCTACGATTTCAGCTTCAGCGGGATCAAAACGGCGGTGCTTTATCACGTCCGCGCTCATCCGGAGCTTCAGCCTGAAATCGAGGCGCGCTGGCAGGCGCTCGCGGGCGGCGCCCGCAAGCTCGAGCAGCTCCTTCCGCTGTGTAGCCAGCACACACTCGACCTGGTGGCCAGTTTCCAACGGGCCGTGGTGGACGATCTGGTCAGCCGCACGCTGGCCGCCGCGGAGCCGTCAGATGCGAGAACCGTGTTGGTGTCGGGCGGCGTTGCCGCGAACCGCCGGCTCCGGCAAGCGTTTGAAGAAGAGGGCCGGCTGCGCGGCTTCGAGGTTTTCTTTCCCAGTCGGCAGCTTTCCACCGACAATGCCGCAATGATCGCCGCGGCCGCCTATCCGAAATTGCTTGCCGGCGAGCGCGCCGACATCCAGCTCAACGCCGAAGCGAATCTGCCCCTCGCTTAGCCGCTTGCTCTCTTCCAGTTTCCTCATCCGAACCGTGCAGGCCTCCCGGCCATTTGGTATAGAATCGCGCGGCGCATGCGCATTGCGATTGATACCGGCGGCACGTTCACCGATTGCGTTTTCGTTCGCGGCGGCGCGCTCGAAATCTTGAAGGTGCCTTCGACACCGCGCCAGCCTGCGCAGGCCATCGGGGACGCCTTGCACCGTATCCTGACCGCGGAGCCGAGCGCCGCGCCCCCGGCGCTCGACCTCATCTGCGGAACCACAGTCGGCACCAACGCGCTGCTCGAACGCGGCGGCGGGCGAGTTGCCCTGGTCACCACGGCGGGTTTCGAAGACGTCATCGAGATTGGCCGGCAGGCACGACCCCGGCTGTATGACTTTTTTGTGGAGAAGCCGGCCCCGCTGGTGCCGCGCGAAAGGCGCCTGGGCTTGCGCGAGCGCATCGCTGCCGATGGCCGCGTGCTTCTGCGCCCCGCTCGGGCGGAGCTCACGCGAATCGTACGCAGGGTCGAGCAGAGCGGCGCACAATCGGTGGCCCTGTGCCTGCTCTTTTCCTTCCTCAATCCGGGGCACGAGCAGGCCGTGGCTCGTGCGCTGCGCGCCCGCGGATTCGAGGTTTCCGTCTCGCACGAAATCCTGCCGGAGTTTCGCGAATTCGAGCGCACAGCAACCACCGTCGTCAACGCCTATCTCGTGCCGGTGATGAGCCGGTATCTCGCGGAGATTGGGACGCAGGCAGCGCATCAGATGGGCGCCAAGGCCGGCAAGGCGCCGGTGCGCGTCATGCAGTCGAGCGGCGGAATCGTTTCTGCAGCGCTGGCCGCGCGCGAGCCGGTGCGCACGATTCTCTCCGGTCCTGCCGGGGGCGTTTTGGGAGCTGCGTATGTGGCGGGGCTCGCGGGCTTTGACCGACTCATCAGCTTCGACATGGGCGGCACTTCGACCGACGTGGCGCTCGCCGAAGGGGGGCTCGGCACGACCAACGAATCGCAAGTGGCCGAGCTGCCCGTCGCCGTGCCCATGCTCGATATCCACACCGTGGGCGCCGGTGGAGGGTCACTTGCGCGCTTTGACCGGGCCGGCGCGCTGCGCGTCGGCCCGGAGAGCGCCGGCGCCGACCCGGGTCCGATCTGCTACGGGCGTGGTGAACAACCGACGGTCACCGACGCACACCTCGTGCTCGGCCGGATCGCGGCCGACGGCTTTCTTGGCGGCGAATTTTTACTGGACGAGCGCCGCACGCGCGAATGGATGGAGCGCGGTCGCGGGCCGATGCGGTCATTGGAAACGTTTGCGCAGGGCATCCTCGACGTCGCCAACGCGCTCATGGAGAAAGCGATTCGCGTGATTTCGGTCGAGCGGGGCCACGACTCGCGCGATTACACCCTGGTGGCCTTCGGCGGCGCCGGCGGGCTGCACGCCTGTGAGCTGGCCGCCGCGCTGCGGATCCCGCGCGTGCTGGTGCCCAGGTTTCCCGGAGCTCTTTCGGCGCTGGGCATCCTCCGCGCGGACGTGGTGAAGGATCTTTCGCAGACGGTACGGCTTCCGGTGCGTTCGGCGCGGGAGCTGCAGCCCGCGCTCCGGCGAGCCTTCGCTCGCATCGAGCAGCGCGGCTTGCGGCAGATGCGCGCGGAAGAGCTTGCGTCCCGGCAGGTGCGCGTCGAACGCTGGCTCGACGTCCGCTACGTCGGCCAGGCCTATGACCTGAGCGTTGCCGCAGAAGGAGATTTTGTGGCGGCGTTTCACCGCGCGCATGAACGCCGCTATGGCTATGCCGACCCCGCGCGGCCCACCGAGGTCGTCACCGTGCGCGCGCGGTTGATCGGCGCGGCGCCAAAGCCCGCGCTGGTGCGCCTGCGTGCCAGGCGGCCAAATGCAGGAGCGGCCGTGACCAGCCTGCGGCACACGACCTTTGCAGGGCGTGCGTTCAGGACCCGCGTGTATGACCGCGCCAGGCTCGGCGCGGGAAATCGCTTCTCCGGCCCGGCCATTGTCAGCGAGTACAGCGCGACAGCGGTCGTGCCGCCTGGCTGGCGCGCCCGCGTGGACGCCTACGGGAACCTGATCCTGGAGCCGGCACGCCGATGAGCTTCGACCCGACGCGTCTCGAAATCTTCAAGAACTTGTTTCACTCGGTCGCCGGGGAGATGGGCGCGGCGCTGCGGCGCGCCGCCTTCTCGCCGAACATCAAGGAGCGACGCGACTACTCCTGCGCGGTCTTCGATGCTGCGGGCGAAGTCTTGGCCATGGGCGACCACATGCCCGTGCACTTGGGCTCGATGCCGATGTCGGTGGCCGCGGCCGTCGCGGCGCTCGAGCTCGCGCCCGGCGATGTAGCCTTGTTGAACGACCCGTACGCCGGCGGCACGCACCTTCCCGATTTGACGATGGTCATGCCGGTGTATCTCCGCGGCATGCGCCGGCCGATGTTTTACATCGCCAACCGCGCCCATCACGCCGATGTCGGCGGGGCTCAGGCCGGCTCGATGGGGCTGGCGCAGGAGGTCTTTCAGGAGGGGATTCGTATTCCGCCGGTGAAGATTCTCGAGCGCGGCCGCGTCGCCCACGGCGTCCTGGCGTTGATCCTGAGCAACGTCCGCACCGCGCGAGAACGCGAAGGCGACCTCACCGCGCAAATTGCTGCGTGCCGGATCGGCGAGCGGCGGCTCGCCGAGATCGTCGCCAAGTATGGTCGCGGCCAGGTCGCCACCTGCGGCCGTCACTTGCTCGCGTACTCCGAAACCATGATGCGCGAAGCCTTGCGACGCATCCCCAAGGGAACCTATCGCGGCGAAGATTGGCTGGACGACGACGGCATCGGCAGCGAACCGCTAAGAATCGTTGCGCGCATCCGCGTGGGGGGCGGGCGCGCCGAGGTGGACTTCTCCGGCTCGGCCCCGCAGTGCGCTGGCAGCGTCAACGCCGTGGCCGCAATCGCATATTCAGCGGTTTTTTATGTGTTCCGTTGCCTGCTGGACGAGCAGGTGCCGGCCACCTCGGGCCTGATGCGGCCGATCCGCGTCATCGCTCCGGAGGGCACCATCGTCAACGCCCGCCCACCGGCGGCCGTGGCCGGCGGGAACGTCGAGACCTCGCAACGCATCGTGGATACGCTCCTGCGCGCGCTGGCTCGCGCGATCCCGGCGAGGATCCCAGCGGCCAGTCAGGGCACGATGAACAACCTCACTCTCGGCGGCCTCGATCCCAGGGAGAAGGAGGCTCCATTCGCTTACTACGAGACGATTGCAGGTGGCATGGGCGCTCGGCCTGGCAAGCCTGGCCTGGACGGCATCCACACGCATATGACCAACTCGCTCAACACGCCCATTGAAGTGCTCGAGCATGCCTACCCGGTGCGCGTGCGTCGTTACGCCTTGCGCCGCGGCTCGGGCGGGCAAGGACTCCACCGCGGCGGCGACGGGATCGTTCGCGAGATCGAATTGCTCACGCGGACCCAGGTGGGACTGCTGTGCGACCGGCGAAAGTTCGCGCCATACGGCCTGGCCGGCGGCATGCCGGGCGCAAAAGGCAAGAATGAGCTCATCCTGAAGGGACGCGTGCGACCCCTGCCGTCGAAATGCAGCTTCTACGCTCCGGCGGGAGCTGTCGTGCGGGTGAAGACCCCCGGCGGGGGCGGATGGGGAAAATCGAAGCGTCGAAAAGTCGGAGGGCCGAAGAGATGAGCCGCGGAAGACGCAGACGGCAGGAGATCAAAGCGAAACGAGTAAACAACAGGAATAGAGGCTGCGTGCCGTCAGCGTCTGCGGCCCGAGCTCAGCGGTAGCTGGTTGTAAAACCCCGGAGCTGCGTGCCTCATAACATCACTAGCCTTCTGCCTTCTCCATTGCCGGAGGCATTTGCAGCTTGGCCTTGGCCAGCGACTTGACCAGCGCACCCTCCATGGTTTCCGCAGAGGTGTTGCGCGCGGTGGCGAGCTCGCTCACGAGCAGGAACTTGGCTCGTTCGAGCATCTTCTTCTCGCGGAAGGAGAGCGGCTTGTTGCGGCTGAGCGCCACCAAGCTCTTGAGCACCACGGCCACTTCGATCAGCGCCCCGGTGCGCATGCGCTCGGAGTTCTCCTTGAAGCGGTGCTTCCAATCGTGGTGAGAGTTGAACTTGCCTCTTTCGAGGAAGCCCAACACCTTGGTGGTTTCTCCTGATCGGATCACCGGCCGCAAGCCCACAGTGACCGCGTTGGTCTGCGGCACCATGACCTTCAGGCCGCTCGAGAAAATACGCAGCATGTAATACTTCTCGGTCCGACCGTTTAAGAGACCATAACTGATTTGTTCGATGACACCGACACCGTGGTTGGGATAGACGACCTTGTCCCCTATCTTGTAGTCCATCTCTGGATTTCCCCCCCCCCGCATCCTATACAACATTGTAGGAAGGCCCTGCGGCCAAGTCAAGATATTCCTCATAAAATCAGAAAGTTAAGTTGAAGTCCGAAGTGGGATTGGAACGCCAATTGCTCAGATTTCAAGGCTCCCGCTGCCTGCCGGCCGGGTTAAGGCCCGTCGAGTCATTTAGCAAAGAGAATTTGAAACGGATTACTTCCGGTTGGCCGACGTCCATGATAAGTCCTTGTCAAGAGGGCAAAAGCTCTCCTGACGCGCTCGGGAGAAGCGCGAGAAACAAATTCTTCAGGCTCTTCAGCTCGCGGTTATGCCTCTCGGCGGTGGTTCCTGCGGTTTGCA
>Ga0207646_10002069_pt1 | contig 24058 bp, 25 predicted proteins | sample KBSK5502metaG_FD_184343 | JGI IMG/M metagenome (GOLD analysis project Ga0207646, IMG submission 184343) | Corn, switchgrass and miscanthus rhizosphere microbial communities from Kellogg Biological Station, Michigan, USA - KBS K5-50-2 metaG... | ecosystem: Host-associated > Plants > Roots >... | reverse complement strand
GACAAAGCGTTTGTTCCGGTAAATACGGGCTCCATTCCTGTCGATCTGCTGGAATCGCAGCTGTTCGGCCACGTGAAGGGCGCGTTCACCAGCGCGGTTTCTTCCAAGAAGGGTCTCTTCGAAGTTGCGGATCAGGGCACGATTTTCTTCGACGAAATCGCCACCATTAGCCCGGAGACGCAGGCAAAGCTGCTTCGCGTAATTCAGGAACGCGAATTCATGCGACTGGGCGGCACGGAGCAATTGAAGGTCGATGTTCGGATCGTCGCGGCGTCGAATATCGAACTTCTGACTCTTGTGAGGGAAGGCCGCTTCCGTGAGGATTTGTACCACCGCCTGAACGTGATCCACCTGACGCTTCCGCCACTGCGTGACCGTCGCGAAGATGTGCCGATGCTGCTGGCGCATTTCCTGGTGCGGTATTGCGAGGAAAATGCGAAGCCGATGCGGCAATTCACGCCCGCTGCGCTGAAATTGATGATGGATTACGACTGGCCCGGCAACGTTCGTGAGCTCGAAAACGTTGTCGAGAGAGCTGTGGTATTGTCTACAACCGATCGAGTAGATGCGGACCTTTTGCCGGAAAGTATTCGCAGCAAGGAAATTGTCCGCGGAGTACGGTTGCAGTTGTCTGAATTTATGCCGCCTCTTCCGGGCGAAACGGGCGTGCGCACGGGTGCAGACCAATCACGGCCGTCTTTGTTCCAGATCATGGATGAGATTGAGCGCCGCATCATCATCGATATGCTGGATCGCACGGGGTGGAACCAGACCGAGGCTTCGGAACGATTTCTGATTCCGCTTTCGACCTTGAATCAAAAGATCAAACGGCTGGGAATTGATGTGCGTCGCAGAGCGCGCGGCGAGGAATCGTTCATCGCTTCCTCTGGAAAGTAGTCGGCGAAACGGATGATGACGCAGGCAGCTTATTGCCAGGAGCAATCATGCAAACGAAACGCGAATGGACAACCGGAACTGCGCTTTTTTTAGCGGCGCTGCTGATTGTGCTGCTGCCTTCGGGTGCGCGTTCGAGCGCAGCACAAACCGCCGCGCAATCCCAAGAACCGGTTCCTGCCTATCACACGCAACCACCAGCCGGCGCCCTGCCGGATACGATGGATCCCGCGCAATTTGAAAATCCAATTGTCAAAAACGCCTATGCGCTGGCCGCAAAAGTAAAGAAAGTGTTGTACCAGGAGCCGTGCTATTGCCATTGTGACCGCGCGCACGGTCACGGCAGCTTGCTTGACTGCTTCACAAGCACCCACGGATCAATGTGTAACATCTGCATGGGCGAGGCACTGTACTCGTACGAACAGATGCGCAAGGGAAGAACGCCTGCGCAAATTCGCGCTGGGATTCAAAGCGGCGAGTGGCAGCACATTGACACCGCAAAGTATCAGACCTATCCGGCCAAGCCCTGAGATGTAAAGATAAGCAATTATGCAATTAGGGGCGCGCAAACTGCTTGTGTCGCGCCAGCTCGCACCCATAAAATTAAAGCACCCAGCAACCTGGAGGATAAATGAAGTCTCGCAACACGATGCGTGTGTGCTCGATTCTGCTTGCTGCAAGCCTGGTGTCGGCGGGTTCGCTTCCCGTGCGCGCACAGGAGAAAGATCATGCTGTTTCGTCTGGGCAGCTTCGCAAAGATGTGCAGAAAGCTGCAGAAACGCGGCAGGCAAATGAAGCAGCGGTACGAGAGATGTTTGCCACCGACAAGGCCCGGGATACGCTCAAATCGGCAGGGGTTGACTACCAAAAAGTAGACCAGGCGATCAGCCAGGTGAACGACGAAGACCTGGCACGCATGGCTGAACGTTCACGCGACGTGCAAAAGGATTTCGCCGCGGGTCGATTGGGTGACCGCGATCTGATCATCATCCTGCTGGTGGCGGTTGCGCTGATTCTCATCATCGTCGCGGTGCGCTAAGCGACCAATCGCCGCGTGAGCGAGGCAGTTCTGCTAGCCCGAAAACAATTCGTCTTTTTTGGAGCGCTGGTCGCGGTGTTGTGTGCTGTGGCCATGGCGAGCGCTTCCGGTTTGTGGCTGGATGTTCCTTATATCCACTTGTGGCTGGATGTTCCTTATATCCACGAGGAAAAGGATGGGTGCGGCTCGGCTTCGCTCGCGATGGTGTTGCGCTATTGGCGCAGCAAGAATGTTTCGGTCGCGGAAGGGCGCGCCGATCCCATCAGGATTCAGCGTGAGTTATATGCTGCAAGGCCGCGTGGGATTTACGCGGTTGATATGGAACGCTATTTGCGCGAATCCGGATTTGACGCGTACGCGTTTCGTGGTGATTGGAACGACATGCGTTCGCATCTGGCAAAAGGCCGACCGCTCATTGCAGGATTGAAGCCGAAAGGTGCGCCCGCGCACTATGTCGTGGTCGTGGGCATCGATCCGGAAGACGTTCGGGTGCTCGTGAACGATCCGGAACGCGGTAAGCTGCTGCGTGTCGAGCGTGCGGAATTCGAAAAGGCCTGGCAGGGGACCCGCAACTGGACGCTCCTTGCGGTGCCTCACCACCCGGAGTGAAAGCCCGCCATCTTGTTTTCGCTGTCGTGCTGCTGGCTTGTGTCTTCGATCAGGGCGAGGCAGCGGATGAGGCGCAGCGGCTTGAGTACGTAAAAAAACTGTACGAACAGCAGAAGTGGGAGGAGGTCCTGCGCGAGGCGCGGGGTATTGCGAACCAGTCCTCCGATTTTGACTATTACGCGGGAATGGCGCTGTCGCGGCTGGAGCGCTGGAGCGAAGCGCGTGTTGCTTTTTCGCAAGGCGCGAAGAAAGCGCCGCGCGACGTGCGTTTTCTGGTCGAGCGCGCGGGTGCGGAATACAAACTAAACGATTTTCGCGCAGCGAAGCGTGATTTGCGGCAAGCACTGCGCTTGGACTCGCAAGATTCCTACGTGGCGGAGTTTCTCGGCACAATTTACTTGCTCGAAGGAAACCTTGAAGCGGCGCTGAAATATTGGAATCACGTAGACAAGCCCCGGCTGGCTGCGGTCGAAGCCGTTCCCTCGGCGAAAACCGAGAAGCGGTTGTTCGATCGGGCCGTAACCTTTTCTCCGCCTGGAGTGCTTGAGCGCAAGTCATTTTTGAAGACGAATGCGCTGCTTGAGAATATGGAGGTATTTCCGCATTGGCGAACGGAACTCTCTCCGGCTCTGGCTCCGGCAAACGGGGAAGACTACACGGCGACGCTTCGTCTGAATGAGCGCACCAGCTGGGGGTCATCGGCCCTCGATGGCGCGATTTCGCTGTTGCGTGGACTGCCGTACGAAACGATTTACCCCTCCTATTACAATTTGCGCGGCGAGGCCATGAACTTTGATTCGCTCTTGCGCTGGGATTCGGAAAAGCGCAGGGTTGCGGGGAGCTTTTCGTTTCCGTTTCTCCGGGAGCCGTCAAAACGGTTGCGGATTTTCTTCGACGCCCGAAATGAAAACTGGAATTTGTCGCGAACTTTTTCTGGTAGTCCGATCGCTATCAGCGACTTAAGTCTGAAAAGATTCTCCGGTGGGGCGGAGTTGCACGTAGTGGAAAGCGGACGCTGGGATCTGACGGCAGGACTGGAAGGAATTTCGCGCGAGTTCGGGAATGTTCCGGTAAATCTTGCCCGTGACGCCGCGTCATTTTTTACTGCTGGCAAGACTCTGGATGCGTGGCTCGGCGTACATCGTTCCTTGGTTCGCGTGCCGGAACGGCGGTTCACGCTTGACGGCGAGGCAGAAGTGCGCGCCGGGAGAAATTATGCTCCGGTACTGGGGGCGTTCGGCGGTGTGAAAGGGGAACTAAAATCACGTTGGTTGCCGAAAGCGCGCGGGGACGACTACGAATTTCTGTCGTCGCTGCGGGGCGGGGAAATTTCCGGCGCTGTTTCGCTGGATGAGCTTTACCAGTTGGGGGTCGAACGCGATAACGATCTCTGGCTGCGCGGGCATGCGGGCACCACCGGTGGCCGAAAAGGGCGTGCACCTCTTGGACGGCGTTATCTGCTGCTGAACTCCGAAGTGAGCAAAACTGTCTATGACGGAGGATTCTTCCGTGTTCAGCTGGGTCCATTCTTTGACACTGGCGCGATCGCCGATGCGAGCGGAGAATTCGGCTCGCAGAAGTGGCTGTTTGATGCTGGAGTACAGGCGAGGATTCGTGTTTTGGGCAGCGTGAGTGTAGTTCTGTCCTACGGCCGCGATTTGCGAAATGGCGCAGGCGTATTTTACGGAACGTCTTTTCGCTGATCGATTTGTGCCCGGATTTTGTACGCGATTCTTCCGTTTTGCTAGACTCATTAGGCTTCATCAAGCCAATTAACCTGCCGTGTGATGGGGAGAGCGATGTTCAAATCATTGCCATATCGCCGAATCGCCGCAACGCTGGTTCTGTGTATCGTGTTTCTGGGCGTGTTGCGGGCAAGCGGTGCCATCGGCGATTCTTCGGGCGGATGGGGCTTCAACCCCGCAAACCTCGACAAAACATGCAAGCCGTGTGACGACTTCTATCAGTTCGCAATGGGCGGCTGGATGAAGAGCAATCCCATTCCCCCGGAATTTCCAACCTGGGGATCGTTTACGGTGCTGGCCGACCGGAACCAGGCATCAATGCGCGGGATTTTGGAAGACGCTGCGAAAGCCAACGCCGCTGCCGGTTCCAATCAACAAAAGATCGGCGATTTTTACACCAGTTGCATGGACACCGCTGCGATCGACGCGGCAGCGACAAAACCAATCGCGGCGGATTTGGCGGCAATCGAAAAACTGAAAGACCCAAACGAATTACAACCGCTTATCGGACGCTTACAGCAGACCGGCAACGGTTTTCTTTTCGGTTTCGATTCAACTCAGGATTTGGATGACAGCACGCAGGTGATCGCGGAAATTGGGCAGGGCGGATTGGGGTTGCCGGAGCGCGACTACTACACTCGCACGGATGACAAATCAAAGCAGTTGCGCGCGGACTATGTGACGCACGTCCAAAAAATGTTTGCGCTTGCCGGCGATTCGCAGGAAAAGGCGGACGCGGAAGCACAATCGGTTATGAATTTTGAGATCACGCTGGCAAATGCGTCGATGCCCCGTGCCCAAATGCGCGACCCGCACGAAGTCTGGCACAAAATGACACTCCCGCAGTTGGAGGCGCTCGCGCCGGTGTGGCCGTGGCAAGCCTACTTTCGGCAGCGCAACGCTCCGGAATTCTCGGCGATCAACGTCGAGCAGCCAGATTTCTTCAAGGAAACAAATAGACTGCTCACCTCGGCCCCGCTCGATCAATGGAAATCGTATTTGCGCTGGCACGTGATTCACGCCAGCGCCAACGAACTGTCCGACTCCTTCGTGCAGGAGAACTTCAGCTTTTACGGGGCAAAACTCGCGGGTTCGAAACAGATTCAACCGCGATGGAAGCGCTGCGTGCAGAGCGTTAACCGGAACATCGGAGAAGCACTCGGTCAAGTGTACGTTGAAAAGTATTTTCCACCGGAAGCCAAGGCCCACGCGCGGGAAATGGTGGCGAATCTCATCGGAGCGCTGCGAAGCGACGTGCCGACCCTTGGTTGGATGGGGTCGGATACTAAAAAGCAGGCGATTGAAAAACTCGAAGCCTTTCAAATCAAAATCGGATATCCGGACAAATGGCGCGATTATTCCGCGCTATCCGTGGAGCGGACGGGTTACCTCGCAAACGTGCGTCGCGCCGTCAATTTCGAAAATGCCCGCGAGCTTCACAAAATCGGTAAGCCGGTGGACCGCACGGAATGGGGAATGACTCCGCCGACCGTGAACGCGTATTACAACTCGACGATGAATGAAATTGTGTTCCCGGCAGGAATCTTGCAACCGCCGTTTTATGATGCGAAGGCCGATGACGCGATCAACTATGGCGGGATGGGTGCGGTAATCGGTCACGAGATCACGCATGGCTTCGACGATTCCGGATCGCAGTTTGACGGGAAGGGAAATCTCCGGGAATGGTGGACCAAAGAAGATCGCAAGAATTTTGATGAGCGCGCGGCGTGCGTTCGGCAACAGTTCGATGGTTTTGAAGTCGAGCCGGGTCTTCACGAAAATGGCAAGCTGGTTCTGGGCGAAAGCATAGCGGACCTTGGCGGACTCTCAATCTCGTACGCAGCTTATGAAAAGGCGATTGAAGGCAAACGTCCGCAGAGTCTCGACGGATTTACTCCCGAGCAGCGGTTTTTTCTGGGCTGGGCGCAAGTGTGGGGCGCCAATCTGCGTCCAGAGTATGCGCGGTTGATGGCCAACAGCAACGAGCACCCGGTTCCAAGATTTCGTGTCAACGGTCCGCTTTCCAACATGGAGCTGTTCGCCAAGGCGTTTGGCTGCAAGAAAGGTGACACAATGGTTCGCGAAAAGGCGTGCAAGATCTGGTAAAACGAATCGCGCGCCGCCATGGCCACGGTCGCTCGGCACCGCAGGTTCAGCGATGCACGGCTCAGAAAAGTTAAGTACACTATTCGAACCCGCTCATTCCATATGAAAACAATTCTTGTCACAGGCAGTAGCGGTTTAATTGGCTCTGAAGCGGTCGAACATTTTGACCGCCAGGGCCATCGCGTCATCGGTGTGGACAACAACATGCGCCAGGTTTTTTTTGGCGCGCCAGGCGACACCACGTGGAATCTCAACCGGCTGAAGCGCTCGACAAAGAATTTTCAGCATGCAAGTCTGGATATCCGCGATCGCACTGCCCTGGACGAACTTTTCAAGAGCAATCGATTCGATCTGATCGTCCATTGTGCGGCGCAGCCTTCTCATGACAAAGCCCGCGACATTCCGATCCTCGATTTTGAAGTGAACGCACTCGGAACCATCAACCTGCTCGAAGCCACTCGCCAGCATTGTCGCGACGCGGTCTTCATTTTGATGAGCACCAACAAGGTCTATGGTGATTCGCCCAACGAAATTCCGCTGAACGAGCTGGCCACGCGATATGACTACGCGCGGCAGGAAGACTATGCAGGCGTTAACGAGTCCTGCCGGATTGACCAAACGCTGCACTCGCTTTTTGGTGCCTCCAAAGCCGCCGCCGATCTTGTGGCGCAGGAGTATGGGCGCTACTTTGCCATATGGGCGCTACTTTGCCATGAATACCTGTATTTTTCGCGGTGGATGCCTGACAGGGCCATCGCATTCCGGCGTTGAGCTGCACGGATTTCTTTCGTATCTGGTAAAGGTTGCCCTTAGCGGGGGCACCTATTCCGTTTTTGGTTATAAGGCCAAACAAGTCCGCGACAACATTCACAGCCATGACGTCGTACGCGCAATTGAGGAATTTGCAGCGAATCCTCGTCCGGGCGAAGTCTATAACCTCGGCGGCGGGCGCGGAAACAGCGTTTCGATGCTCGAAGCCATAGGCAAAATTGCCGATATGACCGGCAAGAAGCTCGCCTGGAAATACGTGGAAGAAGCCCGTAAAGGCGATCACATCTGCTATATCTCCGATTTACGCAAATTTCAGTCTCACTATCCGAACTGGAAAATTACGCGCAACTTGGACACGATCTTTCAGGAAATTATCGCCGCGCAACAAGCGGAGCAGACATCTGGCGCCGCCCGCTGATCGCCGGACCCCAGACGCAAACAGCGCTTGGAACCGCCGTTCCCACATGACCATCCTCTGCCTCTGTCGCGAAGATCAGGACTGGAAGATGCTTCCGGCGTATGCGGACGCTTTTCGAAGTCACGGCGTCGAATTTGTTTGTGTGAACGATTCGATTCCGTTTGATGCATCGCTCGAAGAGGTGCTGCGTACTTGTCCAAACATTCCTTCGGCCATTTTTTATTTTGATTCCGCACATTCGCTATTTCCAACCGGACTTGAGCGTTCGGAAATCCCGACAGTGTGCTTTCATCCAGACACGTATGCTTTTACCGACCGCCGCATTCGCTGGTCCGCCGTATTTGATCACGCGGTGGTGTTTCATCCGGGTTATCGGGAGCGGTTTGCCCGCGCGGGGCATCCAGGAGCTTTTCTGCTGCCTCACGCTGTTCGGCGGGCGTTTTTCGAGGGCGCTGAATGGGCGCGCGAATTCGACGTTGGCTGGGTCGGCCAAACTGGTGGACCGTTGTACAAAAGCCGAGCCGAATGGCTGCCGAAACTCGCCGCCGAATTCCGCATGAATGATTGGACGCGGCGTTTCACACTCGAAGAAACGGCCGCAATCTATCGCCGCAGCCGCATCGTCGTGAATATCGGCCGCGACGACTTTCCGCAAGACGCCAACCTCCGTGTTTTCGAAGTACTCGCCTCGGGCGCGCTACTCATCACGTCTCTCCCCTCCGAGCTCACGCAACTGGGCTTTCAGAATGGCGTACATTTCGTGGGATACCGCGACCCCTCGGATCTCATCGGAATCGTCCGCAGATATCTAGCTGACGAAACTTCTCGCAGCAAGATCGCGGATGCCGCACGCTCGCTTGCTCTTTCCGAACACACGTACGACAAGCGGGCTGAACAATTGCTCGCGCATCTTGCGAAGGCCGGCCAAATGAGGCTTGCTCCCGCCCGAAATTGGTCCGAACCCCGTGCCCGTCTTGTCGCACTTGATTTCTACGCGAGCCGCGGACTTACCTCGTGCGCAGCTGCGCAGCTTCGTAAAATTGCGGGACACGGTGTACGGGAAACGATTGAAGGGGCATCGCTTCTTTCGCGTTCTTGGATCAAGTCCTTCATCCGATGACTTTTTGCGCCGCCTCTTGCTTCTCGCCTTCCTTGCCTCGAGATGCAGCACGGCTTACGCTGACTGCGAAAGATTCGGTCTTTGTGCCTAAACAATGAAACCGCAACTCGTCATCGCTTTGCTCGGCCGCCGCGACCAACCTACTGACGCTGTTGAAGACTATTGCCGCTATCTTGGCGAAGCGCTCGCCTCGCACAATCTTGATCTGCAAATTCGGCGTGTTCCCTGGATGGAACATGGCTGGTCCGCGTCGCTTCGAGCGCTGAGGCTCCAGGCCGAAGCCTGGCCTGGCGCATGGGTCCTTGTGCAATACACGGCGCTCGCCTGGTCGGCGCGCGGTTTTCCACGCCGTTTTCTTCGCGTTCTTCGCATTCTTCGAAAGGCTGGCGCGCATATCGCTGTCGTGTTTCATGATGCGGAGCCTTTTGGCGGCGCTCGCCTGATCGATCGCTTGCGACGCAAGATGCAATTGCATGTGATGCACACGGTACTTACGTTTTCCGACCATGCTGTTTTCACTGTCACACCTGAACGGCTAAGCTGGCCTCCGAGTGCTCCCGTGAAGTCTTCGTTCATTCCGGTGGGCATGAATCTCCCCTTCCCACTTGCTCCACAGCAGCACGAAGAGATTCACTCGCCGCCCGCTGTCGGCGTGTTCAGCATCACTGGAGGAATCGCAGGCGACCGCGAAACCCGCGACATCATTGCCGCCGTGCGCTATGCATCGCAAAAGTTGGGAAAATTGCGGCTGCTTGTTTTTGGCCGGCATGCGGAAGTCCGCGAACATGCACTTCGTGAAGGGCTCCGAGATGTCGCCGTGGAACTGGATGTGTGTGGCGTCATCGACGACAAAGAGTTGATCGAACGATTTGCGGCTTCTGACGTCTTGTTATTCGCCAGAGGAACGATTTCGTCGCGGCGAGGCAGCGCAATTGCTGGAATTGGCTGCGGCTTGCCGGTGATCGCGTTCGAAGGAAGTGAAACCGGCTCGCCCATTACGGATGCAGGAGTGGTTCTCCTTCCGGAGGAACTGGACGAAACAACTTTGCGAGCGCAACTCGGCGATGCGCTGGTGCGCGTTCTTTCACAGGACGATCTTCGCGTTCAGCTCGTGCAACGCAGCCGCACGGCGCATGAAAAGTACTTTTCGTGGCAAGCGATTGCTGCCCGCTACGTGAAATTTCTTCAGCGTGCAAACTAGGATTTCTCGCAGCTCACAATGCGCGGCGTCCATAAAAGAAAGAGTCCCAGACGGATCGGCTGCCTGGGACCCTTTTCTAGCTATTCAGGATTTGCTTGTCTCAAGGCGGCTTAATGTCCCCTGCGATTAAACGCGTCCTCATATCCCCGCAAGAACCCCTTGCGGTACTGTTCCTTGTACTGGTCTTTGGTGCCGAAGCTTTTGCGGTAGCCGTGGTCGCCATCTTCATACGAGTCGTGCTTTTCTGGGCGGTAGTCCTTTCGCTCGCTGAAGTCCTTCCGGCCAGCGCTTAACCCATCGCGGTAGCCGGTGTCGAAAGCCACGTCGGAGTAGCTCCAGTTTGTGTAATAGCGAGAGTCCTCGTCGTTTCGCGGGATGCGGTCCGGGTCGTAAGTCTCGCGTAGCCCATAGATTTCGGAGCGCACCGGGCGATTCTTATAGCCGTCTTCGTATCCGGCCTTGAAGCCGTCTCGATAGCCCTTCTGGAAATCGGGCCGCGACCCCATGAAGTCCTCGTAGCCCAAATCGGCGCGCCGATAGTCGTCGCTCTCGTAATTCGGGCTCGAATTACTGACGAGGTCCGCGCGGCCCTGTCGAAGGCCGTCGCGATAGCCGTGCTGGTAACCGTGCTCTCGGGCGTCCGTCGATCCGCCATAGATAACGACCTCTTGGGCCACTGCTGCCGTCGCGAGGAAAAAAAGCGCCAACAATACAAGTCCTACGTATTTCGCTTGTCTGACCATACCTCCTCCTTTTCTGCACGCCAGACCGGGCAGGAACGGTTCGTGATAACAATTTTCGCCGGAAGACAATGGAGGGGTCGATGGGGTTTTTGCCTGAACATGGCCCGAGACCTATACCTGTGAAAGTCCTCGTTAGATACGGGAAACAACCTACACAAATTTGTGGTCTCCATTCCTCGCGTTCTAGGGGCGGAGGAGAAGGGATTCGACTTCGTGGAGTATGAGGCCGGCACTTGTTGGCATGCGTTGGTTGCTGCAATCGGAATGTTGAAACCAAGGGATTTACGGTCTCCCCGCACAAACACTGCTTTCACATGATCTTAATTTCCCCTGTTTTGTGTAGCACGGCCGGCACAGGAAGAGTCGGGCGGTCCTCGCCAATCTCTTGCAAACTGGCGCTAGCCTGAATCCGAAGGTTCTTGCACCCGCGCTGCCTCCAGCGTGATTGACATTATAAATGGTACATGCCATCATCAATACCATGACAGTCAAGATCGACAAAGCCGGCCGAATCGTCCTGCCTAAGCCTGTTCGCGAGAGATTTCACCTTCGGGAAGGATCCGAACTCGAGCTCGAAGAGCGCTCAGACGGTTTGACTTTAAGACCGGTCGAGCAGCGACCTTCCATGGTGCGGAAGAATGGCATCTGGGTTCACTTGGGGAAGGTACCTCGAGGCTTCGACTGGAATACCATAGTCGACGGCATACGAGAACAACGCATCAAGGACACTTCAGGGCTATGAGGGCCTATTTTGACACGGCGGTTCTCGTGGCAGCCTCTGTATCCGATCATCCCCACCACAGCCAAGCCATAGCCGCCTTGAAGATGGTTCGAAACAAAGAGATCGTTGGGCATGTGAGTGGCCACAGTCTAGCCGAAGCATACGCAGTCCTGACCCGCACTCCATTTACGCCGCCAATCTATCCGGCAGAGGCGTGGAAACTGTTATCCGAGAATGTACTCCCTTTTTTTCAAATCGTGGCTCTCACGCCGGCGATGTATCGCGAGACGATTCAAGAATGTTCGGAGAGCGGATGGACTGGCGGTAGGATCTACGACGCTTTGCATTTACACTGTGCGAAGAAAGCAGGTTGCGATCGGATCTACACTTTCAACGTCCGCCACTTTCGACAGTTGGCTCCTGACTGGGCGGAACGGATCGCTGCACCTTAGCTGGTCATGTCGGTGTGAAACAGCGAAGGGCGCTCAGCCATTACCCCGAGCGCCGACGAATCTCGTAGATTCCCGCAAAGCCGGGCTGTTCCGAGAGAAGATCCGATCGTGACGTTTTAACGGACAATTGTGAGCGACCTGAGACATAGGTGACAGAACGTACCGGACACATGGGTTACACCCCATGTCTCCGGGCCGGACCTTGTTGATATGGCGGAGGAGGAGGGATTCGAACCCCCGAGACCCTTTCGAGTCTAACGGTTTTCAAGGCGGGTGATTGCGCCCTGGCTCGCTGGTAAGTTGCTGAGAACTAAAGGCGGCTTTCGGCTCGTTGTGGATGGTTTGGGCACAGTTGGCAGCCTATTGGGATAAATTGGGATAAAGACAGCTTCAGGGTGCGCTGGTGGTCCGGAAAACACCAGCCCGAGGTCGTCACTAAGCCAGCGACGTTCCAGAATAAGCTTGATTATTGGAGAAGGCCCACGACGCACCATACCTCCTGTGTGGCTCACTCCTTTTCGCCGCCAGGGAGGAAGTCTTTGTGCAGCTCATTTTGGCCGCGCTGCCATTCGTATGTATAGCTCCGCTCCATCCAGGAGAATGTGGCGAGCATTCCTTGCATCTGTCGCAGAATTCGGATTTGAACGATTCATAGATCCGACAATTCCTTAGCACTCGCGTTGGATCAAAATCCGCTATCCCAATATTCACAATCTTCGCGATCTGATCGCTCGAGTCCGCCAGATTGATACCTTGCGCCTCCGCCATTCTTTTATATATTTCTTGCTCCGCTGCGATGGTCAGCCCTTGGTCCGCCTTTGCGGGAATCTGCAAGGCTTCGCGCAAATTCTCGGTAAAATACGCTTGTTTTGTTCGATCTTTTATTCTTTTGATTACGCCTTCAGCCCACGAAGCAATTTCAGGCGTTCCGCCCGGAACGACCATCGCAGCGTGACAGCCCAACCTGCGGTTTCCTCGTCACCAGTCAGGAGAGCAACCTCGGCCGCCAGACGAGCGATCCCGAAGGCACTTTGCTCGATAGTTCGAGACCTTGCCCGCGGTGGCAAATGCAAGAACGCGGACATCGGGGAAATTCTTCTTCACCTTCGTCGCGTCCGCAGCGATCTTTTCGTATTCCGGGGTTAGCGAGCACGCGAGGCCAAACCCATTTCCGTCGGGCTCTAGCTCTCTGCTCGCATACGCATCGAGACCCAAGTACTTTTTGCGCTCGCACGCGATCAGGCGGGGCCACTTCTGCTTGGCTAGCACCACCGCTAGGACCTGAAACTTCATGCCGGCTTCATCGATGATCAAATCGTCGAGAGCTTTTTCGATTTCACTTGTGTGCGGCATCTCGTTCCTCAAATCTATTCCGGAGCGTTGACCTGCCAGCCGAGCTTCCGCATCGTTTCCACGGTCAATGCCGCTGCGCCCTGGAAGCACCACCGCACGTTTTCGAACCGGCAGGAACGGGTTTCGCTGGGTCCACCGCTGTAGAACACGTCGCAGTTCTCGAACGAACAGTTCTCAAACCACATGTTGTCGAGAACAACCGAGGAGCCCTCGAACTTTTTCCCGATAACCCGCACGTGTTGAAACGCTACTTCACTCATTTTCTCCCGCTTTCCCGCCGCTTAGATCCCCAAGGTCCGCGTGAATTCGCGCACCGCCTCGAATCCTCCGTGAAGCTTCATGTCCAGATTGCATTCCCTGGCCAAAGCATCGAAAACAGGCTCCCATTCCGGCGGCGGCGGCGGATCCAGTTCTTTCGGAACTTCATGGGTTGCGCGTTTTCGAAACGTCGCACGCACCGCCGCAGCGGTTTTCGCTCGATCGAGTTTTTCTTCGCGGATCAGCAGCACCATGTCAATCAGGTCCTTCGTTCGTGTGTTGACACGCTCGCCGCGCGGCAACGTGTACGCGTGCAGCTTTTCCGCAAACTGCTGTTCTGCCGAAATCACCGGGAAGGACGGCGGCTCCACTCCACCGAACCCGAGCCAATCTTCGCCGGTTACTATGTCCAGTGGCTCCAGCACTTCGTCGCCGATGCCAACGTCCACGTGAAAGCGCGCGAAGTCTCGTCCGTCCATTCGTGCTTGGACCGGATATCGGCTACCGCCTCCCGGTGCTCCTTCGAGATCCTCTCTTGCTTCGCCGACCAGGAACTCGAAGAAGTCGTCGAAGGGAGTTGCCGCCACCTCCTGCAGCATGGCGCGCACCTGCTCGCGACGTTCATTCGGGTCCTTGGACAAACGGGTGCCGTCATGGAGCGTCAAGTCGATGTCCTTCGTCGTCCGCGCGGTATGTGTCCGCAGCTCCATAGCGTAGCCGCCCTTGAGCACCCACGGATACGCTGCCTTGGGTCCGTTCGAAAACATCCGCGCCAGAAAACGGTCGAAGGCCACTTGCCGGCGGAGACGTTGCAGATCCGTTCCTTCCGCGCGCGCGCGATTCTGCAAACGTGTCTCAAGCGCGGTGCGGAACGCGCCGGCCGTCTTGTAGGTTTTGGCTTCATCCGTCATGCGGGCTGACCGGCCAGTTCCTGAAGCGAGCGCTGCAATTCATCGTGCGGCAGCCGATCGATTTCTCGTCGAGCGATGAGACCGCGCCGAATCGCTTCGTCGACTGCGAGCTTCAGCTGGCTACGGTCGACGTTTCCGCTACGGAGCAGATCGACAATCGTTCGCAGCGGTCGCGTCACCAGCACGCCGTGCATCTCCTGAACGTCGCTACTCTCGAGGTGCGCCCGGTGAAGAACCAGAATCTCCGGAATCGCGCTGCTACGCCGAAAGCCTGTCGGCACTGTCATGTGCAGTTTCGAAGGCATGAGGTCTGAAAGTTCATGAAGACTGAGGGCCGTGTTATGGCTGTAGACGCCCTCAGGAATTTCCCGTCGGTTTTGCGACCACAGATACCAGAGCATGAGGTCGGGGCGTTCTGCTGTCGGGAAATCAGAGAGCCGGTAGATTCCACGGTGCTCTCGAATCCAGTTTCCCGCGTTCACGTGGTACGCATTTACCTTTTCGGCGAACCCGGCCCGGATGGCCTGTTTGGTTGTGAAAAAGCCCTGCTGCGCCTGGGCTATTTCGAGGAGTCGTCGAGCGGCTTCTTTATAAGGACCAGTCATTGCATAATCCCCCAACTTTCTTGGGGTATTATGTACTGAAGGGTTCCCAAGTGCAACTATAGCTTCTCAAACTCATGTATTTGACTGATTTTAAGCAAGTTACGAAATAAATTCGCCAACTCTCAATTCCCCAACTTTCTTGGGGAATTGTGCATAGTCGCAATCCTGGACGTACTCAAGCGAGCGAAGGACGTGGAAGGACGCCTTAAGCTCCAAGCGCAGACCGCGATTGCTTTGATGTTCTTTGCCGGCCTCCACCCCGGAGAGGCTCGCGGAGCGCGGTGGGAGGATTACAGCGGGAAAACTCTCACCATAAATCAAAGCGTCAGGCGCAAGCACACCACCGATCCGAAAACAGCGAGTGCCTCAAAGCCCGTGCTGGTGATTGAGCCGCTTAGAGAGTCTCGCGCAGTTGCGAGACATCGAAGGCAATCCATCCAGCGCGTAATCCTTGACTTGCGGGGCATGGCCTACCTGAGTCTCGATACAGGACAAGCTCAACCTCGGAGTTCGCGCGACCAGACTCTTAAGTTGCTCGGAACCGGCGGTTCACCAGACCGTTGTAGGGAAAGAGCTAGCCAAAAACGATCAGATGTTTCGCGAGCTGAGAGGAGAAGATTAACCAGCTTCAAATCTCCGTCACCATTGAATCCTCCCCCTCTCATCGCTCGCCTAGATTGTTCTCCTGTTTCTTGTCGTTCTTCCGCTGAACGAAAAGTTCTCATTACGCGAGACCTCCGTAGTCAGCCCGTCCTTCATTCCATTGCCGCACTGGTATAACCAGGTACAGCTCGGAGTGGCCTGGAAGATGGTTGACATAAGGCTGACCATTCGATCCGTCATGGTTCAATGTCTGCAGTATCTTTTGATCCAGTCCGATGATCATGATGTGTGGCCCAACGTGGAATTCATTGCCACTTCCCATTGCATGCGACTTGTTTGGTACCCAGAAGCCGCCGTACATATATGAAGTTCCGGCACTCTGCACATCGGGCGTACGGCCGGCCATACTGTCCTTCATGAACTTGAGAAAGACCTGATCGAAACAACCAGGCTCATCGTGATTCCCTTGAGGAATACCTGGAAGGCAGGTCCACGCCGAGGCGCCAGTCCGGAGAACGCGGAACTCGCCTCCGGGCGAAGACGGCCAATCGAGCACAGTCGCGTCCTTGGTGATGAACGCGGGACCGGCGCGCAGTGCGTCCGCGATCTTCTCCGCGTCAGTCACCGGCAATCGATCTGGCGACTGAGCGAAGGCGACGCCTGCCGTCAAAAGAACACTTGTGAGTAGCTTCATCCAAACGTTAGTACGGATCATGCGTTTCTCCTTCTTCGTTTTCTACTTGCTACGTTTTCTTAGATACGCGCGCGTGCTATCTGGCCCATGCATTGTTAGAATGTCTCTCATGCGCGATGTGCATTTACGAAACTTGGATCTGAACCTCATATATCCCCTCCATGCGCTTTTGGAGGAGTGCCACGTCACCCGTGCGGCGAAACGAATTTTCTTGAGTCAGTCGGCGATGAGCAGGGCGCTGGAGCGGTTACGCGATATGTTCGTAGACCCTCTCCTTGTTCGTAACGGCCGCGGCTATGAGCGCACCGTACGGGGGGAACGTGTGCTGCGAGACTTGGAGTCGCTCATGCCCCGGCTCGAGGACATGGTGCGAGGAGAAAAATTCGATCCAGCCCGAAGCCAGGAAGTATTTCGCGTGGCCATGAGCGACCATGCCTCGATGATTGTGCTGCCATCGCTCTTGGCGAGCCTGAGGAGGGCAGCGACTCACGTAAAGCTGGAAGTGTCCGCGTCTGGAGCTGAGACTTATGAGGATGTCGCAGCGGGAAGAATCGATACGTTTCTTTGCGCAGAAGAAGCGCCCCCTTCTCTAGAGTCCGAAATGCTCTTTACCGTAGATTTTGTTTGTCTCGTTGGCGCGGCTCTGCGGGTTCGTGCGCGTCGTCTTACGCTGAAACAATATCTGGAATTTCAGCACGTCCTGGTCCAGCTTGGCGCAAAGCGGCGTGTCGCGCTTACTTTGCCATTCTTTGTGCCCGCGATCTTTGCCATCGCACAGACCGACTTGATTCTCACCGTGCCGCGCAGATTGGCAAAGATCACTGCGGGCATGGCTGGTGTACGCGTCGTGGAAGCGCCTCGTGAGATCGAGTCCTTTCCGTATTTCATGGCATGGCATCCGCGACTCACCAATGAACCTGCTCACAAATGGTTTCATGAACAACTGCGGTCGGCTGTTCGGACCGTCTGAGCAATTCGAAGCTGACATCGATCGTCGCTTAAAGCTAACCACAACGCCGTCAGAACCCGAAGTACATTGTGCCACTCGGGGCGCTGTCGTTGCCCAGGCAGTAGGCCATGGAGTCGTGTTGCCGTCGCGGGCCTCGTCATGGTTCCGATCATTGCGAAAGAGGGAATCGCAGAATTGCAGGGCAAAGCCTGCAATGGTTGCTCAGCACCGTGATGCGAGGCAACACCTCTCAATGCGACACCTTCGTCTCACGGTGCACGATTCTCAAACGACGCAGGAGTTGGGCATTGAACGCGACGATGATCGTTGAGGTGCTCATGGCGATCGCGCCGACGCTCATGGGAAGATCGATTCGCCACCGGACCAAGAGTCCTGCTGCAACCGGGATGGCAATCAGATTATAGGCCGTCGCCCAAACCAGATTTTGAATCATTTTCCGGTATGTAGCGCGTGACAATTGGATCGCTCCCACAACGTCCCGCGGGTCGCTACGGATAAGCACGATTCCCGCAGATTCGACGGCGACGTCAGTACCAGCTCCGATCGCAATACCGACATCCGCGGTTGCAAGCGCCGGCGCGTCGTTCACACCATCACCCACCATCGCCACTTTCTTTCCCCCGGCCTGGAACCGTGCAACCGCCGACGCTTTGTCGGCGGGCCGCACTTGAGCTGCGACCTCGTCAATTCCGATCCGCTTCGCGACTGAATCCGCGACTGCGTGTGAATCACCCGTGATCATCGCCACGCGCACGCCCAAGTCATGCAGCTCTTTCACCGCTTCGGCGGATTCCGGACGAATTTCGTCTTCCACTGCCAGAGTGCCGATCACGCGACCGTCCACAACAACATAAAGAACTGTCTGCCCCGCGGATGCCCCGGCCATAGCAGGGTTCTCCAGTTCGGGCGGAACCGCGACCTTCAATTCGGAAAGGAGATTTGGCCCTCCTACGGAAACGCGCTGCCCGTTTACAATCGCGCGTGCGCCGCTCCCCGGCATCGCCTCAAAATTGCTAGCCTGCAGGGGATTCGCGCCGCGGCGATTCGCTCCACTGACGATGGCTTTGGCGATCGGGTGCTCGGAATCGGCCTCTACCGACGCCGCCAGTTTGAGCACTTCTTCCTCGCTTGCACCAGCGACAGCGGCAACCCCAGAAAGCGTCGGAGTACCTCGCGTCAGTGTCCCTGTCTTGTCAAAGATCACGACGTCCAGATCGCGCGACCGTTCGAGCGCGAGCCGGTCTTTCACAAGTAAACCATTTCTCGCTCCCAGTGAAGTTGAAATTGCAATCACCAGGGGAATCGCCAAACCGAGCGCATGTGGACACGCAATGATAAGCACGGTGGCGGTTCTCATGAGCGCATGTGCGCTATCACCAGCCAACCACCAATATCCGAACGTCAGCACACCTGAAGCCATTGCAACATAGAACAAGAGCGCGGCGGCACGGTCGGCAAGAGCCTGCGCCCGCGAGCCGGAAGCCTGAGCGGCAGCGACCAGTCGCATGATTCCTGAGAGGGCCGTCTGTTCCCCAACTGCACTTACTCGGACTCGCAGACTCCCCCCAGCAGCAACCGTGCCTGCGACAACGATCGCACCCGGCCCTTTCAATATTCCCCGCGACTCGCCTGTGATTAGCGACTCATCCACATCGGCGGTGCCCTCAATCACCTTCCCGTCCGCAGGCACTCGAGCTCCGGGCCGCACCAGGACGACATCGCCTACCTGCAATTCCGCGAGAGGAACTTTCTCGACGCCTGACTCCCTTAGGCGCTCTACACTGTCCGGGAGTAACGCGGCCAGCGCGTCCAGAGCGCCTCTTGCTTGTGCAATCGCCTTCATCTCCAGCCAGTGGCCAAGGAGCATGATAGTGATGAGCGTCGCGACCTCCCACCAGACATCGATCTGGAAGAATCCGAATGTCGCAGCAAGCGAAGCCGCAAACGCAACCATGATGCCGAGGCTGATCAGCGTCATCATCCCCGGTTGGCGGTCTGCGAGTTCTCCCCAAGCGCCGCGAATAAACACGCTTCCGCCGTAGAGGAAAACAACCGTGCCAAGAAAGGCAGGGATATATTGGGAGGCAGGAAAAGTGGGAGCGGTGTAGCCAATCCAGTGTTGGAACTCTCCCGACCACGCGACGACGGGTACCGTGAGGATCAGAGTCAGCCAGAATTTGTCCCGGAACATGGCCACGGAGTGTCCGGCATGCCGGTCATGACCCATATGCGGGGCCGCAGTTTTCGGAGGCATTCCGTGTGACATACGCATCGCGTGTTCAGCGTGGCCGTGTTCTAAATCTGTACTTCTCATTAGAGTTCCTCCTTTGTTTAGTCTGAGGCGACTCCCAAGAAATTCTTAGCGGCAATCCGGAGGTTGTCTAGCCGTCAGGTCAGTAACGGGAAACGCGCATCTATTCAGTGGTCTGGTCAGCTTCCGAGTGGTCATATTCAACGCGACTGACGCTCTCAGAGTGTCCCGAGACTTGCACCGCCGTCCACGAACAGCGTTTGACCCGTAATGAATGCGGCGGTCTTGCTGGCAAGAAACGCGATCGCGGCAGCGACCTCACTCGGATGCGCGAGTCGCCGCATGGGCACTCTGCTCAGATACCGGGCCTCACCTTCCCTGCCTTGCGGATTGTTCGAGCGAAACAACTCTGTTTCGGTAGGGCCTGGCGCAACGGCATTCGCGGTGATGCCGTCGGCCGCGAGCTCTATTGCCATGGTGCGTGTGATGCTTTCCAGAGCTGCCTTTGCCGCGGCGTAGCTTGAACGAAACGCGAGCCCGCGCGTCACAAGGCTGGTGATGTTGATGATCCGTCCAAAGCGCGCAGCCCGCATTCCGGGCAGCAGTGCCTGGGTGAGTTGCAGGGCTGGACGCACATTCAAATCCATCACCATCGCGAAAATGTCGGGATCGACTGCATCTACGCGTTCGTGCCGGGCAAGCCCGACATTGTTGACAATCCCTACCACGTTTCCGCGGGCGATGAGGTCATCGGCCAGATCGTGCGTTTTCTTGCGGTCGGCTAGATCAGCTTCGATAAATACTCCTGGGAAATTTGCGGGCGAACTTCTTGCTACGCCAATCACCGACCATCCACCTTCCACCAGGGCATCAGCTGCCGCACGGCCGATGCCCTTTGAGGCTCCTGTAATGACGATGCACTTGACCATGGCTGCAGCTCAACTGCTCTTCTAGCTCCTTGTTTGTCGCTAACCTACCTGGCGATGGCGCGAAGAAACATGCCCGCCAGCCCGCCTCCGATTATTGGCCCGAGCACCGGCACGACTGCGTAGGTCCAATCCGAGGCCCCCTTGCCGGCGATGGGCAGTACTGCATGAGCCAGGCGCGGCCCGAAGTCGCGAGCGGGATTGATTGCGTAACCGGTAGTTCCTCCGAGCGAAAGCCCGATACCCCAAACCAGAGCAGCAACCAGATAGGGGCCGAGACCCGCTGCCGGTCCTGAAGCAGCGACCGCCTTCGAAAAGATGGCACCGACCACAAAAACCAAAACAAAAGTGCCAACGATCTCGCTAACCAGGTTTGCACCAAATCTGCGGATCGCAGGCGCAGTGCAGAAACACGCGAGTTTCAGGCTTTGATCAGGGGTCTCCTTCCAATGTGGCAGAAAGTGAAGCCAGACAAGAGCGGCTCCTACGAAAGCTCCTGCCATCTGCGCAACCAGGTACGGCGCGAATTTCGCAAACTCACCGGAAGAAACAGCAAAACCCATCGTCACAGCCGGATTCAGGTGAGCGTCCCCGCTGCCGCAAGCGATGGCTGTGAACACACCCGCCATAACTGCGAACGCCCAACCGCTCGTGATCACCATCCAGCCCGCGCCTTCTGCCTTTGAACGCTTGAGCAGTACGTTCGCCACCACTCCATCGCCCAACAATATCAATACGAGCGTACCCATGAACTCACCAAAGCATTTTGCAAGCATGCAAAAACTCCTTTTCTCTATAAGACGTTGATTGAACTATGCTGCCCAATCGAATGAACGAGTAACCGCCCGCTTCCAGAGGTTGTACATTTCGTCGCGCTTCCCGTTGTTCAGGTTCGGTTTCCAGGTGTGATCAACGGCCCAGTTCGCGCGCAGATCTTTGAGATCTTTGAAGTAGCCGACTGCCAGACCGGCTGCATATGCGGCGCCGAGCGCCGTAGTCGCATCCTTCGTGACTGGGCGGACCACAGGTCTGTCGAGAATGTCCGCCTGAAACTGCATCAGCAGATCATCGGCGACCATGCCTCCGTCAGTACGCAGCACGTCCAGCTTGATACCCGAGTCCTTTTCCATCGCCTCGAGCACGTCACGGGTTTGAAACGCCGTTGCTTCAAGGACCGCGCGTGCAATGTGTCCCTTGTTTGCGTACCGCGTCAGGCCGGTGATCACTCCGCGTGCGCTGTCTTTCCAGTAGGGAGCGTACAAACCGGAAAACGCAGGAACAAAATAGACACCACCGTTGTCGCTTACGGTTCTTGCGAGCGATTCGATGTCAGAACTCTTTTCGATCAAACCGAGGTTGTCGCGCACCCATTGCACAAGCGCCCCGGTGATGGCGATGCTCCCTTCGAGCGCATAATGGGCCGGCTGCTCGCCTAGCTTGTATCCCATCGTCGTGAGCAAGCCCGACTTCGAATCGACCTTGCGCGTCCCGGTATTCATCAGCAGGAAACAGCCCGTGCCGTAGGTGTTTTTTGCTTCCCCCGCTTCGAAGCAGGTCTGCCCCACCAACGCGGCCTGCTGGTCGCCCAGAATTCCCGCGATGGCTACATTCTTTATCGACGGTTCCTTAGCCAGCCCATACGTCTCGCTGCTGGAACGGATTTTCGGCAGCATCGCATCGGGGATTCCAAATGCACCGAGGAGTTCCTTGTCCCAAGACAGCGTCTCGAGATTCATCAGCTGTGTGCGGCTGGCGTTCGTGACATCTGTGATGTGAACGCCACCTTTGCTTCCACCCGTCAAATGCCACAGCAGGAAGGTGTCAATGTTGCCGAAGATCACCTCGCCTGCCTCCGCCAGTTCCCGCGCACCCTTCACGTGTTCGAGAATCCAGCGAATTTTCAGTCCACTGAAATAAGTGGTCAGCGGCAGCCCGGTCTTGCCGCGAAACCGGTCCTGCCCGCCAGCTTTTGCCATCTCACTGACGTAGTCCGCCACACGTGTGTCCTGCCACACGAGTGCGTTCGCGACAGGTTCGCCCGTCTTGCGGTTCCATACGATGGTGGTCTCGCGCTGGTTTGTGATCCCGATCGCGGACAGGTCCTGCGGCTGAAGGCCACCTCTCGCCATCGCCTCCGCGATCACCTCGCGTGTGTGCTGCCAGATCTCTTCCCCGTTGTGCTCAACCCATCCTGGCTTGGGATAAATCTGTTCGTGTTCCTTCTGGGCCACCGCCTTGACTCGTCCTGAGCGGTCAAACACGATGAACCGTGTGCTCGTTGTACCCTGATCGATTGCACCGACATAGTCTGACACTTGATTCCTCCTTCTTTCAGCGCTGGGCAGCGGCGGATTCACGGCTCGTCGAGGCTTGAGAACGTTTCCGGGTCAAGCCTGCCGAAGCCAGCAAGTGGTTGATCTTCTCGACGTAGTGCATGATTGCCGTGCGTGTGAACGAACTGGTCCAGGACAGTTCTTCTGCCATCAGTGAGCCTACAACCGGGGCGGCTTGAATTGCATCGCGCCACGAATACAGTTGCATTCCAATCCTGCGCGCAAGAACGTCCTCAATGGTTGCCGCCATTTCACGGCGAACCGCATAAACGACCTCCGCCTTGATTTCGGGACGCGCCTCGAGAATTGGGTCCAGCAGCGCGGTGTTCTGACTTCCGAGTGCAAGAACCTTTTCGGCCGCAGTCCCGAATTTGGCGGCCAGATGACGGGCCGTCTTTTTGGGAACTCGGTACTGGCGACAGAGCGTATTCCAGTAGTCATCCGTGAACCCTTTGCCGCCGTAGAGGACGTAATTGCGAGTCTGAGAAATTGCACGAGTCGATCCCAACACCTGCTGCACGCGATCAATCGTGTCCTCGGCCATCGCACGGTGCGTCGTCCATTTGCCGCCCATGATGCTGATGAGCCCGCTGGCCGGATCCACTTCAATCACATCGTCACGAGCCAGCTTTTTTGTATCGCCTCCATCGTCCGAGCCCACCAGAGGCCGCGCGCCAGCAAAGCCGCTCACGATGTCGTCGGGAGTTACCGGGCGCGCCAAATACTGATTGAGATGGCGCAGCAGATACTCAACATCCTCCTTCGTCACTACTAGTTCGGTTTCCGGCGTTACTTCCTCGTCGGTGGTTCCGACGAGCAACCTCCCACCCCAAGGCACAGCAAATAGGACGCGCCCATCTTCGGTTTTTGGAATGAGCAGGGCGTCTTCGGTCGGAAACACATCCAGCGGCAAGAGGATGTGCGCGCCTTTGCTCGGCCGCATGCGCTTTTGCACCGTAGGGGTGGCCAATTGGCGAATGGAATCCGAGACGGGGCCCGTGGCATTGACAATGGCCTTGGCGCTTACAGTGAACGTTTCTTCTGTCAGTGAACGTTTCTTCTGTCAATTGATCTTTCACCACGACGCTGGAGATCATCCCGCCTGCTTCTCGCTTGAAATCCGTAACGCGTACGTAGTTCAGCATGTTTCCGCCAGCTTCGCTGAAGGTTTGGGCCAGCGTGATGTTGTAGCGCGCATCGTCGAATTGGCCATCGGCATACGCGACGGAACCGACCAACCCGTTTTGGTTCAAGCCCGGCATGCGCTTCAAGGTTTCTTCTTGCGAAAGATATTTGCTCGGAGAGATGCGGCCTGGTCCCGCCAGCCAGTCATAG
>Ga0207646_10002068_pt1 | contig 24061 bp, 20 predicted proteins | sample KBSK5502metaG_FD_184343 | JGI IMG/M metagenome (GOLD analysis project Ga0207646, IMG submission 184343) | Corn, switchgrass and miscanthus rhizosphere microbial communities from Kellogg Biological Station, Michigan, USA - KBS K5-50-2 metaG... | ecosystem: Host-associated > Plants > Roots >... | reverse complement strand
ACCCAGCTCGCCTACGGGGCGCTAGCGATGGCGGTGGCGGCCCGCGGCGGCGCCGTGCCCGGGGTCATCTTGCACACCGACCAGGGAAGCGAGCACACCGCGGGCGCCTTCCAGGCAGCCTGCGGCAGGCTGGGCGTCACCCAGTCCATGGGCCGGCCCGGGTCCGCGCTGGACAACGCGGTGATCGAGTCCTGGCACTCCACCGTGGAGTTCGAGCTCCGCTCGGTGGAGCACTTCACCACCAAAGCCCAGGCCAAGGCGCAGGTCGCGGCCTGGATCGAGGACTACAACACCACCCGCAGGCATTCCGCGCTGGGCATGCGCAGCCCTGTGGCCTACGAGCAGGCCCTCGCGGCCGGGGAGGCGGCCTGACCATGAGCCCGCTTCTCCCCCCTGCAAGAATGCGCCGGCGCCCGGCCCAGTCCAGATCGTTCCTCCGCGGGCCTGACGGCCCTTGCGGGGGCTCCATCTGGACAGGACCTGCGCTCCGGCGCTCTCATAAAGGCAAGGGAGAACCGGAACCAAAACAAGATCACCTCAGATCAAAGTGTCCACGGTTCGAGGGGAACCCCGGATTGTCGCACCCGGCGCGATGACGAACTGTGCCCCGCGCGCCCGGGAAGGCGGTTATGGCAACTTCTGCAGGGTGACCTGGCTTGCCTGGACGAAGAACTTCCGGTGGTTGAAGGAGATCTGGTAGTACGGTGTGGTGCCGATGATGATCGTGTGGTCGTCTTGGTAGCTGTAGTTCCAGGTCGCCGCATAAAAGTAGTCGGTGGGCACCAGCGAGGGGATGACCGGGTACTTCTGCCCGGCTTTGATGGTGTACGGCGTTATCTGCGCACTGGGGGGTGGCGTCACCGGCGGGTTCACCCCGGTCGGGAATGCCGAGTTCTTAGGGTAGGCCGCCCCGTAGACCCGGATGGACGACAGCCCCGTCTTCGGGGTGATCACATAGCCGCCCGTGTAGAGGGCCTCTTGCTGGCTGCCTGAGGGGTTGTAGAACCAGGCCTTGCGGCCGGCGAACCAGATGGCCGTCCAGTTGCCGCTTTGGGCAGCGATCACGAATCGCTGGCCGATCGTGGCCTTGTCGCCCCAGTCGCTGTCGTGGGTGGTGCCGGTGCCGCCGTTCGGGTACAGGACCGGGTCGGCGATCAGCGGGTAGCTGCCGCCCGGCCCGGTGCGCACATAGACGAAGTTGGCGGGCTGGCTGGGCAGCTTGACCCAGCTGCCGTTGCTGTAGTTGGTGACCACCGGCTTGTTGGAGGACCACACCGGGTCGATCGTCACCAGCTGGTGGGTGCCGCGGGTGGCCGACCCGCCATTGGCCCGCTCCGTGGCGTCGCTGGCCTGATGCACCAGCGCCATGAAGTGGTTCCAGTTCCAGAACGGGCCCGGGTCCCAGTGCTGGATGGATGTGTAGTACGTGGTCGGCCCGGGCACGTCCTCGTGGCCGATGATGTGCTCCCGGTCGAGTGGGATGCCGTACTTGGCCGCCAGGTAACGGACCAGTGCGGCGTCGGTCTGGTACATCGCCGGGGTGTACCAGGTGCTGCCCTGCGCCGCGTAGCCCTCGTTCTCAATGTTGATGGCGTGCATGTTGACATACCAGTCACCCGCGCCCCAGGAGACGTCTTGCGGACGGACCATCTCGGTGACGTCGCCGGTGGAGGACTGCACCACGTAGTTGGCGCTCACGTAATTGGCCGGGTTCTGGAAGGTGGCGATAGCGGAGGCGTAGGAGCCCTCCGTGTCGTGGATGACGATGGAGGAGATCTTCATGCTGGCTGTGCCGCCAGCGGGGGTCTTCACGTCGTCCGGCCGGCCGGCCCATTGCGTGCCCGGGATCCCGCCCGTGTCGTAGTTGCCGTAGTTGGTGGGGTCGGTGCGCGAGTCTGATGCGTAGGCGGCGGGCGTGAACGTGCAGTTGATGGTGGACGGGCAGTCCACCGCGGTAGAGGTGGCCGTGGCCGCCTTGAGGCCCAGGCGGGCGGGCAGGGACCGGTCCGGGCGCAGGCCCGGCGTGGGCGGCAGGTCCATGACCTGCCCGTCGATGGTGGTCAGCGCCGCCCCGCTGGCGAGCGTGTGGTACACGTCGTCGGCGTAGGTGCGTGCGGCCCGTATGGTCGTGGCGCCGCTGTAGGCGGCCACCGCCCCGTACCAGCCGTTCAGGGAGGCGGGCAGCTTCCCGCCGGACAACTGCAGCGCGTACCGGGCCAGCACCGCCGCCGCGCCACGGATGTTCTGCCGGTCGCTGGCTTGCAGTGCGGAGAGGGGAAGGTGCAGCAGGGCGGCGGCCTCGTTCAGCGTGTTATGCGTCCGGGGCAGCGTGACAGTGCGCGGCAGCGGGCGGCTCGCGAGGCCGCGCGAGACGGCGGCAGGGAAGGTCCTGGCGGTCAGGTCCATCAGCCCGTAGCCACCGTCGATGCTCGGCGCCGACCCGGGCGGCTGCCACCGGGTCTGGTCATAGGAGATCGCCAGCAGCAGCTGGACGGGCACGCTGAACTCCCGGGCAGCCGCGCGCATCAGGGCCATCCGGCTGCCCGGTGCCGGCACGCCAGCGGCCGTGGTACCCGCCGCCGGGGACGGCACGGCCGCCAGCCCGGTACCGCCCCCGGCCACCACGAGAGCTGTCAGCACCATCACTCCGACCCGGGAGAACCGGTGAACGCGCTCACCGTCACGATCGCGTGTCATACGGATATCCGCCCCTGGGTTCCCGGCACCAATGTGGCCCGCTGGGTGCCATCCTGGCGCATGACGACCCCGCCTCGTGTCAATGCATGACATTCCGCAGGGCCGCAGCGGACACGCCGCATGGGGCGCCATGGTGCCGGGCTCGGCCCCGGGCCGTGGTCCACCGGCGCCGCCGCGCGGCTGGGGCCTGACAAGGGTCTCAGCTACGGTAAGACGCGGTGGGGCCTGCGTATGACCGGGCACGCTGTCCTCAGCTGGCCACAAGCCCGGTGCCAACGCCCGGAGACGGGGTGATCTGGGCGGAGGCAACCGCACAATCCATGCGGCCAGCAAAGGCAAATATTCGGCAGGGATCTGCAGGTCGCGAACCCAGGCCTCACGGAGTGTGGTCGGCCCAGGCCATCTTGGGCGCGCGCACTCCCGCCGTTCGGCGCGGTGATCTTGTGGCTGGCATCGCCGCTCATGCCGGGCCCGAAAGATCGTTCTGGAAAGTCTGCAGGCTCTCGGAGTGCATTCTCCCCTCCCCCGGCGCATCGCTGAATTAGCGATCTTCTCCCATAACGGCCGCCTTGGGAAACGCCGGCTGCGCCCGGTGGTTCACGGGGTAGGGGTGAGGGCCCAGGCGGAGCCCTCCCACCGTTCGGCCAGCAGCCGGTGGGTCATCGTGTCGCCGACCGCGATGCAGACCTGGCTGGCCGGGCAGGATACCGATGTCAGTTGCGCGGTGTCTCCGGGTGGGTCCGCGGTGTCCTGACGGGTCCAGGAAGTCCCGTTCCACCGCTCGGCCATCACCGGGCCGCCCTCCGTGCCGGGCGTGTACAAGCCGACCGCGATACACACCGTGGCGGCGCTGCAGTCCACCCCGTACAGATAAGCCTCATAGTTGGCCCCCCGGGGGTAGGGCACCGGCGCCAGTTTCCAGGTGCTGCCGTTCCACACCACGGACGCAGGCTGCTGAAGGCCGCCCCCCGGCTCCCGGTTGAGGGGCGGCTGCGCCGCCGCGTAGTTGACACCCACCGCGACGCAGTAGCTGGCCGATGCGCACGCGACCGCATGCATCCGGCCGGGTCCCCCGGCAGGCGCGGGGACGGGCTGCAGCTTCCACCTCCTCCCGTCCCACTGGGCGGCCAGTATCGCGGACCCCCCGGGGGCGGGGGTGGCGGCCTGGGAACCGATCGCGGTACAGGCGGTTGCCGCCGGGCAGGACACGCTGAACAGCTCGCTTTCGGCCGTTGGCGAGTTGGGTGTGGACTGCACGGCCCAGGTTTTCCCGTTCCAGCGCATGGCCACGGTCACCAGCTTGTGTGGTGGCGTGGTGGCGATTCGGTCGCCGACCGCGGTGCACGCTGCCGGCGAGGAGCACGACACTGCGTTCAGCTCGCTGGACTCGGTGTGCGACAGCGGGGTCGGCTGGACACGCCAGGTCTTCCCGTTCCAGTGTTCAGCCAGCGTGCCCTGATAACCGCCGCGAACTCCGACCGCGATGCAATCATCCGGGCGTGAACAGGAAACCCCCGTTAGCTTGCTGCCGCCGTGCTCCGGCGGGTTCGGCGCGTGCTGCATTCTCCAGGACTTCCCGTTCCAGCGCAGCACGGCGGGCGCCACCTCCCGGGCGTAATAGGCTCCGCCGACGGCGGTGCACGCTGTGGTGGAGGCGCACGACACTCCGGTCAGCGTGTACTGCGGGAAAGTAGGTTCAGCCGTCCCGGCCGCCGGTGAACCCGCCGGCCCGGCGGCATGCGACCCCACTGGCCCGGCGGCATGCGAACCCGCCACCCCGGTGGCGACGGCCAGTGCGATTACGGCGGCCCCGGCGGCCGCGATGATGACGGCGTTCCACCGCCGCATGCGGTCACTCCCTTCGGCCAAGACGCGGCAAACCCTATTCTGCTGACCCTCACCACGTCCCGCCGCTTGCTGGCCGCCGCCATCTGGCTCGGGGACATCCTCGTGGTCAACGTCCTGCAGGTGCGCGCCGCGAGCAGGACCGGAGGGGTCTTTAAGCCTCAGTTGAATAGGTCCCGGCTGACGTTCGGCTCACTCTGAGTGACCAGACTCCGAAATGAGTTACGCGCGCAGCGCCGCCGATCTGCGTGACGATGAGGCGAGGAGCGGTCATGACCGCGGCCACTCAGATCCCGGTGTTCTGTCGCTTCGGGCTGTTTCCGCAGGTGATCAGTGATCACCTACCTAATGGCCGGTTCCGCGAGCGTACCAGGCCGTCGTCCGGTCACAACGCGTTCACGGCCCGTATGGAATCTTGGTGACATCTCCGTCATACTGCTCGCCACAGATCATGCCCTTGTGGGTAATGGTGATAAGGCGAACCACAGACGGCTCCCGGGGGTTTTCGGTGACGAATCCGCCGCTTTGCAGCCACCCGACAGCCTGATCAAACTCCTCGATGTCGCGCCTCGGCAATTCCGTCGGGCCGCTGACCTGCAACTACCCGACTGAGGGGCGCGGCATGGCCTTGCTGGCCGGCGCGGGAGCGGCGCCGGGGGTTAGGGCCGTTGCTGGGGCTGGGCGGTACGGGGCGCTGCACGGGATACACAGCGCCCCATACTGCCCGGGTCTTGGCCCTATGGAGTTGGGTCTGCGAAGGATGCCCCGACGATGTCGCTGTTGCCGAACGTCGGTGGGCAGTCCTGCTGAACAGCGGGGCGTGGTACCGAGGTGCCGGTGCGAAGCGACATCCGCCAGGCGTCCATGGCCGGGCAGTCGGCGGCGTTGCTGACGTCGTTCCAGACGCCAGAGCCGAAGGTCCGGGTGGCTACCGAGTACACGTAGTCGCCGAGGAATTCGCCTACCAGGTTGTTCTGGCTGGAGCCCCTGGCATCCCCGGGGGTGCTTTCGCCGAGCCGGGTGAAGGCGCCGATCGTGCCGTCCGCGGCGACGTCGGCGTGAGTGACGATTCCCGCCAGTGGGCGGTCGCTGGCGGCACCGATGGTGCTGGTCTTGTAGGGCTCCAGCCAGGCGTTGTAGGTGACGTATACGTCGGAGCCGTTGGGCGAGATCGCCGGCGCGGAGTAGTAGCCGCGGTTACTGGGCTGCCCGGTGCCGTCGATCTTGCGCGGCGCGGTCCAGGTGCGGCCCCCGTTGGTCGAGGTGGTCAGCAGGACCGGCTCGTGGTTCAGGCCGAACTTCCCATCGACCCAGGTGAGCACGATCTGGTTGGTCGCGTCGGTTCCGGCGGGGGCGCCGTTGGCGATGTCTGCGCTGGGCGCGTTGGACAGGTCGTCACGGGCGCCGGCGATCCCGTCCATGGTGAACCGGCCGAGAACCGGGTCGAACACCCCGGTGTGCACGGTGGTGAAAAGCCGGCGGGGCTGGCTGTAGGACTTGCCCCCATCGGTGGACTTGGCCATGAAGATGCCTTGCGTCTTGGTCACCTGGTCAAACCCCTGCCAGAACACAAACACGTTGCCGGTGCTGTCGGTGCGGATCGTGCAGCCGCTCTGGCCGCTTATGAGGGCGAAGATCCCAGACGGCGACGAGGTGTTCTTCACCAGGATCTGCTTGGCCCAGCTGCTCCCGCCGTCGGTTGAGCGGGCCACCACCAGCGCGTTGGTGGCCGAGCCGACGCTCGGGCCGCCCTTGAAGTTCGCGAAGCACAGGTAGACGTTGCCGAAATGCGGGCTGGAGGAGGCGTTGTCCGCCCAGATCTGCTCCTTGTCCGCGAACGCGGCGGCGCTGAGCGAGGCCGGGATCACCACCGGCGGCATCCAGGCATTCTTATTGCTCGCAGCCGCGGCGGCCACGTCGTCGGTGCGGGAGACCCCGATACCCTCAACGCCCTTAAAGGAAGTCTCTGACGGCCGGGAAGCAAGGTTGGACGTCAGGTTGGCGTAGTACAGCCGATCACCGTTTGCCCACGAGAAACCGTTTGGCCCCGGAGCCGGCCCAATGCCAGTGCCGGGTCGCCGTCGGAGACAAGCCCGTTCTCGAAATACCAGGGAAGCGTCCCGATCGGACCGAACTCAGGACTACATGGCGGATCGGTGTTGCCGACCGTCCCTTGGCAGTTCCGGGCGGTCAGGCCGCTGTAGGTAGGCTGCGTCCAGCTCGCGCCCGAGTCGAACGAGAAGTACACGCCCGACACGCCAATGCCGGGCGTGAAAGGACACGTCGTGTCATCACCCGCGTTGCAGGCCTCCTCGTCGATCTCATCGTTCGCCCCCGCCACCAGGATGTGCGGGTCATGCTGATCGACGGCCAGCGCCGGCTCATTCTGCTTGTTCTCAGAAAACGGTGACACCGGGCTTCCAACAGACACCAGCGGGTCGTGGGCCCGGCTGGCAGACGCGGGCAGCGCCACCACTCCCACAACCGCAACGATTGACGCCGCCAGCGACGTGCCGGTCAGCAGCTTTCTCATCGAGTCCTCCCTGACCAGTTGAGCCTTGCCTGTCCTGGAGGGCCATTATGCGCCCAGGGAAGGAAAGGGGACCACCCGCGACCCCGCTCGGGCGCAGCGATCGCACCGCCAGTGTGCTGGACGGCCACAGGATGCGATGGCTGTGGCCGAGAGCCGGATGCCCGCGGTAGCCAGGTGACTGCCGGGGCGGGAAGGCTCGCCGTCAGAACAGGACCATGCCACCCTCATCGCGGCGGCCGTCGGTGTGGACCTTTTCCAGCAGCATGTAGAAGCCGGTATCGGTGCCGACCGTGCGGCGGATCCCCCTCCAACAGTGTCCTGACAGCGATCTCGTGCACCCAGCCGAGCAGGTCCGCCGCCGTTGGCTACTGCTTCACTGCGCACGGATCACGCACCCTGGCGGAGGCGTGGAACGGGCACCTGCCCGGTTGCTGCCGACCGCCAACCCCAGTGCACCGACCGAGCTGGTTCGCGGGAACAGCGAGCAGGCCGGGTGGCGAGGGAAGCGCCGGAGCAGGCTGGCCAGGCTTGGCGCCGTGGCCGACGCTGCCGCAGAGTTGGCCGCGGCACGCCAGCTCCGCGATACCGGCACACGTACGGCACCAAGGAGGCCAACACGCCGGACATGGCGGCGTTCCTGGCAAAGGTCCGCGACGAGGCCCGCGCGGTGTGGATCCACGTGCGCGTCCTCGGCAACCTTCGCGTTGCCGAACGCCAGCAGGTCGTTCCGCGGCCCGATCCTTACGCCACCTGTGGAGGCCTCCAGCGGCGCCACCTCACAGACAACGCCTGCAACCCAGGCCAGCCGAGCGCATGCTACCGGCCAGCGTCACGCTGCGAACGATCAAGCAGGTGGATGCGGAGCGTTACCGCAGACCCGCGCACCGGCAGATGCCAGACCGGCTAACAGCGTCAGGAGAGGTGCATCGTGGTGCCGATCTTCTTGAAGGTACGCCGGTACGCTGCTGGATTGTCCGTGTCCAGCGTGATGAAACAGAAGCGGCCGTCTTTAGTGCGGACCTCGTACTGTGTTTCGCTTACCGTCACGCCCTGACACCATGCCCTGACCGCAGCCTTTATCGCAGTATCCCCGTCGACGGTGGTGCTCTTGATGACCAGGACATGCGCATGAAGCTTCGCGTAATCGGCGCGCATGGCTGATTTCAGTCGCGAGGAGGAACCCGTGAAGGTGGCCGGTACGCAGAGCGCATAAACACTGGTAGCGAACTGACAGGGGACCGTGCCAGCGATGCCGGGTCCGCCGCGAAAAAGGCGTGCCGCTGGCTGAGCTGCGTCAGGAGAGCCTTCATGATGCTGCTGCTCATGCCCTTGACCGGCAAGCGGCGGAGGGCCTTGCTGGCACTGATTTTCGCCAGGTCCATGGCCGCCCACCGGTCTGGGACAGCGAACCAGACCCCCAGAGTGGAGCTGCCGACCCCCTTGTAACCGGCCCGGGGCGGCTCACCCGGGGCGCCATCAGGAGTACCCGCAGAAGTCGAGGCGCTCGCCAACGAGGACGGAGCTGACGCTTTCGGCATGGCCTTCAATCCACCACAGCCGCCTGCCGCCGCGATTACAGCGATGATCACCGCCGCTACGATCGACTCGCGCGTCCGCATCATGACCTTTGCGCTGCTTTCTCGCCGACGGGAATTAGTTACCTATTGACGTTCGGGATAGCGCTAAGGAGCCCTGACCATGGGAAAGGACACCCACAGCCCGTGGGTCGCAGGCAGTGTGTGCTACATCGGTATCCGCATGACCGGGCTACCGCGCTGATCATGATAGTTCTCAAGGCTCCGGCTGGTGCCGGCGATCGGAGGTTCCCACGGCGCGACAGCCATGGGCGCAATCTACCCGAGCGGCAACGACCGTCAGCTGAGATCCGCTTCCGCGACGGTCTCCAGTTGTGTGAAACCACCACAAGTCACAGCTCAGCCGTGTTGACGGCGCGCACACCCGCCGTTAGGGACGCTTTGCGAGGCCAGGTCAGGCGGTACCCGCGGCCGTGCCGATCGAGATGATCGGCGCGCGTCACGCAGGCGCCCCGCTAACTCACGATTTCGGGATCAGCCGTAGGGGTGCGCGCGTTCTGGTCGCGCTCGGGGTGGCAGGGAACGAGTGCTTGACCTTGCCGCAGGGCGAGGCTCCATCATGGACGACCGAGTACCGTGCCCGGGTGATGAGGAGGGCGCTGATCATTGTGGCGATCCGCGCGGTGGCGTTCGACATCGGTGGCGTCCTGGAGATCACCCCCGACCTCGGCATTGACCGGCTGTGGGAGGCGCGGCTCGGGTTGCCGGCCGGGGAAATCAACGAGCGCATGGGCGACGTCTGGACGGGCGGCAGCCTCGGCACAATCATCCTGGACGAGGTGCACCTGGCCATCAAGAACCGCCTCGGGCTGAACGGTCAGCAGCTCGCCGAATACATGGGCGACCTGTGGCGTGAATACCTCGGCACCGCCAACACCGAACTGATCGAGTACGCCCGGCGGCTTCGCCCGCAATATCGCACCGCGATCGTGAGCAACAGCTTCGTGGGCGCACGGGAACGGGAACAGGAAGCATACGGGCTCGAAGACCTCGTAGACGAGATCGTCTACTCACATGAGACCGGGATGAGTAAGCCCGATCCGCGTATCTACGCCCTGACCTGCCAGCGGCTGGACGTCTTCCCGGAGGAGATGATTTTTCTCGATGACGTCGAGCTGTGCGTGGCCGGTGCGCGCGACGCGGGCATTCACGCGGTCCTTTACCAGGACAACGCCCAGGCCATCGCGGAAATAGAGAAGCTGCTCGGCACCCCATGAGCGCCCCAGCGCCCAGCCCGCGCCTGAATTACGCTCGGTGACAGAACTCCCAGCACTGCGTGCGCAAGTAGCCGCCGATATGCGCTGTGATCATGATCTGCTGGGCGCCTGTCAGCGGCACGCCGGAACGGGATGATCTGCGCGGGCCGGTCGCGCTGAGGCGGGACAAGGGTTGTCAGCTTGCACTGCCTTGTCAGGTGCCGGGCCTTGTCAGGTGATGCCGGAAGCGATCATCGAGTCGAAGGCGCTGAGCGCATCGGGGTCACCGGAACGCTCGACTGCCATCAGGGACGGTCGGCGCCATAGCCAGCAGTCGAGGTCGGCAGCGGTGCCGCAGATGCTGGCGGCAGTGCCGGTGCCCGCGGCGCTGGTGACCTGGATGCCGGGCTCGTCGTACCGGGCCTGGTCACCAGGGTCGGTGCCGGTGAACCGGCCCACCGTGACCAGCCACGACTGCCCGGTGTCGGTAGCCTGCAGCCGCAGTACCGTGCCGCTGCTAGAGGTGAACGTGCCCCATTCAGGCACATCACCGCCATACATGATGCGCAGCACCTCATCGACTCCGTCGGTGCTCAGCTGCGGGTCCATCGGGCTGCGGTCACCTGCGGCCAATTCGGCGTCGACGCGGTGGATCAGGGCTTCATGAGCCTGGCGGCGGCGGATGAACCCCACGGTGTGATCCTGGGACCACGTCCAGGCCGGCGCAGCGGCCGGGACGGCAGCCAGGACCTCACTCAGATCACCGCTGGCACGCCGGTAGAACGCCAGCAAGCCTGCCCGCCCGGCTGGGCGCGGAGGCTTCCGCTGTTCTGCCTGCTCACCGGTGAGCTTCTCGCGCACGATCGTGCCCCAGAACCACTGCACCTCACCCAGGTGCCACAGCAGGTCATCGGCGCTCCAGTCCGGGCACGACGGCACCCGGGCATCTGGCGGAACCTCCGCGATGACCTCCGCAAAGCGCGCGGACTCCTGAGCCAGGTGAGCCAGGTAGTCCACGTCCGGCCTCATCCCTGCAGGCTACTCCCGCGAGCCCGCGCACCGAGCCGCCGTTCGTGCGAGGAATGGAGCATCGCGACGTGCCACTTGCTGAGCGCGGAACAGGCTGTTCTGGCAGCCCTCACGAGGGAAGCGGAGGCCAGGCACCGCGACCACCGCATGCATCAGCCGCCTGTAGGCTACCCATCGGCGCACGGCAGCTATCGCGGAGCGTGACCGAATCCCGGTGGTGATACCCGCGCTCGTACCCGCCGTTCTGGTCGACCGAGTGCTCTCGTCTGATCGGGCGGGTGCTGTTGCGGATCTGGGCGTTCTGCGCGCACGTGAGGCACGCCAAGCGGGTCAGGTGATCTCACCGGGCTCGGTGGTCTCGGCCGACGGGCCGTCGGCCGGCCCTATCTGGGTGCCGAGAAGCTCGCGTAGCTGGTCGAGGTGGCCGGTGATGCTGTCTTTCCGGCGGGTGAGGTCGTCGACCTCACGCTGGGCGGCGGCCCGGTGCCGTTCGATCTCACTCTTGGTGTCGGCCATCAGCTGGTCGGCCTGGGCCTTGGCCCGGGCGACGATCTGGTCGGCGTTCTTCTTGGCGTTGGAGGCCACCTGCTTGGCAGTGGTGAGGATCTCGGCCCGCTCGCGCTTGGCCGAGGCCTTGAGCTGGGCGACCTCGCGCTCGGTGGTGGTCCGCAGCTTGGCGATGTCCCGCTCCACGGCGGCGCGCTTCTCCGCCACCTCGTGGTCGGCGATGGCGCGCAGCTGGGCGGCCTCGTTCTCCGCAGCCGCGCGCAGCTCGGCCGCGTCCTCCTGGGCTGCGGCCTGCAGCTCGTTGGCGACCGAACAGGCTTCCCCACGATCTCCGTCGCCCGCTCGTCGGCGAGGCGGAGCAGCTGCTCGATCCGCGAGCCGAGCCCGGCCAAGGTCGGCCGCTCCTGCTCCCGGAGCTGGCGGTGCGCCTCGGCCAGCTGCTGCTGCAGCGCCTGAACCTGCTCGCGGGCCTGGCGCATCGCAAGATCGGTCTGCTTGGAGTGGTCATCGACCTGATAGCGGTCATAGCCGCGCATCACGACCGCGAACCGCCGCCGTGGTGCTTGCCCGGCGACGTCACGAGGCAAGTTGTCGATGCTGGATTCCACTGGCCCAACCCCCCATCACCGGCGAAGGCGGGCAAACCTCAGTCAATAGTCCCAGTATGCGCCCCCGGCTGGCACGCGGCGATCCGCCCGGCCCTCCGGTTGCGGGGAACGACTACAGGCCGCCGATGTCCAGGTCGACTGGTCAGCGGCCGGCCTGGTGCGGCGCGTGCGGGAGGACTGGCAGGCCGGATAGCCAGCAGGTGACAGGCCGGCAATAGGGGCCGGCCGGCGGCGGGCAGAGCCACAGGCGATCTTGAAACACCTGGCTCATGCCACCCTCGCACCCACACCAAGCTGGATGGCGGTGGCCAGCACACCCCATGTGGCAATTCATGTGCTCGACGCGCCCGAGCCGCCTGATTGCACGCTGGTAGTGATCGGTGGGCAGGTCGGTGAAGGTGTACCGAAAGATCGTTTGGCGCGGAGGGCGGTGGTGGCCCGCGGTGCAATGGCCCAGCTAGCGGGTCTGAGCGTGCCGATGAAGCTAACGGCCCCCGGCCCGGGCTCATCCATGTCATTGCCGTGGTCGTGGTAGCGCTGGATCCGGTCGGGCTCGATCCGATCGGGCTCGTGTCCGTGGTGGCGGTGCTCTCGCCGTTAGCTTGGGCCAGCGCCGGGTAGCCCACCGTGATGGGTCGTGCTGAGCCGGGCGGCCTTCTCGCGGGCCGGTACCGGCTTCGGGGTGTCATCCGCCGGGGCGGGATGGGGGTTGTCTGGCTGGCCGTGGACGTGCTGCTGCACACAGAGGTGGCGGTGACGGAGGTCCCCTGGGCACCGCAGCCCGGCTCTGCGGGGCAGGAATCCCCGCGCGAGCGCGCTTTGCGGGAGGCTCGCGCGGTGGCCGGGCTTGACCATCCGAACGTTGTGGGCGTGCACGACGTCGCCGACGACGGCGAGCGGCTGTGGATGGTGATACAGCCTGCCCCGTTCCGGTTTCCGTGGCGCCCGCTTAGCGACGTCGTCGCCGACGAAGGCCCGCTGCCGCCGGTACAGGCGGCCCGGGTTGGCTTGCAGGTTCTGTCTGCGATCCGCGCGGCGCATGCCGCGGGAATTGTGCACCGCGGCATAAGGCCGGGCAACGTGTTGGCCGGCCCAGCCGGCCGGGTCATGCTGGCCGGGTTTGGCATGGTCCCCGCCGGGGCCGCCCCGGCGCCGGGAGCGTTGATCGGGTCACCGGCCTACCTGGCACCGGAACGCGCCCGCGGCGAGCCCGGCACTGCGGCTTCCGATCTTTGGTCGCTCGGGGCCACCTTGTATGCGGCGGTGGAGGGACGGCCGCCCTTCGCCGGGGACACAACGATCGCCGTCCTCGCCGCTGTGGCAGGCGATTACCCGCGCCCCGCGCGCCGTCTCGGGCCGCTGTGGCCGCTGATCAGTGCCCTGCTCCGCAAGGACCCCCGGGCGCGCCCGGATGCGGCCGGGACGCAGTGGCTGCTGCAGCGCGTGGCCGCACGCCCTGATGCCGCGCCACCGGCGGGACCCGCACCCCCGGTGGCCAGTGCCGGCCCGGCGCTCGACGGCCAGCTGATGCGCCGCCCATTCGGCGCGCCGTCCCAGCCGGCGGCCACCACCGAGTCACTGGCGCAACCGGCGGAAGCCGGGGATGGCGGTCCGCGGGCAGGCTTCATCCCCGGGTTCGGCAATGATCAGCCGGCCAGCCAAGCCCCGGCGCCCGGACATGCCACCCCGGCACAACTCCCCCATGACGGGGCCCGGCCGCGGTGGCAGCTTCTGGCCGCTGCCGCCGTCACCATCGTCATCGCAGTGATCATCGAGGCTACCGGCCTTGCGCCCCACAGCACGACAAGCCGCCAGCGCGCAGCGCCACCGGGTCATCCGGCAGCCCTGCCGGGCCACCACAGGCTGGCACCGGCATTGAACGCACCCGGTGGCCGCCGCATCTCGGGGGCCGGCCCTGCTCCCCCCGGGCCACCGCGGCCGGGCTCCCCGGCGCAGGGTAACACCCGATTCGCTGCTCTTCCCGGGGGATTCTCCTGGTATCACGACCCGACCGGGTTCTCGATCGGCGTGCCGGACCACTGGCAGATCTCCCACCAGGGACACCTGGTCTACATCCAAGACCCCAGCAGCGGCCGGTTTCTGATCATCGACCAGACCACTCATCCCAAGCCCAGCCCGCTCGCCGACTGGCGGCAGCAGGAAGCCGCCCGCATCAGCACCTATCCGGGCTATCACCGCATCCGCCTCCAGGCGGTGCGCTACGCCCAAGCCGAACGCGCCGCCGACTGGGAATTCACCTACTATCTCAACGGCCAGCTCACCCACGTGCTCAACCGCAACATCCTGGCCAACGCCCATCACGCCTACGCCCTGTACTGGTCCACCCCAGCCAGCCAATGGAACGCCAGCTACCACTACTTCCAGATCTTCGCCGCCACCTTCCGCCCCGCAGCGGCACCGCCCGCCGCAGCAGCTGACGCGAGGGGCGCCGCTGTGAGGGTTCCCCTGGTAGCGTGCACACTCCGGGACTGCGCGGTTCACACCGCCCCGTATTGCAATCACGGAAAGTAATGAACGTGCCGGGAAAGGCCGCCGGTGATCCGGCACCCTGCCGCTTGGCCAGCGCGTAACCGGGATCCCCCGGCATACCGCGCCCGAGCCGGGATCACGCTCAGTGACTAACGAACGCCCGTCCCGGCGCGCAAGTACCCGCCGTTAGGTATCAGCAGCGGCTCGATGCTAGGCATGAGACGGACAGCGCAGATCTGGCCGGTCTGCGCATTTGGAGCAGGTGGGCGCCAGGAACCGCTCGCTTGCTTACTCAGTGTCTGTTGATCTTGGTCCGTGACGGGTTTGGGCCAGGACCTTCCACATGGCAGCGCTGCCTGGGCGGTCGTACAAAGCCGTTGAGCTGTGCTCTGATGAGCGGGAGAGCGTGAGCTTAGGAGCTTGCGGTTAGCCAGGGCGGGATCCCCGCGCCTTACACTCTCGTTGTGCCTACCTGCTCCAACTGTGGTGAGAACAATCCGGCGCGGGCTCGGTTTTGCATGGCGTGCGCGGCGGCGCTCACCGTGGCGGGATCGCAGGAGATTCGGAAGACCGTCACGGTGATTTTCTCCGATCTGAAGGGCTCAACTAGCCTCGGCGAGGCCCTGGATCCGGAATCCCTGCGCGACGTTATGGGCAGGTATTTCGAGCGAATGCGGGCCATCCTTCAAAGTCATGGGGCGGCCGTGGAGAAGTTCATCGGCGACGCGGTTATGGCTGTTTTCGGGCTGCCCCGTGTGCATGAGGATGATGCCCTGCGGGCGGTGCGGGCGGCCTGGCAGATGCAGCGCATCCTCCAGGAGCTGAATGATGAGCTGGAGGCGCGATGGGGAGTCAGGCTGCTGGCGCGGATCGGGGTTAACACCGGCGAGGTGGTGGCCGGAGATCCGGCCACCGGCCAGCGGCTGGTAACCGGTGACCCGGTGAATACGGCGGCTCGGCTGGAGCAGGCCGCCGGGCCGGGCGAGGTGCTTATTGGCGAGAACACCTACCGGATGGTTCGGGACGCCGTCCGCGTTGAGGCAGTCGGGCCTCTTGCCGTGAGGGGTAAGGCTGAGCCGGTCACGGCGTACCGCCTTGTCGAGGTCTTGTCGGCCGCCGCTGCGGTGGTGCGTAGGTTGGACGCGCCGATGGTGGGCCGGGAAGCGGAGCTGCGGCTGCTAGTGGCTGCCCTTGACCGTGCGATCGCCCAACAACGGTGTGAGCTGGTCACGGTGATCGGTGAGCCGGGGATGGGCAAGTCACGGCTCTTGGTGGAATTCGAGGCGAAGACGACACGGCGAGCTCGTGTCCTCCACGCTCGGTGCCCGTCATACGGTGAGGGAATCACGTTTTGGCCGCTTGCGGAGATGGTGCAAGACGCGGTGAGAGGCGTCTTGGGCGGTGCCGGCCAGGAGCCGATGGACACCGCCGCGTCGCTTGCCGCGTTGATGGAAGGGCATCCAGAAGCCGCCGCGGTGATTGCGCGGGTTGGCTCGGCGTTGGGGTTGTCTTCCGATCCTTTTCCCCTTGAGGAGATCTACCGAAGTACACGGCTGCTCCTTACCCATCTGGCGAGCAGCGGCCCGCTGGTCCTGGCGGTCGAAGACATCCACTGGGCCGAGCCCGCCTTCCTTGACCTGCTCGATCACCTCAGCGACCGGACAGAAGGCGCCTCGGTCCTCGTGCTCTGTTCAGGTCGCCCGGAACTGCCGGACAGCAGACCGGGTGTGTCTGGTTGGCGCATTGTCAACCTCGAACCGCTGTCCAGAGAAGAGTCCGATCGACTCATTGTCCACCTGATGGGCAGTTCGGGACTGCCAGCTCTGGCCCAGGAGCAGATCCGACAAGCCGCCGTGGGCAATCCTCTGTTCATCGAACAGATTCTCTCGATGCTGGCTGATGAGGGATATGTTGCCCCAGGAGACAACGGGCAGCCCGGCGCGAGGGACTTGTCCGGTTTCGCACTGCCTCCGAGCATTTCGGCGCTGCTATCGGCTCGCCTGGATGGCCTGCCGGCCGAGGAGCGCGCCGTCATCGAACGGGCTTCGGTACCCGGGCAAGTGTTCGCGCACGCGGCCATTGTCGAGCTTTGTGACGTGCCGTTGCGGCCCCGGGTTGATCGTTGCCTCCACGCACTCACTCACAAAGCCTTCATCGAGCCGGGCCAGGACTCTCTAAGTGACGAATCTGGCCGGTTCCGCTTCCGCCACGTGCTGATCCGGGACACGGCGTACGGGGCGATGCTCAAGAAGCTACGCGCGGATTTGCACGAGCGGTTCGGCCACTGGCTGGAGACGCTAAGCAAGCCGGCTCTTGAATATGAGGAGCTCCTCGGCTATCACCTCGAACAGGCCTACCGCTACCGAACCGAACTCGGGCCGCCAGACGACCATACGATCTTGCTCGGCCGCCGCGCCGCGCAGTCCTTGGCATCGGCGGGACGCCGGGCCCTGGCCCGGGGCGACATAGGCGCGGCAGTCAAACTTCTCCGCCGGGTGGACACGTTGCTTTCACCCGGCGACCCAGAACGCCTGGCGGTCATGGTCGATCTCGGTGGGGCGCTGCGGGAAAACGGCGACCACGCCACCGCCATGAATGTCTTGGATCAGGTGGTCGGCGAGGCAAGAAGGCGCGGCGACACCGGGCTGGAGTGCCGCGCCCTAGTCGAGCGCGTTGAAGTCGATATGAAGCTCGGCACGCCGGGCTGGCCCGATCGAGCCTGGGCACAAGCGCAGCGTCTCATCCCGCAACTAGAGGCTATCGGCGACGACTTTGGCCTGGCCAAGATCTGGCGGATGCTGTCATGGGTGCACGGCGCGCACGGGTCACTGGCCGGCTGGGATGAAGCCTCGCGGCGTGCGATCGAATACGCCAGCAAAGCTGGAAACCATCGCGAGGAGATCGAGGTCCTAGCCGGCCTATCCATTGCTGCGGTCTTTGGCCCCCTTCCCACCGACCAGGGAATCCGCCGCTGTAGAGAAATCCTCCACAAGGTAAGGGGTAACTTCCGAGCCGAAGCTTTCGTCCTAGAGCACCTCGGGCACCTGCAGGCCATGGTGGGCCGCTTCCAGGAAGCTCGGGCAACAATCAGCCGGTCGGTTGATATGTATGACGAAATCGGAGCCTTCGGGCACGCCTCAAGGGTTCGGTCCGTCGCTGCTGAGGTGGAGCTGCTGGCCGGCGACCCAGCGGCGGCGGAGGAGAAGCTCATCGAGATCAACCAGCTCCGCGAGCAGCGGAGTCTCAAAGCACCGTCCGAGTGGCTGGACCTCTTCCTGGCGAGGGTCCTTTGCGAACAGAGCCGATACCAGGAGGCTCTGCCGCTGGTCGAAGCCGGCTGGGAGATCGACGACCAAGATCTGCTGCTTGCGGCCGCGGTCAGGAGCAGGGTGTTGGCCAGGCTGGGGAAGATGGCGGAGGGTGAATCCCACATCAGGGATGCGCTCGCGCAAGCGGCAGAGACCGACGACGTCGTCACCAAGGGAGAGGCCCTGATGGCCCTTGGAGAGATCTTGAAACTGGCGGGCCGAAGCGAGGGAGCAGCGACAGCATTCGAACAGGCCCTGCACCTATGGGAGCAAAAAGGACACATCGTCATGAGCACGAAGACTCGCGCTGCGCTTGCCGGTGTTATTGCCGCCCGCTGAACCCATGCCCCACCCTCTGGCTGCCGGCCACCCAGCCAGGATGCATGACGCTCCCTGGAACAGCCTCCGACAGAAAATGCCTTGCCTGGGACGGCCAACTGCCAAGAAGGTGGCGGGCGCGGTGAACGCCGGCCAGCATTGTTGGAAAGCGTGTTGGGGGCAACCCCTCGCGAGTTCGAATCTGGCATCCTCCGCCACGCCGACCTGCAACGACGTACTTGGATCATGCAGGTCAAAGCCACCCTGGCCAGCCTCGCTACAGAGGTTGAAAGGCTGAGGTCTACGGTGGTTCGGGTTTGAGGGTGAGCCCGGTTTGGGCGAGGAAGGCGTCGATGAGGGCTGGCCGGTACTGGATGCTTTTGAGCCGGTTCTTGATGATCGCGGTGAGCTGGTCCACGTCGGCGGCGGCGAGGTTGCCCAGGCCGTTTTTCATGTTCGCCCAGGCGCCTTCGACGGCGTTGAGGTCGGGGGCGTATGCGGGCAGCCGTGCCTCGGTCAGCCAGTCCGGGTGAGCCTCGATGAAGGCGCGCATCGTGGCGCTGATGTGGGTGTTCAGGTTGTCCCAGACCAAGATGACCGGGGCGTGCAGTTGCTGGTGCGCGGCGGTGACCAGGCCGGCGTAGTCCGCTTCGGACATCGAGCGGCGCTCACCTTTGCGGCCGCGGTGGACGCGGGTGCGGTAGAACAGGCGGGCCCGCTCGCCGGGCCGGTAGCAGGCCAGCCCTGCCACCGAGACGCGGCCCGGGCCCTTGCCGGACACCCTCACCACGGGCGTGTGACCGCGGGGTGCCCAGGGTCTTCGCCTTGGGCGGGCGCAGGGTCTGCCCCGCCTCGTCCTCGAAGCACAAGTACGCCCCGGTCGCCGCCGCTAGCCTCGAAGCTTGACCCAGGTCGTGGTCTTCCACGCGGCGATGGCTTTCTCGTCGCGCTCGGCGGCCCGGTGGATGGGGACCTGCGGACTGTACCCGAGGCGGTGCAGCAGATACGAGGTGCCGCGCAGCGTATAACGCACGTGGAACAGCCGGGCGATCAGCGTCGTGACCCTGGCCAGCGTCCACCGCTGATCCTGGTCCCACCCCCAGGCGGCCGGGCCGCCCTCCAGCGCGGCGCGCAACCGGGCCACCTGGCCGACGTTCAGCCGGCACACCGCCCCGCCCGCGCCTTTGGACGCCAGCGCGTCCTGGCCACCGCCACGCCAGCGCCGCCGCCACTTATACGCCGACTTCGTGCTGACCCGCAGCTGGTGCGTACCTGCACCGGGCTGGCATCCTGCTCATACATCTGCGCGGCCCGCAGCCGCACGCGCTCACGCCTGACCCGCGCAGCAGCGGTCAGGTCACCACCATCTGGGTACCTCATGATCCCCGGCATAGCCCCGCCATCCGGCGCGATCACGCAGGCGCGCCGTAAGTGATCAAGCAGACAGACCCCAGCTATTCAATCTCTGTAGCGGCTCCAATACTTAACCGGTGTAGCCACCCGCTCGCGGTTCAACCGATTCCAACCCCGCTTCAACACCCGCCACTGGCGCATATTCGGCTCTTGGATGTTAACCGGGATCATGTTGCCGGTCAGTGACAAGGAGTGAGCGGCGTCGGGGAGCTGGCTGACGGCGCGGCCTGCGGGTGCCACGTGTGCATGCCATCTTGACTCGGCGGCGCTGGCTGGCGGGGTTGCGGAACCCGTAGGCTTGGCGGGCTTCCAGCTTGGCGAGCCGGTTCAGGGCTTCGCTTTTGGCGTTGGTCACACCGGTGAGCACGGCGGCGACGATCGCGTTCTCCCAGCGGGCGATGGTCCGGGCCAGGGTGATCAGCTCGGGGATGTCGTCGTTTCGGGCGCACCAGTCGTAGAAGGCGAACAGCCGGTCCCGCACGTTGCGCTCGCAGGGCGTGGAACCGGTGACGCGTGCGCGCAGCCTGAGCGCGTCGCGGAGCTTTTCCTTGCCGATCCAGGCGGCCAGGATCTGCTGGCCGTGCCGGTCCCGGCTCAGGGCGTTCATGACTTTGGCGAACTGGGCCGGTGAGAGGTGCTCCAGGTTGCGGGTGAGCAGCCCCTTGACGCCGTACTCTGGGTCACCGGAACGGCCCCGCCGGCCGTACTTGCTACGTACCACCCTGCGCCGCACGTCACCGGCCGTCTTGACGGCAAGCTGCACGACGTGGAACAGGTCCACCACCATCGTGGCGCGCGGCAGCATCCTGGCCGCCGCTGAGGCGTAGATGGAACACATGTCGATGGCCACGACCTGGACCGCGTCCCGCCAGGCTGGCGGCTGCTGCGCCAGCCAGTACGCCGCGTCATCGGCGGTGCGGCCCTCCACCTGACCCAGCAGCCCCCGATCCCCGGACAGGTCGAAGAAGCAGGTGTGCCAGCGGTCAGCGAGCAGCACGTACTCGCCGCTGTCCTTATCGGCCCGCCACCTGGGCCGGCCGCGCCGGTGCTCGTCGATTCCCAGGTGCGCCACCAGCCCCGGCGGCTCCGCCATCACGGGGTCCGCGGCGGCCGCGAACGCGGCGTGCGCCACCGGCCAGGAGACCCCGGCGTGCCGGGCCGCCTCGGCCGGGGTGATCCCCCGCCCGGCGACCTCGGTGGCGACCTGCTCGCGCAGCCGCTCCGTAAGCCGGCACCGCGCCGGGACCTGCGGGACTGTCTCGGTAAACGTCTTGCGCGCGCACGACGGCTCCTGGCACTTCCACCGCCGCTTCACCCAGCACACCCAGACCCGGTCACCGCCACGGCGCACATCCCTGGGCCAGGCCAGCACGCGCTCATGCACCCGGCCCGATACCGTTCCGCAGCCCGGGCAGCGCGCCGCGCCGGGATGATCGGTGACCGCCCATACCGTCACCGTGCCATCCGGGTCGGCCTCCGCATCAGTGACTCGCAGGCCATCCACGCCGAACAGCACGGACGCCGTATCCTCGAACACGATGCCCGCGGCTTTCTTGTGATCTTGAGTCTGGAGAAACCCAAGATCGTAGGAGCCGCGGGCTTTGTGATCCCGGCGACACGCCCGTGCCGCCAGCAGATCAGGTCACGTTCACCAGGCCGCGCCACGGGGCCGCAGGGCACCCGCCGCCACCCCACTGTCTTCACCGAAAGTCACCAGTCAGTAACCTGACTTGGCTCATGATCATGGATCTCGCCTCGATTCATGGCGCTGACCTGGTGTTTAGCCGCTTGCCGTGAGTCAACGTGCGCACTAATTCAGGGTCGTAGGGTGGGATGGTGTGCCCTGCTCGCATCGACGCTCACACGATCACCGCCGCTGACCGAACTGAAATGTTTCCGGGTTGCCGGACATGAGGTGAGTGTTGATCGCGCTCAACCGACACCGGAGCACGCATGCTGAGTCCGCCCCAGGCTGGCATGATCGAGCGGCGGGCCCGCTTCGAAGGGCTCTACGCCGCTAACCACGCGCCCATCTTCGGCTACGCCCTGCGCCGCACGGCCAGTCCGGAGGACGCTGCTGACATCCTCGCCGAGACGTTCCTCACTGCCTGGCGAAGGCTCGACGAACTGCCCCCGGGCGATGTTGCCAAACTGTGGCTGTATGGCATCGCCAGGCGTGTCCTCGCCAACTACTACCGGGGCGAGCGCCGCAGGTCCGCCCTGGCCGCCCGCCTCCGCGCCGAGCTGGCCGGTTCCTACGTCCCGCCCGAGTTCGATGGCGAGTCCGCAAAGATCGCCGAAGCGCTGCGCCGCCTTCCCCAGCAGCAACGGGAGCTCCTGGCCCTGAACGCCTGGGAGGGCCTCGACCACGGCGAGATCGCCGCCGTCCTCGGCTGCTCGCGCAACGCCGTCGGCATCCGTCTGCACCGCGCCCGGACAAGGCTCGCCGCCGAACTCGCCAGCACCGGTGACACCGAGTTCAAAATCCATCAGACAGAACGGATGCGGGCTTCCTCGCACCCACCCCCATCCGCTGTCATCGGCCCGGCGGCGCAATCCCCAGCGGGTGTGCCCAGCACAAGCTTCGCCGGCGCCCTTGCCCAGCCGCAGGACCCCGAACTTCCCGCCCGCCCCGGCCAGAACCAAAGGGGATGACAGCCATGCCCTACCTCGACCTGAGCCGGACCGCTCCCGTCACCGACGCCGATGCTGCCGGCCTCGCCTCTCCAGCCGCGTTCACCGACCTGGCCAGCCAGATCATGGCCACCCCGGTGCCCGGCGCCCGGAGCCGCGCCCGCTGGACGGACGCCATTAGGGCTGGCCTGCTCGCGCCCCGGTCCGCCGGCGCACACCTACGCCGGCGTCTCGCGCTGCTCACGGTAGTCCCGGTCGTCCTCGCGGCCCTCGCGGCCTTCCTGGTGACGGTGGCCAACCGAAGCGACAACGGCCCCAACAGCGCCGCCGCGATCGAGGTGATGTCCTTCATCAAGAAAAACGGCACCATCACGGTCATCATCAAGAACCTCTACGCCGACACAACCTGGTACAACGCCGACCTCGCGCGTCACCACCTGGACATCACCCTGCACCTAGACCCGACACCCCCCTCGCTCGTCGGTTTCATCGGCGTGATCACCTCCGATGCGACCGCCGCCGGCCACGACAATGAAATCAAGCCGATCAACACGCCAGGTTCCTGCCACCTGAGCGGGACCGAATGCCAGATCGGCTTCACGGTCCCGGTTGACTTCCAGGGCAAGGTCGACATGTGGATCGGCCGTCCCGCCCGCCCCGGCGAGCACTACCTGGAGGCGGGCTCGGCCTTCAACCGCGGCGAACCCCTCCACGGCCTGGCGGACCAAATCTTCGGCCACCCGCTCAGCGAAGTCTTGCCCCTGCTCGCCCAGCACAACATCACAGTCGCCCAATGCCGCTACAATGACCCGCGCCCCCACTCCAATGCCACCTGCGACCCGGCCACGATGCCCGGCACCTGGTACGTCAACGACGTCATCCCGTGGGCACCGAACCAGGTCCTCCTGATGATCCAATCGGAGCCGTACCCGGCATCAGGCTCGTTCTTCACCCCCGGCGAGCCACTCTACGGACTCCGGAACCTGATCGTCGGCCACCAGGTCAGCGAGGTCTTGCCCCTGCTCGCGCAGCACAACGTCACGGTCGCTCAGTGCCTTATAGACGGCACAGACACCGAAGCGGGCGGCACCTGCGACCCGTCCAACATGCCGGGCAACTGGTACATCCGCGACGTCTCCGTCTATGGCGGGAGCCAGGCCATCGCCATTATCGGACGTGACAAGCCCGCTCCCCGCACCGGCCACTAACGTCAACTCCCTACCCCCACTGCTGACCGCCGCCCAGTCGCCTTGCTCCACCGACCCCCCGACAACGCCGGATACGGCCACCCGTCACGGTCCTAGCTGTCGCGCCGGATATGGGCCACCCCGGCGGCGTGAGGGAAGTCCAAGCCGAACCTCCCGGAAGTTCTGTGCCCGCCAGCGCGCACTCGATCGCCGCCGTCAGCGTGAACCGCAGCGGAAACCGTCGGCCTCACCCGCGCCGCAGGTCAGTGACCTTCCGCGGCCATCTCCAGCAAGCCCGGAATCCGGGAACCCGAATCGGAGGAGAAAGCCACAGAGGCGGCCTTGATCTTGTGTGACACCTCGATCATGCGGACGGCCTGATGGATGCCATTTACCACACGACCGAATCCCAGGTCGGCGCCGCTCACCGCTACCGACGACCCTTGCGAAGCCCTCGTCCGCGTCCAATGTCATGCAGGTGCGCACCAATTTGAGCCAAGTCAGGCGGCCGCCACCCCACTGTCTTCACCGAAAGTCACCAGTCAGTAACGGCGTCCCGGTTAACTTCGAAGGGCCGCATATTCGCCCGTGCGACCGCCGCCGACGGCGCCAGAACCCGCAGTTCTGTGCCGCTGAGCCACGACGAATCCACCACCGACAGGTAAGCGCATAGTCGGCGTTCGGCGACAAAGTGGCGGTGC
>Ga0207646_10002067_pt1 | contig 24077 bp, 24 predicted proteins | sample KBSK5502metaG_FD_184343 | JGI IMG/M metagenome (GOLD analysis project Ga0207646, IMG submission 184343) | Corn, switchgrass and miscanthus rhizosphere microbial communities from Kellogg Biological Station, Michigan, USA - KBS K5-50-2 metaG... | ecosystem: Host-associated > Plants > Roots >... | reverse complement strand
GGTGCGCACGCGGCGCTTGACGTCGTCGGCGCTGAGGTCTTTGACGCGCTCCGCCCAGATCGCGATGCCCTCGAACAGGGAGCCGCTCTGGTTGTGACGCGGCTCGCCGACCGTGAGCACGGCGTCGAGGTGGATGTGAGGCTCGACCAGGGACGGCGTGACGAGCGCGCCCTGGAGGTCGATGACCTCGCCCGCCTCCGGCTCCGGCGGCGCCCAGCGCCCAGCGCGGACACCCAGATCGCGGAGACCTTCCTCGCCCGCCACACGGGCGTTCCTGACCAGCAAGTCGAGCACGGCCGAACACTAATAAACTTCTTCTCGTAATCGCTTAACCAACCGGCTTGTGGGGAGGTCGCTTATGGCAACCGTTGAGCAGGTAGAGGTTCACGTTCCGGTTCGAGAGGGCGAATACGGAGAACGGGTCGCCGCCATCGAGCCGGGCGGCGTCGAATACATCCCGCTCTCAGAGCGGCACGGCAGGCCTCTTGATCTCTTCTGGACCTGGATGTCCCCGAACCTCGAGTTCGCGACCATCTACGTGGGGGTGCTCGGGATCGCGGTCTTCGGGGGATCGTTCCTGAGCGTGACGCTCGGGATCATCGTCGGCACCGCGGTCGGCTCGCTGACGCATGGCGTCCTCTCCTCCTGGGGACCGAAGTTCGGCGTCCCCCAGATGGTGCAGAGCCGAGCCGGTTTCGGATTCTGGGGCAACGCCCTGCCCGCGGGCCTCAACGCCCTGACCGCCAACATCGGGTGGTTCATCGTCAACTCGGTGAGCGGCGCCTTCGCGCTGACCGCGCTCAGCAACGGCGCCCTGCCCTTCGTGGTGTCCTTCACGATCATCGTGCTGGCCCAGGTCCTGGTCGCGTTCTTCGGCCACAACCTGGTGCACGCCTTCGAGCGGTACGCGTTCATCCCGCTGGCCATCATCTTCGCGCTGGCGACCGTCTTCACATTCACCCACGCCAGCTTCGTGGGCTTCAACGGCAAGGCTCCGCTGGCGTTCGGCGGGGACTTCGGCGCCTTCATGCTCACCGCGGGCACCGCCCTCGGTTATGCCGTGGGCTGGAACCCCTACGCGTCCGACTACACCCGCTACCAGCGGCCCAACGTCAACCGCAATATGGTCGGCTTCTGGGCCGGCTTTGGCGTCTTCCTCTCCTGCATCGTGCTCGAGCTGATGGGAGCGGCGCTGGCCACCGCGGCCGGCACCAAGTGGGGGCCCAATGACGTCCCCACCGCCCAGATGGTGAACACCATGCCCCAGGCCATCTACTACGCGACTCTGGTCGCCATCGCGCTGGGCGCGGTCTCGGCCAACGTCATCAACATCTACAGCGGCTCGATGTCCTTCCTGACGCTGGGCATCAACATCCCGTCCCACATCCGGCGCGCCATCGTGGCGGTCGGCGCCGGCGTGCTGGGCCTGGTGATCGGCTTCGCGGCCCAGGCCAACGTGGGTCCGGGCACCAAGTACGAGGGTTTCCTGCTCGTCATCACCTACTGGATCGGCGCCTGGCTGGGAGTCGTGCTCACCGACTACTGGATGCGGCGCGGGGACTTTGGCGACGAGTCGATCCTCTATGAGCGCTCATATGCCAACTGGGCCGGGCCAATCGCCATGCTGGTGGGCGGCGCCATCGCCATCTGGCTTTTCGCGGACCAATCGGTGTACGTGGGCTATGTCGCCTTCCACTACCCCCAGATCGGCGACATGACGTTCGTGGTGGGCTTCGTTCTGACCGCGCTCATCTACTACGGGCTGCGGATGTCGGTCTTCAAGCCGGCGGCCCGGGTAGCCGTGGCTCCGGAGGCCGCGACTCGGATCTGATACTGGCTTCGGGCTCACCCCGGCGGGCGGACCTGCTCCGCGCCGCCGGGGTCGAGTTCCGGGTCCTGCCCAGCACCGTCGACGAGCCGTGCTACGAGGGCGGGCCGCCGGCGGAGTATGCGCGGGCGGTGGCGCTCCTCAAGGCCGAGGACGTCGCCGGGCGCGTGGGGTCGGGAATGGTGGTCGGCGCCGACACCGTCGTGGTGCTGGACGGCGAGGTGTTCGGCAAGCCCGGCTCGGAGGCGGAGGCCCGGTCGATGCTGGGCCGGCTGTCGGGACGCACCCATGAGGTGCTGACCGCGGTGGCCGCCGTCGACGCCGCGGCCGGGGTGTCGCTGGTCGGCCACGACTCGACGCGCCTGACCCTGCGCGAGCTGTCGGACGCGGACCTCGACTGGTACCTCGCCACCGGCGAGGCGATGGACAAAGCGGGCGCCTACGCGCTCCAGGGCGAAGCGGTCCGCTTCGTGACCGCGGTGGACGGCGACCGGGAGACCGTGATCGGACTGCCGACGCGGCTGGTTCGGCGCCTCCTGGAGCGCCTCGGAGGTCCGAGCTCCGGCTATCAGGAGTAGCCTGGCAACCCCGAAAAATTTCCTGTTGCGCCGGCCGCCTCGGCTCGCTTAGCCTTGGCGACGGCCCCGAGGGACACGAGCTCTGGAGACGGCGCAAGCCGAAGCCGGAGAGGCGATCCGTCGGGGTCATTTTTTTATTTCTCCCTCGGGGAGGTCCTCACCGCCTATCACAGGTAGCCTGGCGACCCCGAAAAATCTCCAGTTGCGCCAGGCCTCCTCTTTCGCTTAACCTTCGCCTCGGCCCCGAGGGACACGAGCTCTGGAGACGGCGCAAGCCGGAGCCGGAGAGGCGATCCGTCGGGGTCACTTTTTTACCTCCCCCGAGGACGATCGGAGGCCCCAGCCGTGCGGGTGGAGCCATCCGGTGGGGAGCCCGGGGGTAAGCAGGCGTCCCCAACCGGACGGCGCGGATGAACGTAAGCCGGTGGGGTGCGCGAGTAGATGCCGGAGCGCACATCCTGGATGTCGCCTTCGTCACTCTCTTAGCCCGGATCCACCGATCCGGGCTTAACAGGCTGCGTTCCCTCTGCGGAGGAGCGCCTCCAGACTCCCGGGCATGAAAGCGCTCTCCTTCCGCCAGCCCTATGCCGACGCCGTGGTCGCGGGCCTCAAGACCGTCGACTTCCGCGGCCTGCCCACCCGCCACCGGGGACCGCTCGCGATCCACGCCTCCGCCACCTATGGCCCCGCCGAGCGCGCCGTCTTCGACGAGCTGCGGGGCGCGGCGCCTACGGCTGCCGGAGCCGGCGCCCGAGCGGCGCGGCGCCATCATCGGGGTGGTCGAGCTCACCGGGTGCCGTCCCGCCGCCGCCGCCGACCGCCGGAAATCGCTCGCCGAGCTGCCCGAGCAGGGCGCCTTCGCGTACCAGCTGGAGGCGGCGCGACCGCTCGCGGCGCCCGTGCCCTGCAAGGGCCATACCTACCTGTTCGAGGTCGATGACGCGCTCCTGGTGGCGCCTCAGGAGGTTGCGGTCTAGCGAACTACAATCGGGCCCGATGTCCTCCGTGATCGCGCCGCCACCCGCGTACAACGAGCCGGTCAAGGGCTACCTGCCCGGTTCTCCGGAGCGCGCATCGCTGCGGCGCACGCTCGACCGCATGGCGTCGGAGCGGGTCGAGATCGCGTCGGTCATCGACGGCAAGGAGGTGCGCACCGGGAAGGTCGCGCCCTCGCTGATGCCGCACCTGCACAGCCACGTGCTGGGCGACATCCACCTGGCCGGAGCGGCGGAAGTGGGCAAGGCGATCGAGGCCGCCCTGCGCGCCCGCCGCGCCTGGGCCGCCACCCCCTGGCCGGAGCGGGCGGCCGTGTTCCTGCGCGCCGCCGATCTGCTCAGCGGGCCCTGGCGGGACGTGCTCAACGCGGCCACCATGCTCGGCCAGTCCAAGACCGTGCACCAGGCGGAGATCGATGCCGTCTGCGAGCTGGCCGACTTCCTGCGCTTCAACGTCGAGTACCTGACCCGGATCTACGCGGAGCAGCCGCTGTCACCGCCCGGGTTCTGGAACCGGATGGAGTACCGGCCGCTGGAAGGCTTCGTCTTCGCGGTCTCGCCCTTCAACTTCACCTCGATCGCGGGCAACCTGCCCACGGCGCCCGCCCTCATGGGCAACACGGTGGTCTGGAAGGCGGCCGAGACCGCGGCCTTCTCCGCGCACTACCTGATGCGCCTGTTCCAGGCGGCCGGGCTGCCGCCCGGCGTGATCAACCTCGTCCATGCCCCGGGCTCGGTGGTGGGCGAGACGGTGCTCGACCATCCCGAGCTCGCCGGCATCCACTTCACGGGCTCGACCGAGGTCTTTCGGTGGATGTGGAAGCGGGTCGGCGACAACGTCGAGCGCTACCGCGCCTACCCCAGGTTGGTGGGCGAGACCGGCGGCAAGGACTTCATCGTCGCCCACCCCAGCGCCGACGCCGAGGAGCTGGTGACAGCGGTGGTTCGGGGCGGCTTCGAGTACCAGGGCCAGAAGTGCTCGGCGCCCTCGCGGGTCTTCGTCCCGGCGCCCATGTGGCGCGAGGTCAGCGGCCGCATCGCCGAGGAGGTGTCGAGCATCCGGATGGGCGACGTCCGCGACTTCGGCAACTTCATGGGCGCCGTCATCGAGCAGTCGGCGCTGGACCGCCACCGCCGCGCCATCGACGACGCCCGCGCCCACGCGGAGTCCGACATCCTGGTCGGGGGCGAGGTCGACGACAGCGAGGGCTATTTCGTCGCCCCCACTGTGGTCGTGACCAGCGACCCCGAGTTCCGGCTGCTCAAGGAGGAGCTGTTCGGGCCCATCGTCACCACCTACGTGTACGACGAGAAGCGCTGGGACGAGACGCTGGAGCTGATCGACCGCTCCACCCCCTACGCGCTCACGGGCGCGGTGTTCGCGCGGGACCGGGCCGCCATCCAGCAGGCGGAGAGCGCGCTCGTCAACGCCGCCGGCAACTTCTACATCAACGACAAGCCGACCGGCGCCGTGGTCGGGCAGCAGCCTTTCGGCGGCGCCCGCGCCTCGGGCACCAACGACAAGGCCGGTTCGATGTGGAACCTCATCCGCTGGACCAGCCCGCGGGCCATCAAGGAGACGCTGATCCCGGCCCGCGACTATCGCTACCCCTGGCTGAAGTCGGACTAGAACGTAAAGCCGAAGGTCGCCAGCTGCCAGGGCCGGAGCGTGACCTCGGGCTCCTGAAGCTCCTCTAAGACCTCTTCGCGCAGGTTCAGCAGGCGAGCGGCCGCCCAGGTACGCCGGGGGCGGACGGCCGTCCGCACCGGGCGCGGGCTGTGGTTGAGAACCCGCACCAACAGCTGGTCCGAGTCTTCTGCCCGCTTCACGGCCGTAACCACCACGGCGCCGGTGACCGCGACCAGGACCCCCTCCGCGGGCAGTTCGCGCACGACCTCGTCCAGCAGCGGGAGGGGCAGGCCCTGGGGATTGGCGGCCACCGCCGGCAGGCCGGCATTGAACGCGTGTGCCTCGAGGTGGGCGTGCGCCTGGTCCCAGGTCCCGGCGTGCGGGATGATGCTGTAGCGCGCCTCGACCGGGCCCAGGACCTGAGCCTCGGGCGTCGGGATCGCGGGGCCGGCGTCGCCGGCCCGGCTCTGGAGGTCGGGGCGCGAGAGCCAGCCCACGGCCCGCAGCAGCGTGACCGCCACCACCCCGTCCGGAGCGCAGGCGAACTCCGGGAGGCCCCGGTTGGCGATGGTCAGGCCCCGCCGGCCGTCGGACGTGCTGCAGAAAGCCTGCTGCGGGTGCTCATCCACGGCCGGCTCGCCCACCCTGGAATCGAACGTGGGCCGGGCCGTCGGCCGCTCGACCACCTCGAACATGCTCTCCGCCGCCGAGGTCGTGGCGGGCGCTCCGAGTGGGAAGGTGGCCTGCAGGCGGTGGTCGCGGGCGGTGTTCAGGAGGTGGGTGCGGATGTCGACTCGATGGGCGCCCGCCGAGAGCGAGATGTCGCTGTGGACCGTGAATGGGACCTGGTCGGCGGCGCGCGTGGAGCGATCGGCGGTGAGCGCCGCCGGCAGCGACCACTGGCGGGTCACGCGCAGGGTCGAGCGCGCGGGGCCCCGCTCCAGCCACACCAGCGCCGGACTTCCGCCGAAGACGAGTGGCTCGTCGCCCGGCGGGCGGTCGTGGTTGTAGGTGTCGCCGCGGTCGCCCACGTCGCGGAGGCCGTTGAGGCCGCTCCAGGTCAGGCCGGTGGTCTTGTCGCTGATGGTGAGGGTGCCGTCGGACTGATCAACTTCCACTTTCAAATGTTCGTTTTCCAGGACCCCGTCCGGCCCCACCCCAACCCTCCCCTGAGGGGAGGGGGTCCCTCTCCTCTCCAGCACGTACTGGCGCCAGGCCAGGCCCGGTAGGTCGCGGGCCACGAACGTGACCTCGGTCCAGTCGTCGCGCCAGTAGCGCTGCAGCCGTGACTCCGGGCGGACCTGGAAGGGCACCTCGGCGCCGGCCGGGTCGCGCAGAACCCAGGAGCCGGGCTCGATGCCGAGGTCGGGGTTCATCAGCACCGAGACGGCATCGGTGCGCGACCAGTTGTGGGGGTTGAAGACGACCACCGGCTCCGCGCCGGATGGCACCTCGCCCGCGATGCGTGCGGCCAGCCGCTCGAGGGCCGTGGTCGCCAGCAGCTCTCCCACCTGCTGGGCCTGGGCGAAGCGCGGCAGCATCTCGCGATGCACCTGGTCGATCGAGCAGCCGCAGATCGAGTCGTGGGCGTGGTTGGGCAGCAGGTGCTTCCAGGCCGTCCAGAGGTACTCCTGCTCATAGGGGCCGCCCAGCATCCAGTCCAGCGCCTGCAGGGGCTCCGCGCAGCGCTCGAGCTGCGACTGGGCGTCGCGGTTGGCCTGCTTCAGGTAGAGCCGCGAGGAGAGGACGCCGGGCAGCAGGTTGGCATTGCGGCCGTAGGCCCGGGCCTCTCCTCGCCAGGTGACGCCGAGCTCGGGCTCGCCCGCGCGCGCCAGCTGGACGTAGTCGGCCAGGGAGCCGATCCGGTAATCGACGCCCTCGTCATGGAGCGCCTCGGCGAACGACGCGACGTGATCGGCCAGCACGACGTCGACGGGCAGGTGGTCCCCCCCGTAGGGCTCGAGGATGACCGCCGCCGTGGCATACGGGCGCATGAAGTCGACGAACTCGCGCAGCCGCTCGACGGTGTCCTCCGGCGTGTAGTGGCGCCGGTGATACTCGCGGGCCAGGTAGATGCCCAGCACCCGGCTCCCGTCGGGCGCCTCCCACCAGAACTCGGATCGCATCTCGGGCGGCGGGCCGCCGAAGCCGCGCCAGACCACGGCGCTGTCGATCCCGAAACCGCTCAGGATCTGCGGCATCTGGCCGGCGTGCCCGAACTGGTCGGGCAGGTAGCCGACGCGAGCGTTCTCCACCCCCAGCCGGCGCGCCACCCGCTCCCCCAGCCAGAGGTTGCGGATGGCGGACTCGCCGCTGGTCAGGAACTGGTCGGCCAGCACGTACCAAGGACCGACCTGGATGCGGCCGGCCCGGATCAACCCGAGCAAGCGCTCGCGGTTTTCGGGCCGCACCTCGAGGTAGTCCTCGAGCACGATGTCCTGGCCGTCGAGCATGAAGCTCGCGAACTCGGGTCGCGCCTCCAGCGCCTCCAGCAGGCGATCCACGGTCTGTACGAGCCGGAAGCGGAAGTCCTGAAAGGTCGCCCACCACTCGCGGTCCCAGTGGGTGTGGTGGTACAGGAGCACCAGGAGGCGGTCAGGCGCCACCGTCACGGACGTGAGTGTAGGAGGCACACGTTCGCTACAAGTTGGGTTGACCAACAAAGTTACAAGGTGTCAGAATGGCCCAGCCATCCAGGAACAGGCGCTGCGTCTCCAGCCTGCGAGCCTGAGCGATCGCTGTCCTTACAGCCGGCCTTTCGCCGCGGGCTTCGACGATTGCCCCACTTTCCTGGCGGTCAGCTTCACGGCAGCCGATTCCATGCACCGGAGCCTGGGCACCCACCTCACCTGCGGGCACCTCACCGTCGGCACCGAGCCGCAGTCCAACGGCCGCTTCTACGCCCGCTGCGCGCTGGGCGATGCGCAGGAGCGACGGAACTGGCTGGCGGCGGTCAGCCCGGCGCGGCTGGACCGGATGCGCGACCTCCAGGAGGAGTTCGACCGCTTTGCGGCGCCACACCGCGAGCGGCTGCTGGCAGCCAAGGCAGATGTGCTCCGAGACCCCGCCAACCGCACGCTCCGGCGCTCTCTCGAGCAGCAGCTCACGGGCTTCCTGGACAGCGTCACCGGCTTCCTCACGGAGCGCGCAGCGCGCTTCCAGGAGGTCGGCCTGCCGGTCGCCCAGCTGTACACGCTCATCGACGAGTGGTCCTGGACCTGGGCCAGGAGCCGCGACCTGCGCGATCCGCAGTCGTTCCTGGGGGCGCCGGTGGCCGGCGAAGGCAAAGGCGGCTGGATTAGCTGAAGACGCTCAGGGCCAGGTAGGCGGAGACGCCCCAGTTGGGCTGGTCGACGATCTGGCTGATCTTCAGGTCGGCGGCCAGGCTGCAGAGGATGTAGGCGTCCTCGCGCCCGAGGGCCTTCTCGTTGCCGAGCCAGTCGATCAGGTAGCGGATGGCATTCCTGGCGTTCTCCATGAGGTCTGGCCCGAGCGCGGTCATGGCCAGGTAGCCATTTTCGTCCGACCGCCGCTGGAGGGATCCCGGCGGGGTCGTGAACTGGTAGCTCCAGGGCTTGGGGGCCGCCCCCTTGAGCACGTTGAAGCGAAGGCTGAAGGCCATCGGGCACTCGATGCCGGTGACGCAGACCTCGCCGTCGCCCTGGGCGGCGTGGCAGTCGCCGGCCGAGAACAGGCCGCCGGGCACGAAGACCGGCAGGCGGAGCTTGGTGCCGGCGCCCAGGTGGCGGGTGTCGATGTTGCCGGCGCCCTTGGTCGGAGGCAGCACCGCCAGCGGCTCGGGGTCGTCGGTGGCGACGCCCATGGTCCCGCAGAAGGGCTGGATCGGGATCCGGATGTCGTCTCGCAGCTTCGCGTACTCGCCGTTCTTGAGGTCGAAGTGGCGGATGTAGGGGTCGGGGAAGTCTGCCGCCAGCAGGCCCAGGCCGGGTAGGATCGCCGTCCAGCCCCAGTCGATCGGCCTCTGGTCGAGGATCTCGATCTCGAGCGCGTCGCCGGGCTCCGCGCCCTTGACGTAGACCGGCCCCGCGAGCGGGTAGAGGCGAGTGAAGTCGAGGCTCCCCAGGTCGGACGCGGGCGTGCCGGGCCGCACCTGGCCGTCGCTGACCTCTTCGGTCTCGAAATGGACGACGTCCCCCGGTGCGACCTCGATCGCGGGCGGCTGTTTGGGGTCCCACTTGTAGTGGACCCGGCCGCGCTCCAGGACGTGCTCGTTGGTCACCATGGCAACCACCTCCGTTTCAGAAGAACCCGGCTTCGCTGCCAGGGATCTTACGTTCAGACTTAGCAAAGACCAACAGCGCCAGAGGCGCCAGCATCGGGATCCAGAGCGCGGCCTGGAGGCCGGCGCGCTCGGCGAGGGCGCCGACGGCCAGGGGCACCAGGGCGCCCCCGGCGGCGGCAACGCTGGAGAGCGCTATGGCCGTCCCCGCCGTCCCCCGCAGCGCCATGAAGAGCCGGCCTTGTGGGATCGCGTACCAGCCCGCCTGGAGGATGCCGACCAGGCCCAGGAGCACCACCTTGGCGCCAGCCCCTGGGACCAGCAGCAGCGCCGGGTAGGCCAGCAGGGCGAGGATGGCGCTGACCCGAAGCCAGGTCAGGCCGGACACCCGCGCCAGGATTAGGAGCAGGAGCCCGTCGCCGGCCAGTGCCGAAAGAGTCCAGGCGACGACCACACCGCCGGCAGCCGCTGCCGGGAGCCCGACCACGTCGACGAAGTAGAGGGCGAGGTAGCCGGCCAGCACGTTCCACACCAAGTCGGTGGCCTGGACCAGCAGCAGCCAGCGCATCACCTCCGGCCGCCGGATCGCGGCCAGGGCGCCCTGGAGGGCGGCGGCGAACGTCCCGTGGGCGGGGGCGCCGAACCGGGCCCGGCCGGCGCCCAGCACCAGCGGCAGCATGAGCGCCGCGCAGAGCAGGTAGACCGCCCGCCAGCCGGCGCCCAAGGCCAGGGCGAGCACGAACACCAGCGGGCCGGCCACGGCCCCCGCCGAGCCGGCGAACGTCCAGCGCGCCATGTTGGCCTCCTGGCGCTCGGGCTCGAGGTCCATCAGCGAGGCCTGCGAGAGGCTCACGAAGGCGCCCGACGCCGACCAGATCACGATGAAGCACAGCAGCAGCCAGGCGAAGCCGGGAGCCAGCGCGACCAGCACCAGCGCGCTGGCGAAGGCGAGGCCGCCCGCGACCACGATCAACCGGCGGCGGCCGGCGTCGCCGAAGAGGCCGAGGATGGGCTCGACGAGCGCCGCCAATACCCCTGGCACGCCCAGCAGAAGGCCGATCTGGGCGTAGCCCAGGCCGAGATCCCGGCGCATCAGGGGCCAGGCCGCCTCCTGGGCGCCGAAGACGATCTCGTCCAGAACCTCGATGGCGAGGAAGAGCACGAGAAGATTGAGAGCCCGGCCTCGCGGCCGGGCCGGGGCTCAACCGGGCACGACCCGCAACTCTAAGCCGCTGGGGGCTCCTCGCGGCCGCCTGCGACCAGCTGCCGGGACACTTCGGCCAGCTAACCGCGATAGGCGTGGCGAGGCCGGCCGGAGTAGCCGGGCCGGGTCGCAAACAGGCTGCCCGAACGCGGGTGCGCGGCGAGTTGCTCCGGGCTCAGCCCCGTGCGGGCGGTGGTTATGTAGAGGGTGGACAGGTCGTCGCCGCCGAACCCGCACGCGGTGACCCGGGGCGCGGGCACCTGGAGGCTGCGGTCGAGCCTGCCGTCCGGCGTGTAGCGGCGGACCGAGGCCCCGTCCCAGATCGCCACCCAGATCCCGCCCTCGGTGTCCACGGTGAGCCCGTCGGGGAAGCCGCCTTCGATCGTGGCCAGCACACGGCGGTGGGACCAGGCGCCGCTGTCGGGGTCGAAATCGAAGGCCGCCACCCGGCGGCTGAGCGAGTCGACGTAGTACACGGTGCGGCCGTCCGGGCTCCAATCGATGCCGTTGGAGACGCCCACCGGGTCGAGCACTACCGTCACCGAATGGTCGGCGTCGAGGCGGTACAGGCGGCCGCCGCCGGCCGCCTCCGTGTAGAGCATCGTGCCCGCGAAGAAGCGCCCCGCGGCGTCCACGTTGCCGTCGTTCATGCGGGTGCCGGGGACCGCGACCCGCTGCAGCTCGACCACCGCGGCGGATTCCGGATCCAGGGCCGCAAAGCCGTCGCGGACGGCCAGCACCCAGCCGCCGGCGGCCCGGGGCGCCGCCGCGCCCACGTGGGAACCGGCGGCGTAGCGCCGGTGGCGCCCATCGCGCAGCTCGTGGACCTCGCCGCCCAGGATGTCGACCCACACCAGCGAGCCCCGGGCCGCGTCCCAGAACACGCCCTCGCCAAGCTCCATCCCCAGGTCGAGCACGACCTCGGGCCGGCTCACGGCCGGCAGTCGACCAGCACCTTGAGGTGTCTTTCCGGTTCCTCGATCAGCGGCCGGAAGCCGCGCTCCACCACCTCGGAAAGGGGGACGCGGTCGGTGATGAAGTCGGCTGGCCGGACGGCGCCGGCCGCCAGCAGGGCCAGCGCACCGCGGTAGTCATCGCGCAGGTTGTGTGAGAAGGAGGCGACCAGCGCGCGCTCGTCGACCACCAGGTCGGTGACGTCGAGCGAGCGCGGCTCGGCATGGATCCCGACCACCACCGTGGTCCCCTGTTTGGCGGTGGCGTCGAGGGCGGCCTGGAAGCCGGGGCCGCTGCCCGCGCACTCGAAGACCACGTCGAACTCGGCGCCGGGCGCGGCCGCCAGGAAGCCCTGGGCCAGGGCGCGCCGCAGGCGCTCGGGGCTCTTCTCGATGACCGCGATCTCGGCCGCCCCCTCGGCGTGGGCCACCGCCGCCACCAGCAATCCGATCGTCCCCGCGCCCACCACTCCTACGGTTCGGCCCCGGACGCCGGCGGCGCGGCGCACGGCCCGCACGGCCACCGAGAGCGGTTCGGCGAGCGCCCCCGCCTCCTCCGAGAGGGTGTCCGGGAGCACGGCGCACATGGCGGCGGGGACATTCACCCGCTCGGCCAGGGCGCCGTCGAACATGAGCCCCATCACGGCGAACTCCGCGCAGAGCTGCGGATCGCCCGCGCGGCACCGCTCGCAGCGCCCGCAGCCGAGCGTGTTCTCCAGGCCCACCCGGTCCCCGACGGCGAACCCGACGCCAGCCGCCGCCGCCAGCACTGTGCCCGCGGCCTCATGGCCGAGCACCAGGGGAGTGCTGGGGACCAGGACGGGGCCGTGCAGGATCTCGTCGAGGTCGGTGCCGCAGATCCCGCACCAGCTGACCGCGACCTGGACCCAGCCCGGCGGGGGTGCGGGCGGCGGCGGGCGCTCCTCGACCCGGACCTGGTGGCGGCCGCGGAAGACGGCGGCGAGCACGGTGGCGACTGTATAACCGGGGGGCATGCCTGGGCTGGTCGGCCCCGTTCCATGTCAGGCAAGCATCCCCAGGTGCGATCATCAAGCCCACCGCCAATGGCCACTTCGCCACCGCCCAACCGGCCGGGCACCGCCCCGCCGCCGCCCCTGCCCAGCAATCCCCTGCGCTCGACCCGCTTCTGGATCGGGTTCGCGCTGCTCCTGCTGCTCAACATCTTCATCACCAACGTCCTCTTCGCGCCCGCACAGCCGGCGTCGGTGACGCTGCCTTACAACGTCTTCATCGACCAGGTCAACGCCGACAACGTGGTCAGCGTGACCACCACCGGCGACGCCATCTCAGGGACCACCAAGACCGCCGTGAAAGAGCCCGGCGGGTCGACCAGCGCGACCCACTTCACCACCCAGCGGCCGTCCTTTGCGAACGACGGCCTGGTGCAGCTGCTGCGCGACCACAACGTGACCGTCAACGCCAAGCCCGAGAACCCGCCACCTCCCCTCTGGGAGACGCTGCTCCTGAGCTTCGGGCCGACGATCCTGATCATCGTGGGCGTCCTCTACCTGATGAGCCGGCTCTCCCGAGTCAGCGGTGCGGGCGGCATCCTGGGCTCCTTCGGCCAGAGCCGTGCCCGCGTCTACGACGCCGAAAAGCCGGGCGCCACCTTCGCCGACGTGGCCGGCATCGACGAGGTGAAGGAGCAGCTCCAGGAGGTCGTCGACTTCCTGCGCGAGCCGCAGAAGTACGAGCGGCTGGGGGGCACCGTGCCCAAGGGCGTGCTCCTGATCGGCCCGCCCGGCACCGGCAAGACCCTGCTCGCGCGGGCGGTGGCCGGGGAGGCCAAGGTCGCCTTCTTCAGCCAGTCCGCCTCCGAGTTCGTGGAGGCGATCGTGGGTGTGGGGGCCTCGCGCGTGCGCGATCTCTTCGCCAAGGCGCGCTCGGCCGCGCCCGCGATCATCTTCATCGACGAGCTGGACGCCATCGGCCGCTCGCGGAGCACGGCCATGCGGCTGGGCGGCAACGACGAGCAGGAGCAGACCCTGAACCAGATCCTCACCGAGATGGACGGCTTCGACGTCCGCCAGGGCGTGATCGTGCTGGCCGCCACCAACCGGGCGGACGTGCTCGACCAGGCGCTGCTGCGGCCCGGCCGCTTCGACCGCCGGATCACCGTCCAGCCGCCCGACCGGCGGGGGCGGGCGGCCATCCTCCGCATCCACAGCGTCAACGTCCCGCTGGGCCCCGACGTCGACCTCGACGCCATCGCGGGCCAGACCCCGGGCTGGGTCGGAGCCGACCTCGCCAACCTGGTCAACGAGGCGGCGCTGGGCGCCGCCCGCAACGCCAAGTCGGTGGTCGGCGCCGAAGATTTCGTCGAGGCCATCGAGCGCGTGCTGCTGGGCGCCGAGCGCAACCTGATGCTGACGCCGCTGGACCGCGAGCGGATCGCCTACCACGAGTCGGGTCACGCCCTGCTCGGGCTGCTGGTGCCGGGGGCCGACCCGGTGCGCAAGGTCACCATCATCCCGCGCGGAATGGCGCTCGGCGTCACCGTCCAGAGCCCCATCGACGACCGCTTCAACTACGGCGAGGACTACCTGCGCGCGCGCATCGTGGGCGCGCTCGGCGGCCGCGCCGCCGAACACCTCATCTACGGCGTGGTGACCACTGGCGCCGAGAACGACCTCCAGCAGGTGACGCAGATCGCGCACCAGATGGTGGTGCGCTGGGGCATGAGCCCCAAGATCGGGCCGATCGGCTTCAACGAGGAGGCCCAGAGCGGTATCGGCCTGCAGCGGCCCTACAGCGAGGCCACCGCCCGCGACATCGACACCGAGGTCAAGCGCATCGCGGAGGAGTGCTTCGCCGAGGCCACCTCCCTGCTGGAGGCGAACCGGACGCGCCTGGACGCGCTGGCCCGGGCCCTGCTCAAGGAGGACTCGCTGGACGAGCGGCAGATCCTGGAGGTGACCGGCCTCAAGCCCCTGGCCAGCACCGGCTGAGGCTAAGCTGCGCTTTGGGTGCCCCACCCCGGCCCCACCCCGACCCTCCCCTGAGGGGAGGGGGTTCGGTTCTAGGAGATGAGATGTCGCGCAAGACACTGATGGCCGCCTGCTCCCTGTGGCTTGGCCTGGTCGCCTGCGGCGGTTCCAGCTCACCCGCCGCCACGGCGGCGCCGATGACGCCGGTGAGCCTGACGGTCGGCCTGATCGCGATCGTCGACGTGGCGCCGATCTACCTCGGCGTACAGCAGGGCTTCTTCAGCGAGCAGAAGCTCACCCTCAACCTGAAGCTGGCCCAGGGCGGCGCGGCCGTGATCCCGGCCGCGGTCTCCGGCGACTACCAGTTCGGCTTCTCCAACCTGATCTCGGAGATCCTGGCCCAGCAGAAGGGGCTCAAGCTCAAGATCGTCTCCCAGGGCGTCCAGGCCGGGTCCGATCCCAACAGCGACTCCTGGGCCATCCTCACCCTGAACTCCGCCCTGACCCAATGCAAGGACCTCGAGGGCAAGACGATCGCGGTCAACACCCTGAAGAACATCGGCGAGGTGTCGATCAAGGCCGCCTGCGACAAGTCCGGGGTAGACGTGACCAAGTTCAAGCTGATCGAGATGAACTTCCCCGACATGCTGCCCGCCATGCAGAAGGGCCAGATCGACGCCATGTGGACGGCCGAGCCCTTCTCCACGCAGGCCAAGCAGGCGGGCGCCAAGGTGCTCAGCTACAACGTGGTCGCGGTGGCACCCCACCTGACGGTGGCGACCTACTTCGCGACCGCCGACTACGTGGCCCAGAACCCCGATGTCGTGAAGCGCTTCGTGGCGGCGGTCAACAAGTCGCTCGACTACGCCAACGCGCACACCTCGGCCGTGCGCGCGATCGTGAACAGCTACGCCAAGATCGCGGACGCGGTGCTGCAGGCGATGGTGCTGCCCTACTGGTCGCACGACCTCAACAAGCCCTCGATCGCAAAGCTTGCAGACCTGATGGTCAAGTACGGCCTGATGCCGAGCAAGCCGGACCTCAACCAGATGTACTACAGCTGATCGCACCGCGGGTCCCCTGGCCGCGCCTGGCGGCCGGCGCTGCGGGCGTGGTGGTGCCGCTGGCGCTGCTGGAGCTGGTGACGCGCGCGGACCTGCTCCCACAGCGGGAGTTCCCGCCAGTCTCGGTGTGGTTGCTGGTGCTGTTGCAGCAGCTCCCTTCCGCGTCCTTCTGGTCGGACGTGCTGCTGACCCTCGAAGGCTGGGGGATCGGGCTGGCCCTGGCCACGCTGATCGCGGTGCCCAGCGGCATCCTGATCGGGTCCAGCCGGCTCGGGTATCGGATGCTGCGGGTGCCCACCGAGTTCCTGCGGCCGATCCCCTCGGTGGCGCTGATCCCGCTGGCCGTGCTGGTGTTCGGCACCCGGCTGCAGAACAAGCTCTTCCTGGTCGCCTTCGCCTGCCTCTGGCCACTGCTGTTCCAGGCCATCTACGGGGTCCAGGACGTGGATCCGGTGGCGGTCGACACAGCGCGCGCCTTCGGGTTCGGCCGCTTTTCGCGGCTGCTCCTGGTCGTGCTGCCGTCCGCGGCTCCCTATATCGCGACCGGGCTGCGGATCGCGTCCTCGGTGGCGCTGATCCTGGCGGTGACCTCGGAGCTGGTGGTCGGCGTGCCGGGGTTGGGCCGCACCATCAACGTCGCCGCTTCGGGCGGCGACTTCCCGCTCATGTATGCGCTGATCGCAGTCGCGGGCTTGCTGGGGCTCGTCCTCAACGCGGTTTTCGCGCGCCTGGAAGCGTGGGCGTTGCGCTGGCATCCCGCGCAGCGCCTGGACGCGGCGGCGTGAGGCGCCTGTGGAACCTCGGCCTGCAGCTCGTGGTGCCGGCCGCGGTGCTCCTGGCCTGGGGGCTCTGGTCGGCCAGGGCCCAGAACTTCTTCTTCCCGTCGCTGACCGACATCCTGGCGTCTTTCCGCGCCAACTGGCTCTTCGCGCGGGTTCCCAGCGACGTGGTCCCGAGCCTGGAGCGGATGCTGGCGGGTTATGCGCTGGCGGTGCTCGGCGGCGTGTTCCTGGGAGTGCTGATCGGCTCCTCGCGGCCGGTGCGGTGGGCGGCCGGACCGCCCCTCGAGTTCCTGCGCGCGATCCCGCCGCCGGTGCTGATCCCGTTCGCCATCCTCACCTTCGGCATCGGCCCCCAGTTCAAGGTCTTCGTGATCGCGATCGGCTGTGTGTGGCCCGTGCTCCTCAACACCATCGACGGCGTGCGCGGCATCGACCCCACGCTGCGCGAGACCGCGCGGGTCTACCGGGTGAGCGCGCTTTCGCGGCTGTTTTGGGTGGTGCTCCCCGCCGCCAGCCCGCGCATCTTCGCCGGCATGCGCAACGCCGTCGCGCTGGCGCTGATCCTGATGGTGATCAGCGAGCTGGAGGCCAGCACCAACGGCATCGGCTTCTTCATCCTGCAGTCGCAGCGCTCGTTCGCGATCCCGGACATGTGGTCCGGAATCCTGCTCCTGGGCTTGCTCGGGTTCGCCTTCAACGCGGCTTTCGTGGCGCTCGAGCGCCGCGTCCTGCGCTGGCACCGCGCCGCGCAGGCGAGCGCGCTGGAAACGGCCGCCTGATGCTGGTCGCGCGCCACCTGGCCAAGGCCTACGGCAGCGGCGCCGTCGCCACTCTGGCGATCAAGGACCTCAGCTTCGAGGTGGGCGAGCGCGAGTTCATCACCATCGTCGGTCCCTCCGGCTGCGGCAAGACGACCCTGCTCAAGTGCGTCAGCGGCCTGCTGCCCCCCACCTCGGGCGAGGTGCTGCTGAACGGCCGCCTGGTGACCGCGCCGCCGGAGGAGATGGCGCTCGTCTTCCAGGAGTACGGGCGCTCCCTGTTCCCCTGGATGCGTGTCGACCAGAACGTGCGCTTTCCACTGCGCCGCAAACGGCTGGCGCGGCGCGAGGCCGACCGGCTGGTGTCGGAGTCGCTGGCGGCGGTCGGCCTATCCGAGTTTGCCCACCACTACCCATGGCAGCTGTCGGGCGGTATGCAGCAGCGGGTGGCGATCGCCCGCGCGCTCGCCTACCAGCCGCAGATCCTGGTCATGGACGAGCCGTTCGCATCGGTCGACGCGCAGACCCGGGCCGACCTCGAGGACCTGCTGCTGTCGGTCTGGCAGCGATTTGCGGTGACCATCCTGTTCGTCACGCACGACATCGACGAGGCGGTGTACCTGGGCGACCGCATCCTGGTGCTGACGCCGCGGCCGACCGTACTGCTGGAGGCCGTGGAGGTGGGCCTGCCCCGCCCGCGCGACCAGGTCGCCACCAAGGAGCTGCCCGAGTTCGCGCAGCTGCGAGCGCACGTTTACCTGGCGATCAAAAGGCCGGCGCCGGCAACCCCTTCGAAGTAAGCCATTCTGCTAACGTTTCAGTACACTGAAACAACTCAGATGGACAGGTCGGATATTCCACGCCAGCCCGACTTCCTGATCCAGCTGCGGCGGACTCAGCACGCGGTCCGGGTCCGGCTGGATGCCGAGCTGGGCGCGACCGGCCTCACCACGCCCCAGTACACGGTCCTGGCGGCGCTGGAGCGGGAAGGCGAGCTCTCCGCCTCGGACCTGGCCCGGGAATTCGGGATGACGGCGCAGACGGTGAATGTCCTGGTGACCTCCCTGGAGGGCGACGGGCTGCTGCGGCGCATCCGGCACCCCGATCACGGCCGCATCCTGCTGGCAAGCCTGACTCCAGCCGGACGGCGAGCCCTCAAGCGCGGCCGGGCGGTGGCGCTACGTGTCCAGGATCAGCTGCTGTCCGACCTTGCGCCCGCCGACCGCAGGACGCTGCTGCGCAGCCTCGAGCGGCTCGAGGAAGCCGCGGCCGGGACGGACTAGATCAGCCCCTGTTGACGCTGAGCATCCCGTCACATCCGGCGGCCGGCATCCGTCATCCATAGTGGAGCCAACCACCAACCCCAAAGGAGAACTTACGTGACCAAGACCCATGTCGCCCCCTACATCAACTTTCAGGGCCAGGCCCGCGACGCGATGGAGCACTACCACAAGGTGCTCGGGGGCAGGCTCGAGATGTTCGCCTCCGATGAGCAGGGCAAGCCCAAACCGGCCGGCGCCGGCGAGTCCATCATGTACGCGAGGCTCGAATCCGACGCCGTCGTGATCATCGCCTCCGACGGGCATCCCAAATACCCCGCCAAGGTCGGCGAGCACATCGGCCTATCGCTCCGCGGCAGCGATCGCGCCCAATTCACGTCGGCTTTCGAGGGGCTCGCCGACGGCGGCCAGGTCAAGATGCCGCTCTCCGACCAACCGTGGGGCACGTCGGGCTGGCTGACCGACAAGTTCGGCATCAACTGGAACTTCGACATCGAGAAATCCTGAAGCAGGCGTGAGCGAGGACTGGCTGGCCAAGCGCTTCGAAGCCAATCTCCCGCACATGCGCCGGGTCGCCTTCCGCATGCTCGGCTCGCAGGCCGAGGCCGACGACGCCGTCCAGGAGGCCTGGCTCAAGCTGGGCCGCGCCGATGCCTCCGGCATCGAGAACATCAACGGCTGGCTGACGACGGTTGTCGCCCGGGTCTCACTCGACATGCTCCGCAAGCGCCGATCGCGGCGCGAGGAGCCTTCGCTCAAGCTGCTGCCCCTACTCGCCGACGCAGATCCCGAGGGCGAGACCTTGCTGGCCGACTCGGTGGGCGAAGCGCTGCTGCTGCTGCTCGACACGCTCACTCCTCAGGAGCGGCTGGCTTTTGTCCTCCACGACATGTTCGACATGCCCTTCGCGGAGATAGCGCCCATCGTGGATCGGACGCCGGCGGCCGCGCGGCAGCTGGCGAGCCGCGCGCGCCGCCGCGTGCGCGGCTCGGCGCCGCCCGACGCCGACATCAAACGCCGCCGCCAGGTGGTCGACGCGTTCTTGGCCGCGTCGAGGGCGGGTGACTTCCAGGCACTCCTTGCGCTCCTCGATCCAGAGGTCAGCATGCGAGCCGACGCCGCTGCGGTCCACATGGGTGCCGCCGTTCAGTTGAGCGGGCCGACCGCGGTCGCCGGCACCTTCTCCGGCCGCGCTCTCACCGCCGAGGCGACCACGGTCGATGGTGTGCCCGGTCTGGTCTGGTCGCCGGGCGGGCGGGTTCGGGTCGTATGGCGTATGGCATTCGCCGGCCACCGCATCACGGCGATCGAGATGCTCGCCGATCCCGACACGATTGCCGGGCTGGAGCTCGTCACCGGCTAGCGATATTCCCCTGCTGGCCGGCGCCAAGCGCGCGGCCCCGCGCCGGGCCGGAGATCGCATGACGAGAACGGGAACCGGCGAATGGGCGGTCAAATAGGCCGCGGTCGAGCCCAGCAGCAGGTTGTGCAGGGAGCTGTGGCGATTGCTGCCGACCACGACCAGGTCGGCTGCGGCCTCCTCCACGACCTTCACTATCTCCTCGCCCGCACCGCCATCGCGGACCACGAACTCCCACTCCACGCCGGTTCCGCCGAGGATGCGGGTCGCCTGTCGCCGCACCTGCGATTCCAACTCGTCCAGGGCGTCCTGCACGGACTGGGCGTCGAAGCCAGGGCCCGCCATGACTGCGGCCGGCAGGTGCCGAACGTGAACGACGATGACCCTGGCTCCGACACGATCAGCCAGGTCTGCCACCTGCTCCAGGCCCTTAATGCTGGCCGGGGACCCGTCAGCCGCCACCACGACCCGCTTCACCCAGGTCTCATCACGGTTGCCTCTTGCCGTTTCGCGAGCTTCCATTGGCTGGCCTCCTAGCGTTTCAGTACACTGAAACAACCTCGGTAGGCCCGTCGCTTATTCCGGCTCACGGCGGGCCTCAGCGGAGTAGACGAAGATGAGCGAGGAACCTCAATTCCGGCGGTCTAGGCCCAGGGCCCGGGATTTTGAGGCGGAGGACTTGTTGTAGTATTATGCGACTATGATGACCGTGCCGGAGGCTGCACGCAGGCTTCATCGAGACCCGGAGACGGTTCGCCGCTGGATCAGATCGGGCCGCCTGCGCGCGCGCAAGATCGGTACCCAGCACGTGATCGAGGAAGCGGACCTGGACGAGGCTACCGCGGCTCGGGTGCTGCCGCTTCCCCCCTCCTGGGCGCGCACGGCTACCGGCGAGCCGATGCCTGACGTGCTCGCGGCGCTGCGAAACTCTCGCGCCGGCCGCTGAAGGTGATCGTCGCCGACGCCTCGGCGATCATCCAGGCTTGCCTGTCGGAGGTCGACGTGGAGGCGCTTCGGACCTTCGACCTGGCAGCCCCGCCGCTGTTGTGGTCCGAAGTAACGTCGGCCATCCACGAGCTGCGGTGGCGACGGGCGATTTCCGCCGAGCTGGCCGAGTCAGCGGTGACGAAGCTCTGGGCGGTCCCGGTGCGCGCCCGCCGACCGGCGGGGTTGTACGAGGAAGCCTGGCGCCTGGCTAACCGAATCGGGTGGGCGAAGACTTACGACGCCGAGTATGTGGCGCTCGCATTGCTCTCCCGGTGTCAATTGCTCACCGTCGATGCGCGGATAGGCATCACGGTGGGCTCGCTTGTCGAGGTGATCGGCCCCAACGACCTGAGCGGCTTCAACTGATCCAGCGCCGGATGACAACTGGCGAATGCTGAACGGCCATGCGAGGGCCGACATCATCTACGTCACCAGCCGGCCGGCGAGAGCCCTCCACTCCTCCATGGGCAGCGCCCGCAGGTCCTCGGCAATGACCTGCACGCACACGTGATCCGCGCCTGCCTCGAGGTGGGCGCGGATACGGGAACTCACCAGGTCGAGGCCGCCCCAGGCGACGATGTCATCGACCAGGCGGTCGCTGCCGGCGCCGGTCACGTCCTCCTCGGTGTAGCCGAGCCTGTGCAGGTTGTTCACATAGTTCGGCAGGCGCAGGTATTGCTGCGTGTGGCGGCGGGCGATGGCCCGTGCCCTGCCGGCGTCCGTTTCCAGCACCACCGCCTGCTCCGGCGCGAGCAGCGCAGCAGGGCCAAGCGTCTGGCGAGCCTGGCGCGTGTGCTCGAGCGGGACGAAGTAAGGATGGGCTCCTGCGGTCTGCTCCGCCGCCAGCCTGAGCATGTTGGGCCCCAGCGCAGCCAGCACGGTCTGCGGCCTTTCGGGCGGCTCGACCGATTGGTACGGAGCCTTCGACATGGCTTCCAGGTACGCCCGCATGGTGGCGACCGGCTTGCCATAGACGTGGCCTCGCACCTGCTCGACATTGGGCCGGTGGCTGACACCAAGGCCCAGCAGGAAGCGCCCCGGGTAGGCCTCGGCAAGCGTCTTCTGCCCGGCGGCCATGGTCGTGGCGTCGCGCGCGTAGATGCTGGCGATCCCGGTCGCGACCACGATCCGGCTGGTCGCGGCGAGCAGCAGGCCGGCGTTGCTGAGAGCCTCGCGTCGCACCGACTCCGGGAACCAGATGGCGGCGTAGCCCATCCGCTCGATCTCCTGCGCTGCGGCCTGCGCCTGCAGCGCCGGCTGGGCGTCGAGGGTGCTGGTCCAGACGCCGATCCTGCCGAGGTTCATCGGGATGGCCAGACCCAGCGAACCGTTCGCCCCACCTCGGCCGCGGCGGCGTTCCAGAAACGGGCGGCGACCAGATAGGCGGAGAGCAGGGCCAGGCAGCCGATCACGACCTCGACGCTGACCCGGCCCGCGTTCTGCCAATAGACGTCCCGCAGGTCAAGCCAGAGCGCGAACTCGTCCAGCGTCAGGGCGGCGCCGATGCCGAACGGGATCGCAAGCCGGGGGTGCCAGGCCGGCGGGTCGAGCACGAGAGCCAGGAAGCCGACGGCCAGGAGCAGGAAGATTCCCCACACGAAGTGGTGGATGTGAAGGCCGCTCGAGGTCACCAGGTTGTGGATCGGCAGCAGGTCGAAGTGGATGGCCGCCGTCAGCAGGCGCAGGAAGGCGAAGGTCACGGCCAGCGCGATCAGCACCGCCAGCGCTGAGCGCTGCCTGTAGTTGACGTGTTTGCGGTAATGGTGGCGGACACGGGCGGCCAGCGTGGCCGGTGCGGCTTCGGCGGCCGGCCTTCGAGAACTGCTCAGGCCCAGATCATGCCGGGTAGACGTCCACCTCAGACGCCTTGAAGGAAACCCATACCTCCTCCCCGCCGACCAGCCCGAGGTCGGCGAGGGCGGCATTGGTGATCTCCGCCACCAGCGGAACCGGACCCTCGACTCGCACCCGGACCCGGTCTCCCAGCGCGTCCAGCGACGTCGCGACTCCGCGCCACACGTTGCGCGGGCTGCCGTGGGGCCGTTCCAGGTAGACGGAGACCGATCGCGGATGCACGAGCGCAAAGACGTCGCCGTGGTGGCCCGCCGCCGCGGTGATCGACGCTGCTCCGATTTGGACCACCCCGTCGACCGCCATTCCGCGCCAGAGATTGACCCCGACCAGGTCGGCTACATAACGCGACCTGGGACGGGCCGTGATCTCAGGAAGCGCCCCGGCCTGAACGGCGCGCCCTGCCTCGATCACCAACACGGTGCCGGCCAGGGCAGCCGCGTCGACCGGATCGTGGGTCACCAGCAGGGTGATCCCATCGAACTGGCTGAGGTGCTTCTTGAGATCGCGGCGTACGTTGACCTTGGTCGACGCGTCCAGAGCCGCCAGCGGCTCGTCGAGCAGCAACAGGCGCGGGTTGGGCGCGAGCGCCCGGGCGAGAGCGACACGCTGCCCCTGGCCGCCGGAAAGGTGGCCCGGCCGGGCGGACGCGTAGGCCTCGAGTCCCACGCGCTGCAACCATTCCGTCGCGCCGAGGATGGGGTCGTCCTGTCCGCGCGAACGCAGGCCAAAGGCCACGTTCTCGAGCACTGAGAGGTGCGGGAAGAGCAGGTAATCCTGGAAGACGAAGCCGACCGAGCGCTCTTCAGCGGGCACGAAGCGACCCCTGCCGGGGGCATCGAGGAGCGCTCCGTCGAGCTCGATCCGGCCCTCATCGATCCGCTGCAGCCCCGCCAGGGCTCGCAGCAGCGTCGTCTTGCCGGCCCCATTTGGTCCCAGCAAGGCGAGCACTGCGCCCGGAGCCGCCGTCAGCTCGAGGTCGAGCTGGAGCGATCCAAGGCCCAGGCCGATCTCCGCTCGGAGCGTCACGACAGGTTCAGGTACCGGTCGCGCAAGGCCACCAGCACGACCAGGGAGACCAGCACCAGCACCAGGCTCAGCACGTAGGCGGCCTCCGGGCGGGTTTCCAGGAGCAGGTAGACCGCGAGCGGCATGGTCTGGGTCTGGCCCGGAAAGTTGCCCGCGAAGGTGATCGTGGCGCCGAACTCTCCGAGCGCGCGCGACCAGGAGAGGATGGCGCCCGCGAAGATCGAGGGCCCGATGAGCGGCAGGGTGATGCGAAAGAAGACCGTCCAGCGACGGGCGCCCAGCGTGCGCGCGGCCTCCTCCAGCCGGCGGTTCATGGAACGCAGGCCAGCCTCGACCGTGATGACGAGGAAAGGCATCGCCACGAACGTCTCGGCGAGGATCACCCCGGCCGTCGAAAAGGGGAGCCGGATCCCCAGGAGATCGAAGAGGTAGGAGCCGATCAGCCCCCGTCTGCCGAAAGCCAGGAGCAGCGCAACTCCGCCGACGACCGGCGGCAGCACCATCGGCAGGGTCGTCAGGGCCCGCAGGAGGTTCTGACCCGGGAACCGCATCCGCGCCTGGACCCACGCCAGGGGCACGCCCAGCACGAC
>Ga0207646_10002066_pt1 | contig 24092 bp, 21 predicted proteins | sample KBSK5502metaG_FD_184343 | JGI IMG/M metagenome (GOLD analysis project Ga0207646, IMG submission 184343) | Corn, switchgrass and miscanthus rhizosphere microbial communities from Kellogg Biological Station, Michigan, USA - KBS K5-50-2 metaG... | ecosystem: Host-associated > Plants > Roots >... | reverse complement strand
ATTCAACCAGCAATATGCGACCGCCCATGCCGGGATGCTCGATGCAAAGCCGAACATCCCAGGCACACTGATGCCGCTGAAAGATCAGCTTGTGACGAACGTTCGCACGATGCTGTGGATGCTCTTCGGCGCGGCTGCTTTGGTTTTGATGATCGGGTGCGCCAATGTCGCGGGCTTGATGCTCGCACGCGCGACGTCGCGCTCGCGCGAGTTCGCCGTGCGCGCGTCTCTCGGAGCGAGCCGTATTCGAATCATCCGGCAGTTTCTGGTGGAGAGCCTCCTGCTGGCCGCAATCGCAGGAGGATTGGGAGTGCTCCTCGCGAAGTGGAGTCTGAACGCAATTACCGGCATGACGTCGTTCACCCTCCCGCGTACCGGCGAGATCCGCCTGGATCTGATCGCGATCGCCTTCGCCACGCTGGTCTCCATCGCCACGGGCATTCTGTTCGGCTTGACTCCGGCGCTTTCCATATCACGCTCCGATTGGACTGAAATGCTGAGAACGAGAGAGGCGACAGTTTCAATCCGCTTGCTCAGCACACGTGGACTGCTCGTCGTAGGTCAGGTGGCGCTCTCCGTGATTCTGCTGATCGGCGCGACGCTTCTGATGGAGAGCATCGGCCGCCTGCACCGGGTCGATCCCGGATTTAATCCTGACAATGTACTCACGATGCAAATCGGCCTGCCCGCCACACGCTACGACACGGACCAGAAGAGGCAGTCATTTTTTGATGAACTCATCCAGAGGGCTCATTCGATTCCGAGTATTCAGAGCGCGGCGGTTTCTTCAACGCTGCCGATGACGCCCTGGATCGGCCGGCCGTTTCAAGTGAGCGGCCGGGAGCCGTTGAAGTTGAATGAGCGTCTGATTGGCATTCAGCAAATCATCACGCCTGAATATTTTCGAGCGCTCGAAATTCCCGTGCGGCGCGGACGCGAGTTTACTGCTCGCGATGGCGTGAATACGCCTCTGGTCGTGATGATCAATGAAAGTGCGGCCCGGCTGTTCTGGCCGGATTATCCGAATGGCCAGGATCCGATCGGCCAGCGTCTGCTGCTGGGAGTTGATCCGCGCCCGTACGAGATCGTCGGCATCGTCGGCGACGCGCGTCTGCAGGCTCTCGAGAGCGAGGTGCAACCGGGAATTTATATTCTCTATGGCCAGGTTCCATCGCCGGGCACCGTCGCATTTACCTTGCGAACGAAAGACAATCCCACGAGTCTAACCGCTTCCGTGCGGGAGGCGGTTCGGGCGATCGATCCGGATCAGGCGATCACTGCTGTTCGCCCGATGGAAGCCGTCGTTGATGCGACATTTGGACAGCGGCGGCTGATCATGACACTGCTGCAGCTGTTCGCCGGCGTCGCCGTCGTTCTGGCTGTGATCGGGATTTACGGCATGATTGCTTTCTCTGTTGTGCAACGAAGGCGCGAGGTTGGTGTGAGGATGGCACTGGGTGCCCATCGCCGCGACATTCTCCGCCTGCTGCTTCAACGCGGATTCGGAATAACGGTCCTCGGTATCGTGTTGGGCCTGGCAGGCGCATTCTCACTCACGCGCGTATTACGCGCTTTTCTGTTTCAAATCAGTCCGGCTGATCCAATAACCTATGCGTTCATTGCAGTCATCTTCGTGATCGTTGGCGTGGGTGCCAGCTACGTCCCGGTGCGGCGCGCGACGCAAATCGATCCGATGAGCGTTCTGCGTCACGATTAAAAAGGTAGTCATGTTTCAGGATTTCCGCTTTGCAATTCGAATGCTTGGTAAGAAGCCGATGTTCAGGTGCTCAATGGCTCAGGACCGGCGTGACGAATGAAATTGCGACTATTGTTCTTGATCGGACGGGTCTGCCATTGACGAATGCCGGCGTGAAGTCCCACCGACTCACAATGTCCTTCGCAAAATCCGCCGTCGCCGGAACATCGCGGACTATGCAAATCCAATCAACCCTGCCGCTCCCGGTAATCTCTAACTCGAATACCACGACGCCCTCATTAATATAGCGGGCAACCGGCCATCCGGGATCAAAGATGAAGTGCGGCAGAGCGGGATGATCTCCTTTCGGCACTTCTGGAGGAGTAAACCCGAAAGAAGATCCACCTAACGCGGCATTGCCGAAGGCGTGTGGGGCCGGAACATTATGAGCGCGCTGACTTCGCTCGCGACGGCGTCGCGGTCTGAGTGCGCCGGATCAAAATGCCACTGGGATATTGCCTTAACAGCCTCCCCCGCGAACGGCTCGGCACCTTGAAGTAATCGGATCTGTGTAACGGTGCCAACCGCATTCACATCGGCTATTGCCAGCACGGTATTGCCGATTACAACATTCCGGGGCACAGAGGGCGGGGTGACGGTGGTAAGTCGCGGCGCTTGATAGCCGAACGTAACGGCCAGCAAAATTTCGGCGAGATGAAACAGCATCATACGCCTTCAAAATACCACCGCAGCAAATTCCACCGTTAACCTCGACCTCAGCATCCAGTCTTGCAACCCCTTGAAGGATGCGCTAAAGTTTCCGCCTGCCAACACTGTGAGGAGGCTATCAAATGTGGGCAAAGCGCCTGGCCCATGTAACGGGTATTCTCCTGGTCGTTACTGCCTGCCACAAACGTGCACGATTTGAGCCTCTTCCAGGAGTCGCAGCTCTTCCCGCGCCACCAGTGGTCGCCTTTCCGCTCCCGCGAGTCGAACCTCTTCCGGACCGGTCAGTGGTAATTCCGCCGCCTGTCGCTCCAAGTCCGGCGGCTGTCGCACTCGAACAAGCCGATCGCTCCTTCAGCGCTGGTGCTTACGATGAGGCCGCACGAGCCTACGAAAATTATCTGCGGCTCCTGTCTCCAGGCTGTCCTTGCGACCAGGAACTGTTTCGTCTCGGGCTCTCGTACGCGTTACGCCGCAGTCCAAAGCCCGACTGGCAGCGGACGACGGTTGTACTCAACCAGCTCATCCGCGAATATCCCAACAGTTCATTCACGGCGCTGGCAAAACTCATTCTTGACCTTCGGTCCAAGCTCAATCACCTTGCTGCAGACACGGCTGTAAACACCAAGCAGCGGGACGAGCGAATCCGCCAGCTAACCACTGAGCTTGATAGGTTGAAGAAAATCGACTCCGACCGCCGGAAACGGCCCTAGTTGCCGCTCTTCCGGCCCGCCGCTTTCAGGATTTCATTCCACGAGTCCACGCCGCCGTGCACGTGCGCGACACGCTGGACATCCAGCTTCAATCGTTCGACGTTTTCCACGAGATTCGTTGTGTATGGACTTGGCGCGGGCAGCGGAGGAACGCCGGGACGCGGCGTAAACATATCAGCCTGGATCAGCAGCTTCTCTTTCGGGATGTAAGCCACCAGCAAGCCTTCGGCGTGCAGATTGCCCTTCGCCAGATGCAGCTCGAGCGTCATGGCGCCATCCGTGAGCACGCGTTTGTCTTTGACCGTTTCGATCATGAGTGGCCGGGGCATTTTCGCGAGGCGATCCGGGTTGAGCGAGTGAGCATTCTTGAAAATTTCCTGTTCGTAATATCGCCTGTGCGATTCGTGCGTGATGATCGGAATACCTTCGGCCGCATATGTCCGAATGCCGCCCGAGTGATCGAAATGGTGATGCGTGTTGACGAGGTACTTGATGGGCTTGTTTGGAAACATCCGCTTCGCTTCCGCGATCGTTGCCATCGATCGATCGTCTCCGGTCGGCCCTTCGATGATGACGAGATAGTCTTTGAACTCGACGAGAAGACTCTGCGGCGAACCATAATTCAGGAACCAGATGCCGTCGCCAATCTTCTCGGCCTGAATCTTCACACCCGGCGCTTCACCACCACGTCCGCCACCAGCACCACTGCCGCCACCGCGCTGTGGATTGCCGCGAAACTCCGTCGCTGCCGAGCTGTTCGGTTCGACGTTCGCAACGGTGAGTTCGAGTATGGGGAAGCCGCCCTGGCGTTGAACGATGTGCATCGGGAACTTCACGCCGCCAAAATCCTTGTAGTCGGAGTAAACGCCTTCAACTAATGTGTCACCGGCCAGGCCGCCATCGATATGAGTCTCGACGTGCTCGACAAGGTTTTGCTCGTTGACCGTACCCGTCACGGTGTACTTCCCGTATGCGGTGAACGAGACGAGTTTGTTTTTGCCACGCGTGCCGGACATCTTGGCATTGTTTGCAGCAGCGCCTTTGAGGAATCCGTGAGGTGTCAGCCAGATGTTGATGGCGCCGGCTTCGGTGCGGCCATCGGTGTTTTGATTCTGAATGATGTCGCCGGGAACCGGGCGAATGCCGCCCTGGCCTGTCTGCGGATTGAAGCCTCCGGCACCGCCACCCCGAGGCGGATACTCGTCATCGATTCGAATGATTTCCTGGCGCATGACCGGAACCGTGTAGTTCACCAGAGCCGTGTATTGCTTCACTCGGAATCGTGGCCACGGGCCGCCGGCGGTGAAGGCCTGTCCGACCGAATTGTTCGTACCGGTGCCGGTGTAGCGAATCGACTGTAGTGTGGACGTACCCATGGCTTTCGTTGCCGCGTTGATCACGGTGGAAGCGTCCGGCCCGGCCGGCCCATTTTGGGCGGAAACGAGAAACACGACGAGTAGCATCTTGTTCATATTGACCTCGCGCCTATTATAGAAGGGGCATGCAATCGGAACGCGTCGTAATCGTGGGTGCGGGTGCGGTCGGCTGTTACTTCGGTGGAATGCTCGCGCGAGCGGGCGTGCCGGTGACCTTGATCGGCCGCTCCGCCCACATCGATGCCATCCGGCGCGATGGTTTATTTCTCGAGCGCATCGATTTTCAGGAATTCGTGAGCCTCGAGGCGGACACAGATATCAGAGCCGTGTCCGGGGGAACGATTGTTCTGTTGTGCGTCAAGACGATCGATACGGAAACGGCCGCTGCCGCGATGGCGACGCACCTCCGTGAAGGCGCTCTGCTCGTCAGCTTTCAAAATGGCGTGGATAATGTCGAGCGCATCGAACGGGCCACCGGGATCAATGCCATTCCCTCCGTTGTCTACGTCGCCGCTGCCATGAGCGGCCCCGGCCGGGTGAAACATAGCGGCCGTGGCGATGTCATCATCGGCGGTGCGTCCCCCCGCGCGGCATTGCAGCGAATTGCGCAGTTATTTGAACCTGCGAGCATTCAATGCCGCATTTCAGACGACATCGCGGTCGAGCTTTGGACAAAGCTGGTGACGAACTGCGCTTACAATGCGATCTCGGCAGTTACTCAGTCGCGCTATGGTCCGATCAAGGAACACCCGTTGACGCGCGGTGTCATCGAAGAATTGGTCGGCGAAGTCGTGGCGGTCGGTAAAGCAGCAGGCGTTGCGTTGCCGGATCGCGAGGAGTTGACTGCAGCCACCTGGGCGCTTGGTGATGCGATGCCGACCGCATCATCCTCGACCGCTCAGGATCTCGCTCGCAGTCGTCCGACCGAGATCGATTCATTGAATGGCTATGTTGTCCGCCGGGGCAAAGAACTCGGTATTCCCACGCCTGTGAACAGCACCTTGTACGCCCTCGTACGACTCATCGAGAAAAATTTGTAACACCCCCCGTGCGGTAGCGACTATCTGAAGTGTGGGCCAGGACGATCTATATCGCGAAGCGACGGCAGCGTTCGGCACGGCCCTCGACCGGCTTGCGCACGGATATGAGGCCGATCCGGACAAGTGCCGCGATCTCATTCAGGAAATGCATCTTGCGCTGTGGCGCAGCTTCGAACGGTTCGACGGGCGATGTTCGCTGCGAACCTGGACGTATCGTGTGGCGCACAACACAGCCGCATCGCATGTGATCCGGCAGCGGCGATTGAGATCCGGAGGCTTGATGAGTCTGGAAGAAATCGAAGCCATGCCGGATCAAAGCGACCACCAGCGGGATGCCGAGGAGCGATGGGCTCTCGAACGGCTGCTTCAGTTGATCCATCGCCTCAGGCCCCTGGATCGCGAATTGATGCTTCTTTACCTGGAAGACATGGATGCGGCCTCGATCGGAGAAATTATGGGTCTCTCGCCCGGCAACGTGAGGATTCAAATTCATCGCATCAAAAACATTCTGGCTCGCCGATTTCACGGAGGAGAACGTCATGACGCGTGATCCGAAGGATCTCTGGCGAAACCAACACACCGAAGGAGTGCGTATGTCGGCGGAAGAAGTTCGGCTAAAGGCAGAGAGGTTCCGCAAGATGGTTCGTCTGAATACCGCGGTGAATATCGTGGCGCAGGTCATATTGATTTCGATCTGTGTCGTGGTTCTTTTTACGTCACCACTGATCGGAGCGCGGCTCATCGTTGCGCTCGCGATTGCATGGATGGTCACTGTCGGCATTCGATCGAGGACAAGGGTGCGAACGCTGTTTGGCGATGCGGAGACCAGTCTCAACTTCTACAGGCTCGAACTTCGCCGGCTCCGCGATCACTATCGAAATCGGTTTGTGGATTGGTTTTTCGGCATCGTCATCATCAGTGTTCAAGTGCGCTGGATCGGCGTGGCCGCCCAGTTGCACGTTCCGACACTGAATGTGGTTCTGTTCCCTGTTCTCATGACGACAGCTTTCGTTGTTTACGTTCTGAAGCGCAGACTCGAATCACGCCGGCTGCAGCGGGAAATCGATGCGCTGGAAGCTTACGAGCGGCAATAGCTTTTCAATCCGACTTCGTAAGGGGCCAGAATTTGAAGAACTCGGCGAAGAAAATCAGGAATGGAAATGTCACGGCCAGAAGCGCGGACGCCGTCCAGATTTCCAGATCGTATGTGGGCGGGCCAGGTTTCAGCGTGCTGGTGATCGTCGGTGCCAGCGCTCGATACAACTGCGCGAGGGCGCTGCCTATCACGACCACAGCGATCACATTCGCGATGCCTTTCACGGGCTGAGTCAGATTCCGGAACAACGAATTCTGCAGCATATTCAGCACGACGATCGTGCCGAAGATATACGGCACCGGCACGGCGACGAGAAATGCCATCACATCCATTTTCAGGACGCTGACGCCGACAAAGAACGCGAACCCTCCGATAGCCAGTGCTACCAGCGTCCAGACGATGCCCAGCACAGGTTGCTTCATGATGCCCGGAAACTTCGTCAGCGGCCATAGATCGAACGCCGCCATCATGAAAAGACCGATCAGGAATGACACGTCAAAGACGAGAATGTTGAGCGCGCTGAACACGCCATGCGGATCGAGTGAGGCAACATAAACCGGCGCGCCCTGCATGAAACCGTAATCGAACAACACCCTGAACAAAAGATAGTTCACGACATAGCAAGCGGCGACCAGCGTGAGGCCTGCGGCCACTTCATTTTTGATCATCGGCTTAAAGGGCCAGCCGCCGAAGATGATCGCGCCCCAGAACGTCACGACGACCGACACGATCGTCACATGCATCAGCATCGGCGTGGGCGGCTTGATGTTTCCTCCTGCCCCGATGAGAAGCGCCGGCACAACGACGACTCCAACCAGCAGCGTCGTGAATAAGAGCAGAAGACCTTTCAAGGGTTGCCGCTGTTTCGCCGCAAAGCCCGGCTGATTCGCGCCCCACGTGACGCCAACCACGATCTGCATCGGGATCAGACACATGAGTCCGAATGAAACCCATCCAGCAAACATCGGAAAATCAAAGAGCGAAATCAGGCCGAGTGACACGGCCATCACGAGTATTGTCGCGGCGATTCCCAGGAAAGGTTGTTTCATGGGCGCGCATCATAGCATAGGCGTGGGGGGGGCCGGACGGTGGGCCCGACGCTAAATAACAGGCCGCGGATTTCGGTCTCCGCGGCCTGTTTTCTCAGCGATTCGAAGAGGGAATTACTGGTTGTTGTTTCCGGCGCCCCTGGCGAAGATTCGGCCATCGGGCATAGTGATCTGGGCCTGTCCGATTCGGTTGGACTCGGGCTTTTTGGCGCGAACGCCACTGACCTGAACTTTGTCTCCGACCTTCAGAGAATCCGGTCTCCATCCCTGTCGAAACAGCGCGTTCGGCGGTCCGCCTTCGACGGAGTAGACGATGGTCTTTCCGGACTCGTCTTTTGCCTCAATGTTCACGTAGATATGCGGATTCATCCAGTCGACGCTCTTGACCTGGCCGTCGAACTTAATTGGCTTATTCGTATCGAATTCGGCAGCTATAGCATGATGTGCAAACATCGGTATCGCGGCTCCCAGCAGGCCTACGCAGAGCCCGGCCACAATCCAGAAATTTCGCTTCATCGAACCTCCTCACAAACACTGAACTGACATGCCAATTATTTGAGCCACCCCCGGTCAAGTCAAGGGATATTCGACCCGTTGACACAATCCGCAAGGGCTGTATACGATGCCGCACCAGTCTTTGCTGCCGGCGCTGTTCCGCAGGAGGTCAACTTGGCTGTTCCCATCATTTTTAAAACGATCGAAGAAAGTGGATTGAGTACGTGGATTCGCGACTCACCATCGATATTCGCGTACTGGTTTATTCTTTCACTCCACGCGATCGGCATGGGATTGCTGGTTGGCGCGAGCGTCGTCATCGACTTGCGTATCCTCGGTGTCGCGAAAGACCTGCCGCTGGCCCCAATGAAGGGCTTGTACAACGTCATCTGGCTCGGCTTCTGGATTCAGCTTGCTTCCGGCACGCTGCTCCTGATTGCGTATCCGACGAAAGCGCTCACCAATCCGGACTTTTATCTCAAGCTGACGCTCATCGGATTGGCTGTCGCCTTCATGCAGATGCTGAAGAATCGAGTCTTCAACGATTCAAGCCTCGCTGAATCCGCCATGATGTTGAAGGGCAGAGCGCTCGCCACATGGTCGCTTGTCTTCTGGACCGGCGCTGTCACCGCCGGCCGTCTGCTGGCTTACACGTACAACTATTTGAAGTACGACTATCGAGGGTAGGAGATTCCGCAATTATGAATCCGGCACATTTACATCTTTTGCTGAATCACTCGCCCATTATCGGCACGATTGTCGCGCTCGGCCTCTTCGTCATGGCCCTTATGCGAGACCAGGATGAACTGAAGCAGGCCAGCCTCGCGCTGTTCGTCTTGATTGCTCTTGTAGCCGTCCCTGCATTCATGAGCGGCTACGCTGCGCAGGACGCTATCAAAGATCTGCCCGACGTATCGATGGCCATGATTCAAACGCACCAGGGCACGGCATTGCTTGCACTGCTGTTGATGGAAGTTACCGGCGCCGCCGCGCTCGCCGGCTTGTGGCGATTTGGCCGCACCGCTAGAAAAGAAGACAAACCTTGGATGTCCTCCCCGGCCCGCATGAACCTGTATGCAGTACTGCTTCTCGCGATGGCCACGGTGGGTTTGATGGCGGTTACCGGAACGACAGGCGGCGACATCCGTCATCCGGAAATTATGTCCGGGCCTGCGACGTCATCGATTATCGGAACACTCGGCGAGCGAATCATTCCGGCATTTCAATATGTGGTCGTCGACTATTCGATGTGGGTGTGGCCGATATTGGAAGACCTGCATTTTCTTGGCCTGATTCTGCTGCTGGGTTCGATCCTGGCTCTGAATCTCCGAATCCTTGGATTCCTGAAGCAACTGCCTGTGGCTCCGCTGCAGCGTTTCATCCCGTGGGGAATCGCGGGATTCATCCTGAACATCATTACCGGCTTTCTCTTCTTCATGGGCATGCCGGGGTTCTACATCGTCAACGTGGTGTTCCAGGTCAAGATGCTGACCATCATGATTGCCGGAACAAACCTGCTCCTGTTCTACTGCACGAGCGCTTTTCAGACGCTGGAGGTTGTGGGACCGGGCGAGGACGCTCCCCGATTTGCCAAGTTCATCGCAGTGAGTGCGATCGTTCTGTGGATCGCGGTGATCGTCCTCGGCCGGTATATTCCTTACGGAGAGGTTACGTAGTTCCTTACTTCGTTTTCGATAGCTCGTCGTAGAGACCGGCGTAGACGTTCGGTTGGAATTGCCAGCCCAGGTCGTCCGTTTTGACTTGCGATGCCAGTTGCTCTTTCGTCGCTCCGCCTTTGATCGCATCCGATGCGCGCTTCACGAAAGTATCGAATTTCGCCCGGTACGCCTGCACGTCAGCTCTTGATTTGAGATCGCCCCGGCCCGGGATCGCCTGTTCGAAATCGAGACCAAGGACGCCATCAAGTTCTTTGTTCCATCCGACGGCGCTGCCACCGTTGGCGAAATCGATGACCGGCGTACCGTCGGTGATCTGATCGCTGACCATGACGATCTTCGCATCCGGGAAGTACACCATCGTGTCACCACCAGAGTGGCCGCGGCCGAAGCTGTAGAGACGGACTTCCGCGTCCGCCAGCTTCAACGTGTAATCCTTCGCGAATGTCTGCGTTGGCCGGCCGGGAATGTCTTTGGTGCGTGGATCATCACCCATCCACTTTTTCAGCGCTTCGAGTGCGACGACCTGCGCGCCCGCATCGATGAACTTCTGGTTATTGCCGACATGATCGGGATGATGTTGTGTATTGATCACAAACTTGACCGGCTGATTCGTGACCGATTTGATCTCTTCCATCATGCGGTTGAAGTTCTCGTCGCCAGGATTCTTCGTATCCACGACGATCAAACCCTGATTCGTCACACGAACCAGAGTATTCGCGCCGCCGCCTGTGATCTCATAAAGATTCGGCTTCAGCATTTTGATTTTTTCGACCGTCTGGCCTGCAGCCGGTCCGCGCCCGCCACCTCGCTGCCCGAAAGCAGAAAGCGACACGACGGCAAGGATTCCCGCGAGAGCAACACTGAAGAATGTTCGACGTAACATGATTCCTCCCTTTAGACGCCGCCTATATTAACATCACGGTTACATCCTCTTGACACCAGTCAGGGTCGAGAATAGCCTCCGTAGTTTGAAAGGAGATCAACTTGAGAATTCGTTGGAATGCGATCATAGCTTTCGCGGCGTTTGCCGCCTTCTTATTCTTGAACCTTGGACTTACCGCCCGCCAGGCGCCACAAGGCCAGGCCGGTACGGCGGGCCAGGCCGGCCAGCAAGTACAGGGCGGACGCGGTGGTGGCGGACGAGGCGGACAACGCGGCGCCAATCTCCCGCCGGCGGGACCGACTCCCCGTTTGCCGAACGGCAAACCCGATCTCAGCGGTCACTGGAACAATCCATACACGCCCAACATGGCCGGCGTTCGCGGCGCCAGTGCGCTGGATCCGGCGACGCGCATGCCATTCGACTGGCCGCACAAAGGCGAAGCGCTGCCTGATGCCAACGGCCAGCCAAAGACCTACGATCTTCCCTACACGGAATGGGGATTGAAACAGTGGAAGGCATACGATCCGGAAAAGAACGGCGATTACGCCGGGAGCTGCCTCCCGTTCGGTATGGCGCGCAGCATCAACTCTCCTCACGGCGTTCAGATCATTCACAGCGAGAACGCGCTCGCGTTCCTGTTCGAGCAGAACACGTGGTTCCACTGGATCTCACTCGATCCGAACTTCAAATGGCCTGCGGACCTGCCGCCGAGCTGGACGGGAGTTTCCACGGCCCACTGGGATGGAGACACGCTCGTGGTCGAGACAACCGGTTTCAACGGGTACACGAAGCTCGATACGAACGGACATCCTCACAGTAAAGACGTGAGGATGATCAACACGTTTCTCCGAACGGATTCGCGAACGATTCAGCACACATTCACGGTCCACGATCCAAAGGCTTATACGAAGGATTGGATGAACGTGCGGACGTGGAACCTGAAGCCGGCGAATGACGTGATCATGGAGTACTCCTGCGAAGAGAACAACATCAGCTTGCAGGACGGCACGATCACGAAGTGGAAGTATCCCGAGACCGTAGACTAGACGAAGAGGAATAGCCACAAAAAGGCACAAAAGGCACAAAATTGAAAAAACTTTTGTGACTTTTGTGCTTTTTTGTGGCTAATTTTTCCCGTCCGTCATTGATTCGCCGCTGCAGGACCGCCGAATACTCGCGATCCATCCGCTTTGGTGATTGTCGCGTTACCAACCCGCATCGAGTTCTCGCTCTTCGCACGGCTGCCGGTAACACTGACGGTCTCTCCGGGCTTCAACGTGTCGGCTCTCCATCCGTTGCGAAACAGCGCGTTGGGCGCGCCGCCTTCAACTTCATAGACCATCGTTTTGCCGCTCGCATCTTTCGCTTCGATATGCGTATAGATGTGGGGATTCATCCACTCGACCTTCTTGACCGTTCCCGTGAATGAAACCGGTTTGTTTCGGTCGAACTCCGCCGACACCGCATGGTGTGGCAGCACCGGCGTTTCGAGAGCAACTACAAGTAGAGCCAGGATAAAAAGAGCAACCAGATTTCGTGCCATGGAAACCTCCGATTGAGCTGAATTATTGCGGAAGCGTTGCCTTACCATCAAGCGTAAACACCAGCAGTTTTGGTGTCACCGGAGGCGGCCCCGGGGGAACAGCGGGAGGACCACCCGGTGCAGCCCCTGCCGCTGGACCCGCGCCGCGCGCGTCCGCGATGTCTGGAGGAGGAGCATTGCCTCCCGCACCTCCGCCACCACCAGCGCCCCGATTGCCGAATGGACCGGTCCCGCCCATCAACGCAACGTACTGCTTGCCGTCAAGAACGTAAGTGATCGGCGGTCCCATGCCGCCGCGAAGTCCTGTTTGAACGTCCAGAAGTTTTTCGCCTTTGTCTGCGCTGTAAGCCAGAAGCCGGCCATCGGGAATAACCTGCAACACAAGATTGCCGGCCGTCGTCACTGTTCCACCGCCGATACCGCCGCCGCCTGGAGTGCGCCACCGTTCTTTTTGCGTGACCGGATCCCATGCGATAAGCATTCCGCGCTGTCCTTCCGGAGGAGTGGGACCAACTGCAGGCAATGTCTTCGCATTCGAGGGGGGTGCAGGCGGACCCGGAGGCGCATCTGGTGCAGCCGCTGCCGCCGCGCCTGCCCCGGCGCCCGCGCCGCGCACGCCGGCTGGGCCGGCTGGGCCGCCCGCGCCTGCTCCACCGCGAGGTCCGAATACGATTCCCATGTTCTGCCGGCCCGGCTGGTACGTGAAGTCCTTCAGTTCGGTGTATGTGAAATTGCTCGTCGTTGAGGTCGGGACGTAGACGAGACCTGTTGCCGGGTTGAACGACATCGGCGACCAGTTATGCGCGCCACCGGGCCCCGGCGAAATGACTACCGTTTCGTTGTTGTGATCATAGTGGGCTTCCGGATTGATGATGGGACGGCCGGTTTCCGGATCGATGCCTTTGGCCCACGTCACCTGGGCAAAAGGCTGTGCGGAGATGAATGCGCCGGAGATGCGGTCCAGGACGTAATAGAAGCCGTTCTTGTTCGCCTGCATCAGAACCTTGCGCTGCCGCCCATTAATCGTCACATCGGCGAGGAGCAGTTGCTGCACGCTGTCGAAATCCCACGAATCGCCGGGCACCGGCTGGTAGTACCACTTCAACTCACCGGTATCCGGTTTGACGGCGAGAATCGAGCATGCATAAAGGTTGTCCTTGCCCTTCGACTTCCGAAGTTCTTCAGGCCACGGTCCACCGTTTCCGGTGCCGACGTAGATGAGATCGGCATCCGGATCGTACGCCATGCCGTCCCAGACGGTTCCGCCGCCACCAAGTTTCCACCAGTCGCCGGACCACGTTTCCGCAGCTTTCTTTAGTGCAGGATTTTCGAAAGGCTTGGACGGATCGCCGGGGATCGTGTAGAACCGCCACGCGAACTGTCCGCTGTTCGCGTCGTAGGCAGCGAAGAATCCGCGCACTGGATATTCCGCGCCGCTGACGCCGATGATCACTTTGCCTTTTGCGATCCGCGGCGCCATCGTGATGGTGTAGTTGTCCTGCGGATACGCGACGCGGGCTTCCCAGGTAACCTTTCCGGTTTCGGCGTCAAGCGCCTCGAGGCGTCCGTCAATGACGGGCGCAATGATCTTCCCTTGATACATGGCAAGTCCGCGATTCACGATGCCGCAGCAGACTTTTGGCTGGACGGCCGTGCGGTTGACCTCAGGGTCCCAGCGCCATTTTTCTTTGCCCGTGCGCGCATCGACGGCAAAGACGATGCTCCAGTTTGTAATTCCGAAGATCGTGCCGTTGGAATAAAGCGGAGTCGCTTCCTGTGAACCGCCTCCCGGGCCGACGTTATATGACCACGCGAGTCCAAGCCGGCTGACGTTCGAGACACCGATCTGTTTCAGCGGACTGTATCGGGTCTCGCCCGGTGTGAGCCCGTAGGTCAACCATTCTTCGCCGGTCTTGCCGGCATTTTTCAATGCAAGATCATCAACGCGCCGGGCCTGCTGGGCCGGCTGGGCCGGCTGACCGAAGACGATCCACGTTGCCAGAATGAATCCAGTGGCCGATAAAATCAGCCATCGCTTATTGCGTACACCCATGCCGGTCACCTCAAAGGACAGCCATAGTACCAGAATTCAGCGGCAACCTCAGTGGCATCGTTGGTCGGCTTCTTCCATCTCATTGAACAGGCGGGCCGAGCCAGGGCCGGCAAGCGTGCGCATGACGTGGCCCTCGTTTTTCTCGACGGTGAAAACGACCTTATATCCCTTCGCGCGGAACATGGACGCCTGCTGCTGCACCTCGCCCACCCAGCCGGAATCCAATTCGCCGACGTGCATATGGATGCACATTCCGGCCAGTGAGGCGACGCGCTCCGGTGTCGGGTCCGGGAGCAGGCCGGGAAGGCCCGTCACCGACAGGAAATATTTCGGATACATCGCGGCAATGTGAAACGCGCTCCGCCCGCCGTTGGACATTCCCGCAACGTGGAATTTGTTGTCGCGGATCTTGTACTCGTGGAGGAGCTGCTCGAGGAACTCCGGGAAAATCTTTGCGCCCTCACGGACAAAGGGACGGCCGAATGGCGCGGCAGGGATCACGACGATGTAGCCCCGCTTGTCATATTCCGGCAGCCAGTTCTGGACGAGCGTCGTAAGCACCATGTCCATGTCCTGCGAGCCCGGCGGAAACGCGAGGATTGCCGGATATGTCTTCGCGGGGTCGTAGGTGCTCGGCAACGCGATTTTGTAGTGCACGGTCATGCCGGCGATTTCTGCAGTTTTGTCGGAGACTTTCGCCAGGGCAGACGTGGCGGTGAGCAGCAATACGGTGAGCGAAATGACGAGTGATTTCATGCCCCGTATTGTAACGCCACCGGCGGCTTACGTCAGAAGGCGGGACATTGTCTCTTCACAGCAGGGTTGAAGGTCGACGATGCGACGGTCGTAGTCGATGAATAATTTGAAGCGGTGGAGAAAATCGCTGCCAAGCAGCCCGTCGATGTTGAGCATTTTCATTACGGACAGGTTTGCAGAGGAGATCTCGATGTTTTCCAGCCTGGTACCTCCCACCTCCAGAATCCTGAGCGGACGAATCGTGACAGGCGAATTTCCCGCGGTGGAGAAAAGCATTTCGACCCGCCCCTTGGGAAGGCCAAGTTTGTCGGCGACCTGTGCCGACAAAATCGTCCTGGTGGTGCCCGTGTCGAGGAGCAGCTTATACGGACCGCGTTTGTTGATCATTACGGGAACAACGATCAGCGAGCTGTTGGGAACATAGTCGAATGGGACGCCACCGCCCTTTCTTTCTTTTGTTGTCGCAGCTTCAAGTAAACCCAACGAGAACGTCAGTAGCAGAGTCGCAGCGATTCCACACCGCACCTTCATCGTCTTATTCCCCTCGAATCGAATTTCGTCCATCAGACGCGCGATTTCGAAAAAAGGTGGCAACACACCAAAGGGTTTTTAAAAATAAGACAAATTGCAGACATGTTGAGTTGAGTTAATCTGTAAGGCTTATGCGAAAGACTGCATCCTTGTTAATAGCTATTGCGGGATTTCTCCTGGCGACGTGGACTCTCGTCGCCGTACAGACACGAAAAGTCGACGACAAGGCTTTGAAGAACGCCGGCAAGACCGGTGAAGAATGGCTGACCGTCGGGATGAACTATGCCGAACAGCGCTACAGTCCGTTGAAACAGATCAATAGCGCTAATGTTGGACAACTGGCGCCGGCGTGGTCGTACGAAATGGGCGATGGAGGCGGCCAGCAGGAGGCAACACCTCTGGTGATCAACGGCGTCATCTACGGCATTACGAACTGGAGCGTGGCGTTCGCGCTCGACGCGCGCACTGGGAAGGAACTCTGGCGATACGATCCCGAGATCGATCAGAAGATCGACCAGCCCGGAAACGATCGCCTTTGCTGCGGGGTCTTGAATCGTGGTGTCGCGGCTTACGAAGGAAAAGTGTTCGTTCCCACGAACGATGGGCGCCTCATCGCGCTGGATACGCGAACCGGCCGCGTCCTGTGGTCCGTGCAGGCAACGCCGGCAGGCGACGCGGCTTATTCGCTCACCATGGCGCCGCGCGTCATCAAGGGAAAAGTCATCATCGGGAATGCCGGCGCCGAGTTTCCGCCGTATCGCGGATATTTCTCGGCATTCGATGCCAATACAGGCAAGGAGCTTTGGCGCTTCTATACAGTGCCGGGCGATCCATCGATGAGCGGAGCGAATGCAAGCCCGATAGGGCGCAGCCATCAAGAGAAGAAGTTCGAAAATCCCGCGCTCGAAAAGGCCGCGAAGACATGGACGGGCGATTGGTGGAAGTTCGGCGGCGGCGGTTCGGTCTGGGACGGCATGGCGTACGATGCGGACGCGAACCTTCTGTACGTCGGCACTGGAAATGGAACGCCATGGGCATACGAAGTGCGTCAGGGCAAGGGGCCGGAGCATCTGGACAATCTTTACATCTGCTCGGTCCTCGCGTTGAACCCCGATAACGGCGAGCTGAAATGGCATTATCAATTCACTCCGGCCGATGAGTGGGACTACGACGCGACGCAGCATCTGCTTCTCGCGGACCTTCGCATCAATGGACGCGATCGCAAAGTCATCATGCAGGCGAACAAGAATGGATTCTTTTACGTGCTCGATCGAATCACCGGAGAATTGATCTCGGCCGAGCCGTTCGTACCGGTGAGCTGGGCCAAAGGCATCGATCTGAAAACAGGACGGCCGATCGTGAATCCCGAATCGTGGTACACATCCGAGAAAGGTGTCACCGTCGCGCCTGTCCAGGGACACGGCGCATCGCCGATGGCATTCAATCCGATCACCGGTCTCGTCTACATTCCCGCCAACGCCAGCGGAACATTCAATTTCGCCGCCACGAGCAATTTCCAGTTCACGCCCGGGAATCAGACTTTCGGATTGAAAGGGCGAGGCGAGCCTCCTGCCCCCTTAGCGGTTCCTCCCGTTACCGGTTTCGTCCGCCGAACACCAAACGGCGACCCACAGCGGGGCGGAATTCTGTCGGCATGGGATCCCGTTGCTCAGAAAGAACGATGGTTCGTTCCGGGTGGCGGCTCGAACGGAGGCGGGGCACTGACGACCGCCGGCAATCTCGTCTTCCAGGTTTTGAATGACGGCCGTCTCATGGCATACAGCGCCGACAAAGGCGAGAAGTTGCTCGAACTGGCGACAGGGCAACGCGCCGGTATGGGTCCGCCGATCACTTATCAGGTGGACGGAAAACAATATGTCGCGCTAATGGGCGGAACCGGCGTGATTAAATTCGGATTCTTCGGGCCCAATCCCACTTCTTCAACGCCTCCTCCGAAGCCCCGGCTCTACGTGTACGCGCTGCCGTAGCTTGGAGTCACTATGGAAAAGAACTTTCACGATCAACTTGTCGCAACGCGGGACAGTAAACACAGCAAGGACCATCTGTTTTTTGAGCTTTGGTCGCAGGGAAAGCTGACGAAGCAGCAAACGACAATCTATTGCGCGCAGCATTATCACTATGTGAGCGAGTATTTGAACTGGCTGGCTTACGAGGCCTCTCAAATTCCGTTCCGCGACGTGAAGACTTATCTTTTTGAGAATTTAGGAGACGAAGAGAATCCCGACGACCGCCATCTCGACATGTTGAAAGATTATGTCGCTGCTGCCGGATCCGGTCGCGACAGTGTCGAGGATTCGGTGGTGCTTGCTGGAACCGAAGGCCTGCAAAACTGGGGCTGGCGCCTTGTCTATCAAACCGCGTGGCAGGCTGCGGTCGCAGGCATGTTTGTCGGCCTCGAGTCCCAGTTCCTGGATATCTGCAAAAAAATCGTTCCCGCTCTCCATAAGCACTATGGTTTCGCTCCAGGCGACCGGCGGATTCGTTTTTTTGAAGAGCACGTTCGCGCTGACGAAATTCATGGCGCGAAGGGTTTCGCTATTGTCGAGAAGTATTGCAACACCCCGGAGCTGCAGTCCCTCGCTCTCAGAGCCGTGGAAGCGGCGACCATTCACCGCTGGCGGTACATGAATGGCATCTACTGGTACGCGCTGTACGGCAAAGACGACGATACGCCTTCATCACTCGCATAACGCTAACTAGTATTGCAATGTTCTGAAGCTGAGGACCTTTAGCGGGTGAACGCTGGGCGGCGGGGTCCAGGGTATCGTTCCCATCAAATTTGTCGACCAGCAGTGATCGTACTGAATTCCGTTACCGCCGCCTCCATTCCAGCTCACGTTGGGCGATCCCAGACTCGATAGCAATGTGGAATGGTCCGAAGGACTGGCATAGATCTTCGCGATGAGAGCTGTACCCACGATCTGGCCGTTGCCGCCGCCGCCCAGGCTTGCTACACCATCACCGACCACGAGCACAACTCCGTACCATGTGAAATTTCCGCTCATCGTCAGCGTGCCGGTGACGACGAGAATGCCATAACCGTTGTTATTGCCGCTCAGTGTTAAATCACCATCCACGTAATCGACGACGGAGGTGGCGCCCACAGGATTCGGAATCGTCACTCCGTAGCCCAGGGGATCGGTGTAACTGGTGGTGGCGCATGACGAACAACTGCCCATCGCAATACTTCCCGGGTTGCTGCCGTACAGATGTCCTTGAGAGGCAGCCTGAGCGCGAAGCGCATCGGTGAGCGACTTCAGTCCCGTAGGAGAACCCAGGGTCTCACCAAGTGCCAGATACCCGTTTTGAACCGACGGAGCGCCGCCGGTGCCAGTGTAGTGATCAGGTCTGGGAAGAGCGCTGGTGATGGTCTGGACCGAATGAGTCGGTGGATTGGCCCCGGGATCGTCGTAACCATCGATGGCCGGATGGACCAGATCCGCGGATTCTCCACAGCTATTCGCGTCATTGCCGTCGATGACGAAGTTGTCCGAATTAGGCATTGTGCCTATCGTCGGATTGGGACCGTCGAGTGTCAGGGCACCAGTCGAATTCCAACCAACCACCGGACTGGCTACCTCCATCTGTGCCATTGTACGGGCGCCCGTTCGAGTTTGCGCCAGCGAAGTGAGCAGATAAACCTTTCCGTAATTGGTGCCGCGCCCGACCGATGCCGTGGCGGTTGCTGTTATGCCGCCGCCGGGAGGAGGGTCAATGGTGACGGTTGGATCGGCGAGGTAGCCGCTGCCTGGATTGTCGATAACAATGCCGGATATTGTGCTGACGGTCTCCAATGTGGCCGTTGCTGTCGCGATAGTGCTGGCCGTGCCGATAATCGTTATTACCGGCACCCCCGTATACCCCGTTCCCTGGTTCGTGACAGTAATTGCCGTTATCTGACCTGCGTTAGTGGACGGCGGACCGATGGTTGCCGTAGCGCTGGGCGGAGCTGCCGCTGTGCCGGTGCCGGATGAGAACGTAACTGTGACTGGAGTTGTATATCCGCTGCCGCCGCTCCCGCTCACCGATGCCACTAACTTGCCCAATACCCCATTGGGTGTAACTGTACAAGTGCCGAGAGCGGGAGTTCCACCGCTCACAGTCGTCGGAGGTGATGTGTAACCGGTGCCTGGATTCTGGATGGAAGAACTGCTGATGTGGCCTCCATTATCAAAAACCAGAGTCCCGCTGAAGCCTGACCCGCCGCCACCATTCAGGGTCACGCCTGTCACGGTGGTGTTCTTCGGTGGAGTCGTTGTGCAATGCGCGCTTGGAGCCCAATTGACCACGCATGAATTGCTCCCAGCCAGGCTCGCGGTAGCTGTGGCCCCCGAGCCCGATGGGGCACTAAGGGTAACACTGGGCGCCACCGCGTAACACTGCGAGCCCGATCCGCTCAGCGTGACAGAAGAGATAGGAGATCCGGGAGGAGCGACGGTCGCTGTGGCAGCCGCGCCTGTTCCGCCGCCCCCGGCGAACTGAACGATTGCGCTGGTATAACCGGCTCCAGAATTGGTAATCGTGATATTCGAGCTGATTTTGCCGTCGGTGGCACTTGTTTTTACAACGTGAGCGGTCGCCTGCGTACCTCCCGAAGGCGGGGCGCTGATCGTCACGTTTGTCGAAGACGACGTATAGTGAGATCCGAAGTTCGTTATCTTGATTGCATTAATGCCGCCGTCGGGCGCACAGTTCGCACCGTAGCCCGCCGGGAGCAGCACCTGGTGCGCACCATCCCAACAGACCTGCTTCGAGTTACTGCTACCGTCTACCGAAACAGGAGTCATGGTGTTGCCCTTGAGCGAAATGCGTACCCACTTCAGATCCAATGGAGCGGTGAGGTTCCATGGAGCTGAAGACGACAGGCTGTCCTGCACAAAAGGTTGATACCAGGTCTGACCCGAAGGCGGTGAAGGCGGCGACGTGCAACGTGAGCCCGGAGTTGCCGTCAACCCCAAAACCTTTTCCTGGCACAATTCGGCGTCGAAATAAGCATTACCCGGGTTCGTTGGATCGACCGAATTATTGGCGACAATGTAGATCAGCCCGGCAGATCCTGCCGACGTTGTGGCTATGAAGCCGGGCAGGCTCGGGGGCGCAACAATATTGTGAGTGGCGGGCTGAATGCGGTCTCGGGCTTCCTGAAGGCCGGCGAGAGCAGCGTACAGAGAACCTTGTTTGTCGCGGTAATTGGTATTGATCGACGATTCCATGTTCGTGGAATACATCATTCCCAGACCGATTACCGTGAGGAGCAGTAATGAAAACATGACCAGCAGAAGTGCAATCCCGTGTTCTCCTGGCCGACTCGAACGAATTATCATCGATGCCTCCTGCATCCGGGAACTCAAAGGCTGAGCTACTGGCAGCTCATCGACGCCCCGGTTGTGGCCTGCGAGCAGTTGTTGATCTTCACCGTCGACACCAGCGTCGTCGATGGTTTCTGGTGTGTCTGCGGATCGATAGACGGCGACTGCAACGTAAGCACAGCTTGTACGGTGTCGATTGCGGCAATGGTCCCACCGCTGCCGCTCGCGAATGTGACCGGCAGTCCCACGGGGGTGCCGTTGGATCTGGCCGAAAAGATGTCCGTATTCTGAACACCTTGAACCTCGATCTGATAGGAAGCAGCGGTTTGACCTGTCAACGGATTGCCCGTCACTTTGGGCAGCTGGCTACGCTTTAAGCATGGGCAATTGTTTGAGGTGCTGGTATCGAGGTGATACTGAACGACGGAAACAGTTCCGTCTCCGGTTACGTCACCCTCGAACCAAAGGTCGCCAGCGTCCACATTCACCAGGCCCGCGGCGGCGTGTGTGTCGTTTGCAACAGGACTGGCCGTGAGCACGGCGGCACTCACGTTCCGCGGATTAGGATAACCGGCCTGGCGCAGGTCTCTGGACATCTGGTCCATAAATTCACGCGCTTCCTGAAACATATCCACTTTGGCCTGCTCGGTGGTTGATCTCCCCGTGGCAACACTAACCGCCTGAAAAATCGCTGCCGAAATTATCAGCAGGACTACTATGGCAATTATTAATTCGATCAGCGAGAAACCTCGTTCCGTCATAACTCGTCGTTACTAATTTCCAGACATTGCCCGCAAGGTCACCGGTGGTGAGAAGTACATATTTCCCGCCACGTGATTCTTCAATCTGGTGCTGACGGTTAACAGATATGTGTTTGTCGGACTCGTCGAACCACCGACCAGCTGAACGTTCCAACGGACGTCGTAGATTGCTTGCAGCGCACCCATCACAGTACACGGAGTGTTGACGTAGTAGTCCATGTGGTAGTTCGTTTTTGCAGGATCCCCTGTAATGTTCTCGGTGAAGTCGATGGCGCTGCCGCTCGTATTTAGATCCGCACCTCCGCTTACTCCGGAGATGGTGAATGATTGGCCGGCGCAGTCCGCGAGAGTGGATGCTCCACTTCCGAGCACCGTCGAGTCGAGTTGCTCGACGATCGCTTGCGAAAGCATCGTCTGAGTGCTATCGATCTTGCTGCGGTTATTCGTCGCAATAGAGCCGATGATCAGCCCAAGCATGCCTAGCGACCCGATCACGAGAATTGTGCCGGCGAACATGACTTCAATCATCGTGAAGCCCGCTTGCGAACTTCGGCGACATGTTCGTGCTGTCAGAGTTGGAACTAAGAAGGGTGTCTCGTCCACATGACGCAATTCCATCGGAACTCCTTTCGTGTCGGGACTGCCGGGGCAGACCGTGGCCCGATCCTGGGGCGCCCTCACGACGGCACGCGATGTGCCACCCGAGTGGTTGCCCTGCTAGAGGCTGCTGGTTCACGGCTATCATTCACAAAATAGGATGGGTTGTTTCTGAAAGCTCAGAAGGGACCTCAGGAGCGAAATGCGGTCGAGACTCCACGGTCTGGACTACGCCCATAAAGTTTATGGATTTCTTCCCGCTCTGTGCGCTGCCGGCAGGACCACCGCAATCGCGCCTCTCACCCTAACCCACAGTCAAAATGTGAGTCGTAACCCGATCTGCCCCGTTCTCGTCGACGCCACACTCGTGATCGCGCCGAAATTGGGCTGCGTGACGGTCAGGACCGGGTCGTTATATTGCGGCCAGTTGAACGCGTTGAATGACTCCGCGCGAACCTGCAGCCGCGCCTCGCCACGGATGGTGAAGGACTTCGCGATTGCCAGGTCTACACGCCGGCGGCCGGGGCCCTCCACCTGCGAGGGGTTCTGCGTGCCCGGCCGCACTGTTGCCCGCGTGACCGGGTAGGTCGGCACCAAATCGTAGGCGGTGCGGTCGATGTACTGCAGGGTATCGCGCCAGTTGTCGAACACCTGCTTTCTGCCGTTGTAATCGGGCCGGCTGTTGCCCATCCCTGAGGGCTGCATTATCCGCAGCGGCTGGCCCGTTCGGAAACTGACAACGCCGGAAAGCTGCCAGCCGCCGAGCACGCTCCCCAGAATGTTTCTGCGGCCCGCCAGCCACGGGATTTCATAGATGGCCGTGCCGATGACGCGATGTCGGACCTCGTCGGCCAGCGGCGACCTGTCGATGTCTGGATTAAAGAAGTCCTGCGTCTGGAAGTACGGGTCACCGACGGAGCTGTTGAAGTTGCCCACCAGGTTGCCGCCTTGTTGCGCCCAGCCTTTGGACAAGGTGTAGTGCAGGTTCGCCCCCAGACCACGGGTCTGGTTCAGCCTGAAGCTCCCCTCGAAGGCGTTGTACTTCAAGGTCTGCGTGCTGCTGACATACCAGCCGCCCGGGTTGATGTTCGGGTTGGGGCGCGCACCGGTCTGCCGATCGAATGCGTTCGCAAAGTTCCGCACGATCGGAAGGTGTCTCCCGTCGGTGCGGACGTACCCGGCCGATATCATCATCGTTCGCCCGATCTGCCGCTGCACATCGATCGTGGATTGCACGGTCTCGGGACTCTTGATGTCGGTCTGAATCAGGTAGTAGAGATTTTTGCGGCCCGCCGCATCGCGAATCACGATCTCGTTGGCGTCCTCCGGATACTGCGGCCACTGCACGTTGCGTGCGGCGATCTCCGTGGCGTTCCAGCCTTGACGAACCGGCGAAAAGGGGCGCGCCACGGCGTTCTGGAACAGCGCATTCAATTGACCGGTGGTGAGCACAGCGGCGCCCCCGCGAACGACCGTTGCGCCCGCCTTATCGAGGGTCCAGGCAAATCCGGCTCGGGGTCCGAAGTTCACCCGATCCGGTTCGAACACATTATGCGGATCGCGCGGCGCTCCGAAATCCATCTTGCGGAGATCGGTTGGATTTCCCAGATTGTTGATCTCCGCTTCTTCATTTCCGGTGGCTGTATAGCGGAATGACGGATAGTAGTCGTACCGCAAACCCAGATTCAGCACCAGCCTCCGATTCACACGCCAATCGTCCTGAATGAAGACACCGTACTGGTCGAGCCAGGACGAATGCGGCGGGTTG
>Ga0207646_10002065_pt1 | contig 24098 bp, 27 predicted proteins | sample KBSK5502metaG_FD_184343 | JGI IMG/M metagenome (GOLD analysis project Ga0207646, IMG submission 184343) | Corn, switchgrass and miscanthus rhizosphere microbial communities from Kellogg Biological Station, Michigan, USA - KBS K5-50-2 metaG... | ecosystem: Host-associated > Plants > Roots >... | reverse complement strand
GGCACGACGCGAGGCGCAGGTGCAGCCGGTCGAGGCACGGGCCGCCTGAGGTCGATGAACGATCTCTCGCGCGCGGCTCGGATTTACGTCGTAGCCGTGCTCGTGGCGGCGGTGATCGCCGGCATCGGCGGAATTCTGCTGGCGCCGCCGCGGCTCGATCGGCTGACAGTCGCCATCGTGCTCCTCGTGTGCGCGACGATCGCGCAGCAGTTCAAGGTCAAGAGCCCCAAGCACCAGTCCTACTACACAACGACGGTCTTTTTCTTCGCTGGGGCCGTTCTCCTCCATCCGGCCTACATCATCGCCATCATCCTCGCCGCCCACGCCGTGGAGTCACTCCGCGTGCGCTACCGCTGGTACATCCAGGCTTTCAACGTCGCGAACTTCGTGCTTTGCTCGATCGCTGCCGGCGCGATCGCTGGCATTGGCCAGCCAACCGAGCCTTCGAGCACAGGAGGCGCCGTCTTTTACGTGGTGCTCGCGGGGCTGACGTTTGTTGGCCTCAATCACTCTCTGACGGCCCTGGTGATCATGTGGGCGCGAGGCGTCTCGATTTCGCGCGCCGGCACTATGGATTGGGAGAACGTGGGGACCGACCTCGCGTTGATGTCGATGGGCGCGCTCGGATCGCTACTCTGGCTCAAGAATCCCTGGCTGGTGCCGCTTTGCCTCGGCCCACTGTTCTTGATCTACCGATCGCTGCTCGTCCCGAGCCTCAAAGAGGAGGCGCGGACCGACCCGAAGACCGCACTGGCCAATATGAAGCACTGGAACCAGCTGGCGCAGGCAGAGGTCGAGCGCGCCCGTCGTTTCGGCCGTCCCCTCAGCGTCGTACTCGCGGACTTCGACCTGCTCCGTGACGTCAACAATCGATATGGCCACCTGATGGGCGACCAGATGATCCGGCGTGTGGCCGATGCGATCCGAGCGTCGCTGCGCGAGTACGATGTGCCGGCCCGTTTCGGCGGCGACGAATTTGCCGTCCTCATGCCGGAAACCACGCTCCCCGAGGCGATGGCGGTCGCCGAGCGAATCCGGCGCGAGGTCGAGTCGATCGTGCTCAAAAGCGGAGATGCCTCGGTCCCGGCGAGTGTCAGCATCGGGGTCGCGCTGTTTCCCTCACACGGACGAACCGCGTCGGACCTGCTGGCCGCGGCCGACCGCGCCGTCTATCAGGCCAAGGCGCTGGGTCGTAACCGCGTCTGGGCGTTTGCCGAGCGCGAGGACGAGAACCTGCGGCCGATCATCGTCACGGCGCCCTCGAGGCGCGAGGCGAGTTAGGGGCTACTTTTTTGGCCGCCGGCTGCTGCGTCGGTCGCCGTGCGCGCGCATGAAGGTGTAAGTCTTTTCTGCGGCATAGCCTTTTTGCACGGCGTCCTGGATGCGCGGCCAGAACTCTTCCTTGACCCAGTTGCGGGCGATCAGCACCTCGACACCGGCCAGTCGAAGGTCTCCTTTCTCGAGGTCTGAGGTCGTATCGCCCCGTTGCAGGGCGCGCACCGCATCGAGGCTGAGGTTCGGAAGGAGCCATGCGCTGGGAATGAGGACCTCGGCCTGGCCACGCCCCTCGTCTGGCACGGTGCAACTATAAACGGCAGGTGGCGGTAATGCAGCCGCCTCCGGTGTGGAAAAGGTGGCGATAATGCAGCCCCTCCGGTGTGGAAAAGGCGGCGTACGGTTATGCTGCTGACGTGTCAGTGCTGAAAACGCTCCACGTGTTCGGAGCGATCTTCCTTCTCGGTGGTGTCACGACGCATGCTTTGCTCCGGCCGATGGCTGCTCGTGCGGCCGACGTGGCGCAACAGGCGCTCTACGAGTTCGCCTGGCGCGTGCAGCTGGCCACGGTCTATGTGGGCTCGGCGTTGGTGTTGATCACCGGCGTCCTATTGTGGATCGGGCACTTTAAATTGTTCACCGGGTGGCTTCTGCTTGGCGTATTGCTCTACGCGGCGGCAATGGGTCTGGACGGGGCTTTTCTTGCCCCCAACCTTCGGCGGGCTCGCACGGCGGCGGGCGAGGCGTCGAGCGCGGTGGCGGGCGCGGCCATGACGGTGCAGCTGGTCGCCTGGCTGCTCCTGGTAGTCGTCGTCTTTCTCATGGTGGCGCGGCCCTTCTAACTATTCCGATGGCGCCGCTAGGACCAGTGACGTTGACCGGGAAGCACATCCGGCTCGAACCAATGCGGCCGGCGCACACCGCCGGGCTGCTCGAAGCCGGGCGCGCCAGCGAAATCTGGGAGTGGATGCCGAACCGTCCGCTGGAGCCGCCAGCGATGGAAGGCTGGCTAAAGAAGGCGATGCAGGCGGAGTCGTCGGGTCGGGAGTATCCCTTCGTCGTGATCCTCGTCGCGAGCGGCCGGCTGGTCGGCAGTACGCGCTATCTCGATGTCCAGGAAGATGACCGAGGGGCCGAGATCGGCTGGACCTGGTACGCGCCCGACACCTGGGGCGGTGTCGTGAACCCCGAGGCGAAGTATTTGTTGCTGCGCCACGCCTTCGAGGACTGGGGGGCCATCCGGGTGGCGCTCAAGACCGATATCCGCAACCTCCACTCGCAGGCCGCCATCAAGAAGCTGGGCGCGAAGTACGAAGGACTGCTCCGCAACCAACGCATCCGTCCCGACGGGAGCTATCGCGACACGGTGGTGTTTTCCGTCACCGACCGCGAGTGGCCGGCCGTCAAGTCGCGGCTCGAGCAGCGCATCGAACGGGTCAGTCCTCTGGGAAGAGTGACATGAGCGGCGGATTTTGCGAACGGCTCTTGCGCGACGATCGCCTGGCGCCGCCTGGCAGGACCAGCAGCCTGGGCTCCTCTTTGCGACGCGCCCGATAGCCGCTGGCGACCCGAGCCGCCGCCGCCTGGACGGCTCCGATCATCTCCTGCGCCGCCACCTCGGGGCTGCGCAGCGACTGCTCCTCGAACGGCACCAGCTCGCTGATGCAGATCTCCCGCTGCGGATCGACGATCACGACCGCGACAAAGGGCTCCTCGGACCGGATGCTGGGATGGATATCTGACCACGGAATGACATTGCCCATGACACGAGCCTAACCCCCCGTTTTGACAGCTGTCTGTCGCAGCCGCCCGGGTTAAGTCTTCGAGACTTCTTCTTCGATCGGGTCGGGGCTGGACCCGTTGGCCGGCGTTTCCTCGGCGGACGCGGGGACGAGAGACGGCCCTGGCAGGCGGATGATGGTCCAGTCGTCGCTCTTCTCGACGCGGTCGGCGAGCGTCTCATCCTTGGAAAAGAGGATGACCTGATGGTCGAGGCGGCCGAGCTCGTCCATCGCGGCGCGCAGCCGGCGGCGATCCGCGTGCACCAGCGCCTCGTCGAGGAGCAGGGGAGGTGGCTCCGCGTTGCCACCGATGATCCGCGCCAGTGCCAGGCGCTCGAGTAAGTAGATCAGCGACCTGGTGCCGAGGCTCAAGTTGTCGACATCTTTATATGCCCGCTGGTCCTGGGTCTTGACGGAGAGCGCGAGGTCTTCTCCGATCCGCACGTCGCGGTAGCGGCCGTTCGTAATCGGGGACAGCTGGCCCTGCAGCTGCGACTTGAGGCGCGGGATCACGGCGCGCCGCACCGACTTGGCCGCCGCCTCCAGTGTCTCGATCGCGAGGTCGTAGGCGTGCGCCTCCGCCTCGAGCTCTTGGAGCTGTTCGCCGATGGTGGCAATCTCCTCCTCGAGCGCGGCGACATCGCCGGTCTGCGTCAGCCGATCGTTCAAGAGCTCCTCCGCCCGAGCCCGTTCCTCCTGGGCTCGCTCCTTGACGTCACGGTGTTGATCGCGCTGCCGTTCGAGCTCGGCCAGGGGGAGCGCCGCGAACTCGGCCGCCCGCGCCGGGTCGACGCTTTTGCCCACCTCGCCCAGCTGGCGGGTGAGGTCATCCACCAGCTGGCGAAGCGATCCCGCCTCGTCCGCGGTGACGCCGCCTCGCTGCGACTCCAGCTCGGCCAATCGAACGCTCGACGTCCGGTAGGCCTCGGCGTGACTGACCGCGGCCTCCCACGCCACGGCCGCCGCTTCCATATCGGGATCGGTAATGCCCGCCCGCATGTAGATCGCCGCCAGCTGGCGGCTGTACTCATCGGCCTTGGCGCGCTCGGCCATCGAGCGCTCGCTCGGAGCGCGAAGTTGCGCCAGCTGGGCGTCGAGCTGCTCGATTCGGGTGCGAACCTGCTGCGCCTGGCGCTCGGCCTCGCAGCTGGCGATAAAGTCGCGCGCCGCGCCCAGCGCCTCGCGCCGGTCGAACCCGAGCCGGTCGAGCAAGCTGTGCAGCTGCTGCCGCAGCGATTCCCGTCGCTGGTCCATTTCGGTTTCAGCTCGCGTCGCCTCCAGCGAGCGCTGGCTCGCAGCGTTCCAGGCGAGGCTGTCCTGGGCCAGCGACTCCACGTCCCCCGCGGTCGCCTCGACCGCCTCCTCCGTGGGAGCCGGCTGAGAAAGACCCCAGGACCCCACCAGCTCGCGCAGGGTTCGACCGGCGATCTGCGCCCGCTCTTCCAACTCGGTGGCCTGCCGATCCAGCTCGAGGCGGGTGGCGTCGTAGCGGACCTTCTGCAGGTGCTCGACAAGCGCCTGCTGCAGCTCGCCGGAGCTGCGGACGCCCCACGGCTGCAGGATCTCCCGGCGCCTGACGCGAGCCTCATCTTTGGCCCGAAGGCGGCGGTCGACCTCTCGGACCGCGGCGCCGCGGACCCAGATGCCGATGCCGGTCGACAACACGCCCATGCCAAGCAGGAAGAAGGCGGCTCCGCTAAGCGGCAGTGGCAAATTGCTCTGCAGCGCGAGAAAGGCGACCAGGATCGCCATCGCCGTGAGCAGCAGGCCGCCGAGCATGGCGCCCAGGAAGGTGCGCTGCCGGCTGCGGGCGCGCTCGGCCATCGCCTCCTCGCGCCGCATGGCCTCCTCGGATTGCTGGCCTGCCTTGATGACGTCGGGAACTTCTCGGTAGCGCGCGATGTCGTGCTTGAGCTGCTCCAGCCGTGGGGGCAGCTCGGCACCCGCTCGCTGGCGCGCTTCAGTGGCGACATTGTGGCGCTCGCGCCATTCCGAGTAGACACGCTGGAACTCCATCTGGCGAGCAGGCCAATCGAGGCTCTGGCCGATCAAGCCCGGATGACGCTCGGCGATCCGGCGCGCCTCCTCGGCGGCCGTCTGGGCCCGCAGATGGACCTCGGGGGCCTGGGCATCGGCCACATTGAGTGAGGTCAGCATTTCACGGACGACAGGTTCCTGGTCGAGCGCGGCGGCGTCGATCCCGCGGGCGCGGGTTTCGTGACCTTGCGCGTCCGATTCCAGCTTGGCGCGCTCGGCCTCGAGCTGCTGCACCTGTGCGGCGTTCTCCGCGGCTCGACGTTCGAAGTCTTCCTGCGCCTCGCGTGTTGCTCGTAGGTGACTGCGCAACTCCTGGAGCTCGGACTGCCGGTCGAGGGGGAACATGGCAAAGCGCGTGTGATCCTCCTGTCTCGCCCGCTCATCCGTGATCGCCCGCTCCAATGTTTCGACACGCTCCAGGCGATGACGGGCCTCGTCCAGGCGGGAGCCGAGGACGGCAGCGTCGAGCAATTGGACCACCGCCAGCTCCGCCTCGGTCAGCGCCGACACGGTCTCGCGCTTCTGTGCCAGCTCGTCGACGGCGCTGCGAGCCTGGCGTGCGGCCGTGAGCTGCCGCTCCAGGTCGGAGAGCCGGCTTTCGAGGTCATGCAGCGGGCCGGTGCGGCCGCGCGGCTTTCCGATGCGCTGCGCCCGTTCCTGGCGGAGCCGATCGAGCACGGCTTGCGCGGTCCGGTCGGGATGCGCCGAGTCCGCCAGTGCCACGATCGCTTCCTTGATGCTGCCGGCGTCTTCGAGACGCAACACCTCGCTGCGCGAGATGCAGGCGGTGTTGGTGTAGATGTCGCGGCTGATGCCTAGCAACTGCCGTCCAATCTGGAGCCCACCCCAGGGGTCGCGCTCGAACTGGTCGTTCAGCTCCGCGCCGTTGGCGAGGTCGAGCACGCGAACCGCGTCGGCGTCGAGATCGCGCTCGACGCGTAGCCTCGAGCCGTCGTCCAGCTCGAATTCGAGCGCGAGCCCGAAGCCGCCACCCTCCCACGGCCGCCAGCGATCGGTGCGCTCGACAATTGCGGATCGGCGGTCGCCGGACTCGAGACCGTAGAGGCCGGTCACGATCGCTTCCTGCAACGTCGACTTCCCGGCTTCGTTCGGCCCCACGACAAGGTTCATGGCAGGACCGAAGTGCAGGTCCATACCGTGCAGGGTGCCAAAGCCTCCGATCTCGATGCGCGTCAGGCGCATGAACGGCTCACCACGTAAAGGCTAAACGTCATTCGTCGAAGGCATCGAGCGCAAGCTGCAGCGCCCGACCAACCGTCTGTTCCTCCTGGCGTGATCCCTGTTTGTGATCGACGAGCTTGCGAACCATTTCTCCACGGCTGGTGAACTCCTGGGTCGCCGCCTCGAGGTCGTGCGAGACTCGAGACTGGTCGCGGAACTCGAGATAGGCGAAGCCATCACTGCACTCGGTCGAGAGCGCCTGGGGATCGATGATCAGCGACCGGGTCCGTTCCCCGACCAGCGTCGCCCGGATCACCGCGCCGTCGAGGTGTTTGCCCTCACGGATCGCGAGGATGGCGTCGCGCACGTGCTCGGGGCTCGTCATGCCGGTGATGTCGATCGTCTCCTGGGCGAACTGGCGCTGATTGATGTCCTCGAGCAGGACATACACCGCGCCGTCATCCTCGATGGTCACCAGTGCGGTGCAATGCCGGCCGGTTTCATTCCAGCCCAACGGCTCCGGACTCCCGGGATAGGTCAGCGGTCCGCTCGTGCTCGCCTCGTGATAGTGACCGAGGAGCGCGTGACGGAATCCCGCCTGCTCCACCTGGCTCGGCAGGATCGGCTTGTAGGGCGTCACGCCTTCAGGCAGCCGGCTCATGTCCGAGGCGTGCAACAGGAGGAGATGCGTGCCCTCATCCTGCCGGATGAAATCGCGCAGTGGCGCCTCCGAAACGTCGGGGCGCATGAAGCCGGCCGCCCAGATTTGGACATCACCGTAGCGGTGGGGGCGCAGATCGTCATGCGTCGCGATCGTGACGTTTTCCGGCCAGCGCAGATATCGGTAGGGCGAGCTGGGCACCGCTGGATCCGCGTGACCGGGGGCGATCAGCACCGGCAGGCCGGCGCTGCCCAGGGTCTGCGTCAGAAAGCTGGCGGTGTCGCGAGTGACGTGATCCTGCTCGAAGAGATCACCGGCGCAGGTGATCAGGTCGACCTGCGCCTGGTGGGCGCGCTCGACGATCCGCTGAAGGGCGGCTCGCAGGTCGCCGCGACGGCGTTGCGCGCCAACGCCGTAGAGGCGCTCGCTCGCGAAGGATCGGTCGAGATGCAGGTCAGCGAAATGGAGCAGGCGAAGGGCCACAAATCCCCCGTAACCACGCGAATTGTGCCTGGTGCGATGGCATATGCGAGCGCGAAATCAGCGCCCATTATAGAACGAGGGCTGAATTTATTCCGAATCAGCCGCCGTAGCGACAACAGCGCCTAAACTGAGCGACGAAGTGGGCTCGTTCGAGAAGGGGGACCGGGGTGCGCGCATCCTCAAAATCCAGACGCTCCTTCAGGGCAACCCGCGCGGTTTGACGACGGGCGAGATCGCCCGCCGGACCGGCGTCAACCCTCGCACCACCTATCGCGACATCAAGGCCCTGGAGGCCATGAACGTCCCGGTCTACGAGGAGGCGGGGCGGATCGCTATCGACCCTAACTACTTCATCGCGCCGGTCAAATTCACCCTGCGCGAGGCGATGGCGCTCCTGATGGGCGTCCGCCTGATGTCCCGGCACAGCGACGAAGCGGACCCTGATGTCGCCGACGCCTTTACCAAGCTGGCGGCGGTGCTGCCCACGCCGGTCGCCGAGTACGTACATGCCACCGTTCGTCAGATGGCGGCGCGTCCGCCCAACCCCGTCTATTCCAGGGTGCTCCAGACCGTCGCGCTCGGCTGGGCGGGTCGCAAGGTGGTGCGCATCTGGTATCCAAGCGCGGATCACGCCGTCAAGCCCCGGCTGATCGAGCCTTACTTTCTCGAGCCATCGCTGATTGGACACAGTAGCTACGTCGTCGCGCGCGATCGCGGGTTGGGAGAGATGCGGACCTTCAAGCTGGAACGCATCACTCGGGCCGAGCCCATGACCGAGACCTACGCGATCCCGGCCGACTTCGACATCAACAGCTACCTCTCGGGGGCCTGGGGGATCTATCACTCCGGCGAGCCAGTCGAAGTCAGGCTGCGGTTTTTCCCGCCCGCGGCCGGCAGGGTCAAGGAATCGACCTGGCATCCATCACAGAAGCTCAGCGATGGGCCGAAGGGCTCGGTGAACCTGACCGTCACCGTCACCGGGACGGTCGAGATAACCCCCTGGATCCTCGGCTGGGGCGATGCGGTGGAGGTTATCGCACCGAAAGAGTTACGCAAGAAGATCGCCGAGGCTGGCGCAAAAATGGCGGCGCGTAACAAGGGTTGAGGAGGACGACGATGGACACATTTCAGGCGGTATCAAGGTTGAAGCCGGCACGCATCTGGGACGGCGTGGTGGCGCGTCCGCTCCACGCCGAGCGGCTCACGATTGGATTCGTCGACATCGACCCGGGTGTGCTTGTGCCCGAGCATCGACATGACAACGAGCAGGTCGGGTTTGTGCAGCGTGGTTCGGTGACGATGACGATTGCCGGTCAGGCGCGCGAGCTCGGGGTGGGGGAGACCTACTCCATTGCCGGCGGGGTGCCTCACTCCGCCAAAGCCGGCGCCGATGGTGCGTCGGTGGTGGACGTCTTCGCCCCCGGTCGGGAAGACTGGAAAACGGCGCCGACCGTCGAGCCCTTCGCCGGTCGCTGGCCCTAAAACAGGCCGCCGTACTCCCCGCCGTCCACCGACAGCGTGGCTCCGGTGATGAAACTCGCGGCGTCGCCGGCGAGGAAAACAACCGCGGCCGCGAGCTCATCGGGGCGTCCGTGCCGGCCGAGCGGGATGTTACGGATGCTACGCGCGGTGAACTCGGCGGGATCAACGCCGAGCTTGATCGCCTGACCTCGATTTTCTTCCTTGATTCGATCGGTTTCGAAGCGGCCGGTCAGGATCGAGTTGACCCGGACTTCGGGCGCGGCCTCCCTTGCGAGTGTCTTTCCCATCGCGACCACGGCCGGGCGTAGGGCGTTCGACAGCACGAGATTGTCGACCGGCTGATGCGCGGCGATTGACGTGAGGTTCACGATGGCGCCGCGGCCGCGCCGCAGCGCGGGAAGCGAAGCGCGCGTCAGGCGAACGGCGCTCATCAACACCAGGTTGATCGCCTCCGCCCATGCGGCATCGTCCAGCTCGGCCACGCTGCCAAGGATCGGCCCCCGCGTGTTGTTGACGAGCACCTCCAGACCGCCGAGGGTCGCGATCGCCCACTCGACGAGGTCGCGGCACTGGTCAGCCTGTCTGAGATCGGCGACTCGTGCGACGACGTCATGACCCTCCTCACGAAGCGCGTCGGCGGCGGTATGGATGCGCTGCTCATCGCTCGAAGAGATGACGACGCGACAACCCTCGGCGGCCAGCGCCCGGGCGGACGCAAATCCGAGGCCACGGCTGGCTGCCGTCACCAGCGCGCGCCGTCCTCTCAATCCCGTTTCCACGGGCCAAATACTAGAGTGCGCTACTCAGGCAGCGGCGCGGGGCTGCTTACCGCAGGCGGGACACGGTGTGCCCGCTTTCAGCTCGGCACGCTTGAAGGCGTGCCCTCCGCAATGCGGGCAGAGGGCGCCTGGTCGCAGCGGCTGGGCTTGCGCGGCCTTCTGCATGCGCTCCCGCAGGTGACTGTCGTCTTCTTTTTCGATGAAGCGCGGGTCGGAGGGCGTCTGCGTGCTCATGCAGCCTGCAATGCTCCCGGTTGGAAGGCTTCGGGGCGAATGTGTTCAGCCAGCCTGACGCCGATCACTTCGGGATGCAGATCGATGCCGCGCTGGAAGGGGTGCACGCTGAGGATCGCCGGAACGCGCCGGTTGCCAATCTCGACGTCGAGCACGCGACCGTGCAGGGTCGTCATTGACGCCCATCCATCCCAGGTCCGCATCGTGCGCCACCACAGGTGACGCGCCACGGGTCCACCCATGGCGACGATCGCCTGCGGCGCGATCCGCGCCAGCAGGCTCTGCAGGTGGCGGTCGACGCACTGGTTGAGGGCCGCGTCGGTGACGCGGTCAGGGTTGTCAGTCACGCAGCGAACCGCCCAGGTATGAAAGGCCGAATCCAGGACGTCGCGCTTGTCGAGCTTTTGGCCCATCCGGCGGCGGGCGGCGAGCAGCACCGCGCGCACGAACTGAAAGTAGGGTTGGGGAGTATCCGCCGTCATGTGGTGCTCGAGCCGCGCCTCGTGGTCGAGCCACTCGTTGAATGCCTCGTTGCTGGCGCTCGCGCTGTCGAGCGGGCTGGGGCTGATGAAGACGATCGGCGCCTCGGGATTGCCGAATCCCACCTGCGGCCGCCGCAGCGGTTGCGCGAGTCGTTCGCACGGGCTGTCGGTGCCCCGGTCGGACTCGGCGATCGCGCACCCATGCAACCGCTTGAGGGCGTCCGAGCCGAAGAACTGCAGGTACTGCTGGCCCTTGCTCACGCTGTTGGAAACGACGCGGAGTGATGGTCGAAGCTTGCGCGGCCTTTCCACACCGGGGCCGCTTAAGATTTCTCCAATGGCAGCCATTCCGGCCGTCGACGTCAACGAGCTCCGGCGTCGCCTCGAGGCTGACGGCTCGAAGCCCTACCTGCTCGATGTCCGCGAACCCTGGGAGTATCTGGCGGGCCATGTACCTGGTGCCCAGCTCATCCCGCTGGGGGAGCTGGAGCAACGCGTTTCCGAAGTGCCACGGGACCGCGAGGTGCTCGCCATCTGTCATAGCGGTCAACGCAGCCTGGCGGCGGCCGGCTATCTCCAGCAGCTCGGCTACACCGCCGTCAGCAACGTCGACGGCGGCACGGCTGCCTGGATCGAACGCGGCTATCCGACCGAAGGCTCATCCGCCAGCTGAAGCTGCGTCGCATCGAAGCGCCTGACCACCCCGGAGCGCACCGACTGCGCGAGTTGCGTCCACGCCTGCGGGTCGGTGATCCAGGCGCGGGCGATCACAATCGATGGCCCCTCGATCACCAGTCGCTCGCCGCTTTCGCTTACCTCGATCGGGGCCAGCTGCAGGGCCCGCATCTTCTCCGGCGTCAGGTTTTCCTTCAGGACGCGCCGCTCGATCTCGATCCGGGCCATTCCCGGGGAGTGTAAGCCGCCGGCGGTTCGGCGGCCGCGACAGACAGCTGTCAAAACCCCCTGCTTGACTTTGGGAGTGAGCCAAACCACCATGATGACGACCAACCGTCCCTTTCACGTCCTGGAGGAGTTGCCGTGAGCGTCCTTGAACTGGTCCTCGTGATCCTGCTGCTAGCGGTCCTACTGGGGCTCGCGGCGGTCGTGATCCGCCGGCCGTCCGCCACCGGCCCGTCCGATGCGGTGCTCGCGGCGCTAGCCGACCTCGGGGCGCTCAAGTCCCATGTCGAAACGGTCAGCAATCAGCAGGGCGCCCTGAGCCAGTCACTGGGCCTGCTGCAGGCTGCGGTGCAAGGGGTCGAAACCAAAGTTCTCGAGAGCTCGGCTGGCGTGCGCGAGGCGATCGGCAAGGATCTTTCCGATGCCCGCATCGTCGTGGAACGGCTCAAGGTCGATGGCGAGGAGCGGCGCCGCATGGAGGAAGACGTGCAGGCGTCGGCCCGCCGTATCGAGACGGTGCTCCTCGGAAGCCGCACCCGCGGCGCCGCCGGGGAAAACATTCTTCAGGATGCCTTCCGCCAGTTCCCCGCGGAAATGATCGACATGAACTTCCGTGTCAACGGCAAGGTGGTCGAGTACGCGCTCATCCTGGCCAACGGCAAGCGGCTGCCGATCGATAGCAAGTGGCCGTCCCCCGAGCTGATCGACCGGCTCGGCGAGGCCCTGCAAGACCCGGCCAAAGAAGCCGCGCTGGTCCAGGAGATCGAACGCATCCTGCGGCTCAAGGTGCGCGAGGTGCGGCAGTACATCGACCCGGCCGCCACCATTGGCTTCGCCGTGGCCGCGGTCCCCGATCCGGTCTTCAACGCTTGCCGGCGCGCGCACCTCGAGGCCTACCGGGAAGGGGTGATCCTGATGCCCTACAGCATGACCATTCCCTACGTCCTGGCCCTCTTCAGGCTGCACCTGCAGTACGCGCGCTCGATCGACCTCGAAAACCTCGAGGGCTACTTGCAGCAGATCGACGACAACGTAACCGCCCTCGACCGCCTGCTCGAGAACAGCATCGCCCGGGGTAGCACGATGATCCAGAACGCCTTCAATGATGCCAAGCGCAACGTCGGTCAGATGCGGGGCGCACTGGCGGCGCTGCGTGCCGTCCCCCAGGCGTCGGTCGCACCTGAGCCAGCGGTCGACGAGATCGACGATGGGGAACTCACGCTGCTGTTGTCCCGGCGTTAGGCCAGGCCGGGTGTCCGGGCGAGGCGCATAACCAGCACGAACAGGATGAGGATGCCCGCGCCACCCAGGTACATCAAGTTGGTTGGCTGGAAGCCGGGGTCATCGACCACCAGCTGGTCACTCGCCGTGGCCGTGCCGGCCTCATTGGTCACCTCGATCGAGTAGGACCCCTGGGCGAGGTTGTCGGGCAGTTTCACGAGCATGTGGTAGGTATCGGTCGCCTGCACCGTGATGGCGGGCCGCCCGCCGACCTGCACCGTCGACGCCGCGGTCAGGTGCTGGCCCAGGATCATGATGTTGGGCTGGATGGTTGGGTTCACCTTGCCCGGCGTGACCTGGAAGATCTGCGGCGGCAGGAGGGCGGTCTTGACCGGCACGGGCGCCGCCGGCTTGGGCGTCGGGGCCGCCCGTTTGACCGCGGCGTACGCCGGCAGGCTCGTCAGGGCGAGGGCGACCATCGTCAAGCCACCCGCCGCCAGGCGTCGTGCCGCTGTCATGGAATAGACCTCTAGTACAGATAACGGCGCAGCCTTGACGCCAAAGATGGCGAGGCGGCCCATTCGGGCTGCGCAGTCGGACGTACTTGTAACCCGAGCCGAAACAAAAGCCCCTGCCCGAGGGGGGCAGGGGCTGTTGAGCTCGCGCTTTAGCGGTTGCCGCCTCCCGGCCAGGTCTGTTCCGGCGGGCGCTCGCCGATCTTGATCCGCTCCGTGCTGCCGCCGGACGTATCCGACTCGCTGCCCGGATCGCTGCCGAAGCCGCCGTACGACGGCATGCTCGGCGGCTCCGCCGGCCGTGCCACCGGACGAGACGGTGCGCTAAACGGGCTGGCGGCAGGCTTGGGCGCGCTCGGTGCGGCCATCTTCGGGGCTGCGGCCGGCTTGGCCGCCGCCTTCGGGGCCGCCTTCGGGGCGGCCTTCGCGGCCGTGCTCTTCTTCGCAGCCGGGCGCTTGGCCGCCGCCTTCTTGGCGGCGGGGCGCTTGGCGGTCGACTTCTTGACAGTGGACCGCTTGGCCGTCGACTTCTTGGCGGCGGAGCGCTTGGCCGTCGACTTCTTGGCGCTAGACCGCTTCGGTGTCGACTTCTTGGCTTTTGATTTCTTCTTCGCTGGCATTTCTCCTCCCTCGGATGCGCAATGATGGCTCGCGCGTTGGTTCAGGCGGATGAGGACCCGCTTCTGTTACCTGCGATTTATAGCATCGGCTCCCCGCAAAGACAAGCATTTCCCTCGCCGAATCGCTGCCTCAGTGTGCGTTCAGCCAGTTCAGGACAGTGGCGAAGAGCAGATCGTGCTCGAGGTCGACCGTGATCGCGTGCCCCGACCGTTCGAACCAGATCAGCTGCTTGTCCGGGGAGCCGATCCGCTCCAGGATATGCGGCGCATTGCCGACGTCGACTGTGCGGTCGCCGCGGCCATGCATGATCAGCGCGGGGACCCGCACCTGCGGCAGTTCCCGATCGACGACCCGAAGCAAATGCATCAGGCTCTCGATGCAGACCGTCGGCCGCCGGGCGTAACTGTGCAGCAAGCGAACGGCCGTTGGATCGCCCAGGTCGGGCTCGTCGCCCGGAACGTGCCATCGCACTGCGTACTTGAGCCCGCGAATGATCTTGATCCGCCAATCGCGGAAGTAGGCAGGGGATGCCATGGCGCCCATCGTGATCACGCCCTTGACCTCTGGATGGGTGGCGGCCAGGTGCAGCGCCAGGGTGGCGCCCAGGGACTGCCCGCAGACGAACACATCTTCGCAGTCGCGACGCAGCGCGGCCAAGGCCTCCTCTGCCGAGCGGACCCAGTCCGGCCAGCGCGTCGCGGCCATGGCCTCCGGCGTCAGCCCGTGACCGGCCAGTAACGGTCCCATGACGTCGTAGCCGCCGGCGGCCAGAAACTCGCCCAGTCCCCGCATCTCCGGCGGCGTCCCGGCGAAGCCGTGGATTAGCAGGCAACCGCGGACCCCGCCGCGCATCCGGAATGGCTGCAATTGCTCCGGGTTGGCGGGGCTGCTCCAGACGGATTGAGTACGAATGGCCATCAAGTTCGCAGTCTATCGGCCCGCAAGTTCACAACGGCGCTCCCGGTTATACGAGCCGGGGCGAGGTTTCGCCGGCAGTCCTTAAATGGGCGATTGAACCTGGGGGTGAAAAGGCGCATGGCGATTGTCGGGTGGCTCGTGGCGTTGTTGCTGGGCATCGGCTTTGCGCTGTTCTCGGTCGGAAACCAGCAGGCGGCGACGATCAACGTGTTCGGGGCGCCCTATCGGGACATCCCCACCTGGGTCGTGATGCTCGCCTCGGCCAGCATCGGCGCCCTGATCGTCATCGTCATCAGCCTGGTCGAACGCGTGCGCTGGTTTATGGCCGGCCGCTTCACCAAGAAAGTGCTCGCCGAGCACAAGAAAATGATCGTGCAGCGAGACAACCGAATCAGCGAGCTCGAGCAGGAAGTGCTCCGGCTTCGAGGGGCCGCCTGAGCCGACCATGACCCTCAAGGCCTGCCCGCAGTGCGGGTACCGCTATAACGCGCCCGAGAACCAGACGTGCGGTAAGTGCAAGGGTTGGCTTGGTGGCGTCGCGGCGGCCACGGCGGTGGCGCCGCCACCGCGCCGGTCGCTCATCCCGAGCAGCATCCCGGAGTATGCCTGCTACCTGGCTGTCCCAGTCGGGGCGCTTCTGGGGTTCCCGAATCCCATCGGCGCCGCCTTCGGGCTACTGACGGCCACTCTGCTGATCAAGGTCGTTCGGCTCGACATGGAGCGGTTCTCCAAGGGGCTGCTGATCGGGATCGTGATCGCGGGCGTCTTCTTCGTCTACCTGGTCTTCCTGCTGATCTTCGGCTTCATCTTCAACCTGCTTGAACCCGTCCTTCAACCGGTCGTAGGGCGCATCTTCAAGCACTAGGGCAGGCCGCCCCGCCGTGAGGCGCCCGCTGGTCCACGCCCTGCTGGTGCTGCTGCTGGTGATCAGCGCCGTGCCCGCGATCCTTGGATCAGCCCCGACCCATCGGTCGATGGCGGTGGCCATCGTGACGCCATCGCCGGCCGCATCCGCCTCGCCGGCGCTGGCAACAACGCCCGCTCCGACGGTGGACCTGCGGCCGGCACCGCTGTCGCTCGACATGGCGGTCGGCCAGATGATGGCGGCCAGCTTCGGGGGACCGAGCGTCACCGACGGCCTGCGGCACTTGATCCTGGACCAGAAGGTCGGAACCGTACTGATCTTCGGCGATAACTTCACCGACGCGGCATCGCTCGGACGGCTTACCGCTGAGCTGCAGGCTCTCGGACGTGAGGCCGGCCTGCCGGCGCCGCTGCTGGTCGCGGTTGATGAGGAGGGCGGTCGCGTGATGCGGGTTCACGACGGTGTCGCCGCCCTCCCTTCACAGGTCGAGGTCGGCGCAGGCGGCCCCCAGGCCGTGCGCCAGGCGGTGGCGAACACCGCTGCCGGCCTGCATACGCTGGGCATCCAGCTCGACCTCGCGCCGGTCGCCGACCTGCGCACCAACCCGGCCGACGGGGTGATCGGGGATCGCTCCTACGGCGGAGATGCGTCCGTTGTCGGGCCGCTAGTGGCGGCGGCCGTCACCGGGCTGCACGACGGCGGGGTCGGTGCAACGCTCAAGCACTTTCCCGGCCTTGGTGGTGCCGCCGGCGATCCGCACGCCGCGATGCCGACCGACGGCGAGAGCCTGGAGCAATGGACGGCGACGCAGGCGCGCAGCTTCCAGGCCGGCATCGATGCTGGTGCCGACGCCGTGATGACCACAGCCGTGGTGGTCCCAGGCCTCGACCCCACCGGGACGCCGGCCGTCTTCTCCCGGGCCATCGTGACCGGACTGCTCCGTGATCGACTGAACTTCGAAGGCGTGATCGTCACGGACGGCCTGGGAATGGGTGGGATCACGACGCTCTACGGGCTTCCCGACGCGACGGTCGCGGCCGTCCGCGCCGGCAATGACCTGGTGCTGCTCAACAGCGCCGATGCGGCGTACCAGGCCTCCGCCATCGAGTCGGTCAAACAACAGGTCCGTGCCGGAGTCATCCCGATGGAACAGGTCCAAGCGTCCGCCGCGCGGGTGATCGCGCTGCGCGCTCGCTGGCCGCGCTGGGCGCCCTCGTTGATGGACGTGTCGTCAACCGAGCCCGTCGTCGATCTGGCCTTGAGCCGCCGCTGACGTTCAGCGGCCCAAGCGGTCGATGACTTTGGCCATGCTCTCCAGGTCTTTCTCGAAGACAGTGATGTAGCTGAGGCCGAAGTGTTCGCGCCGCTGCTCGAGGGTCTCGGCAATCTGACCGACCGACCCGATCAGCACCAGCGGCGTTTCGAATACATGGTCGACCTCCATCGTGTACTCCTTGGCCAGCGGTGCCGCCGCGTCGCGCGGATGATCCGTGATCACGACCGTTTGCACCAGGGTATTTAGTTCGATGGCTGAAAAACGACCGCCGGCGGCTTCTCGAATCCAGGCCAGCTTGCGCGTGAACGCCTCTGGGCTGGCGTCCGCGTCTTCGAGGCCGGAGCCATCTCGGCGGGACCGGGGCATGATGCTGATGATGTCGGCCTCTTTCGCGGCCAGCGTGAGCAGTCGCCGGCCACCGCCGCCGACCAGAACCGGCGGATGGGGTTCCTGCTTCGGCTTCGCGCTTCCGGTCAACGCGGTGAGGCGAAAGAAGCGACCCCCGTACGTCAGGGGCGTCGCGCTGAAGAGGGCCTTGACGATCTGCAGCGCCTCCGCCAATCGCTCGACCCGCGTTGCGCCCTCATCGAACGGAATGCCGGCGGCATCGTACTCGCTCTTCAGCCAACCGGCGCCAAGACCCAACTCGAAGCGACCGTCGGTCAGCAGGTCGATCGACGCGACTTCCTGAGCCAGCAACGCCGGGTGGCGGAAGTCGTTGTCGTACACGAGGCTGCCGACCCGCAGCTGGGAAGTGGCCTCGGCGGCCAGCACGAGGGCCGGCGCCAGCGCGAATCTCGGCCCGAAATGATCCGGCATGAGCAGCGTCTGATAGCCGGTGTCTTCGACGTGCCGCGCGAATGCCATCCACTCCGTCTTCGGTCGAGCCCGGCTTGCGCTCAGGCCAAACCGAAACGGTCGCTGCGTCAGTGCGCGCTCCCTTGGATCACTCCCCCGCTGGGGGAGGATACGATGGGGGCCGCCTGCGGACGTACCAGCCAGTTCAGGGCGTTGACGTAGGCGTTGGCGGCCGCCTCGACGACGTCCAGCGCCGCGGCCCGCCCGACCACGACCTGCGATCCCTGACTGAGAGTCACGACGGCCTCGCCGAGCGCGTCGCTTCCCTGGGTGGCGGCCGCCAGGCTGAAGTCCTCGAGCTCCGCCGGCACGCCGGTGACCTGCTGGATGGCGCGGAAAACCGCATCGAGCGTGCCGTTGCCGCTGGCACGACCCGACTTCACGGTGCCCTCGTCGCTCAGGGCAACCTCGGCGCTGGCCGACACGCCGCTCTGCGCGTTGACCTGCACGTCATTCAGGGCGAACCGGCCAGGCGTGGCCCGCCCGAGGGCCTCCTCGACGGCGAGCTTTAGGTCTTCGGCATAGAGCACGCGTTTGCGCTCGGCCAGGCTGAGGACGAGCGAGTACACCGGGCCGAGCTGCTGCTCATCCAACTGGATGCCCATCGAGGCCAGCTCCTCGGCGAGGCGCCGCCGCCCCGCGCTGGTGCCGACCTGGCCGAGTTGCGGCGCGTAGCCGATGTCCGCCGGGTCGATGAAGGCCGGAACCAGGGACTTGGGCCGCCGCGGCGGGCTGAACACCGTGGTCGGGAAGGCGGCGCGAACGTCGTCGATCCAGCGCTCCCAGCCGGAGTAGTCCATGGTCGCCAGCATGGCGACATACGCGTCGAACCGAACCAGCAGCGCCGCCGGCTGGTCGTGATGTTTGATGATGAGCGTCGTGCCGCTTTCCTCCAACGCCTTGAGGATCGCGTCGAGGTTGCGCGCGAGTTCGGGAGCGGAAATGACTTTGAGCACGACGCCATGGTAGACCCGGCTCTTCGTGATGGTCAAACACAATCGATAAGCAGTTCGACGATTTCGGCGATCGCAAGACGCGCGGCCATCGCAGTGATTTTGCTGGCGACCGCGGCCTGTCAGCAAGGGCCGGTCGCGCCGTCGGTCTCGCCCACGACAACACCGAGCCTGAAGGCGTCCGCCCTGGCCGCGTGTCCCGCTGCCTCAGCCTCGCCCGGTCCGCAGGTGCTGCTGCAAAAGCAGCCGGCTCCCGACGACCTCGCGTTCGACAACGATGGGCGGCTGCTCTTTAGCGATATCAAGACGGGCGCCGTCTCGGCGCTGAATGCCGACGGGTCGGTCGAGCGCATCGCGGGTGGGATGTCGGCGCCGGAAGGAATCGCGGTGCAAGCCGACGGGCGCATCCTGGTCGCCGAGCAGGGACGCAACCGCGTCGTGGCGATCGATCCACAGACGCACGCCGTTACCCAGTGGCACGCGTTTCCGAATCGGACCGGCCGCGACGGCATCGATGGCATTGGCCCCGTGCTCCCTGCTCTGGATTCCACGGGCAATCTCCTCCCGACGGCGGGCAACGTGATCGTGCCGGATAGTCCAAACGGCATCGTGTGGCGTGTGAGCCCCGACGGTAAGACCGCAACGCAGATCGCGAGCGGAATGGTGCGTCCGGTGGGCGCGGCGGTCGATACGGCCGGACGAATCTTCGTCGCCGACGAAGGCGGCGCGCTCTGGGTTCTTGCGCCCGCTAAGGTTCGCTTCGCGACCTTGCCGACGCCCGATGACGTGCTCGTCGGTCGGGGCGGGCACATCTTTGTCAACACGCTCGGCGACAACGCCATCCACGAGCTTGACGGCCAGGGGCATCAGGTCGGCGTCATCAAAGGCATCCAGCAGCCACAAGGAATCGCGCTCGATTACGCCGATAACCTGTACTACACCGAGTTCAACACCGGTCGGATCGACCGTGTGATCCGGACCTTCGTCCTCGATCCGCCGAAGGTGACGCGGACGACCCGCGGCACATTCATCATCTGTCCTGTTATCCGGCGCGCCTCCGGCTTCAACGAGAAGCTGGGGCTCCAGGCCGGATCGAGTCTGACGACATCGATTCTCCAACTCGTGCAGCCCGGCACGGATTCATCGGGAGCGCTCGAGGTTCAGACCTCTGAGCTTTCGATCGGCATCACCGTCAGCGGCGGTCTTCTCTCGCAATCGCAGACGGTGTCACTATCGCCGTGACTATTCATTCCCCTTGATCGAGGCCAGCGGCACCAACTCGTGCTCGATCGTCGCCAGGCCCGCGCGGGTGACCGCCTCGACCACCTCGCGCGACGATTTGTAGACATCCCTCGACTCGTCGATGGGGACCATGCCGTCGATGTTCACGATGATGCCCGCCTCTCGATATGCCGCATTGACTACGTCTTGTTTTAGGGTTTTCTTGGCGGCATTGCGTGACATCCGGCGCCCGGAGCCATGGTTGACGCTGTAGCCGCTGACGTGGGCCCGCTCCGCCGCCCGGAGGATGAAGCTCGAATCGCGGTTACTCCCCGGGATGAGGATCGGATGCCCGGCTTGCGGGTCGTCGTAGCCGGCCGGGAACGCACGCGTGGCGCCTTTACGGTGGACGTGGACCCAGCCGAACTCGGGATGGTGCTCCCGCTGCACCAGGTTGTGACTGATCTCGTAGACAAGCGATAGCGGCTGGCCGAACACGTCCTCAAAGGCAGCGGCGATCTGCTCGAACATCGCGAGCCGGTTCACGATGGCGAAGTTTCCGCCGGCCGCCACGGCATTGAGATAGTCCCGATAGTGCGCCGACTCGGGCGTGAAGTAGCCAAGGTCGAGCGCCTTGATCGCTGGGTTCTCCGCTTTCGCGAGGTGGAAGTAGTTCGTCGCCAGGCCATGGCCGAAGCCTCGGCTGCCGGAGTGCAGCTGGACGTAGAGGGTGTCGCTCCCCAGGTTGCCCTGCAGCTCGATGAAGTGGTTGCCGCCGCCCAGCGTGCCGAGCTGCGGCACGCCGCGCTCCGGTCGCCCAGGACCGCCCCACGGCGGCCGCCAGGAGTCGTCGACTGGGAGGCGGTCCCGTTCAGTCCGCGTGCGGTCCACCCGCTCCCCATAGTGCTGCGCATAGTAAGCGGCGCCGCCACGAATAATCGCCTCGAACTGGTTCTGCGTCAGGTTTTTGAGGCGCGTGCGGCTGATCTTGCCTGGTCCAAGTGCGACTCGGCGTGTGACCTCCCGATTGAAGCGCAGACGATTCTCCGGCGTCGCCGCGCTCACCGGCACGTCACTCGAGGCGCTCATCATTCCGCAGTTGTGCACGAAGACGCCGGCTTCGAGGGCAAAATTGGCGTACTCAGGCACCGTCAGGCAATAGACATCCTCATGACGCTCGAGAACCTGGATCGAAGCAACCTTGTGGTTAAAGCCATGTCGCCATCGCCGGTGATTGTTGATTCCAAATCCACCAATCACCGACTCGCCGCAGGACTCGCAGATGTATGTTCGATGGGCTACCTCAGATGACTTTGCTCTACCTCGGTCACTGTGGTTGTAGGCGATGAGGAACTCTTTTCCGCGTGCGCCATTGCCTGCAACCGACTCCTTGAAATGTTCCGGTCGCTCGCGCATGTAGCGCTCGATGTTGGCAGTGCCCCGAAGTGCGAAATAAATGCGGCCCTCTTGCGTGCGGGCCTTTCTCGCGATCGCTGCCAGTCGGGCCGGTTCCAATTTGTCACGGTGGCGCGCGATGTTGTGTCGCCCGTTCTGATGGTGATACCGGTTGTGGTCGCGGTCGCCCATGAACTCCAGGTTGTGCGGATGACAGTCACCCGGCGTGAAGTTCTTGTGATGGATGACGGTGCGCTGTCCGGGAAATGATGGAATCTGTCCCAGTAATCCTTGGCGGGCCATGATCCAATGGACCGTCTGCCAGGTACCGGTCGCGGGGTGTTTGACCAGGCGGTAACCATCGCGGGCGTGGCGGTTGTAAAAAGGCATGAGGGAGGTGGCAGGTGACAGCGATGCTGCTTCACACCAACTGCCGTCGCGAAGCATGAACTGGTGGTCGGGTGTGCAATCAATCGTCGCACCATCGTCGAGGGTCACACGAAGGAGTGCAGCCGCTCGACGGGTCAGCTGAGCGGTGGCTTTGGCTGCGACAATCCGGTGCTCTGCCGTGAGGGAAAAGATCCAGTGCTCGCCACCGGTGTCAGCCAACTCCCGGAGAGTCTTTGGCCCACAAACGGTCGGAACTCGCGTGTCTCCAGTGAAGCAGCCAATGTCGAAGCCGACGGGACCCATGGCCACGGCGCCCGTCTCAGCATCCGTCAGGAGCACAGTGCCGATGGGCACGCCGTAGCCGTGGTGAACGTCGGGCGTGATCGCCACCAGCTTGACGCCGGGAAAGCTGGCCGCATTCACGATCTGTGGATAAATGGACTCCTCGACCTGGTCGAGCAGATTGGGGGTGAGGAACAGGCGTATTGGCACTGACCCAATTTCCTGCGTGGGCAGCGTGTAGTAGCCCTTGCCCGAATCTTTGACCGCTGACTTCCAACTCATTCGGACACCGCCGTGCCGGCTCCAACGGACAAGTTGGACCGCTCGCGCACCAAGGCCGCCGGCGACGGCGCGCCGTCCGCCTTGTACGCCGCAGGCGTCCCTAACGCGGCCATGCCCCCATCGTGAGGCATCTCTCTGACAGCTGTCTGTCGCGTTTCTGCGCGCAAAATTCCCAGGACGGGTCGACGTCCGATATTAGTCCGGGAACTTTATCTAACAGCGCTTCCTATACTTGGCTCGTATGCCGGTGACGAAGGGCGGACTCGAGGATGTCATTGCAGCGACCTCGACGATCTGCGACATCATCGGTCCGCTGGGCAAACTGACCTACCGCGGCATCGACATCCACGACCTGGCCCGTAACTCCTCGTTCGAAGAGACCACGTATCTCCTGTGGTTCGGGTCCTTGCCGACGCGCGAGGCCTTGCATGAGTTCAGCGCCCAGCTCGCCTCTCACCGCGCGCTGCCCACCCAGATCCTCACCATCATGAAGGATTTTCCGCGCAGCGCCACACCAATGGATGCGCTGCGGACGGCGCTGTCCGCCCTGGCCTTCTACGATCCGCAGGCGCACGACCCCTCGAGGGAGGCGAATGTCGAGAAGGCGATGCGGGTGACGGCGCAAACCGCGACCATCGTCGCCGCCTACGAGCAGATCCGTCGCGGTCGCCCGCCGGTCGAGCCCGAGCCCGATGGAAGCCACGCCGAGAACTTTTTGCGGATGATGTTTGGCGCCGAACCTGATCCGCTGTTCATCCGCGCGATGGACCTCGCCCTGATCCTCCACGCCGACCACGAACTGAACGCGTCCACGTTTGCCGCCCGGGTGACCGCGGCCACGCTGGCCGACATGTACTCGGCGATGGTGTCAGCGATTGGTGCGCTGGCCGGTCCGCTGCACGGCGGGGCCAACGAGCAGGTGATGAAGATGCTGCAAAAGATCGGTGAGCCGTCGCGCGTCGAGGCGTACGTCATGGAGAAGCTCCAGGCCCACCAGAAGATCTCGGGCTTCGGGCACCGGGTCTACAAGACCGAGGACCCGCGTGCGACCCACCTTCGCCAGATGTCGAAAGAGCTGGGCGAGCATATCGGTAACCTCCGCTGGTACGAGATCTCTCGCAAGCTGGAGGAGGCGGTGATGCAGCAGAAGCACCTCTATGCCAACGTCGACTTCTATTCCGCTTCCTGCTATTTCACGATGGGTATCCCGATCGACATGTTCACGCCCGTCTTCGCCGTGAGCCGCACCGCCGGTTGGGCGGCGCACGTGCTCGAGCAGTACGCGGACAACCGGCTGATCCGGCCCCGCGCCGAGTACCTCGGTGAGAAGGACGTGGCCTACGTGCCGATCGACCGCCGGGTCAAGGCCGCCAGCTAAGGATTCCCCGGATCTCCGTTATATTTATGGCGCTCGTGGAGCCCATACCCGACAGAGGAGGTCGTTCGAACTCGTCCTACTGCTAAACGCCTCACTTCAGCCGCTGAATGTGATCAGTAAGCGGCGGCTGGTCGTCCTGCTGACCAAGCAGCGCGTCACCTTCATTGACGACGCGGCCCGGCAGGCGGTCGAGCAAGCAATGGCACGGCGTTGTTTTGGTGCGGATGTCGTGATCGTCCGGCTCCTCTCCAATATCCAGATCCCACGTCGGATGCTGCGGGCCAACCGGCGCAACCTGCTGCTGCGCGACGATGGCATGTGCCAGTACTGCGGCAAGGGGATGCCTTCGTCGCAACTCTCGGTCGACCATGTCGTGCCCACCTCGCGCGGCGGAGCGGCCAACAGTTGGGAGAACCAGGTGATCGCCTGCCGCCGCTGCAACGGGCGGAAGGGAAACCGGTTGCTCAGCGAGGCCGGCATGCGGCTCATCCGGCCGCCACGGGCCTTGACCCAGGAGTTCGCCCACCTGATCTTCCTGCGCTATCCGCAGCTCAAGCACGCCTACGACCGGCTGCTCTCCAGCGCCCGCGCCGCCAGCTAGCCAAGCCGGCATTTTCTCCCCGCTTT
>Ga0207646_10002064_pt1 | contig 24118 bp, 18 predicted proteins | sample KBSK5502metaG_FD_184343 | JGI IMG/M metagenome (GOLD analysis project Ga0207646, IMG submission 184343) | Corn, switchgrass and miscanthus rhizosphere microbial communities from Kellogg Biological Station, Michigan, USA - KBS K5-50-2 metaG... | ecosystem: Host-associated > Plants > Roots >... | reverse complement strand
TCGTCGCGGAAGCGCGGCTTTTCTATTTTTCTCCGAAGCCGGATCAACCTCATACGTTCGCTGAATGCGTCGCTCATGCTCTCCTCGTTTTTCTAAGATTCCTCGCCCGATAATTGCCTGCTCGCTGAAAGAATTATTCTGGCTGCTCTGGTTGTGCTACACGCTTGTCAGATAACGCGGCCCACGCGGCGATCAGTGGCGGCACGCTCCACCACATAACGAATCCTGCTTGCAAAAGGATCCGCGGAGCGCCGGTTGCCTGGCCGACCCATTCGACGCCGTGCCATACCCACGGCGCAGTGGCAACGCCGAATGCCCAGGAAACTGCGGCAATCGCCCAGACGAATTTGCGAGTCGGTTCTTTTTCGCGAAGTTCTTCGGCACGCATGCGAACGCGAAACTGAGCGCGGCTGGCAAGGTTGGGCGGCAAATCCAAGTGCATCGCGCGCATCGCAGACAGAGATTCGTTCAGTTGGCGATGCTCTGCGGCGCAGGATTCGCATTCTGCGAGATGTGCGCTGAGCCAGCGCTCGTCTTCGAGCGTAAGTCCTTCGACGTGACGGCGCGCGATGAAATCCTTCGCCTGCGTGTGCAGATCGTTTTTCACGCGGCACCTCCTTGCATTGCTGCTTTCAGCGCCCCGAGACCGCGATACAGGCGCGACTTCACAGTAGAAATCGGAGCGCCTGTGACACCAGAAATTTCGTCGAGTTGCATTTCTTCCTGAAAGCGCAGGACCAATACTTCGCGGTAGATCGCTGGAACTTTTTCCAGCGACCGTTGTACGCCGGATTTTTGTTCAGCGTGCAGGACCTGATCGAGTGGCGATTCAACGCGTTCGTCTTTAATGTCGAATTCCGGGTGCTCATCGGATCCGGCAAGCGAGTCGATGCTTTGCGGTTTCTTGCGGCGGTGCCAATCGAGCACAAGGTTTCGTGCGATTGCGAAAAGCCAGGCCTCGAATTTCCATTTTCCGTCGTACTGGTGGCCGCGCTCGAGTACACGAAGCCAGGTTTCCTGGAAAAAATCTTCGGCCCGCTCGCGATTCGCGGTGAGGTGCAGCAAGTAGCGGAACAAGCGGAATTGATACTGTTCGATCAGGTGGTCGAGGAGTTCGGGATCGCGGCGCTTCAAACGCTGCGCGAGGGCCTTGGCGTCATCACTCATGAATGTGGAGAAGCATACCGCCGCGGAAGCTGCACCCGATGCTCCTGAACGTACTGCCCAGACTGAGAAGACGGCGCTCATTTTAGCTCCAGGGTTTGTAAGCACAAACTCTGCGACCCTGCAACTTGTATACGTGCGACTGCAAGGAAAAGACGCAGGAGGAATTTGCAGGGGCGGCCAAAGGCGCCGACGACTCGCGAAGCCCAATTTTGGAGCTGTCGCCCTCGAACCTTGAAGCAAGGGGGTGTGTACGCGGTACTTCTCGTAAGAACGGCAAACAAAGGGTTATAAAACAACGAGCGAAGAAAAAGAGGAGGGTATCGAGGTGGAATTCGAGCCGAGGACCTGAGCAGAAGAGGGAACGCCGGAAGGCTATCCACTCCCGGTGTTTCTGTGCGAAGAGTGCGGAAACGACAGAAAACAAATAGGTTAGCGCTTCAACAATACCAAAGAGTGCGCAAGTGTATGGAAGGAAAGAATTCTAACCGGACCACTCGCTGGGGACGGAGAACGGGGCGGCAGCACTCTTTCTACTTCTGTCTTTTGTTTCTTTCACTCGACGTCGCGAGTCTGCTCCAGTTCGGTAGTAAACTGCGCTTGCGATGATTTGCCCACAATGCAAGGCGGAGTACCGGCGCGGATTCACGGTTTGTGCCGACTGCGGAGTGCCTTTGGTGGAGTCAACTGAGCTGGCGAGAGTGAGCGCGGTGGAAGACGAACCGCCGGCTACTCCCGGGGATCCGAATGAGGATCCGTTTTGCTCGTTTTGGAAGGGGATGGATCTGCGTGTCTGCACTGAGGTATGTACCGTGCTGGATGAGGCTGGTATTCAGCACAAGACAATTCGCAGGCAAGATCATTTGTTCAATTTAAACAATCAGGCGCCGTATGAAGTGGGAGTTCCGGCATCGCTTTATGAAAAGGCGGAGTTGGCGATCAAAGATGCTTTTGGCACGGATTCGGAAGGTGCAGAGGATGCGATGCATGAATCGCAGACGCCAAGGCTTCTTCCGGATGCAGCAGATCATGTTAGCAAGGCGGGAATTTTTGCTCCGCTGCTCGACATGGTGAAATCGCAAGAACGCGAACTAATGCGCGATTTGAAGGAATTCGAACAGGTCGAAGAACCTGAGTCGGAGGTTGGCGAAGAACCGGAACGCGGAGCCGGGCCCATACCTCGGGGCGGGTTAGGTTTAGACGGGTTTCATCCGGAGGATGCCACGGCGCTGGTGTGGGAAGGTAACCCCCCTGAGATGCGTGAAATGATTGCACTGTCGCTGCAAGAAAATGACATCTTCGCGCGTTACGAGGAGAGAGGTGCAAAGACGGAAGTTTACGTGCTGCCCGAAGAGGAAGAGCACGCCCGAGAGATCGTGCGCGAGATCATGGAAGGTCAAGTACCGGAGTAGCATTCACTACTCCAAAAAAGACAGGGCAGAGCCGCAGCTGAAACTGCACTTTACGCAGTCACGGTGCGATTCTTGCGTAGAGTTGTTGCCATACCAGGTCGTTTTTCCAATAGTCGATGTGAGCGGCAAGGGGAACAGATATTGACCCACGGGAATGTGCGGAACTTCGCGTAGCTCTGAATGAGCGGCTGAACGACGGCAGCGAGCTGTTCGCGAATGTGAAACGTTTCTTTGCCTTGGATCGTGAAGAAGAAGGCGATTTTGTCGAGCGGGGAACCGAAGGTTTCAAGGAGGCAGGTTCTTTTTTCGACGTCGACGTGATTGCCGGTGATGTCATCGAGGTTGAGAAGTTTGTTGAGAGTATCGTAGGCAATCACGGAGCCGAGGGAATGTCCGACGATGGCAATTTTTGAGTACTCCCATGAGGAGTCATCGGCACTGCGAGCCGTATAGATGCCGGTGACGGAGTCCGAAGCAATCTGTTTGATTTCTTGACGAATTTTGTAGAAGCGGTCCAGCTTGTTGGAATCCACGTAGATGGCGACATCGCCGGGAAATTGAATCAGCAAGTCGCGAACGAGTTTTGCGAGGACGATAAGGGCGGCGGGCCAGACCCATAGTGGATTAGCGAGAAGGCTTGCAGCCCACTGCACAATGGCTGGTAGGTATGCAGGTAGAGTCAGTTGGCTGCGCGCTACGAGGATGAGCGCGGGAATCACCGCCAAGTGCAGAGCGAAAGAGAGGACAAAAAGGAATACGAGAAACGGATCGCCGCGAAGCTCGGTTCCGCTGGAACGCTTTGAAGCGCGGGAGACCAGCGGTGCAACCACCAGGAACGCGGCGGCCAGGAGAAACAGAGTGGAGACGCCCTGGACGGATTCGGAATTCATACGCTCCAGGAGGTGTGCGACCCACTGGAAGCGAGTGATGGTGGACATGAGAGCGGCGGAGGCGAGAATCGTGAGAGCAGTGACAGAGAAGCCGATCCAGCCGACGATGGAGATGAAAAGCCTTTTCCATCGCGCAAGGTTCGCGGGTTTACACATCTCTCCGAGGAAAAGGATGACGCCAAAGCTGAGTGCGATGGCGCACATCCCGGTGGCCATGGCAGAGAGCTGCTTCCAGTGTTGATCGAAACGCATCATCGTGAAGGCGGGAATGGATGCTTTTGCGGCGCCGGCGGACACAATCACGGCGTTGATTGCTATCAAGGAGAGCAAAAGAAGTAGAGTGAGAGTGACCTCAAGAACGGCGCGAAATGGAATTTTGAATTGCTGCATGCCCTGTTGTGGCCCGGCAGGCGATTCATCGGGAAACATGGCCCGCAGAAAAGGCTTGCGGGAGTTCCAGATGCTCCGCATGCCGCCATTGAAAAAAAACGAGATGACGTCACTGAGTTTTGCGGCGCCTTCCGTGACGGGAGCCCAATATGCTTCGTAGAGATGCAGCTGGCAGTTTTTTTTCGCGTCCTCCTTGTCCTGAAGGTCAATTTCGACGCGCTCGACGACTTGTTCTTTCCCGCCCGGGCCGGAGGGTCCGAATTTCACCGCGGTTACGCGCGGACGACTGCCGGGGATGCGAACGCCAAAGCGATCTGCCACTTTTAGAATTCCGGTGGTGAGGCCGTCCAGCGTTTCGAAAGGGATCTGCTGGCCCATGCCGTGAACGATCCAGACTGCGTGCTTTTCGCTTGGACGACCAAGTTCTTCTGCCGTGCGCTGTGGTCGCGGTTGCTCAGGTCTTGCAACGGGGCGGAGAAGAGCTTCCGCTCCAAGAATTCTGGCTGGTTCCGTAATGGTAGGAGTCGGTGGGGGCGGTGGGCCGAAGCCGCGGGTTTCGTAATGAACGGACTTTCCGATCGTGTACTTGTGATTGGGAACCTGCTGCTTGGGTTCGGCCACGACGATACCTCGGGGTGGTAAGAATTTGCCGAGAGTATATGTATGAGGTAACTCCGGGGTCAAGATTCATTAAGAGATATCTACGATTAATGATAGTCGGAGCGAGGAACAGAAGCCCAACTACTGCAGCCACCTTTTCGTGACGCGACATGAAGAGCAGGCGGGGGCGGCAACGCGCACTTGTGTGGTCTTGACGGGCGCGAGTAGAATTAGCGGTCTTCGTCGCGGCAAGAATTTTTTTATGTCACTGTTTGTAAGTACAAACTTTTTACCTCAGAGCCTGTAAGTACAGGCCCTGAAACCCGGAAACCGTTTCAAGCGGAGCTTCGGCAAAAATGGCGCAGCACTATGACGTGATTGTGATTGGCGGCGGGCATAACGGCCTGACGAATGCCGCGTACCTGGCGAAAGCCGGGAAGAAGGTGGTGGTGTTAGAGCGGCGCCATGTGCTGGGCGGGGCCGCGGTAACGGAAGAAATTATTCCGGGATTTTTGTTCAGCGAGTGTTCGTACGTGGTTTCACTGTTGCGGCCAGAAATTATTCGCGATTTGGATTTGCCGCGACACGGACTGGAAATCTTGCCGCTAGATGGAACGTTCACGCCGATGCCGAGCGGAGATTATTTGTGGCGGATGAACGATCATGGACGGACGGTGCGGGAAATTCGGCGGCATTCGCGGGTGGACGCCGAGGCGTACGAAGAATTTTCAAAGATGATGACGCCGATGTGCCGGTTCGTGAAACCGATTTTGTCGATGATTCCACCGGACCCGACAACGCTGCGGCCGAAAGACTTAAAGCAACTTCATTTTTTGATACAACGATTCCGCGACTTGTCGAGCGATGAGCGCTACACGCTGATTCAACTGATGACAATGAGCGCGGCGGATTTTCTGGATCAATGGTTTGAGACGGACGTGCTGAAGGCGACGATGTCGGCTTCGGGAATTATCGGAACGTTCTTGGGGATTCGCTCACCGGGAACCGCGTATGTTTTGCTGCATCACTACATGGGCGAGATCGATGGAGCGTTCCGGTCGTGGGGGTTCAGCCGCGGCGGCACGGGCGCGATTTCGAATGCGATTGCAGCGGCGGCGCGCGAAGCGGGCGTGGAGATACGCACAAAGGCCGGCGTCGCGAAAATTATTGTGAAGAACGGGCGTGCTTGCGGAGTGGCGCTGCAGAGCGGTGAAGAGCTCTCGGCGAACGTGGTTTCGTCGAGTGTGGACCCGCATTTGACGTTCGAGAAATTTCTGGAGCCGAATGAGCTGCCAGGTGAATTTCTCGCAGATGTGAAGAGGTACAAATATCGCGGCTCGTCGGGGAAAGTGAATCTGGCGTTGGATGGCCTGCCGGAGTTTAGGTGCCTGCCAGGCGATGGAGCGCACTTACGTGGGGCGGTTTCGATTTCGCCGAGCGTGGAATACATGGAGCGAGCGTACGACGATGCGAAGTACGGGAAATTTTCCCGGCGGCCGTACATCGATATGGTGATTCCAAGTTTGACGGACCCGTCGGTGGCGCCGCCCGGGAAGCACGTTATGTCTTGCTTCGTGCAGTACGCGCCGTACAAGCTGGCTGAGGGTACCTGGGACGACCAGCAGCGCGAGGCGTTTGGGAACAACGTTATCGATACGATCAGCGAGCATATACCGAACATTAGGAACATTATTGTGGGGCGGCAGGTGCTGACGCCGCTGGACCTGGAACGCGAATTCGGTCTGACACAGGGAAACATTTTTCAGGGCGAACTTTCGCTGGAGCAGCTTTTCTTTTTGCGGCCGGTGCCGGGTTGGGCGTACTACAAAACGCCTGTAGAAAACCTTTATATGTGCGGGTCGGCGACGCATCCGGGCGGAGGAATTATGGCGGCGCCGGGCAGGATTGCGAGCCAGGTGATTTTGAAAGAGTGGAAAGGCGCCCCGTCGATCAAAAGGGATTCGCGCGCGCAGGCGGGGAACTGACGATGCCCCTGGGACAAAAAGTAGTGGTCGTCGGTGGCGGACACAATGGATTGATTACGGCGTTTTATCTGGCGAAAGGTGGATTCAAGCCGCTGGTGCTGGAGAGCCGCGATGTAGTTGGCGGCGGCGCAGTGACGGAGGAATTTCATCCGGGATTTCTCGCTTCGACGCTGGCGCACACGCTCGGGCCGCTTCGAGCGGATGTCGCACGCGATTTGCAGGTAGAAAAGTTCGATTGTCAGATCTTCCAACCTGATCCGCGTGTGTTTTCGCCATCGCAAGACGGGCGAGCGCTACTTTTTTATTCGGATGTGGCGAAGACGGCTGGCGCAATCGCGCGGATTTCTGCGAAGGACGGAGAAAAGTACGCGCAATTCGCGGGCGCGCTGGAGGAAGTTGCAGCGATCTTCGCGCAATTGTGTTTGATCACGCCTCCGGCAATCGACAAGCCGACACCCGAAGATTTATGGAACTTGTTCAAGACCGGCCGCGGCGTGCGAGGGCTAGGCAAGAAACGAATTTTTGATTTGCTGCGTTGGGGTCCGATGGCAGTAGCGGACTACGTGGCGGAATTTTTTGAAACGGAGCTGATTCGAGCGACGATTGCGGCGCGGGGAATTTTTGGGACGGCGCTGGGGCCGTGGTCGGCGGGATCGACTGCGGTGCTGCTGCTGCGAGCTGCGGCGGACGCGAATCCGGTGGGGACCGCGGCGTTTTCGCGCGGGGGCTTGGGGAAGTTCACAAACGCGTTGGCGGAGGCGGCGAAACAAGCGGGCGCGGAGATTCGAACGAACGCGGAAGTGCAGCAAATCCGAACGACGGATGGAGCGGTTGCGGGGGTGGTGTTAAAGGATGGCGAAGAGATTGCGGTAGAGGCGGTGGTTTCTGGCGTCGATCCTAAGCGCACATTTTTCACCTTGCTCGACCCGGCGCAGCTTGGGCCTGGATTCGCGCAGCGACTGAAGAATCTGCGCGCGAAGGGAACGGTTGCGAAAGTGAATCTTGCGTTGGGCGATTTGCCGTCGTTTCCATCGCTTGTAGGCACAGTGGGGCCGGACGGCTTCCGAGCGGCGCTTTCGGGAAGAATTCACATTGGGCCGGAGATTGATTATCTGGAGAGGGCGTTTGACGCTTCGAAGTATGGAGAATTCTCTAGCGCGCCGTATTTGGATGTGACGATTCCGACGATTCTTGACTCATCGTTGGCGCCGGAAGGGAAGCACGTGTTGTCGGCATATGTGCAATTCGCGCCATACAAATTGAAGGATGGGAGCTGGAACGCGCGACGCGCAGAGTTAGGCGAAACGGTGGTGAAGACGCTGGCGCAGTACGCGCCGAACTTGCCCAGTGTTGTTGAAGGGATGCAGGTGATCACGCCTGCGGATCTCGAGAAGACATACGGATTTACCGGTGGACATATTTTTCATGGCGAGTTGGCGCTCGATCAATTGTTTACGATGCGGCCGGTGTTGGATTGGGCGCGGTACAAGACGCCAGTGCGCGGATTATTTATGTGCAGCAGCGGAACACATCCGGGCAATGGATTGACCGGCGCGAGTGGCGCGAATGCGGCGAGGGAAATTATTCACGAGCTGCGATAGTGAAACCCCGGCCGAGAGGGGCACGATATATCGTGCCCCTACCATCGAGAAAACATGACCGTGATCAGTAGAGAGAAGTTGAAACAGCTCAGCAAGCGGGAAGAGGAGAAGTTCGTTGCGGAGCATCCGAAATCGGCGGAGCTGTACGCACGAGCGAAGAAATCGCTGTTGGGTGGCGTGCCCATGAACTGGATGCGCAAGTGGGCGGGAGCGTTTCCGGTGTTTGTCGAGCGAGCGAAAGATGCGCACTTTACGGATGTGGACGGGCGCGAGTACGTGGACTTGTGTTTGGGCGATACGGGCGCGATGACGGGGCACTCGCCGGATGTGGTGACGGACGCAATTGCGAAGCGGGTGCGCGAAGGCATTACGCTGATGCTGCCCACGGAAGATTCTGTTTGGGTTGGCATGGAATTGCAGCAGCGGTTTGGCTTGCCGTACTGGCAATTTGCGTTGACGGCAACGGATGCGAACCGGTTTGCGATTCGCATTGCGCGGGAGATTACCCAGCGATCAAAGATTTTGGTTTACAACTACTGCTATCACGGAACCGTGGACGAATCATTTGCATCCTTGCGTGACGGAGTGGTGGGGCCGCGCCGGGGGAATATTGGTCCGCCGGTGAATCCCGGGGAGACAACGCGCGTTGTGGAGTTCAACGACTTGAATGCGCTCGAAGACGCGCTGAAGCACCACGATGTGGCGGTGATACTGGCGGAACCGGCGATGACGAACGTCGGAATTATTTTGCCGGACGATGGCTATTGGAAAGCCGCGCGAGAGCTGACGAAAAAATATGGGACGCTCTTGCTGGCCGACGAGACGCATACGATTTGTGTTGGTCCGGGAGGTTGTACGCGCGAGTGGAAACTGGAGCCGGACTTTGTAGTGTTCGGCAAGCCGATTGGAAGCGGGATTCCGGGAGCGACGTATGGCTGTACGGAAGAGGTGGGGGAGCGGATTTCGGGGCGAAGCGAGCTAGAAGATTGCGACGTTGGGGGAATCGGCGGGACACTTGCAGGAAATGCGCTGTCACTGGCGGCGATGCGTGTGACGCTCGAAAATGTGCTGACCCCGAAGGCCTTTGAAACGATGATTCCGCTGGCGAAGCGATTTGCAGCCGGCGTGGACGGAGAGATTAAGAAGCAGAGACTGCGGTGGAATGTGCAGCAACTGGGCGCGCGCGCTGAGTATACATTTCGCGAAAAGCCGCCGAGGAACGGCGCAGAATCGGCTGCAGCCGGTGATTTTGAGCTGGAGCGATTTCTGCACTTGTACGCGTTGAATCGCGGAGTACTGTTGACGCCGTTTCACAACATGGCGCTAATGTGTCCTGCGACGACGGAAGCCGACGTGGATCTGCACACGCGGATTCTCGGCGAGGCCGTGGAAGAACTCTTAATGTAATGGCACAGCAAGGTCGTGGGCAGGCGATCGTTCGGGCGGAACCGTTGGCGCGTGAATGATGCGCGCAGTAAAATAGGGTGTTTGGAGATGTCAGGAGGAAGTGACATGGCGACGGCGGAGACTAGATTGCAAAAGCCGGAGTTTGTGAATGAGCCGTTTGTGGATTTTACGAAGGCGGAGAATCGCGCCGCGATGGAAGCGGCGCTGAAGAAAGCGGCCTCGGAGTTTGCTCGCGAATATCCGATGATCATCGCTGGCCAGGAAGTGAGGACAGCAGAAAAGATGAAGTCGACGAACCCGTCGCATCCCTCGCAAGTGGTGGGCGTGGTGCAACAGGCGAGCGCGGAACAGGGGAAGCAGGCGATTGAGTCGGCACACGAATATTTTGAGATCTGGAAGCGCGTGCCGGTGGAGCAGCGTGTGGACGCGATTTTTCGAGCAGCGAGCATTGTGCGGCAACGCAAGTATGAATTGTCGGCGTTGATTTGTTACGAAGTCGGCAAGTCGTGGGCGGAAGCGGACGCGGATACTGCGGAGACGATCGACTTTCTGGAATTTTACGGACGCGAGATGTTGCGTCTGGCTGGACCGCAACCGGTGACGCCCATGAAAGGCGAGAAAAATTTTCTGGTGTACATTCCGCTAGGTGCCGGAGCAGTGATTCCGCCATGGAATTTTCCGGCGGCGATCGCAACGGGAATGGCGGCAGCGGCGCTCGTCACGGGAAATACCGTGGTGTTAAAACCGTCGGAGGAGTCGCCGGTCATTGCAGCGAAAATGGTGGAGATTTTGTACGAGGCGGGAATTCCGAGGCAGGCGTTGCAGTTCGTTACCGGACTTGGCGAAGTAGTGGGCGATGCGTTGGTGAGGCATCCGAAGACGCGCTTCATTGCGTTCACCGGATCGAAGGACGTTGGAGTATTGATCAGCGAAGCGGCCGGCAAACGGCAACCGGGGCAGCTCTGGATCAAGCGTGCGGTGCTGGAGATGGGAGGCAAGGACGCGACGATTGTGGACGAAGAAGCGGACGTGGATGCGGCAGTGGAAGGCGTAGCGCAGGCGGCGTTCGGCTACCAGGGACAGAAATGCTCGGCGTGTTCGCGCGCAATTGTTTCAGAAAAGGTGTACGACACGTTTGTGCAGAAGCTGGTGGAACGCGCCAAGAAAGTCAGTGTGGGCCCGGCCGAGGATCCGAGCAACTACATGGGACCGGTGGTGAGCGAGACCGCGCTGAACGGAATTTTGAATTACATCGAAGTCGGAAAGAAGGAAGGAAAAATCGTTGCGGGCGGAGGACGCGCGCCGGGTGACGGTTACTTTGTGCAAGCGACAGTGATTGCGGACGTCGATCCGAAGGCCCGCGTCGCGCAAGAAGAGATTTTTGGTCCAGTGCTGGCAGTGATTAAAGCGAAAGATTTCGATCAGGCACTCGAAATTGCGAATGGCACAGAATTTGGATTGACCGGCGCTGTATATTCGAAAAACAAAACGAAATTGGAGAAGGCGGAAGAGCTATTCCACGTCGGGAATCTCTATCTGAACCGGAAATGCACGGGCGCGATGGTAGGGGCACATCCGTTTGGCGGATTCAATATGTCGGGAACGGATTCGAAAACCGGCGGCAAAGACTACCTGCACCACTTCTTGCAGGCCAAATCGATCGCAGAAAAAGTGAGCTAAGGACCTCGGTTTTTATCACGCCAAATTGCGCGAGGCCCACTTCAAGATCCGAAAGAGCGGGTAGCTCAGCGCAAGCAGCAGTACCGTCAGAAGGCTGTTGTTCGTTGAGAGACTGACCCACCAAGAGCGCAGATCGTTGATGCGCGGAAAATTGTTTTGCCATTCCGCACCGAAAGCCGCTATCAAGAACGTAGCCGACGCTGCTAGCGCAATCGCTGTGGTCCAGGGATATCCCCAGGCGCGGTAGGGACGCGGCATGTTTGGCTCGCGCTTGCGTAAGACAAAGAGGCTAGTGTAGGAGAGTGTGTAGTTCGCCACGAAGAAAATTGAGAGCATGGCGATGACGCGCTCGAACGAGCCCAGAATGAAAGTGATTCCCACCAGCGTGCTGAGGAACAACGCAACAACCGGAGTTCCTCCCTTATTTACGCGGGCGGCTTGCCGGAAGAACAGGCGGTCACAACTCATCGCGTATAGCGTGCGCGTGCAAAACATCTGACACGCATTGATGCAACTGAGCAACGAAACGATCATGATAATGCGAATAATCGGGTCGCCGTAATGCCCTAACACGCGATTCGCGGCCGCGCCGAGCGCGAAATCATTTCCGGAGATTTCGCTCATTGGCAAGACGTAGAGAACCGCGGCGTTGAGCAACAGGTAGATGCCCATTATGGAAAACACGCTGCCGAAAATGGCGCGCGGAACATCACGCCCGGGCTGTTTGATTTCCTCGCTGAAATAGATGATCCCGTCCCAACCATCGACTGTGTAAATGACGTTTTGCAGGGCAAGCATGAAACCAATCACCAGAAGCCAGCCTGCTGGCAACGTCGGGGGCGGCACGGCGGCAGCTGCGGCGGCTTCGCGCAAGTGACCGCCAAGCACAAAGCAGGCAGCAACCAGGATCACGAACGCTCCGGTTTTGACCGCCGCGGTTGCGAGCTGCACACCGCTTCCCCACTTGACGCCGCGCCATTGCAACACAGCGAAAAATAGCAGAATCGAAACCGCGATTGCTTTGACGAGAAGATGGCGGGAGCCGGCTTGAAGTCCGGGAACGAAGGCCAGGCTGTATTCTCCGATGACAATGGCCACCGCGGCGTTGGTGCCACAAGTAGAGAGCCAGTCACTCCATCCGACGACAAACCCGCCATATTCGCCCAGTGCGCGGCGTGAAAAATTGTATTGGCCTCCGCTGCGCGGGATGGCTGCGCCCAGTTCGGCGAGCGAAGAGGCGCCGAAAAGGGCGTAGAGTCCGCCAAGAATCCAGACGAGGAGAAACAGCCAGGGATTCGGGAGAAGGCGAGCGATGTCGCCCGGGGTTCGAACGATGCCGGCGGCAATGGTATTGCCGATTGCTGCGGCTATGCCGAACCACATGCCGAGCACTTGAAGAAGCCGACCGCGGTCAGGAGGCCGGGAAGCTACAGCGCTGGAAGATGCGTCAAAACTAGTGGACAATTAAGCTCACAGGGATTTCCGGAGAAGCGCCATCATACTGGCGCGCCGGAAAAATGCAAGGCAGAAAGCCCAACCAGACAACAGAAGGTAGTTTGTGGTAATGGCTTTCGTATTTGAGGTGGAACGATGGAGACTAAGCGCGGCTCCGCTCTCCAGACGCAGATGACAACCGAGCTTGTGACCGACGTCTCGCGAAACGCGGTTGACGTGTCGGTGGTGATTCCATGCCTGAATGAAGCCAACTCCATCGCAATCTGCGTCGAGAAAGCGCAAAAAGCGTTTGCGGACGCGGGACTTCGCGGTGAAGTTGTGGTAGCCGACAACGGCTCAACGGATGGTTCAATTGAAATTGCGGAAAAGCACGGCGCGCGCGTGATTCCGGTGGTGCAGCGAGGCTATGGCTCGGCATTGAAGGCCGGGATTCGCGCGGCGCGTGGCGCGTTCATCATTATGGGCGACGCGGACGATAGCTATGATTTTGCCGAGGTGCCGCGTTTTGTGGAGGAATGGCGAAAGGGCAACGAAGTGGTGATGGGTAACCGGTTTGCCGGAGAGATCAAGCCGGGAGCGATGCCGTGGCACCACAAATACATTGGCAATCCAGGATTAACGGCACTGCTGAATCTGTTTTTTCACTCTGGGATTCACGATTCACATTGTGGGATGCGCGGATTCACGCGTGAGGTATTCGACCAGATGGATGTGCGCAGCAGCGGCATGGAGTTCGCTTCCGAATTTGTGATCAAGGCCGCGCAGCTGCACGCGAAGACTTCTGAAATTCCTATCACGTTGTGGAAAGACAAGCGTGGGCGTCCGCCACATCTGCGCAGCTTTCGCGATGGCTGGCGGCACACGCGATTCATGCTGCTGTACGCGCCAAACTGGCTGTTTATTTTACCTGGTGGATTGCTGATGGCCCTGGGGCTCTTTCTGACGTGCTGGCTGTTGCCGCATCCGCGAAGGCTTTCGCCGCGCGTTGTGCTCGATGTTCACACGATGATTTTTGGCGTGATTTTTACTCTGATGGGCGCGCAGATTCTAGCGACGGGCGCATTCGCGAAAGTGTTCAGCTACGCGGAGCGATTTGATCGCAACACAGTTTCACTGAAGCGGCTCTTGAAGCGCGTGACGTTCGAATCGGGATTGTTACTGGGCGGCGTGCTTTTCCTCTTGGGAGTCGCCGGTTGCGCTTACATTACATGGCAATGGGCGGCGAGTGGATTTGGGCCGCTGCACCAGGTGAGGGAAGTGCTGTTCTGGTCGATGTGGCTGTTCCTGGGAGTGCAAATTATTTTTTCGTCGTTCTTCCTTAGCATGCTGGGTATCAGCCGCGGCACGTACATCGGGGACTACGATCTCGCGCCGCGCGACCGCAAAGCCCCCGACAAATAGATGCCCTACACGGAGATTGATCATTTCATAGCCAAGATGAGATTCCGTGCGGCATATCCGTACCTGGGCGCTGGTTCGCGCGTTTGTGATCTGGGATGCGGTCTGGAAATGGCGTTTCTCGATTTTGCGGAAGATAAAATCGCCCGCGGCGTTGGGATTGATGATCAAGTGGAGAGCGGAACACACGGCCGCTGGCAGCGGATTCACGCGGATTTGCGGGGCCGGTTGCCGCTGAATGACGCGCAGTTTGATCACGTGGTTATGCTTGCGGTGTTCGAACATTTGGCGGAGCCGGAATCGGTATTGCGGGAGGCGTTCCGGATTTTAGCCCCGGGGGGCTCGTTAATCATGACGTGGCCGGCGGCAATGGTGGATCCGATCTTGAACGTGTTGCACACGTTGCATCTGGTCAGCGACGAGATGGAAAGCGACGAACACCAAAAGCGAATGCCGGTCACCGAAGTGCAGCGGCTGCTTCAACACGTCGGCTTCCGGGAATTTCATCATGAGAAATTCGAACTTGGATTGAATAACTTAATGGTGGCCACGCGCTGACTGCACGGTCCGGCTATTTGGCAGGCTTTTCTGAATCGGTCGGTGGCATGTAGGGCTCCAGGAATGTGTTGTCTGTGTCCGGCGTGACGAGCCAAATTTTCCGGTCGCCAAAATAGTTGAGCAGTTTTGCGTCTTGCTCTGGATTGATCTCCCGCGCCCAGAGCACTTTGGCGGAATCGATCTCCGCGCTGTTGTAAACCCAGTCATCATGAATGTTGTGGTCGTCGGCGTAGCGCACCATGACGAGGTGTTTGCCGGGAAGCGCTTCGAGTTTGCGCTGAATCGTGAGGCGGCTCACGTCACCCTGACAAGTCCAGTAAAAGGTGTCGCAATCCTCTCGCATGACTGCGCCCGCAGTATCGACCAACAACAAGAGCACCGATGTACGAGCGAGGGTTGCGCCCCAACGCCAGCGTTTCCAATGCATCAGCCGCAAATGCCGCAGCGATTGCAGATAGAGAAGAATCAAGAGACATGTGACGGGAGCTGCGTAATGCGCGTTGGACCACACGATTAAATACGTCGCCACTGCGACAAAGCCAAGCGCGACCCACGCCAGACGCATCCGGCGATCGCGAATGACAAAAAATAATGCAGGCAAAGCCAGCAGCATTCCCCACCACGCGAACGCGGAGAAGAAGCGAACGGATTTGAGCCAGGAAAGGCATTTCACGCTTTGCGAGGAGTGGTCGTACTCTTCGCGCTCCCAACCGTTATAGAAATCTTCGAATTGTTGGTTGTTGTAATGAACTTCCGGCTTCGACGCCTGGAACAGAAACATTGGCGCGGTGTGATAGGTTCGAACGTTCAGTGCATTCGGGAAGAGCAGCGGATTCCCAGTGAGCCGCCAATTGTAGAAGCTCATAAACGTGGCTGTGAGCAGCAAGATCGCGGCGATAGGAAGCGCGACGACGCGCCAACGATTCTGGACTCCGGAACTTCGAGTAGCTTTTTGAAACAGCCAGCCCGCGAGGACGAACAAGGAGGGCAGAGAAAAAATCAGTCCTTCATAAGGACGACTGTTCGCAAGAATGGCGAGGCCGAGTGCGAATAGGACTGCGTCACGGGTTCGCGGACGACGGAGAAGCCGAGCGAGCGCTCCGAGCAAGAGCGCGCCACCAGTCGCGGCGACGGCACCGCCCCAGTAGCTGTTCACCCAGTAGCTGGCGATGCCGAATTTCAGCCACGCAATGCTTCCGCCGAGAAGTGCCCAGCGCGGCGGCAACCAGGCAAGCAGCATCCAGTAGATTACGGCGCACATTCCCGCGCAGCTTAAGAGCACACCGATCCACGGATTGCCGAGCCATTCGCCGATTGCGAGAACGAAGCCTTGCCCTGGCGGATACATTGAGGCGTAGCGTGGGAACCAGTTGACGTGAAACGCTTCGAAGCTCATCCACATAGGATGTGGCGGATTCGAAAGTCGGCCGTGCGCAAACGTGTCTCCCATAAGGAGATAGCTGAATTCGTCGTGAATGCCAGGAACGGGAACGGGAAGGCGTGGAAGCAGTGCGACACGGATGGCGATCACTGTTAAGAAAAGCAAAAATCCACAAAGGAATCTTCTGAGCGCAAGCGGCGTGACGATTTTCGAAGTCAAGCGAGAGATTCGCTCGCTCGATTGGGGGAAAACAAATTGCAATGCAAGAAGCGCACCCGCGGCGATCAGGGAGTGATAAAAAGCTCGGACCAGCGGTTGCAGATCAGGCGGATCGGGGCAGATCATTGCGAGCACGCTGAAGATAATACAAGCGAGGGCGCTCGTACCAAAATAATTCGCAGCTAGCGTTCGATTTCTATTTCGGTGGCCTGCGAGCTGCGCGCTTTGCGGTTCTTTGGATCGTCGAGATAGTCCTGCAATTCGAGGCGTAGATTTCCAGCATTCGTCGCGAAACCAAGTGCGGTCTCGAAATCGACGAGTCCTTCGCGAATAAATGTATCGAGCACGCCATCGAAATGTTGCATACCCTCGGTGCTGCCGTCACGCATCGCGTCAAGCAGCGACTTGCCTTCGCTTTCGCCTTTTTCAACGTACTCGCGCGTGCGCATGGTGGACTTCAGAATTTCGATCGCCGCAATGCGGCCGGTGCCGTCTTTGCGGGGAAGCAAGCGCTGCGAAACGATAAAACGAAAAGCTTTACCCAGGCGGGTGCGAATTGCTTGCTGGTCTGCGAGCGGGAACACTCCTACGATGCGTTCCACGGTTTTTGCGGCGTCGATGGTATGCAACGTGGAAAGCACCAGGTGCCCGGTTTCAGAGGCTTCAAGCGCGATTTCAATCGTTTCGCGGTCGCGCATTTCGCCGACGAGGATCACCTTCGGGGCCTGTCGCAATGCCGCGCGCAAAGCGAGCGAAAAGGTTGGCGTGTCGCTGTGCAGTTCGCGCTGGTGGATCGTCGCTTTTTTGTGGCGATGCAGAAATTCAATCGGATCTTCGATGGTCAGTATGTGATAGGCCTTCTCTTGATTCATTTTGTCAAGAATGGCGGCCAGCGTGGATGATTTTCCGGAGCCAGTCGGTCCTGTCACAAGCACGATGCCGTTACGGAGTTGAACGATTTCTTCTAACGTGGGGGGCAAGCGAAGATCGTCGAAACTGGGAATACCATCGGGGATTACGCGCATGACAATCGCGCAAGTGCCTCGCTGACGAAATATATTTACGCGAAAGCGTCCGACGCCGTTGATTCCGTAAGATAAATCCGCAGAACCGTCTTGTTCGAGTTTGCGAACGGGATGTTCGTTCTTGCCCATCAATTCGTATGCGATCGCGCGCGTGTCGTCCGGCTTCAAACACTCCAGGCCTTTGAATTTCAGTTCGACGAGTTGTCCGCTGATCTCGACCTGCGGCGCGCGTCCAGGCGAAAAAATCAAGTCGCTGATGTGGCCGCCACTTTTCAGCATCGCGGCGATGAGTTGCGGAACACCAAAAGTGCGCTGTTTAGGTTCGGCCGGAGATTCCGGCGCTGCGTTAACGACAGTTGTAGGAGTACCCATGGTCTGTTGGCTCGTGGAAAGGCAAATGTGGCGAGTGGGATGCCACGCCTTCGAGTTCTCAGTGTAGAGAGATTCGCAAGAGCTTGCCGAAAAAGTGTTCGCAGGGTTGCGTGATGATCAACGCGCGATGATCAAAGCTGCGTGACTTTTATTTGTGAGGTATCAGCGTTTTGACGCCCTATCGGTGACGAAAATGGTGTGCCACGGCCTCAAGCGGTGCCGGAAAGCATTAGCGACATATCTCCATTGCGGCTCGAATTGGCCAGACGCACCGAGGCGCAATCCTTCACGATCCAGTCGGCGCCGGCCTGCCGCAAAAAAGCGTCGCGCTCGGTGGTTTGCAATGCGATGACGCGCGCACCTGCCGCTTTTCCAGCACGAATTCCCGCTGGCGCGTCTTCGACTACAGTGCAATCCGATGCAGCAACGCCAAGGAGCTCCGCACCTTTCCTGTACGGCTCTGGATCCGGCTTTCCATTGACGATGTCGTTTGACGTGACGAGTCGCGCCGGAATCGGCAGACCAGCTGCACGCAGCCTCACGAGGGCCAGCCGTCTGGTGCAGGAGGTCACGATTGTCCAGCCGTTTGGGGGTAGCGTTTGAAGCAATTCGACGGCACCGGGAAGGGCAATAACACCTTCCACATCCTCGATTTCCATCCGTTCGACAAAGCTATTTTCCGCCGCGTGGTCCGCGTTGGGAAGCAGCTCACGAATCGTCGCCAGACTGGGGCGTCCGTGCGCCCGGCGAACGGTTTCCTCAGGATCAAATCCATGCTTGTTTGCCCAGATTGTCCACACACGGGCCACGGCGGGAGTCGAATCGACGAGCACCCCATCGAGATCAAACAGCACAGCTTTGCATTGAATTGTGGTCATGCGAAATGATAGCAGCGGAGCCGCGCCAGAACGAAAATGAGAAATGGCTTTGCAGGACAAATGCCAGGCGAGCAGCTGCAATTATGCTTCTAGCTCTACTTGATCCACAAAGCACCACATCCAGTTTTCGCCGGGTTCGATGGATTGCATGATGGGATGTTTGGTCGAGTGGAAATGTTTCGTTGCGTGCTTGTTTTTGGACGAATCGCAACACCCAACGTGACCGCATTCACGGCAAAGCCGCAAGTGCACCCAATCATCGCCCATTTTCAGACATTCTTCGCATCCGTTTGTGTGCGGGCGCACATTCTTAATATGGCTGGTATGTGAACAAACTGAGCTCATGCTCCCTCCTTTGTTGCCTCGTGAAGATTCTCGTGCTGAGGTGGCATTTTGGGCTGCTTGATCGGAATCCGTACGATGAATCGTGTGTCGCCGGGCTTGGATATCAGTTCGATTCGTCCATGATGTTTTTGCACAATCCGCATCACTGTATCCAGACCGAGCCCGGTACCTTCGCCCACGGGTTTCGTGGTGAAGAATGGGTCGAAAATTTTCGTCTGAATTTCCGCGGGCACACCGGGTCCGTTGTCGCCAATTTCCACAGCAACGCATTCGAGTTCTCGCCACGTACGAATCCGCAGCTCGCCCGAGCCTTTCATGGAATCAATCGCGTTGTCGATCAGGTTCGTCCACACCTGGTTCAACTCGACGCCGAATGCGCAAACCCGCGGCGCGTCAGGGGCGTATTTTCGTTCGACGGTAATGCCTTTCTTCAGCCAGTGACCGAAGATTTTCAGCGTGTTCTCCAAGTCTTCGCGCACGTCGACTTCCTGCATCGAGGCCTGATCCATGTACGAGTAGCGCTTGATCGCGCCTACCAGGTCGCTGATGCGCCTCGTACTGTTATCAATTTCATGGATCAAGCCGAAAATAGTTACGACCGATGCGACACGCCGCAACGCATCGCCGATAATATCGTCGCCAATGGTGGCGCGCAGAGCGTCCATCTTCTGTGGATCGGCGTTTGCTTCCGCGAGAGGAGCGGCAATTTTCCACGGCTCGTTTACCTTGTGCTCTTCGAGGCACTCGGTGATTTCCGCTTCGAGATCGCTCAGCTCCAGCGGGTCGCGGCTCGTCGGATGATTCTCCGCGACATGGTCGGTGACTTCGCGTTCAAACTGAAAAATCGCCTGGCGCTGTTCCTGAGACAGAGGATGCTGCAGCAAACGCAGGCTTGCGTCGCGCACATTTTCCATCGCTTCGCGAAGGCTCTTGGCGGCGCGCTGGGCGGCAGCCGCGGGATTGTTCAATTCGTGTGCAAGACCGGCGGAAAGCTTTCCCAGCGCCATCAATTTGTCTCGCTGCGTTTCCTGCCGGGTAATTTCGCGGATCCTGTCAGACATCAGCGCCACTAGCCGCTGTCCGAGCACCGGAATGCGCTGCACCATTTCCAGAAAATGATCCTTATGCAAGCGGAGCATGTGCACTGGCAAAACCGCCCAGGTGTTCCCCACGTATGTTTTCAGGCGCGAAAAGGGAAGCGCGCCCGTTACCTGCCCCGCGCGCGCGATAAATCTCGGCGTACCGGGCTCGTCCGAATTCTCCACCTGAATTTCACCTTCAAGGAGCACGTTCAGGTATTCAATGGGTTCGTCTTTTCGTCCGAAGATCGCACCCGCATCCACGCGAATGTTATTCATGCGTTCAGCGAGCCATGCGAGATCTTCTTGGGATAAATCCTCGAAAACAGAATTGGTCCGCAGTAACTGAACGATTTCCTGCTGTTGCGGTGTTTGCGTTTGTTCGCTCATTTCACACTGAACCCAGGTACTGGTGTACGAACTGCACCGCGTTCGCGCCTTCGCCCACGCCCGATGCCACGCGCTTGATGGAGCGGAACCTCACATCTCCGGCAACAAAAATTCCGGGCACGCTTGCCTCCAGCAACCACGGCTCGCGTTCGATGGACCACGTCCTTGGCGGTTTGCCGGCTCGAATCAAGTCGGCACCCGTTAGAATGAATCCCCTCTCGTCTCGTTCGACTGCGCCGTGCAGCCATTCCGTCTGCGGAGCCGCCCCAATAAAAATGAAAAGAGAAACTGCTGCGACCTTCTGCGTTTCCCCGCTCGTCGAGCAGTAAATGGAAATGGCTTCCAACCGTTCCGTTCCAAATGCTTCCGTCACCTGGCTGTTTAGCTCGACGTGAATATTCGGCGTCTGACGAATTTGCTCAACGAGATATTGCGACATTCCGGAGGCAAGCGAGCTGCCCCGCACGAGCATCACAACGCGCCGCGCATAATTCGCAAAGTACATGGCCGCTTGGCCCGCCGAATTCGCTCCGCCGACGATGAATACATCCTCGTCTTTGCAGGAGGCGGCTTCCGTCATTGCCGCACCGTAATAAACTCCGGCGCCTTGCAGGCGCTCCAGTCCGGGAACATCGAGCTTACGGTACGCGACTCCGGTCGCGATCAGCAATGATTTCGCTCCAATCTCCACGCCGTCTGCGAGCTTCACAAATTTTGAGCCGGCGTCCACGCGGAGCCCGACGGCCTCCTGTGGCGCAAGAATTTCAACTCCGAAACGCCGCGCCTGAGTCACGGCTCTGCGTGTCAGCTCGCTTCCGCTCAGTCCCGAGGGGAATCCCAGATAATTTTCGATGCGCGAACTCATTCCCGCTTGTCCGCCTGGAGCCTCGCGCTCGATCATCACGGTCGTTAGTCCTTCGGAAGCGCCGTAGACACCTGCAGCCAATCCCGCCGGCCCGCCACCGACGATCAGCAAATCATAAAAAGAAGTTGTAGCGCTGGTGCGCAGGCCGAGCTTTGCGGCCAGCTCCGCCGTCGAAGGATCGGACAGTCCAGTATTGTCCAGAAAAATCGCGGCAGGAAGTTTCAGGGAATCGCGGTCAGCGACTTCGAGCGCTTCATGAACTTCCTTGTCGCGATCCGCGGTTTCTGCATCCAGCCAGCGGTAGGGCACCTGGTTTCGTCCCAGAAAATCGCGTAGGGCGTACGAACGCGGCGACCAGCGGTGTCCCAGCACGCGCACGCCTTCGAAGACCGGTCGATATCCGGCGTGCCAATCTTCCAGCAAATCATCCAGCACCGGATACAAGTGCTCCTCGGGCGGATCCCAAGGTTTCAGCAAGTAATGATGAATGCGCGCTTCGTTGATAGCATGGATCGCCGCGTCCGTGTCGGCATAGGCCGTGAGAAGCACGCGCCGTGCTTCCGGATAGACTTTGAGCGCCTTATTCAGAAATTCGACGCCGCTCATTTCGGGCATGCGCTGGTCCGCCAACAGCAACGCAACAGCTTCGTTTCGCCTTTTTAGGGTCTGCACCGATTGCAATGCCGTAATGCCGGAATCCGCGCGCACTACTCGATAGCGGTCCGCGTACCTCTTTCTGAGGTCGCGTTCCACTGCGCGCAACACTTCCGGGTCGTCATCTACGGTTAACAAAACTGGCTTCGGCATTCGTCATCGTCCCCAAAAATAAACTCGGACTACCAACCTTCCGCTACGCTTTGGATGCCGCCGCATGAAAATAGTCACTTTTCTTCTATCCGCGCGCCGCCAGACTTTTTGCCGATTGTTCTTTTATACCTCTGAACGGAACAACTTTGATAGCGGCTGCCGGCGACGAATACTCTGCGTTTCCGATAGTCAGCTTTGTCGCTGCACGCACATATCGCAAAAAATTGTCCGGGTAACGCGGCTCGCACAGTATTATTTCTTTTTACGATTTCTGACGCCACATGAAGCCATCGCTACAAGTAATGAAATTCGGCGGTACCTCGGTCGGAGATGCCACATGCATCCGACGTTCGGCGGAAATCGTTGCGAACGCTTCGCGAGAGCATTCTGTAGCCGTTGTTGTCTCCGCAATGAGCGGCGTCACGAATCGACTCATCGACGCCGCGCATCAGGCCAAGCGGGGCGATCGCGACGCCGGCAAAACGCTGTCCGAAGCCCTGCATCGGCAACATTTTGAAGCGCTCGCTGTGCTCGTCTCCAACGAAAAATCGCGGACGCAAGTGCAGCACCGCATCGAAGAAATTCTCGGCGAAGGCTCGCGCCTGTATGAAGGTACGGCACTCTTACGGGAACTGACGCCGCGCACTCTCGACTCCATTTCGAGTCTCGGTGAACGCCTTTGCGCGCCGGTGGTCTCCGCAGCGCTTTGCGACTTGGGCGTCGCAAGCAGCGCGGTTGAAGCGACCGAATTGATTGTGACCGATTCATTTCACGGAGGCGCCGAGCCGCAGGCCGACGCAACGCGCCAGCGGTCTCATGCGCGCATCGGCCCTATCCTAAGCGCGGGCCAGGTGCCCGTTGTTACGGGATTCATCGGCGCGACCGCGGACGGCGTTCTCACTACGCTTGGTCGCGGCGGTTCCGATTATTCCGCCACAATTCTGGGTGCGGCGCTCGACGCCGAAGAAATCATTATTTGGACGGACGTCGAGGGTGTACTTACTGCCGACCCGCGGCTGGTCAGCGAAGCTCGCACGATACCGGAAATCTCTTACCGCGAAGCTGCGGAGCTCGCATATTTCGGCGCGAAGGTTCTGCACCCCAAAACATTGCGTCCTGTGCTGCCTGCGGGAATTCCCGTGTGGATTCGTAACAGCTTCGCGCCCGAAAAACCCGGCACGAAGATTACGCAACACGGACGCAGCATCGGCGGCGGCGTCAAGGCGCTCACCGCCATCCGCGATGTTGCTCTCATCAGCGTCGGAGGTCCCGGAATCGTCGGAGTGCCGGACGTGGTCGGCCGCACATTTTCCACTACCGCGCAGCTCCGTGCGGAAGTCCTGCTCATTTCGCAATCGTCATCGCAGAATGACATTTGCTTCATCGTTGCCAAAGCGCATGCTCAAGCCACTCTCGAAGCGCTCCGCCGCGAATTCGCGCAAGATCTTGCCCACCAGGTGGTCGAGCACATCACGATGGACCCGAACATCGCCATCGTCGCAGTCGTCGGAGAAAACATGCGAGGCACGCCGGGCGTCGCCGGCCGAACTTTTCATGCGTTGGGCAGGGAAGGCGTCAATATTATCGCCATCGCGCAAGGTTCTTCCGAAACGAACATCTCCTTCGTCGTGTCGGACCAATCCGTCAAGCCCGCCCTGCTAGCCACCCACCGCGAATTTGGGCTGGGAAAAATGACAAGCAGCTAGTGTTCTGTCCCATAAATAAGTGTCAATAGTATTGCTGTGAATATAGGCATCTCCAGAGCAGAATGGGGGTGTCTATGGCAGTGGGACGACCGAAAGCGGCCTTGGTTCTGCGGCCGGAACAGCGGGAACAGCTTGAAGGCATGGCCAGTTCGCGATCCCTTCCGGCGGGACTGGTGAGCCGGGCCAGGATTATTTTGCTGAGTGCTTCTGGCAAGACGAACTTGCAGATAGCGCGCCACATGGGACTCACCAACGCGACGGTGGGCAAGTGGCGGCGGCGATTCCTGGAGCAGGAGGTGTCCGGGTTGCATGATGAATTGCGCCCAGGCCGCCCACGTCCGATCAGTGACGAGCGTGTAGCGCGGTTGGTTCGCAAAACGCTGGGGACGAAACCGAAAGACGGCACGCACTGGACTATCCGGCAGATCGCCGAAGAGACGCGGGTGTCGAAATCAACCGTGCACCGCATCTGGCAGGCTTTCGGGCTAGAGCCACACCGCCAGAAGCATTT
>Ga0207646_10002063_pt1 | contig 24121 bp, 21 predicted proteins | sample KBSK5502metaG_FD_184343 | JGI IMG/M metagenome (GOLD analysis project Ga0207646, IMG submission 184343) | Corn, switchgrass and miscanthus rhizosphere microbial communities from Kellogg Biological Station, Michigan, USA - KBS K5-50-2 metaG... | ecosystem: Host-associated > Plants > Roots >... | reverse complement strand
GTAGCAGCAGCAGCGGGCCGGCCCGACGTTGACACAGCGCCGCCTGGGGCCTAAGGTCTGGCCCGGCAGCCCGATCCCAAACTAGCCCTGACTCGAGGGGGAGCCGCGTGCTCGCCTCGAGACCGGAGACGATTCATGGCCAACCAAGCCGGGGTGGAAGGACTCGTCCAGGTGCCGCTGAAGTCAGGATGGCTGCTTGCGCTCGGCGTTGCCCTGATCCTCGTCGGCACATTCTCGGTAGCCGTCTCGGTCGTGGCGACGCTAGCCTCGGTACTTCTCTTCGGCTGGCTCCTCCTGGTCACTGGCGTGATGGAAGGCGTGTACGCGTTTCACCAGTCGAAGTGGACCGGGATCCTGCTGCATGTGGTGAACGGAGTCCTCTCGGTGGTGGCCGGGTTCCTGTTAGTGACCAATCCAGCCGCTGGGGCCCTCGTCCTGACTCTCTTGATGGCCATGTTCTTCATGATCGGGGGGCTCTTCCGCATCATCACCCCCGTCGTGATGCACTTGCCGCACCGGGGATGGCTGCTGCTGAGCGGGGTCGTCACCCTGTTGCTCGGCATCTACATCTGGAGGCTACTGCCCGGAGCCGCGGTCTGGGTGATCGGGACGCTCGTCGGGATCGACATGATCTTCATCGGATGGTCGTGGGTGATGCTGGCCGTGGCCGCCCGGAGTCGCTAGGCACCGGCAGCAGCTGATCGGCGCAGCATGACGTGAAACGACGCCTACGGTTCGGCAATCACTTGCAGGGTGAGGGGCATGGCGTGCTCGTAAATGCTGTCGACGGGGCACGCGCGGTGTGCTCGGCAGCAGCCGGTCCTGTCCGTCGGGGCTGCGCAGGGCTATTCCGGCGAAGCGTCCACCGCGTCGAACACCGGGCCCCCCTGGGCCCCCGGCCGAGGCTCGATCCCCAGCTTGACCAGGCCGGCGGCGCCATCGGGCGAGCCGATGAAGCCAGGACGCAGCAACGGCCACGCCGGCCCTCCGTGCCAATCGGCCGGAGACCCGACCGCCGGAAGGCACAGAGGCCTGATAACTTAGGGTTCATGAGATGCTCGATTCTCGCGTTGATAGTCCTGATTGGTGCGACCGACCTTCCTGCGGCGGGCGACGAGATCAGGGTGATCTACGATCAGCGGCCGGAGGCGGACATTCCGCCCGAGTCGCGCGGAGCGGGGACGACGCCCGACTCTGATGCGAAGAGCGGCCGCCCGTCCAACATCACGTTCGGGATTATCACGGATCTCAGGGATTACGGCCCACTGCGGAACGTCATGCCCCGGGACGTTCACGCCGTGACGGTCCGCTACTACGACGGCTCCTTCAAGGACCTCCAGGACGTCCAGCGGTACCTGACCTCTGTGCTGCGAACAGAGAAGGGAAGCACCACGACCTACTGTCCCTGGGCCGAGTCGCTTCCGGTACCGGCGGTCGAGGCGACCATCCAGTTTGCGTCGGGAGAGAAGGGCAGGCTCCTCCTCTGGCGACAGGGGCGTCTGGTCTACCAGGATCCCGGCCTGAAGTGGTGGTTCGTCTACGGCTGGTGAGAGACGGCGCAGCAGAAGGGCCCAAGCCGAAGTTCTTGCTCGTAAGTCCACGCCATTCAGGACTTGACCCTCCCAATCCCCAAGACTAAGCTCTCGCCACCTGTCATATTCCCGGCTCCGATTCGCTGGGAGGGCCTCGGCATGCCACGAAAGCCCCGCTGACGTGAACGACTGCGCCGCCCGCGAAAGTTGGAGGGCTCGATGACGGATCTATCCGGCCGTGTGGTGGATGCTGACGGGCACGTGCTCGAACCAGCTGACACGTGGCTGAAGTACCTCGAGCCGTCATACCGGGATCGGGCTATTCAGATCGCGCGTGACGATGAAGGGTACGAGGTCTTGCTCGTCGACCGTCGACCCCTCAAAACGCTACGAGGGCAGCTCGGCGCGCTGGGCGGGATCGAAATGGACACGCGCGAACTGCTCACCAGAGGGCAGGTAAGCTATGCGGAGGGTAGTCCGCCCGGGGCCTATGATCCGTTCGCGCGACTCCGGGTCATGGACGGCGAGGGGATCGACGCCGTCCTACTCTACCCGACCATCGGTATCTGCTGGGAAGGCCACGTTACCGACGGCAACCTCGCCACCGCGTACACCCGCGCGTACAACCGTTGGCTCGTCGAGTTCTGCCGCGCCGCCCCGAAGCGCCTATACCCGGTCGCGCACATCTCGCTCCTCGACCCGGCCGGCGCCGTGGAGGAGACCGTCCGCGCCCGCAAGGACGGTTGTGTTGGGATCTACCTGTCTCCCGATCTCGCCGCGCGGGATGGTCGTCATTTCGACGATCCCGTGTTCGCGCGATTCTGGGAGACTGCCCAGGATCTCGACATGCCGGTCGCGTTCCACGTTGTCGTGCGTGACCGGCAGTGGTTTCGACAGTGGCTGCGAAAGGATCCCTCGGACGGGTTGTTTGGCTTCGCGTTCCTGGCCATCGACGTCATGGCGGCGTTCACTCAGATGGTGTGCGCCGGCATGTTCGAACGCTACCCGCGTCTGAAGTGTGCGGTCCTCGAGGCGGGCTCGAACTGGATCGCCGCGTGGCTGGATCGGCTCGATCACAAGTACCGCGTGATGGCCCACCAGACCCCGATCCGGATGGAGCCTAGCGCGTACTTCTACCGCCAGTGTCTAATCTCGGCCGATCCAGACGAGTCGCTCACCGCGGAGATGATCCAGCATCTCGGCGCGGATTACTTCATCTGGGCTTCTGATTACCCGCACATTGACGCCTCGTTCGGCGTCGTGCGTGAATTGAAGGCGCACCTTGCGTCGCTCCCGGAGGAGGCGCGCCGGAAGGTGCTCGGCGACAACGCCATAAGGTTCTATCGGCTGGCCGCCTGACGCCCGACGAAGGCCATGGCCGCAGTCACGCACCAATTCGAGGCCCTCGGCTAGCGCAACAAGATTGGGCATGAGTGCCTCGGGTGGTGTGTCGTCCACTGACCTTCCGCGCGGCGGTCTCTCAGGAGACGAGTTCCTCCCCCACTGTCTTTGGCAAAGGACGTCGTCGCCGGCGCCTCGCTCTACACAGTAAGGGCAGAAGAGAGTTGACCGCCGACTGAGCTGGGCGGACTCTTGCCAGCAGAGAGTCGCATCGACGACTCGCTCTACTGGGGCGTCGTGCGGTGGAAGCTGGTGTGGATGTCCCGGGGGAAACCACAATGTTCGACTCGGTGACAGTGGACATCGTGATCGGCATCTGCTTTCTGTACGTCTTTCTGAGTCTGATCTGCTCGATCGTCACGGAGTGGATCTCGAGAGCCTTGGGAATGCGTTCGAAGATGCGGGAGAAGGAATCCGGACCCTCCTCAGCAGCTCCACGTTGGCGGACGGAGCATACAAGCACCCCCTGGTCAGGCCACACTTCCAGGCGACACCGGGGGGAGCGATGACTGTCTTCAGTAGAGCCGCTGCATACATCGTGGCGGCCAGCCTCACCGGACTGCTCAGCGGGTGTGCCGGGCTTCCGACCGGGCGGTTTGATGCGCTGGTCGGGTCGGTGAAGAGCGTCGAGACGACCACGACTGAGACGGACAGAGAGATCACTCTTCTGACGCGTCATTTCATGATCTTTTCGCCCTCTCCTGGGCCGTACAGAGTCGAGAGCTTCGTTCCAGTCATCGAGATCCAAGGGCAACGGAGGGATTTTGATTTCGGCCCGCGCCTTGAGCCTCGGGGAGCCGCGCTGGATGTGTTGGTCTCGTACGCCGAGGCGCTGGCGGCGTTCGCGAGAAAGGACTACCAGGGAGAGCTCGACCAGGCAACGCAGTCGCTCGGGGGCAGCGTCCAGCGATTGGCGAGCATCCCAACCGCCACGGCTGAGGTGAAGCAGGGGGCCGGGGTTCTCGCAACGGGGGTGAACGCCCTCGGGCGAGCGATTATCGACCGGATGAGAAAGGCCGCTCTCGGGAAGGCGATGAATGAAGCGGCTCCGGGCATTCAGCAGATCGTCACGTTCGTGAAGGATATCAACTCGCTCGCTGCGGTCGCCGTCGGGGTGATGCGGGACGACATGCTACGCAAGGCCAACGGGATCACGCCGGCGGACGGGCTCGCACGAGTTCAGCTCAATGAGCGTGTCGAGGCGGTCGTCGTCGAGAGCAATACGATTCTTGCGCGCCTGAAGCAGATCAATACGGCCATCGATGCGATCAAACCAGCCCATGATGAGATTCGAGAGGCGCTAGTACGCGATGAAGGCGCCCCGCTTGAGAAGCTGAAAGCGCTCGTGGCCGAGGCAAAGCGTCTGCAGCGCTTCTACAGCACTCTGAAATGAGGACCTCAAAGGGAGTCGATACGGAGGCCCGATATGAGTGATCACGCGCTGGCGGAAGGGCTGGCGGGGCTGGCATCACGGGTGGACAACCTTGCCCATCTCGCGGAAGGGGACCAGAGCCGGACCTTGGAGGAGCAGGAAGACCGACTCGCCAAGGCGACGTTGGTGGTGATCGCTCAGGAAATGGACGCCACAAATGCGGCCTACAAGAACGCCGTGAACCAGGTCAGGGCGGCTATCGATACGATCGGGGCCGCCGACAAGAAGATTCAGAACGTTGCCAGGGTGATCCGGCTTGTGGCGAAGGCGCTAGACACTGCGGAGAAGCTCGCCGAGAAGGTCGCGGCGGCGTAGGACAAGTCATGAGCTTGCCGCGCGAGCTCGAGCACGTGGTTGTGCTGATGCTGGAGAATCAATCGTTCGAAAGCGCCTCGGCCGCGAATTCCACCGTCAGGGTCGATCGCTTGGGCGTGCGAGTGCCGGCACTCCTCATCTCGCCCTGGGTGCGGAAGGGCCACGTCGACCGCCGGACGTATGACCATACTTCGCTCCTCGCTACGGTGAAGGCGCTGTTCGACCTACCAGAGTTCCTCACGCGCCGTGACACTCGGGCGCACACGTTCGACGACACGAATTTCCTGGATGCTCCTCGCGGGCCAGATACCGGGTTTCACGCCAGTACGAAGATCTCGGATCTCCAGCGATCGTTGCTGGCCCTTCGCACCGGGTTGGGTGGTGATGCACCCCAGTTCTCGGCAGGCGTCCTGCCGGATCGCGGGGAGAGCCAGGCCCCATAAGGCAGGACACGGCATGAGCCTGTTGCGCGGCATCGCGACAGCCCTTGGCTGGCTGAGCGGTTCTATTGCGGGGATCGGCGCTGTCGTCTATGCGTGCGGTTATCTCATTACGCGTGCGCAGCTACATCTGTTTGGGGTGAGTGGGTTCTTCCCCCTGAGCGCTGATCACTTTGTACAGGAGGGCGCGAAGTTCCTCGTCGTCATCGGGCAGAAGGCGATCGAGACATTTCTCGGCGTTGTCGCTCTTGCGCTCGTGGCGCTGGCGGTCTTCGTGATCCTGTGGCTGCCGCTCGTGCGCTGGCGGCCCGCGGTCCGGCTTCACCTAGGCGAGATCCGAGCCCGCGGCGTCGCAGCGGCGGCACGCATACACGAGCGCCTGCCGTGGTCGCCCGCGTTTTCGATGTACCTGGTCCTACTCGTCCTACTGGTGTGGCTTCTCGAGACGTATCGCCTCCGCTTCGCGGCTCCACTCGAGGTGTCGAACATCCTGCATCTCACGGCGGCGCCGTCTGGCGGAGATTCTGCGACGGACCGTATCGCGGAGTGGCTGGTCGCCGGGGATTGGCAGCGGCTGGAGAGGTACTTCACGGACCTGCTCGACGCCGAAACACGCGTCATTCTCTTGCTCATCGCCGCGTGGCACGTCACGGCGGGCCTCGCGCGTCGGCTCGCGCTACTTGCGCCCTTCGTCGTCGCGCTGGCGCTGTATACGCTCTATCTCCCGATGGACTACGGAGTGCTCATGCGGCCTACTAGTTACAACACCGTGGAGTTGCAGTTTCGGGACCGCTCCGGGCAGCTTCCGTCGCTCTTTTTCCTGCTCAGCAGTACGGACCAGGAGTTTGTTGTGTGGGACGCGAACGTGCGGACCGTGCTCTGGGTGCCGAAGAGTCAGGTCACCCAGGTCGAGGTCCATCGTGTGCAGAGGCTCTTCGAGGTGAAGAGCTCGCGACCATGATCTACGGAGCGTCGCTCCATGGATCGAGACGTGCGTACGCCGCGCTCTGGCTGGGGGTGTGGCTCTCCGTGGCGTTGGCCGGTTGCGAGGTCCTTCCTTCTGGATCCGGGACCGTCTCGCCGGGGCCGAGAACGCCGACCCGCCTCGGGACGGTCACGGCGATGGCCGCAACGGTATCGGTCAACAACCGGCCGGTGCAGGGCACTGTTCCCTTGAACGACGGGGACAAGGTGGCAACCGATGCCACAGGCCGCGCCCACGTCGAACTCCCCGGCCGCGGCACCGTCGACCTGGAAGTGAACACCGACCCGTGGTTCGTCCGGGAGGGTGCTTGCGTCGTGGTTCGCATCATCTTCGGCGGGGCGCTGGTGTCAGGAAGCAGCCTGTGCGTGGAGGACGACCAGGGGACACGCGTGGCCCTAGGCAGCGCCATTCACGTGCACGTCGGACAGGGACGGACGAGCATCACGGTCGTGGAGGGGACCGTTCATCTTCAACGCATTGCTCGTGTGCAGACACTGGAGACGCTCACATCGCTTCAGAGGGTCACGATCGCGAACGGCCGTGTCCAGCAGAGGGCCATTGTCCCTCGAACCGAGGTAGACGTTCTCCGCCAGCGGTTCCTGATTCCTGCGCAGCGGATGCAACCGGGGCAACCACCTCCGCAGATCATCCGTTGACGCTTGGCGGTTTCGACCCAAGACTGCTGCCGGCTGCCTCAGTACGTTTGTCTCACGCCCCATCTTCGGGCGAGAACACGCACTTCTGGGCTCCGGCTTCCGCCCGGCGAATCACCTTGACGGCTCGGCCCACCAGACCTACCATTCGGTCACGTCGATTCGCCGAACCAACCTGTGCGACCCTGGTAAGGAGGGGACCATGGTCAACCGTCGGGTGACCGGCATACGGTCCCGTGTCATCCATCTCATCAATCCGAAGACCGATTCGCTGACTACGCGGCCTCTGTACCTGAATCGGGCCCTCTATTCGCCGCTCGCGGGCCTGCTGGCCGTCGCGGCAGGAATCCCACGCGATCGTTACGAGGTCGTGCTGACCGACGAGAACATCGAGTCGATCGACTTCGACTTGAAGGCGGATCTGGTCGGGCTGTCTGCGATGACGAGCTACGTAAACCGCGGCTACGAGATCGCCGATGCGTTTCGGGCGCGCGGGGTTCCGGTCGTGATGGGTGGCGTGCACCCCAGCTTCATGCCCCAGGAGGCGCTCAAGCATTGCGACGCGGTGGTGATCGGGGAGGCGGAGCTCGTGCTCGACAAGCTTCTCGACGATCTGGAGCAGGGCAGGATGCGCGGCCCTTACCGAGCGGATCGGCTGCACCCGATGGAAGGCTTGTCAATGCCGCGGTACGACCTGATCAAGAAGGACCGCTACGTCAACCGCACCTTCGTGCAGACCTCGCGCGGCTGCCATCAGGGCTGCACGTTCTGCGCCGAACCGCTGATGAACGGGCTGAAATTCCGCTACCGTCCGGTCGCGGAGGTGATTCGGGAAATCGAGAACTGCGGCTCGCGCATGATTTCGATCAACGATGCCGACTTTTTCGGAACGCCGGAGCGCCCGAAGGAGGTCATGCGGGCCCTGAAGGGGCGCGGGGTCACCTGGCAGGCGGGTGTCACCTCGAAGCTCGCGCAGGATGATCGGATGCTCGAGCTCGCCGCCGCGAGCGGCTGCACCTTGCTGAGCATTGGCTTCGAGTCGATCTCACGCGCCACCCTGACGAGCGTGCACAAGCACGTGAACCGTCCCGAGACCTTCGCCTCGCTCGTCGAGAAGGTGCACTCGTACGGCATCATGGTGTTCGGACTGTTCATGTTCGGCTTCGACGGCGACGACCCCTCGGTGTTTCGTGAGACGGCGCGGTTCAATATCGAGGCCGACTACGATGCCTGCGCGTATTCCGTCCTGACGCCATATCCGGGCACCCTGACATGGTACGAGTTGAAGAAGGCCAATCGCATCGTCTCCTTCGATTGGGAGAAGTACGACCAGGCGAACGTCGTGTATCGACCCGCGCAGATGTCCGGCGACGAGCTCCGGCTGGGTCAGAACACGGCCTACGAGACGTTCTACGCGCTGTCGTCCATGGCCCGCCGCTTTCCGATCCGCGGCGGCCGCCGTCGGCTCCAGTGGTCGATCTACAATCTGTTCATGAAGAAGGGTGCCGCGACCGATCGCAAGGATGCGGTCGCCGAGCCGACCGAGGCGCCCGACGTGATACCGATGCCGCCCATTCTTCCGCTCAAGCGGGAATGGCGCGAGGCGGTGCTGGAAGGGACGCGGGGCGCACGCCCGGAGCTTCTGTGAGGCTGTGAGGTAGCACCTGCGTCAGGTCTTCGGCCTTGAGGGCCAGGGCCGCCGCCCAATTCCTTCCTCGGGAGGCGGCGTCGGCGCGGTCGGCCGCGGCCCCTCATCCTCGGCGCTCTCATCCATCAGGGCCCAGCTGAGTGTTCGCCCCTTCCCCGTCCGACGCGGCGATCCGAGCCAGACCCGGCCCTGGTCGTCTAGCCCGACCAAATGCCACCCATCGCCCTGCGTGACGACCGCGATCTGCTTGAGCCCGTTCATCTGTCGATCTCCCGTGCTCTGTTGTGGCCCGATTCCGAGAGCGCCGGGCTCTCGCGGCGGCATCCTGGCCGGGGCGGGCCTGGCCTACGAAGTCGGCAGGTACGCGGAGAGCGCAAGCTCGGTCTGCTCGAGGCGGCGCGCGAGCTCACGCATCCCGCTCGTCATCAGCTCGAGGGCCTCGCGCTCCGCGCTGTCTGCGCTCAGCCGTCCCACGCGCTGGTCCAGGGCACCGGCCACGCGGTCGAGTTCGTGCCAGGTCTCATCGACGATCGTGGCGGCGCGAGCGAAGAACGGCAGCGTCGTGGCGACCACGATCGTGGGACGCAGTCCGTCTCGTCTCTCGCGCATGCATCCATGGTCGCCCCGCCGGCATTTTTCGAGCAAGCCCCGACTAGGCTGCCCGCCCGTGGCCCCCGGGCCGTCGAGCTGCTCTGCGGGCACCGCCTGCCGCGAGCCGGGTACGCGTTCGAACGGGCCACGAAGCGGCGCGTCCCGCCGCCGGCCGTACCCTAGCGAGGGCGTCGGGCCCGAAACTGCGGGATCACGCCGTCGCCGAACCGGCGCATCGACTCCATGATGCGCGCGTGAGGGAGGTGGCCGGAGCTCATCTGGCAGAGCACGTGATGCACGCCGGCGTCACGAAGCTCGGCCACTTGGTCGGCCACTCGCCGTTCCGTCCCGCACAGGGCCGCGCTCTCGAGTGCGTAGCGGACGCCATCGGCGTCCGAGACGCGGGGATCGTTCCACGGGTTGACGCGCGCCGGATCGACCGCGAAGCCCGGTGGATTGTGAGTGGCACGGGCGTGGATCATGTGGTGACGGGTCTGACGCAGCGCCGCGGCTAGCTCGTCCTCGGCCCGGTGCTGGCTCTCCGCGACGTGCACGAACCGCCACAAGGCCGCCTGCTCGCGGAGTGCTCGCTGGGACGCCCCGTCCAGACCGCTCTCGGCGAGGCCGGCGTCGTAAAGCGCGAGCCGCTCGGGCACGCGGGCGAGCGGGATGCGCGCCATCAAGATCGGCGCGCGGAGTCGACCGCACTCGCGCACCGAGCCCGCGGACGAGACCGCGCGCCAGATGGGCGGGTGCGGCCGCTGGCGGGGCCGCGGGCGGAGCGCCGGCAGGCGGAGCTGATAGAACTTCCCGTGGTGCTCGAGCGGCGCTTCGGTCCACGCGCGGACCATCACCTCCAGCGTCTCCTCCATCCGCTCGCGACTGTCGTCGCTTCGCAATCCGTAGCCGACGAACTCGTACTCGTTGTAGTTGGTCCCGTGCCCGACGCCGACGTCGAGGCGGCCGGCCGCCAGGTTGTCGAGCAGGGCGAGTTGGGTGGCGAGGCGGATGGGATGGCGGAGCGAGAGCTGCAGCACGGCGAAGCCGATTCGGATCCGCGACGTTCGCGCGGCCACCACGCTCGCGAACGGAATGGGATCGCAGTAGACGCTCTCGCCGGTGAAGTTGTGCTCGGTGAGCCAGATGCCGTCGAAGCCGGCCTTTTCCGCGAAGCACGCCTGCGCGACTTGGGCGTCGATGGCGGCGGCGTCCTCCTCAGGCGAGGGCGAGAGTCCCAGCGTCAACCAGCCGAAGCGCATGGTGGGGGAAGTATGGAGGTCGAGCCCCGGTTGAGCAAGAATAGGCTTGGGGCGAAGCCCGATGAGGCACCTTGTGGATCATGCCGCGGGCGACCGTCTCGGGTCCGCGACGGCGGTGTGGTCGGTCGGCTGCGGAGTGGCGCTCAGCACCGTGACGCCGTCGGGGGCGTGGAACCGATGCCAATGCCCCTGAGGAACGACGACCACCATCCCCGCCGTCAACGTGAAGGACTGCGGCCCACCGTCCGTCATGATGGTGAGGGTCGCGGCGCCGTCCAACACGTGCACCAGCTCATCGCCGTTCCGATGGCGCTCCCACGGGGTCTCTCCCGAGAAGCTCCCGGCAAAGATGCTCCCGTCGCGGAACGGGGCCAGCACGGCAAACGCCGCCCTCGCCTCGGCTTCGGGGGTTTGCGTGCTACGCCCGCGCAGCATGGGTCGGGCCGCCAGCTCGGCCTTGATGTCGATCGCGCGGATCATTGGGGGTCACTCCGGGAGGCCGCCGGTTCGGCGAGGTACCACTGGTTGTCGAAGGCGTCCCGTACTGCGGCGCGGCGCTCGCCGTAGGGCTGGACCGCCGGCGCCTCCAACGACACGGCGCCGGCGGCCAGCGCGCGCCGGTACCACGCGTCGACGTCGCCCACGTACAGGTAGAACATGGTCGGCATTGGCCCCCACTCGCCGTGGGCCTCGCCCATCTCGATGACCGACCCGCCCACCCGGATCTTCGCGTGAGCGATGGCGCCCTCCGGCCCGCGATGGGTCTCCATCTCCTCGGCGGCAAACGCCTGCTTCAGGAAGTCGATGAGCTCGGGCGCGCCGCGCGGATGCAGGAATGGCGTCACGGTGCCGAGGCCCGCGGGAACGTGCCCGCCGGACCGATGCGTGGCGATGTACCAGTGGTTGCCCGCGAGGTCCCTCACGCCCGCCTCGCGGTCGCCGTAGGGCTGATCCACCGGCGCGTAGAGCGACTCGGCGCCGGCCCCGAGCGCGCGCCCGTAGATCAGGTCGGCGTCCGGCACGTAGAGGTGTAGCCCGGTGGGCGTCGGGGTGCCGCCCCAGGCGCCACCGCCGCCGATCATCAACTTGGAGTCGCCGATCCGCACCTCGGCGTGGACGCCGCCGCCCGAGCCGAAGGTGCGCATCAGCTCCTGGGCCCCGAAGGCTCGCTTCACGAAGTCGATCAGCTCGACGGCGGGCCGGACGGCCAGGTACGCCGTCACGCCTTCGATGGTCTCGCCCGCGGGCTTGCCGACGGCGGTGGTCATGGTGGCTCTCCTCAGGAGATCGGCCCCGAGCCGCGCCTTGAAGGCCGGGCGAGGCAGATCGTGCAGGTCGTGGGCGATGCGGAGCAGGTCGGCCAGCTCCGGATCGGCCGGCGGCCGGGACGCGCGGGGGTCGGCGAGGATTGCCTCCAGCGCCCGCGCCAGCCGATCGATCCGTGCCTCGTCACTCATTGACGTCCCTCATGTGAGCCCGCAGGCTCTCGAGCGCGCGGAACTGGAGCTGCTTCACCGCGCCCTCCGTGCGCGAAAGCTCGCGGGCGATCTCGCGGATGCTCTTCTGCTCGACGAAGCGCTCCCGGATCACCCGCTGCTGGTCGTCGGGGAGGCGGCCCACCAGCTCGGCGAGCAAAGCCCGGCGCTCTGCTTCGGCATGGGTCCTGGGATCCCCGGTCTCCGGCGAGGGTTCCCCGCGCTCCCGGGCCGCGCGCTGCCAGCGATCGGCGAGGGCGTTACTCGCGATCTGCAAGAGCCAGGCGGCGAACGGGGCTCCGCGCCACTCGAAGCGGCCCAGGTTGGCGAGGGCGCGGTGAAAGACTTCCGCGGTCACGTCCTCCGCCTCGCCACGGTGGCCGGCCCGGCGGGCGACAAAGGCGTAGACCCGGTCGAAGTTCTGTTCGTACAGCTCGGCGAAGCGACGCGGGTCCATCTTCGCGGCCTCGATCACGAGCCGCTCGTCCTCGTTCCCCGGAGAGGTCGCAGGCGCGGGTGACCGGGCTGTCATCGCTTCACACCTTATAACGGAGGGCGCCGGGCAAAAGTCACGGTCGGCGCACGCCGGGGTGCTTCTTGTCGCTCTTCTACCGTAATTCGTCAACCCGAGCCCCGCCACGGTTGGCGGAGTGGCGCACTAACATCCAGGGTTCGTTGACTTTATTCCGACTGAACCCCTGGCACTCGGGTTGCAGCTTCAGGCCAGGCTATGGCGAAGCTCTGTGCCAGCGTTCGCTCTCGCCAGGGTCTCTGTCGGCGCCGCGCCGTGGCTTTCGTGGCCGGATTGATCGTACTCGCCACGGTTCCGGTGCAGGCCCGCGGGGATCAGCCCGTAGTGCAGGCCGAAATTGGTGTCAGTGCCTCCCCTACCGCGCGGCTCCAGCACGTCTTCGGAGGCGGGTCAGTGCCCGTGCCGATGGTCGTCTACGGGGTGTCGGGCGTCCGGGCGGACTTCAAGGCGCGGCTGTTCCAGCTTCCGCAGGGCCTCGCCGTGCCGGTCGGGGAGTACATGAACGTGGCCTCCGACGTGGATTTCAGTACAGTGCCGCGCCGGGAGCTGACCTTCGATGTGGCGATTCCCCCGATCGAGCGTGAGTCTCGCTTCGAGGTCGTCGTTTTCATGCGCGCCCACCCGAATAGCGACTGGCAGCGCATTGGTAGCCTGTCTCTCCGAGCGTATCCCAACGATCTGCTCAAGCCGCTCAAGCGGTGGGCGGAACGGCGGCCGCTCCGCCTTCAGGACCCCTCCGGCAAGCTGGAGCGCTTCTTGACGGCCCAGGGGATCTCCTTCCTCGACTTGAACGCGCGATCTCTGGAGAAGTCCCACCGCCCCGTGATCACGCTCTTGGTCGATGGGTCCGACGATCTCGCGGTGGCCAAGAGCCGGACTCGACGGGGGGAAACGGTGGTGGTGTTTCGGGAGCGGGCCGGTGCTTTTCCCCGCATCGATCGCACCCGGTGGCAGGGCGGCGCCCTGCTGATCGTCGAGCTCGAGCTGTTGGATCGGTTGGGGCTGGACCCGCAGGCTCAGAAGCTCCTTCTAGAGATAGTGAGCAAAGAGGAGGACCTCAGGCATGAACGTCAAGATCCCGAATGAGGTGTGGCGGTGCGGAGCCGCGATCGTTCTCGCCGTGCTCCTGGCGGCGTGCTGGCCGCTGGCCGCGACGGCCGCGCAGGCCGACGCGAGCAGCTACGCGACGGCGGTTCTTCCATTCCGCGCGAGTGGAGCGGAGCTGAAGGATGTTGGCGGCGAGGTGACCAGTCTGCTGGCCGCGTACCTCTCGGCCGAGCCGGGTGTGGTGACGGTGGAGCGGGCAGAGCTGGAGAAGATCCTCGGCGAGAGTGAGCTGGGGCTCTCGGGCACGGTCTCTCCGGAGACTGCGGCGCGGATCGGGCACCTGACCGGAGCGAAGGTGCTGGTGATGGGACGGGTCTTCGCCGCTCGAAACGAGCTCGTCCTGGTTGCGACGATCATGGGGACCGAGACCGGGCGCACGTACGGTGAGACGGTCACCCAGCCGCTTCGGGATCCGCACCCCCAGGCGGTTCAGGAGCTCGCCAAGAAAGTGGGGGCGACCATCCGTGCCAAGGGTGAGACATTCGTGGCCAAGGCGGCGCCTCCCCGCGATCGCATCGCCCGGCTGCGGGCGCTGGTCGAAGGAAAGCAGTTGCCCACCGTCTCCGTCCGGATCCAGGAGGTGCACGTCGCTCGCGTCGCACTCGATCCCGCCGCGGAGACCGAACTGAGCCGGATCCTCCTCGAGCTGGGCTTCGGGTTGCTCGATCCGGCGACCACGACCCAGGCTCCCGACATCGAGATCACGGGGCAGGCGTTCAGCGAGCGAGGGCTCCAGCGCGGCAATCTCTTCTCCACGAAGGGCCGTGTCGAGGTGAAGGCGATCGAGCACGCCACCGGGAAGGTGCTCGCCGCCGATCGTCAAACGGAAGTCGCGGTGGATCTGTCGGAGATCATCGCTGGGAAGGCCGCCTTGCAGGAGGCCGCGGCGGCGGTCGCCGAGCGTCTGGTCCCGCGGCTGATAGGCGGCCAGACTTCGAGCCCGGGCCGTCCGGCGGAGGCACGTGAATCGCGCTAGCCGGCGCGGCCGCGCGGCGGCGCTGGCGGGCTTGCTGACCGCGCTGACGTTGGCAGGGCCGGGACGGGTCGCCGCCGCCGAGGCAATCACCGTGGCGGTCCTGGATTTCGACACTACTGGGGCGCCGGCCTTGGGCAAAGACGGCGGCGTCATGGCGGGAGAGCTCCTCGCCGCCGCGCTATCGATGCATGCCGGGATCCGTCTCGTCGAGCGTACCGCGCTGCAACGAGCGATGGACGAGCAGACGCTCGGCCTCTCCGGGGTCGTGGACCCGGCCGCCGCGGCCCGGGTCCAACGCCTTGTCGGCGCCCAAGTCCTCGTGACTGGGCGGGTCCTCGCGGCGTCGAACCGGCTCGTCGTCACCGCGCGGGCGGTCGGCGTCGAGACCGGCCACCTCGAGGCGGTCGTGGTGGAAGGGCGTCCCGGTGATGACCTCCGGGCCCTCACCGGTGCGACGGCCGACAAGATCGGTCGCCTCCTCTCCGATCGGGGTACCGCATTCAGCTCCGGCAAGCCGGAGGTGCCGGATCCGGTCTCCGAGCTCGCGAAGGGCCTGGCCGGCATGAGGCTGCCGCGGATGGTGGTCCGCGTACGCGAGACGGTGCTGAACGTCGAGGATCAGCACTCGGCGGCCGCCAGCGAGCTCACCTCCATATTGCTCGCGGCGAGCATCGAGGTCCGGCAGGTGGGCGAGATGGTCATGCCGGCGGAGCTGGACGAGTACCTGGCCAAGCCGGCGGGCCCCGCCGGAGTGGACGTGGTGATCTTTGGCAAATCCGTGGGTCAGTTCGGGCTCAGGACCGGCGATCTCGTCAGCGCGAGGGCCCGGGTGAAGTTCACCGCCGTCGACACGAACACGCGGCGAGTGCTGGCGGTCTCCGAGATGGAGGCGAAGGAGATCGACCTCGTGCCTCGCGAGGCCGCGGTTCAGGCGATCACCCGCGCGACCAGGGAGGTCGCCCGGGACTTCGTCCTCAAGCTCGTGCTGGCCTGGAATCGCAAGCCGCAGGGCAGCTGATGACCCGCTTCGCCGGCAAGCTGGTCCTCGCGATGGCGGCCGTCGGGCTGCTCTCATGTTCGGCCCAATCGATTTCGGAGCGGCCCGCCATGGCAGCACCTCGGGCCGATCAGGAAGGACGCACGACGCCGACCACGGTCACGGTCATGCCCTTCGTTCCCCGATCGGGGCAGGGGCAGGCGTGGCTGAGCAAGGGGCTCGCCGATCTCCTGATCCAGGACCTGACGCAGGTCAAGTCGCTGGCGATCGTCTCGCGGGAGCAGACGCAGGTGTTCTCGCGCGAGCTCGAGCTCGGAGATTCTCCGCTCTTCGGGCCGGAGGTGGCGCTCCGGATGGGGCGCGTGGCCAAGGCGGAGCGAGTTGTCTACGGGCACTACGTCCTCTCGGGCGATCGAATCGCCATTTCCATCTTCGTTCTCGACATGGGCAAGCAGGAGGTGATCCAGAAGGAAGAGATTTCTGGACCGCTCCGGGATCTGCGAGCCCTGGTGCAGAAGCTGGCCCTTCAGTTCACCAGTCGTCAGCGGATCGAGCTGAGCGAGGCCGAGCGAGCCAACATTCGGTTCGAAACGACGGATTCGATCACCGCCACCAAGCATTTTTACGAAGGAGTCCACCTGTACGACCTGGGGCGCCATGCGGACGCCCTCGGGGAGTTTTCCGCCGCGGCCAAGCAGGACCCGCGCTACCGCGAAGCGCAGCTCTGGATCGGGAAGGCGTTCGAGTCGCTGGGCAGCCATGAGCACGCGCTCCTGACCTACCGCGACCTGTACCGCGCCGCGCCGGGTACCGTCGAAGGGCTCGATGCGCTCTACTTCGCGGGGCGTGTCCTCGAGGACCAGCTCCGGCGCCGGCCCCAGGCGATCGAGGCTTATCAGACCCTGGCCCGGATCCGAACCTACGCTCCCCACGTGATCGAGGCCGCCTTCCGCCTGGGCGTGCTCCTGGGGGAGGAGGGACGCGACCGCGAGGCGTATCAGGCCTTCCAGCTCGTGGACGGGTTCCACGACCTCGTCGAGAAGGACCCGACGCTCGTGTCCCAGTCGCGAGTCCGGGCCTCCCGGTTCGTCGGCTGGGCCCACGCGGTGGAGCTCTACCGCGATGCGGCGGTTCGAATGGTCGTGCTCTACCAGCGCATCGGCCAGTCAGGAGGTGGGCAGCAGCCGTCCGCGCCGCCGCGCGGCGTGTTCCTGGTCACTCCCGACCGGCCGGTGATCGCGGAGCCTTTCGGGAAGAGCGCCGACTTGTTCGATCGGAAGGGGGACGCTGGCTCCGGCTGGCGCGAGCGGTACTACGCCATCGTGGTGCCCGCCGGGTACGTGGCGACCGGCGTCGAGATGACGGTGCGCGGCCGCCTCGTCGTCTCTGGGCCGCACTATTCCTACGCCATGCGCGTGCTGGACTTCCCGCTGCCCCGCGATTTTTCCCGGCGGTGGCTCGGGGCGATCTACGGACAGACCCAGGAGATGACGGCCCTCAGCAAGACCATCTCGTTCAACGGCGAAGACCGAAAGGTCTTGACGCTCCAGGTCTTCGGAAGCCAGGCGGAAATCGACCGCTGGGCGGTTCGCGTCCGGCTCCGGCGCGACACCGAGCAGGCACGGCGTGAGCCGGGCGCCGTGGCTCCAGAGGAAGATGCAACGTTCTGGGAGGGCAGGCTGGCGGGAACCATCCCGCTGCCGCGCCGGGTCGTCTCGGGATGGACACGCCCGTCGGAGCAGTCGTTCCGCGGCCCCCAGAAGGAGCTGGCCCTGGCGGATGACGGACGGAGCGGATTCTATCTGGTCGCTGTCGAAGGAGAGCTGGACGGCCAGCCGACCGATCTCTGGTGGTCCCGAAGCTCGGACGGAACGATCTGGTCGGAGCTCGCGCCTCTTCCGATCAACTCGGCGAGCGAGGACTACAATCCCCGCTTGGTCCGCGCGGAAGACGACACGCTCTGGCTCTACTGGATCTCGACCCGCCGCGGACTTGGCTGGGAGCTGTGGGCGAGCGCATCGCGAGACGGTCGCGCTTGGAGCGATCCTCAACGGGTTCCGCTGGAGCGGTTCGTCGAGCCCCGGACTCCGGCGAACTCTTCGCCTCAGGCAGTCCTCGGGAGGCGCCTGGCCGAGTGGCTTCCAACCGCGGTGCGCGAGCGATGGCCCATCACCCGGATGGCGGAGTACCTCGAGGACCGCGCGACCGGCGTGGCGGGCCCGAGCGCCCGCCCGATCACCGACGTGCTCGAGTACGACGTCATGCAGGATCGTCGCGGGCGCTGGCTGGTCGCCTTCTACTCGCGCGACACCCGTGAAATGGTCTTCCTTCAGTCTGCGGACGCCGCGCAGTGGAGCCTCCTCGCCCGCGTCGCGACGACGGCCACCCTCTTCGGCCCCGCGCTGACCGAGGATCGCGGGGGCATCTTCCGGATGGCGGCACTCGGGTCGAACGGTGAGATGCATCTCTGGGCCTCGAAGGACGCGGTCATGTGGCAGCCGAAGTCCTCCAGGATCGATTCGCCGTACGGGACGTTCGCTCCCGTGCACCGGACGCACCTGTCTGCCCTTCCCAATGGTGAGCTGCTGCTCCTGGTCTCTGACCCGGTTGTCGGTCTCCAGTATGCGCGGGTTCAGCCCGACGGGGGCGAACCGAAGCTCGATCGGGTCAGCCGGACCGCGTTGGAAGCCTTTGCCGCGACGCCGACGCGCTCGGGGAGCTATCTGCTCGCGCTGAGGCAGAACGACCGGATCCTCCTGCGCCAGTTCCGGACCTTCAACACGACGGGGGTCGGCGTGAAGAAGTATGAGAGGGACTGGCCCATCTACGTGGAGCAAGACCGTGACCGGACCGGGAATCGGTGGCGCCGGATCTCCGCGCGCGCCCGCGTGATCATTCCCGACGTCACCAGCGTGGGGGTGGAGCCGAACGGTCGGGTGTGGTGGGGCATCGAGAGTGGCGTCATGGCAAAGACGGGTGAAGAGTTCTTCGCAACCGACGTGTCGCAGGGGTTCTTCTATCATTACGTGACCACCATCAAAGGGTGCAGCGGGGACACCGTCTGGTTCGCCGCCGACCACCTCGACCGACCGGTAGTGGGCTACGTGCGGATGGCTCGCAACCCGGCGGTGGCGGCATTTCTGACGAAATTCGAGACGCGCGTGATTCCTGGGGCCTCCGGGGCGGTCACCGCGATGGAGTGCGGCCGGAGTGCCGGCGAGGTGTACGTCGGGACCTCGCGGGGCGACCTCGTCAGCCTGGCCGCCGGCGCCGCGCCGGCGCGTTGGTCCCTTGATGGCGCACCCCACATCACCACGCTCGCCGTCGATCAGAACACGGGCGCCGTCTGGGTCGGCACCAAGGACCACGGACTGTACCAGATCCAAGGCGGCTCGCCGCGGCGGGTCAGCCTGCCGTCCGGCGCAGGAGACCGAGAGGTGACGGCGCTGACGGTGGACTCGACCGGCGGGCTCTGGGTCGCGCGGTACGGGAAGGGCTTGGTGCGTCGCAGCGGAGATCAGTGGACGTCGTTCACTCCGGAGAACTCGGCGCTGCCTGACTGGTCGATCGGCCAGCTCGCGGCGGCACCCGCCGGAGGGGTGTGGTACCTCGTTCACCCCGAAACGCGGTCCCGCGGGGTCGGGTACTTCGATGGGACGCGGGGCCGCCTCCACAACCCCCCGCACACGATTCTGGACCGGCCAAGCTCCCTCGCCCTGGATCCGCAGGGCCACGTATGGATCGGCACCTGGTTCGACGGGCTGTACGAGCTAGAGCCGACCCCGCCGCAACAATGAAACCGACGATCAGGGTCCTGCTGCTGTGCGCGGTCGCCATCGTGCTGGCGCGACCAGCATCTGGCGGGTCCCCGCCGCCGACCTTGCTGCTGCTGCCGTTCGACAATGCGACAGGTGATCCCAGGCTCGCCGCTTTGGAGCGGGGCGTCCCGGACCTGCTAGGCGCCATGTTGTCGCGGCATACCGGTCTGGTTCGAGTGGTCGAACGCGAGCGGCTCGACGCGATCGCCAGAGAACGCAGTCTGAGCTGGCAGCAGTACGTGGCACAGACCTCTTTGAGCCGGATGGGGAGCCTTTCTCAAGCGCGGTACATCGCGCGGGGCAGCTTCACCAGGACCGGGGACCGATTGCACTTCCAAGCGCTCGTGTACGAAACGGAGACGACCCGGCTCGTCGCATCCGCGGAAGTCCGCGGGGGCCAGGTGGCCTTGGTCTCGGTCTGCGAGGAGCTTGCCGACAAGATCGCCAAGGCCCTTCCGTCGAACGTGCCGCCATCCCTGGCGGCGGATGACGACCCCGAGAGAAGTTCTCTGATGATCCAGGGCCTCGGCTATTTCTACAGCTCCCAGTTCAACAAGGCGGTTCCCGCGTTCATGAAGATTCTCGCCAAGCACTCGGACGACGCCTTGGCCCGGTACTGGTTGGCGCGGAGCTTCTACGAGGCGGGCCTTCGCCCGCACGCCGAGATCGAGCTCCGGGCATTCCTGAGCTCCTCCCCGGACCACGTCAAGGCGGCGGAGGCCAGGGATCTACTCGGGAGACTCGAAGAAGGAGGGAAAAGGAAATGAGAACAAGGATGCTGGTCTTGGTGCTCGTCTGGCTGGCCTTCATCGGGGTCGGGGCGTGGCAGTTGGGCGGGACGGGCGCGATCGAGTCCATCGCCGCGAGCGTGAAGTGCGGCGCGGGGCAGTGCCCCCTGCAGGTCGCGGCCACGACCGCGACGCAGCCGGGCCGCACCGTCGTCATGTGGCCACCGAGGCTGGGAGAGCCGTACCCGGACCTCGAGCTGATCGACCAGACCGGTCAACCCGTGCGCCTATCGTCCTTCAAGGGCTCGGTGATCCTGATCGAGCCGGTCGGCATGAACTGTCCGGCCTGCCAGTCATTTGCCGGCGCGCATCGCCTCGGATCCTATGAGGGGGTGGCGCCGCAGGAAGGACTGCCCTCGATCGAAGAGCTCTTGCCCAAGTATGCGGGAGGGGTCTCGTTGTCCGACGATCGGATCGTGGTCGTGCAGCTCCTCCTCTACAGTATGTCCATGGGCCCACCGACCCCGGCCGATGCTCGGCAGTGGGCCGAGCACTTCAGGGTCGACCGCGCGAGGAACCATGTGGTTCTGGCGGGAACGAAGGAGCTGATGGGCCAGGCTAGCTACGACATGATTCCCGGGTTCCATCTGGTCGATCGCAACTTCATTCTCCGGGTCGACAGCACCGGGCACCGGCCGCGCCACAGTCTCTTCACGGAGCTGCTTCCCATGGTTCCCCGGCTGCTGGAGCAGCCGGCGGTCGCGGCGACTCCGATCGGGCAGACCTCGGTCGAGGACGCCTACCGTGCGATTCCCCATCGCCGAACGGTCTTTGACGTGGGTACCGCCAGGATGTCCTCGGAGGAGCGCGAATACTTGCGCCAGCTGTTCGAGCTCGTCGACCTGGGGATCGTGGAGCGGGTCGGTACGCTGGGCTGGCTGAAGTCGAAGGGAGGGCACGAGCCCTCCCCGGAGGGCTACGACCGAGTGGTGAGCCAGCTGAAGGCCCTGTCCGTCCCGGCCCGACTGGGTAGCGTTCATCGCCTCGTTTCTGAAGCGATGGTCGAGCAGCGAGCCGCCCTCGCAGAGTGGCGGAAGACGGCGGTACCGGCGGACCTCGCGGGGCACCCGCTAGTCGCGAGCTCGAGCGGGAAACTGCGTCGGGCCTACGGAGAGCTTCTGGCCCTGTTCCCGCAAGAAGACGGACACAACAAGGCCGCGTTCTTCGACTATTTGTGCGCGATGGATTTCATCTAGCACCGTGAGCGGTATCGTAGGCCGCGCTCATTCCACCTTCACCGGGGCGACGCGCCAGACCTCGTCGGCATACTGCCGGATCGTCCGGTCGCTCGAGAACTTGCCCATGTGGGCGACGTTCAGGATTGATCGCTTCGTCCACTCCGATTCGTCGCGATAGGTTCGCTCGACTCGCTCCTGGCCGGCCAGGTAGGAGGCATAGTCGGCGAGGAGGAAGAAGTGGTCGCCCCAGGTCAGGAGTGAATCGACGATGGGACGGAAGAGGTCGGGCTCGCCCGGGCTGAACGCGCCCCCGCCGATCATGTCCACGACCCGGGCCAGCTCGGGGTCGCTCCGGTAGACATCCCGGGGGGCGTAGTGCGGCCTCCGGGCCTCGACCTCGGCCGCGGTGAGGCCGAAGATGAAGATGTTGTCGTCGCCCACCTCGTCCCGGATCTCGACGTTGGCGCCGTCCAGGGTGCCGATGGTGAGGGCGCCGTTCAGGCCGAACTTCATGTTCCCGGTCCCCGAGGCCTCGGTGCCCGCCAGCGAGATCTGCTCCGATAGCTCCGCTCCGGGGACGATCTGCTCGGCCAGCGAGACCCGGTAGTCGGCCACGAACGCGACGGTGAGACGGTCACGCATGGCCGGATCGGCGTTCACGGTGTCGGCCACCGCATTGATGAGGCGGATGATCAGCTTGGCCATCACGTAGCCCGGAGCCGCCTTGCCGCCGAAGATGACCGTACGCGGGAGACTACCGGCGTCGTGTCCGTCCCGGATCCGGTTGTAGAGGGTGATGACGTGGAGAACATTCAGGAGCTGGCGCTTGTACTCGTGGATCCGCTTGACCTGGACGTCAAAGAGCGAGTCGGGATTGACGGTGAGCACCACGCCGCGCCGCTGGTACTGGCGCACGATGGTCTCGGCCAGGCGGAGCTTGTTCTCCCGCTTGGCCTTCCGCCAGGCTGCGGCCAGCGCGGAGTCGGTGGCCAGAGTGGTGAGCCCCCGCAGCTCCTCCAGATTGGTGATCCAGGCCGGACCGATGGCCTCGGTGATCAGCCGCGCCAGCGGTGGGTTGCTCTTGAGCAGCCACCGCCGCTGGGTGATGCCGTTGGTCTTGTTGTTGAACCGCTCGGGCCACATCTCGTAGAAATCGCGGAAGACGTCCCGCTTGAGGATCTCGGTGTGCAGCTCCGCCACGCCGTTCACGCTGTGGCTGCCGACGATGGCGAGGGTGGCCATTCGCACGCGCCGCTCGCCGTCCTCGTCGATGAGCGACATGCGGCGGGCCCGGGCGTCGTCAGGTCCGAAGCGGCGGCCGACCTCGTCCAGGAAGCGCCGATTGATCTCGTAGACGATCTCCAGGTGCCGGGGCAGCATCGCGCCGACCAGGCCCACCGGCCACCGCTCCAGCGCCTCGGGGAGCACGGTGTGGTTCGTGTAGCCGAAGGTGGCCCGGGTGATCTCCCAGGCGTCGTCCCAGGCGAGCCCCTCCAGGTCCACCAGGAGCCGTATCAGCTCCGGGACGCCGAGCGCCGGGTGCGTGTCATTGAGGTGGATGGCCACCTTGTCCGCGAAGTGATCGAAGACCCCGAAGCCTCGCGCCTCGTCGAACATGCGGTAGCGCTTCTTGTAGCGCCGGATGATGTCCTGGAGCGTGGCGGAGACGAAGAAGTACTCCTGGGCGAGCCGGAGCTCCTGGCCGGCGGCCACGGTGTCGCTCGGGTAGAGCACCCGGCAGATGTTCTCCGATTGGGCGCGGGCCTGGATGGCGGCGATGTAGTCGCCCTCGTTGAACTCGTGGAGGTCGAATTCCTGGACCGCCCGCGCCCCCCAGAGCCGAAGCGTATTGACGGTCTGGGTGCCATAGCCGGGCACCGGGGTGTCGTAGGGCGTGGCCAGCACGTCGCGGGTGTCCACCCACTCCTTCACGAGCCGGCCCTGCCCGTCGACGGAGGACCGAACGTGACCGAAGAATTGCACCCGGAATCGGTCACCCGGGCGGGCGATCTCCCACGGATTGCCGTACCGGAGCCAGCTGTCGGGAACCTCGACCTGGGCGCCATTGACGATGCGCTGATGGAATATGCCGTAGTCGTAGCGGAGCCCGTACCCGTACGACGCGTAGCCCAGCGTGGCCAGCGAGTCGAGGAAGCACGCGGCCAGCCGGCCGAGACCACCGTTGCCGAGGCCGGCGTCCCACTCGGCCTCGCGGATGTCCTCCAGCCGATAGCCCAGGTCGTGAAGGGCCCTGGCGCACTCGTCCAGCAGGCCCAGGTTGATCAGGCTGTTCCCGAGCGTGCGGCCCATCAGGTATTCAAGCGACAGGTAGTACACTCGTTTCACATCCCGCCGATAGTAGGTGTCCTGCGTGCGCACCCAGCGCTCGATCATCCGATCCCGCACCGCCAGCGCCAGCGCGACGTAGGGCTCCCACTCGCTGTCCACGTGCTGGGGCAGCTCGGCGAGCGTGTATTCGAGGTGGCCGAGAATTCCCCGCTTCAGTGACTCCGCGTCCAGACCGAGGCTGTCGTAGGGAAGGGTCTGAAGCGGCGCCGCGGGGGCAATCTGGGTGGACCGATCGATCGAGCCGAGCGTCATGGGCGCCTCCCTAGCGAGCTGGCGATGCCGGCTATCACGAAGGCGAAGCTAGCATGGGGACCCGGGCGCGGTCATCAAGAGAACGTGACGGGTGTCAGGAGGCGCCTGGCCACCCTCCTGCGGGAGCACTCCGACCGCCGCCACTTGCTGGTCTCCAGAAGCCGGAGCTGACGGTGTGCGCCAGCGGGGATCGCGACGGGCTTCTCTGGAACGAGGTACTCCGCGAAGAGTCGGGCGCGGTCGCGCGCTAGCACTCCGCGCTACGCGCTCGGCTGCCCCCGCGTGGCGAGGCTCTTGTTCTTGTAGGCGGGCTCGCTGGTCACCTCTCTCACCACCGTGAGGAACGCGGGGGCTCGCACAGAGCGGAACTCGGACGGCAGCTCGATCTCGGCC
>Ga0207646_10002062_pt1 | contig 24126 bp, 26 predicted proteins | sample KBSK5502metaG_FD_184343 | JGI IMG/M metagenome (GOLD analysis project Ga0207646, IMG submission 184343) | Corn, switchgrass and miscanthus rhizosphere microbial communities from Kellogg Biological Station, Michigan, USA - KBS K5-50-2 metaG... | ecosystem: Host-associated > Plants > Roots >... | reverse complement strand
ACCGCACTGCCCGGCAGCTCGACGCTCACGGTCAAGACCGCGACGACGACCCCGGCCGGCACCTACACGCTGACGATCAAGGGCACGAGCGGAACCGTCGTCCATACGACGACGGTCACGATCACGGTCGTCATCCCCGACTTCTCCGTTTCCGCGTCGCCGGGATCGGCGACCCTCCTGACAGGGCAAACCGCCACCTATGCCGTTGCCGTCAACGCGGTGAACGGCTTCACGGGCAACATCGCCCTTACCGTCACCGGCTACCCGTCGGGAGCGACCGTGAGCATGTCGCCCACTTCTGTGGCCGCAGGAGGCACCTCGACCCTGACGGTCAAGCCGGCGGCGACGACGTTGGGCGGCACCTACACGCTGACGATCACGGGCACAAGCTCGGCCAAGGTCGTCCGCACGGCGAAGGTTACGCTGGTCTTCCTCGCCCCCGACTTCACAGTTTCCAGCTCACAGACCTCCGCGACGGTTCTGCAGGGGCAGAGCGCCACCTATCCCGTCTCGGTCGATGTCTTGAGAGGCTTCACGGGCACGATCGCCCTCACCGTCAGCGGGTATCCGTCGGGAGCGACGGTCAGCTACTTGCCGAGCTCGGTGGCCGCCCCCGGCAGCTCGACGCTCACGGTTCAGACCACGGCCACGATGGCGGTCGGTACCTACACGCTGACGATCACGGGCACCAGCTCGACGAAGCTCGTGCGCACGACCAAGGTCACGCTCGTCGTCAACCCCGTCGGCGACTTCTTGATGACGGCCAGCGCGGGCACGATCACGGTCCCGCACGGCAGTTTCTTCACGCCCTACATGTATTTCACTGCGCAGAACGGGTTCTACGCGACCATCAACTTCTCGAAGAGCACGCTTCCCGCCGGCATGACCGTGACGTTCGGCAGCGCATACGCCCTGGTTTACGGCACGACCACCAAGAGCATCTCGGCCAAGTTCGCGGCGGCATCCACGACGGTGCCCGGCACCTACACGGTCGACCTGATCGGAACGTGTGGACCGATCGTGCACACGGTCACGCTGACGGTCAACGTCACCTAGAGGGGACGGGCGAAGCTTCGATCGCGGTCGCGACGTCGTCCGGAACTTCCAGCTGAGGGTAATGGCCGACATCCTCGAGCGCGACGATGCCAAGGCCCGGAATCCGCTGCCGCGCGTGCTCCGCGATGTGGGCGCCGGATCGTGGATCGGCCATGCCCCAGACGAGGCGGAGGGGCACGGCGGCTCGTTCGAGCGCGCCTTCCCAACGCGCGGCGTTGGCTCGCCGCTCGTCCATGTAGCGGAGCAGCTTCGGTGTCACCGCGACGCCGCCTCGCCGCCGGACGAGTCGCCAGTGCTCGTGGAGATCTGCCGCGGTCGGTTGAAGCCCGCTCGAGAACACCGATGACAGGCTGCGGCTGAACGCCCGCTCGGTGACGAGGTGCGCGAAGAGACGGCCGGCCAGCGGTACGGCGAGCAAGCGCTGGATGAGCAGCGGCCGGGCCAGCTCGACGTAAAGACCGGCGTTCAGGAGGACGACGCCTGTGAGCCTGGCCGCGAGCGCGCCCTCTTCCCTGCGCGCGAGCAGCTCTTGCGCGACGGTCGCGCCGTAGTCGTGGCCGACGAGGCCGGTTTCTTCGATCCCGAGGCGTCGCCAGAGCGCCTCGGTCAGGTCGGCCTGCTCGCCGATCGAGTACTCGTGACTGCGCGGCTTGTCCGAGTTCCCGAAGCCGAGAAAATCGAATGTCAGGACGCGGAAGCTCGGCTCGAGGATCCGGGCGACGCGAGCCCAGTCCCACGAGCTCGTCGGGAACCCGTGCAACAGCGTCAGCCACGGGCCGGAGCCGGCGGCTCGAACGAAGACGTCCCAGGTGCCCGAGTGCAGCTGGATCCGCGTCCGCTCACCCGATCCGAGCCAGCCGTCGGCGTCCATCCGCCGTATTGAACAGCCACCCCGGACGTGCGAGGCTGGCGCCGATGGCGGTTGCGACCGTCAACGACATCCATTCGGAGCTCAACGAGACAGTCGTCGAGGAGGTTGTCCCCCTCGACTCGCTCGACTCGATTCAGGCGGCCGTACGGGCCGCCGCCGAGTCCGGCACCCCGGTCGCGATTGCCGGCGGCCGTCACGCTATGGGCGGCCAGCAGTTCTGCGCCGGCGGGCGGTTGCTCGACACGCGCGGCCTCGACCGGGTGCTCGACTTCGACCGTGAGCGGGGAATCATCGAGGTCGAGGCCGGGCTCCAGTGGCCGGGGCTGATCGAGTGGCTGAGGGCCGAGCAGCAGGCGGGTCAAAAGCAGTGGGGGATTGCCCAGAAGCAGACCGGTGCGGACAGGCTCTCGCTCGGCGGAGCGATCTCCGCGAACGTCCACGGCCGCGGGCTGACCCTCGAACCGATCGTGGCCGACGTCGAGTCGCTCGTGCTCGTCAACGCCGCCGGCGACTCGATCACGTGCAGCCGTGAGGAGAACCCCGAGCTCTTTCGCCTCGTGGTCGGCGGCTACGGCCTCTTCGGCTGCATCTACTCGGCGAAGCTGAGGCTCGTCCCGCGCCGGATCTTGGAGCGGGTCGTCGAGATCGGCACGCTGGACGAGCTGATGCACCTCTTCGACCGGCGAATCGCCGACGGGTTCCTCTACGGCGACTTCCAGTTCGCGATCGACCCGGCGAGCGACGACTTCCTCCGCCGGGGTGTCTTCTCGTGTTACCGGCCGGTCGAGCGCGCCGAAGCACCGCCTGCCGGGCAGCGCGCGCTCTCAACCGACGACTGGCAGAACCTGATCTACCTCGCGCACACCGACAAGGCGCGCGCCTGGGAGCTGTACTCGACCCATTACCTGGCGACCTCGGGCCAGCTCTACTACTCAGACGCCCACCAGTTCGCCGACTACTCCGATGGATACCACCGGCCCCTTGACGCGAGGCTCGGCACGACCGACGCAACCACAGAGATGATCACCGAGATCTACGTCCCGCGCGAGCGTCTGGCCGACTTCATGGCGGCCGCAGCCGACGACTTCCGCGAGGACGACACGAACGTCGTCTACGGGACGATCAGGCTCGTCGAGCGAGACGACGAGACCTTCCTCGCCTGGGCGACCGATCGCTGGGCCTGCATCATCTTCAACATCTGCACGACGCACACGCCGGCCGGGATCGAGAGCTCGGCCGACGCGTTCAGGCGGCTGATCGACCGTGGCATCGACCGGGGCGGCAAGTACTACCTCACCTACCACCGCTGGGCGACCCGGGAGCAGGTCGGGACCTGCTATCCGCAGTTCGCCGAGTTTCTTCGGCTCAAGAGGCGGTTCGATCCGGACGAGCGGTTTCAGAGCGAGTGGTACCGCCACTACCGCGCGATGTTCGCAGACGCGCTCGGCGAGACGGCTACGCCGGGCTGATCCGAAACGTCCAGCGCTTGAACAGGACGAAGGCGACCGGGGTGATCAGCAGCAGCGAGATCGCCTGGCCGAGCCGCGGGTCGATCCCCGTTCCCTCGACGAGGGCCGCAAGAATGCCCACGTTCAGGGCACCGACGACGGCGCCCGTCAGGAGATAGCGCAGGTACGTCGCCCAGAAGCCCGCGTGCCCGAGCCGGAACGTGAAGTAGCGATTGCCGACGTACATGACAGTGTTCGCGATGAAGTACGAGACGATTGACGCCGGCAAATAGGGCATGCCGGCCCCGTAGAGGGCAGAGAAGATGCCGAGGTTGACGAAGTAGCCGCCGGTTCCGACGAGCACGAACTTGGCAGGCTCGGCGGCCCTCACGAGCCCTAGTAGGAGGCGTGGAAGCTGCCGAGCACCCACAGGTACGAGGCGAGCACCCAGTGGAAGACGATCGGGATCGTCCCGCCGAACCAGCGCTCCTCCGGGCGGTGCCTCATGCGGACGAGATAACGAACCAGCATCGTGGCCGCGTAGGCGTACGCGAGCCAGAGGACCGCTTGGCCGAAGTTCGGCTTCGGGGTCGCCCAGAATCCGGCGCCGCGGGAGAGATCGACGTCGATCCACGCCATCAGGCCGAGGATCGTCAGCTGAATCGGAAGCAGGAAGCGGTAGGGCGTCAGGTTCCACTCCTCGTCCGCCGGCAGCCACGCCGGTCGTCGCGTTCTCACGACGAGTTGGCCCGCGACGCGGACGAGAAAGAGGCCCGAGTAGAACCACAGGTAGCCTGCGGCGAGCTCCGGATCGATCGCCGAGCTCTGGCGGGCCTGCGTGAAACCGACGACGCCGGCGGCCGTGGCCAACACAGTCGCGATCAGCAGCGTCTTCGTGACTTGGGGCGTCGCGCGGGCTTCGGTCCCAGCGGCCATCGCTAGCCGGCCGCTGCGGCCAGGCCCCTGACGACGAACGCCTCGAACTTCCGCAGCCCGCCGAGACGCCGGAGCGAGGCCATCGGGCGAGTGTGGTCGAGGGTCGCCGTGACGGTGAGCCGGACGTTCGGCAACGAGTCGGCGAGCGCGCGAGCCTCCCCGGACGGGAAATAGGGGTCCTCGGGCGGAACCGCGAGCTCGACCGGCGCTCTGACCTGCCCCGCTGTCGCGAGCGGTGAGAGCTCTTTGATCACGGAGAGAACTTCGGCAGGAAGGGCGCCGTAGAGCTCGTCGAAACGCGCCGGCTCGCGGTTCGCGAACAGCTCGATCAGTGGCGCGGTTGCTCCGGCAGTGCGTTCCTCGTGGCGGAGGGCATCGAACGGGTCATGGTCCTCGTCTTCGATCGTCCCCAGGCGGCTCAAAAGCGCCTCGCGCTCGGGAGATTCGGAGAGCGCGGCCACGAGCGAGCGGCCGACCGCGCGCCGGAGCAGCGTAGGCACTTCGTAGTCGGCGAGCTCTCCCTGGTGCTCGTAACGACGGGTCGTCGCGAGGCAGAGGATCTTGCGGAGATCGGCAAAGGGGGCGATGGCTGCGACGACGGAGATGCGATCGGCAAGCTCGGGCCGGGCGCCCGCGAGGAGGGCGATGCTCGCGCCGGCGGACGCGCCGACGAGAGCTGTCCGGCCACGGACGTCGGGCCTCGCGACAGTCGCTTCGATCACCGCGACGGCGGCGTCGAGCGTCCGGCGTGTGAGCTGGCCGTCGCCGAGGCCGGGGAGGTCGGGAATGAGGGTGATGTAGCCCGAGCGTGCGAGGCCTTCGGCGAGCCGCTGCACGACGGGCTCCCTCCGCCGTAGCGGATGTGCGCCCGTCACGAAAACCCACGCCGGGAACGGCCCTTGGCCGGCCGGTCGCGTGACCGTGGCCGGGACGCCGTCGATCTCCAGCTGCTCGACGCTCGGATCGGCCGTCAAGGCGCGCGCCGCGCCGGCGAGGCCGGGCAGATCCATGACGATCGGAATCAGCGCGGCTGCGCGAGCGCGGGCGCCGAGGCGTGCCTGGAAGGTCGGCCCGGTCTCGCCAAGTGCCGCGATGCTCGCCTGCACACGTCGAAAGTACTACGGGCGACGGGTCGCGACTAGTCATCGCTCCGGGCGGAAGCTGACCGGCCTACCTAAGGCGCGTGGGCGGCTCGCCAATCCCCGACTCCTAGACTCCCGTCGGCTTGCCGCTCTATCTGACTGAAGCGAACGTGGGCTCGCTGCTGACCCCGAGCGTCGCGCTCGAGGCCGTGGAGGGCTGCTTCCTGCGACTCGCCGCAGGCGAGATCGAGAACCGGCCGCGCGAACGGCTGCGGCTCGAGGACGGCGCCTTCGCGGTGATGGCGGCGGTCGACCGGGAGCTTCGGCTGGCCGGAGTTAAGACCTACGCGTGGCTGCCGGGCGGGACGCCGTTCATCGTCGTCCTCTTCGACATTGGGCGGGCTGAGCTCGCCGGCGTAATCGAAGCGGACAAGCTGGGTCAGCTCCGCACTGGCGCTGCCAGCGGCGTCGCGGCGAAGTTTCTCGCCCGCGAAGGCGCTGCCAGCCTCGGCGTGCTCGGGTGCGGCTGGCAGGCCCGGAGCCAGGTCGCCTGCATCCGCGAGGCGCTGCCTGGGATCGAGCGCGTCGTCGCGTACTGCCGGACGCCTGAGAGTCTCGCCGAGTTCTGCAAGGAGACGGGAGCCGAGCCCGGCCAGTCTCACCGGGACCCGGCCAGGTGCGACGTGGTCGTCACGGTCACGACCTCGAGGGACCCGGTGCTTCGGGGCGAGTGGCTGCAGCCCGGCGCCCTCGTCTGCGCGGTGGGCGCCAACGATTCGCGCTCGCGCGAGCTCGACAATGTCGTCCTCGAGCGAGCGGCGTTTGTCTGCTGCGACTCGCGCGACCAGGCGCGGATCGAGTCGGGCGATCTGATCGAGCCGGTCGAGGCGGGAGTCCTGGACTGGCTCGAGGTGCACGAGCTGCAGGAAGTGGTCGCCGGGGAGCTCGAGGGTCGTCAGGCCGCCGACGACATCGTCGTCTTCAAGTCGAACGGCCTCGCCGCCTGGGACGTCGCCATCGGCGCGGTCGCGCTGGAGAAGGCCCGGAAGAAGAAGGTCGGGAAGCGGCTCTAGCCGAGCTCGTTCTCTGCTTCGCTCACGGCTGCCCGCCCGAGCGCCTCGACCACCTCGGGTCGCTCGAGCAGCCGGGCGACCTCTCTCTCGGTGACGCGGTTGCGGACGTACGGGTCGTCGAGGATCTCGGTGAGGCGCCGCCCCCGGTCGTGCTCGCGGATGATGTAGGCCGCAATCCGCTCCTCCTTCGACGAGCCGGCGAAGAGGAACGAGAACGGATTCCGGACGAAGCTTCGGAGTCGGGCCATGGCTCGATTCTACGGGTGACTCACGCTAGGGTCCCGGGCGTGAGGCGCCAAGAATCGAGCGCGGTTTTTGCCCAGCGCGTGCTCGAAGGGGTCGACGACGCGGGCGTCGCGGAGCGCGTGGTGATCTGGATCGAGCGGAAGCCCGGTGCGCTCTGGGCGGTTGGCCGAGCGGTCAATCCGCAGCACCGGCCCAGCGAGCAGGCGCGCGCTGACGACTACGTCTTCGAGGGCTATGAGCTCGAGGACGCGCTCGAATGCGCAAACGCGGCGCTCGACGACGACGCGCACGTTTCGGCGCAGGACGGCAGGGCCGCGGACGTCGAGAGGTTCGGGCGCGAGGAGCTCCTCAAGCCGCTCGAGCGCTGGTTCTTCGGCCGCTAAGGCGCGAGCTCGCGACGCCGACCTAGAGGACGTCCGGGCTTTGCTGTGTAGCTTCGTCTCCGACCCGGCGTCGTCCGCCGAGTTCGGGAGAGTGCGGAGCTGCGGCGGGACGACTCAGGGCTTTGCTGGCGATGGTGCCTTCCCCGGGATTTGTCTCCCGCCGCACTCCGCTGGGCTCGCCGCTGACCTGAGAGAAGCCTGTGCCGTCGCCGGGCAGTTGCTGTTTCGCGATCGAGGGCGCCGCCAGCTACGGCGCCGGTCTCGCCCGCTACCTCGCCGGCCGCGGGCTGCCGGTCTTCGAGTGTGAGCGGCCAAGCCGCCGTGATGGCAGATCAAGGCGCTCGTGCGGGCGCTCGCGCCGCTCGGCGAGTGCGGCGTCGGACCGATCCGCGCGGCCCAGCTGATCGTCTCGAGCGGCGACCCTCGGCGCATGCGCTCCTAGGCGTCCTTCGCCGCGCTTGCCGGCACGAGCCCGGTCGAGGCCTCGAGCGGACCGATCCGACGTCACCGCCTCAACCGTGGTCGGGATCGTCAGCTCAACAGTGCTCTCCACGTGATCGCGCTGAACCGCACGCGTTTCCACGCCGAGACGGCTGCCTACTACACCGGCCTCCTCGCTAGCGGCAAGAGCAAGCGCGAGGCGCTGCGCTGCGTCAAGCGGATGCTCGCCCGCTACTTCTTCCGCCAGCTGCGCGCTCAACCGAATCTGGCCTCCGAAGCATGAAGACGCAGGACTTGACACCAGAGAAGCGTCCCGGGCGTTCGTCTAACCCCGGCTGGCAAAGCCGGTGCCGGTGACTCTTTCTGCACAAGTTCTTACGCGGTCCGCGACGTCGGCCACTCGAGCGCCGCGTTCGGGATCGGGTCCCCGTGCGGATCGTGCGTGGGGAAGCCGAGCGCGCGGTCGATTCTCGCCTCCAGCTCCTCGGAAAGAACGTGCTCGAGCCGGTCGGCCTCGTCGTGGACATCGTCGACGTCAAGACCGAGGGTTTCGGCGAGGTAGAGCTCGAGCAGCCGGTGGTGGCGGATGACCTCGACCGCGACGCGTTCGCCTGCTGCTGTGAGGCGAACGCCTTTGTAGGGAGCGTGGTCGACGAGCTCGAGCGCCGCCAGCTTCTTGACCATCTCGCTCGCCGATCCGGGCGCGACCCCCTGCTCGCGGGCCAGCGCCGTGACCGAGACGCGCGCTTCGCCCTCCTGGAGCGTGTAGATCGCCTTCAGGTAGTCCTGAATCGAGTCGGTAAGCGCCGGACCTGCCACCGTGATCAAGTCTAGGGCGTCGCTTGCGATGCCCGCATAAAACGCCGCGCCGACCTGCGCGGCGCGGCCGCTCGATCGGGCTCTGCGGGACAGCGCGAGACCGAGCTACCTCTTCGTCTGGGTGGAGCCTGTTAGCCTCGCCGACGTGCGGATTCGGCTCGGACACAGCCCCGATCCCGACGACGCGTTTATGTTCTGGGCGCTGGCGGCGAAGCAGATCGACACGCGCGGATTCGAATTCGAGCACGTGCTCCGCGACATCCAGACCCTGAACGAGTGGGCGGTCGACGGCAAGCTCGAAGCGACCGCGATCTCGCTACACGCGTACCCATACGTCCAGGCTCGATACGCAGTGCTGCCGCATGGAGCCAGCATGGGATCGGGCTACGGTCCGGTCGTCGTCGCTCGTGACGAGCTCAAGCGCGAGCAGTTGGAGTCGCTCGAGATCGCAGTGCCCGGGCGGATGACGACCGCGTTCCTCGTCCTGCGCCTCTACCTCGGCGACTTCCGCTTCCGCGAGGTGCCGTTCGACCAGATTCTCGACGAGGTCAAATCGGGACGCGCGGACGCCGGGCTCCTGATTCACGAGGGTCAGCTCACCTACGAGGCGGAGGGCCTGCGGAAGGCCGTCGACCTCGGCGAGTGGTGGCTACTCGAGACCGGTCTGCCGTTGCCGCTCGGGATCAACGTCGCCAGGCGCGACCTCGGTCCAGATGTCCTGCACGAGCTCTCAGAAGTGCTGCACGAGTCGATTCAGGCCGGTCTCGAGCACCGGGCGGAGGCGATGGAGTACGCGCTCGGGTTCGGGCGTGGGCTTGACACCGAGCTGGCCGACCGCTTCGTCGGCATGTACGTGAACGAGTACACGTGCGACTACGGCGAGGAAGGCCGGCAGGCTGTAGCCGAGCTGCTGCGGCGCGGCGAGGAGCTCGGGGCCTTCCCCGAGCGCGTTGAGCTCGACTTTGTGAGCTAGCCTCGGGCTCGTGAGCAAAGCGGTGATCCTGAGCGGCGTCCGCACGCCGGTGGGGCGCTACGGCGGCGTCCTGTCAGGCGAGCGACCCGACGATCTGGCCGCGATCGTGATCCGCGAGGCCGTCGAGCGGGCCGGCGTCGACGCCGCCGAGATCGAGGACGTCTACTTCGGCTGCGCGAACCAGGCGGGGGAGGACAACCGGAACGTCGCTCGGATGGCCTTGCTGCTGGCGGGGCTGCCTGACTCGGTTCCGGGTGTGACCGTCAACAGGCTCTGCGCCTCGGGGCTTTCCGCGATCGTCTCGGCCTGTCACGCGATCGCCGCCGGCGAGGGCGACCTCTACGTCGCGGGCGGAGTCGAGTCGATGAGCCGCGCGCCGTTCGTCTTCGGCAAGCCGGAGCACGGATTTCCCCGTGGCGACCGAACGGTCTACGACACGACGCTCGGATGGCGCTTCCCGAACCCACGCCTGGAGGCGATGTTCCCGCTCGAGTCGATGGGGGAGACCGGCGAGAACGTGGCGGAGCGCTACGGGATCTCGCGCGAGGAGCAGGATGCCTTTGGCCTGCAGTCTCAGCGGCGATGGGCCGCGGCGGACGAGGCCGGGCGTTTCGCCGACGAGCTCGTCCCGGTCGGCGAGGCCGAACGCGACGAGCATCCGCGGCCCGATACGAACGAGGTGAAGCTGGCCGCGCTGAAGCCCGCCTTTCGCAAGGACGGCACCGTCACGGCGGGCAACGCGGCCGGGATAAACGACGGCGCCGCGGCGGTCGTGATCGCCTCGGAGGAAAAGGCTCGGGCGCTTGGCGCGCAGCCCCTCGGGTCGTTCGTGAGTTCGGGGGTTGCCGGTGTCGACCCGCGCGTGATGGGGATCGGGCCGATCCCGGCCGTGCGCAAGACCCTTGCGCGCGGCGGCGTCGAGGTCTCCGAGCTGGATCTCGTCGAGCTAAACGAGGCCTTCGCCTCGCAGAGCCTCGTCGTCATCCGCGAGCTGGGCCTGGATCCGGAAAAGGTGAACGTCAACGGCGGCGCGATCGCACTCGGCCACCCGCTCGGGATGAGCGGAGCGCGCCTGGTCGTGACGCTCCTGCACGAGCTCCGCCGCCGGGGCGGACGCTACGGGCTGGCGACAATGTGTGTGGGCGTTGGTCAGGGGCAGGCCGCTCTCTTCGAGAACGCCCTGGCGTGACAGAGTCGGCGCTCGCGCGGCACAGACATGTGCGCCTTGCCCGGATAGCGTTTCGGTAGGGGCGCTCGTGCACCCCTCATCGGGCGTGCGCGTGAACATTTAGTGAGCCACGAGCCCGAAAGCCCGGCTACAACAGCGGCCGGCTACGACAGCGGCGGCCTGATGTAAATCTTGCCGTCGTGCTTGATCGGCACGAACGGGCCGCCGATGCTCATGATCGCGTCTTCGGCGAGCGCGAGCAGCTCGTCGCACGCGTGCTCGGCGTGGCCGCAGGCAACCTCGATCGACACCTCGTCGACGGGGCGCGCGTCGAGCCCTCCTTCGGTTGCGACTTCGGACAAGCCGCACCCTAGGAGGGCTCTTTGACGTCATCGCCTCGGCGGACTGTCAACAACGTGTCTTGGAACTACAGCTTGCCCGCACCCCCGCAGACACGTCTCCGGCCGCCGACGAACGGCCGGAGACGCTCCGCGGGCCGCTGGCGGGAGCCGATATCGTCCGCGCCGATGGCCGTCGCGACCGAGCGCGAGTACGGGCTCTTCATCAACGGTGAGAGCGCAGAGCCGGCCTCTGGCGAGGTCCGCGAGCTGAGCGAGCCCGCGACCGGCGAGCCGCTCGCCCGCGTCGCCTCGGCCGGGGAGGAAGACGTCGACCGCGCAGTCGAGGCGGCGCAGGCCGCACTCGCAGGCGCTTGGGGAAAGACGCCGCCGACCGAGCGCTCCCGCCTGCTGCACGCGCTCGCGGACGCGATTCAGGCGAACCGCAAGGAGCTAGCCGAGCTCGAGGCCCGCAACGTCGGGAAAGCGATCTCCTCCGTCAAGGCGGAGCTCGCGCAGGGGATCGAGAACTTCCGCTTCTATGCCTCGGCGATCGGCTCGATCGCAGGCCGTTCGAACCCGATCGGCGGCTCGCTGCTCTTCTACTCCCTGAAGGAGCCGGTCGGAGTCGCGGGCCAGATCGTCCCCTGGAACTACCCGCTGATGATGACGACGTGGAAGCTGGCGCCGGCCCTCGCAGCCGGCTGCACCATCGTCCTCAAACCCGACTCGGCGACGCCTCTGACGGCGCTGCGCATGGCCGAGCTCGCCGACGAGGTCGGTTTCCCGCCCGGAACCCTCAACGTCGTGCCGGGACCCGGAACGACGGTCGGCGCGCACCTCGTCCGCCACCCGGGTGTCGACAAGATCGCCTTCACCGGCTCGACGGCGACGGGCTCGGAGATCATGCGGCTCGCGGCAGACACGATCAAGCGGCTGACGCTCGAGCTCGGCGGCAAGAGCCCCAACATCGTCTTCGCTGACGCGAACCTGGAGGACGCGATCCCGAGCTCGGTCTGGTCGATCTTCTACTCGGCGGGCCAGAGCTGCGAGGCGCGCTCACGCATCCTCGTCGAGGCGCCGCTCTACGGCGAGTTCGTCAGCAGCTTCAGCGACGCCGCGAAGCGGCTGAAGATTGGCGACCCGCTCGAGGCCGAGACGCAGGTCGGCTCGCTGATCTCCGCCGAGCATCGCGACAAGGTGCATGACTTCGTCGAGCGGGGCCGCGGGGAAGGCGCCGAGGTCGTCGCCGGCGGCGAGCCGCTCGAGGGCAAGGGCGCGTTCTACCCACCGACAGTGCTCGCGAACGTCGACAACCGGATGGCGGTCGCCCAGGAGGAGATCTTCGGGCCGGTCGTCACGATCACTCCGTTCGAGGACGAGAAGGACGCGGCGCGCCTCGCCAACGATGTCAAGTACGGCCTGATGGCCACGGTCTGGACCGGGGATCCCGCACGCGGGCACCGGCTCGCCCGGCGGATCAAGGCCGGCACCGTCGGAATCAACATGCCATACACCGCCTTCCCCGGAATCCCGTTCGGTGGCTACAAGCAATCGGGCTTCGGCCGCGAGCTGGGTCTGGAGACACTCGAGCTCTACCTGGAGACGAAGAGCGTCCTCGTCTCGACGAGCCCGAAACCGTTCAACCCGTTCGGGCTATAGGCGAATCGTCTGCCGAGGCGGTTCCGCTCCGCCGAAATCGCGACTTCAACCCGCTCTGGAGTGGCCAGGTGCTCTCCGAGCTCGGCACGCGGATTTCCGGGATCGCGGTTCCGCTGCTCGTCCTCGCCTTGACCGGCTCGGCCGCACGGGGCGGGAATCGCCGAGTTCGCGCTCTCGGCCTCGCTCCTCTTCCTCTCGCTACCCGCGGGCGCGCTCGTCGACCGGCGGAACCGCAAGTGCCTGCTGATCGGCTGCGACTCGATCCGGTGCTCGGCCTACACGAGTCTGGTGGTCGCGCTGGCGCTCGACGAGATGCACTACTCACTCCTGCTCGTCGTCGTCTTCCTGGACGGCTGAGGCCTCGTCTTCTTCAGCGTCGCCCGAGCGCTCGGCGGTGCGCGTCGCGACGTTGCTCGCGCTCGGTGCCGTTCCGCTCGGGTTCCTCGTCGTCGGCTTCACTCTGCAGGCGTTCGGGACGCCACCGACATTGCTCGCGCTGCTCGCGCTGATGGTCGTCGTCGCAACGGTTGCCGTGACCAGTCCGGCGATCAGGTCGGCGCCGGCGTGAGGAGCGATCATGTCGCCGTGCGGGTCCTCGAAAGGCTCGACGAGCTGTACGCGATCGGCGGCGGCACGCGCGCCGGGTACTCGCCCGAGGAGGACGCGGCGCACGAGCTCGCCGCGGGCTGGATGCGCGAGGCCGGGCTCGAGCCTTGCGTGGACGAGGCCGGCAATCTGATCGGCCGGCGCGGCGAGCCTCGTGTGTGGACCGGCTCGCATCTCGACTCCGTCCCGAACGGCGGCAGGTTCGACGGGGCTCTCGGCGTCGTCGCCGGCATCGAGGCTGCCGAGCGGCTGCCGGATGCCGAGGTCGCCGTCGTCGCGTTTCGCGCCGAGGAGACCGGGCCGATGGGAAGTAACGCGCTCCGCGAGCCGCCGCCTGCTTTCGTCGAGTTGCACATCGAGCAGGGCCCGCGCCTCGAGCGCGCCGGCGAGCCGCTCGGCGTCGTCACCGGGATCGCGGGTCAGGCCCACGGCGAGGTCGTCTTCGAGGGACGCGCCGACCACGCTGGCACAACGCCAACGGACAGGCGAGACGATGCACTGGTCAAGGCCGCGCGCTTCGTGCTCCACGTCGCCGAGTCGGCGCGGGAGCCCGCGGTCGCGACCGTTGGCGCGATCGAGGTCGAGCCGAACGCCGTCAACGTCGTGCCCTCACGAGTCAGCGTCGCAGTCGACGTCCGCGCCCCCGAGGCCGCGCAGCTCGACGAACTCATCGCGGTGATCGGCTTCGAGCCGTTGGTGCGGCGCGACCCGGTCGCGATGAGCGGTGCGCCGTTCAAGGTCCTGAGCGAGCTGCTTCCGGACGCGCCGAGGCTCGTCTCGGGCGCCGGTCACGACGCGATGATCCTCGCCTCCGCCGGCGTGCCGACTGCGATGCTCTTCGTCCGCTCGCTGAACGGTGGCGCCAGCCATTCACCGGACGAGCTCTCGAGTGCCGAGGACATCGCGCTCGCGATCCACGTCCTGACTAAAGCGCTCGAGCGCCTCTAGCGCTCGTCGAAGCGAATCGGCTGCGCGCCCTGCCAGAGCACGAGCGGCCCCAGCTCGCCCAGCTGCTCGGCGCCCCGCACGATCGTCGCGAAATGGTTCCCAGCCAGCACCCCGGCTTTGCTCGCGAACTGCGTCGGCCCGTACGGGAAGAGAATTTCCATCTCGCTGACGCCGCCCGGGTAGAGCAGCAGCTCGCCCGGCCCCGGGTAGCAGGTCGCGTTCTCCGGCCCGATCCCGACATCGAGCTCGCCGAATGGGATCCAGCAGGCCTCGCCGCTCCAACGCGCGTGGATCAGCTTGCTCTCGAGCGGCAGCAGCCGCCGGAACGCCGCGACCGTCTGTGGCGCGGCGCCCTCCTCGAGCCGGGCTTCGAAGTGCACGCCGCCGACCTCGATCTCGAGCATCCGCGGAACCTACCGCGTCTTCGCGCCCTGCTGGATCCAGGCGCCGAGGGTGTCCCGCTCGGCCTGCGTCATGCCGGTCTGGTTCCCGAGCGGCATCACCTTCGTCTGGACGGCAACCTGTTCGATCAGGCTCGCCTGCGTGTGGATCTGCTTCGGCGTGTCGAAGGCGATCCCCATCGGTGCTGAGTTGACCTTGGTCGGGTGCGCCGAATGGCAGGGGACGCACCGTTCCTGAACGATCGTCTGCGCGCGCGTGAACGGCACGGCCGTCCCGCCCGAGGAGCCGTGTGGACGGATCGCAACCGCGACGGCCGCAATCGCCAGCGCGGCAGTGATCGGGATCCACCACGCGGTGCGGCCGGTGTGGCGGAGGTTGAAGAAGTGCCGCACCCAGGCGCCGATCACGAGGAGGGCGACCAGGATCAGCCACGAGTACGAATGGCCGTAGGTGATCGGGAAGTGGTTGCTGATCATCGTGAACACGACCGGCAGGGTCAGGTAGTTGTTGTGCACCGAGCGCTGCTTCGCGCGGAGGCCGGCTGTGGCATTCGGCTCTCGGCCCGCCTGCTTGGCGCGGATGAGCTCCCAGTGAGCCGGGATGATCACGAAGAAGACGTTGCCGGCCATCATCGTCCCGAGCATCGCCCCGATCTGGATGTACTCGGCCCGGCCTGCGAACAGGTGGCTGACGCCCCAGGCCGCGAGCGTCACCAGCACGAGCAGCACGGCGGCGAGCGCGAGGTCGTTCGGAATCAGCCGGCAGAGGCCGTCGTAGACGAGCCAGGCCGCGACCAGCAGGGCGACGCTGATCGCGATCGCCTGCCACGGACGCAGGTCGGCGACCGACTTGTCGATCAGGTACGTGTTGGCGTTGACGTAGTAGAGGACGATCAGCAGCGCGAAGCCGGACAGCCAGGTCGTGTAGGCCTCCCACTTGAACCAGTGCAGCGGCTCCGGCAACGTCCTTGGCGCGAGCCGGTACTTCTGCACCTGGTAGAAGCCGCCGCCATGGATCTCCCAGGCCTCACCGCCGACTCCCCGCTCGGCGTCGGCGTCTTCCTCGGGCGGCCGGAGGTGGTTGTCGAGCGCGATGAAGTAGAACGAGGAGCCGATCCACGCGATCGCGGCGATCACGTGGAGCCAGCGAACGAGCAGGTCTAGCCACTCGTTCGCGTAGGGGTCCATCAGCGGAGCGGCCTGTTCTGCCAGCGGTCCCGCGCGATCGCGACCAGCTCGCGCAGGCCCGTCTGAAGCTCCTCCTCGCGCGTCCGCTCGAGGCGTTGCTGCAGGATCTCCAGGATCTCGGACTTCGGGCGGCCGTCGACGAAGACGACGAAGCGGAAGCCGAACTTCTCCTCGTAGACCTGGTTCAGGTAGGCGAGCTCGGTCAGGACGCCCGGATTCCCTCCGCTTCCTTGCTCGGCCGCCGAGCGCTTGGAGAGGGTGCGGGCCCCGATCGCGGGATGCGCGTTCAGAGCCTTGCGCTGCTCCTGCTCTGTCAGCTCCCCGAGGACCTTCTCGACCGAGCCGAACGGGTCCTCGCGTTCAGCGAGCAGGTCGACCAGCCTCGTGCGGCCCTCGAAGAGCTCCGCGAGCTCATCGGCGGTTAGCTGCCGCGGTAGATCACGCACGAGTAGGGGGCGAGCAAGAGCGGCACGTGGAAGTGCTCCTCTGGGTCGGCGACCTCAATGCTGACCTCGATCTTCTCGAAGAAGTCGCTGTCGGCGTAGAAGACGATGCGGTAGACGCCAGGCTCGAGCGTGGCCGGCGAGAGGTCGGCGATGCGGCCGTCCTCGTCGGTCTCCTGCAGGGAGAGCTGCTCCCGACCGCGGTAGAGGCCGACTTTGAGGCCGGCTTCCGGCCTTCCCTGCTCCGTGTCGAGGACGTGAGTCGAGATCACGGGTTGAACTTCTCCGCCTGGCGGCGCTGCTCCTGCGCGATCTCCTGCTCGGAGGAGCGGACGAGCTCGCCGTCGCGGACGACGTCCTCGCCGCCGACGAGCAGCCGGTCGACTCGGTGCGGGGCCGAAAGGACAAGCCCGGCGACCGGGTCGCGGGCCCCGGCCAGCTCGAGCATGTCCGTTCGCCAGACGGCGAGGTCGGCGCAGCGGCCCGGCTCGATCGCGCCGAGGTCGCCGCGGCCGAGGAGTGCGGCGCTGCCCCGCGTAGCGAGCCTGAGCGCTTCGCGCGCGGTCAGGGCGGCTGGCCCGTTCCGGCCACGCGCGACCAGCAGAGCCTGCCTGACCTCGAAGAGCATGTCGCCGCGCTCGTTCGAGGCGGAGCCGTCGACGCCGAGGCCCACGCGCCCGCCCGCATCGAGGAGTGGCCGCACCGGCGCGACGCCTGCACCAAGGCGCAGGTTCGAGGTCGGGCAGTGCGCGACGCCGGTGCCGCTGGCGGTGAGCTTGCCGATGTCGCCGCCGTCGAGGTGAACGCAGTGCGCGCACCAGACGTCGCCGGCGAGCCAGCCGAGTTGCTCGAGGTACTCGACCGGACGGCAGCCGTAGAGCTCCCGGCAGTAGGCCTCCTCCTCGGCCGTCTCGGCCAGATGTGTGTGGAGAGGGAGCTCGAGGCTCCGCGCCAGCTCGGCCGATTCCGTCATCAGCCGGCCGGTGACCGAGAAGGGTGAGCAGGGCGCGACCGCGAGTTGGACGCGCGCGCCCGGGCCTTGCTCGTGCAGCGCGGCCAGCCGCTCCGTGTCGGCGAGCACGGTGTCGAGCTCTTCCACGAGCCCGTCAGGCGGCAGGCCGCCTTCGGACTCGCCGAGATCCATCGACCCTCGTGAGGCGACAATCCTGACGCCCAGCTCGCGGGCGGCCTGGAGCTCCGCCTCGATCAGGCCGTCCTCACCCCGCGGGAACACGTAGTGGTGGTCGAAGACGGTGCCGCAACCTGAGAGCGCGAGCTCGGCGAGGCCGGTGCGGGCCGCGGCGTACTCGGCCTCGGCGTCGAGCCGGGCCCACAACGGATAGAGCTCCTTCAGCCAGGTGAAGAGATCAGCCTCCTGCGCGCGGGTGCGGGTCAACGTCTGGAACAGGTGGTGGTGCGTGTTGATCAGCGACGGCGCGACAACGGCGCCTGCAAGGTCTTCGCCGGTCTCGGGCGGCTCGCCGGAGCCGACCTCGGCGACGAAGCCGTTCTCGATCCGGATCCAGCCGGCCGCGTGCTCCGTCCCCGCGTCGTCCATGGTGACGACGTGGGCGTTGGCGAGGACGGTCACTCGGCCTCGAGCGGCACGAGCTCAAAGCGGTCGACGTCGACCAGGCCCTGGTCGGTGATCTTCAGGCTCGGGATCACGGAGAGCGCCAGGAACGACATCGTCAGGAACGGCGTCGCCCCTTGGCAGCCGAGCCGCTCTGCTGCCTCGGTACAGGCGCGGCTGCGCTCGACGACCTCGGCCAGCGGCAGGTCGGAGAGCAATCCGCCGACCGGCAGCGGCAGCTCGGCGAGCACCTCGCCGTTCTCGACCGCGGCGATGCCGCCCCCGAGCTCGGCCAGGCGCTCGACCACGCGTGCCATGTCGGCGTCGTTCATGCCGACAACGACCAGGTTGTGCGCGTCGTGGGCGACCGTGGAGCCCAGCGCGCCGCGCCCGAGACCGAAGCCGCGCACGAAGCCGAGTCCGACCCGGCCCGTCCCGAGGTGGCGCTCGAGGACCGCGATCTTCGCCAGGTCGCGCTCGGGATCGGCGACCGCCTCGCCGTCGCGGATGGTGAGCGTCTCGACGAGGGACTTGGTGACGACCTGGTCGGGAACGAGCCCGATCACGCGTGCTTTCGCCTTGTTGTGCCATTCGATCCGGAAGCGCTCGGCGACGACGGGCCCGATCCGCACCGTGTGCTTGACCCACTCGGGGACCTCGGAACGCGCGATCTCCTCGACCGGACTGCCGCGCTTCAGCACCAGCTCGGGCCGGAAGCTCTCGAGGTCGGGCAGGAGCACGACGTCGGCCTGGTAGCCGGGAGCAAGTGCCCCCAGCTCGTCGAGCCCGTGCCAGAGCGCCGGGTTCAGCGACGCGAGCACGAGCGCGTCTTCGGCCGCGATTCCGGCCGCGACGGCGTCACGGACCATGCCGTTGATGTGGCCGTTCTCGGCGATGTCGTCGGGGTCCTTGTCGTCAGTGCAGAAGGCGATCCGCGACGTTCCGAACTCCTCGACCAGGGGCAGGAGCGCCTGCAGGTTCCGGGCCATCGAGGCCTCGCGGATCAGCACCCACATGCCCACGCGCAGCCGCTCGCGGCCTTCCTCGACCGTCAGCGCCTCGTGGTCGGAACGGATCCCGGCGGCGGCGTAGGCGTTCAAGTGCTTGCCGACGACACCGGGCGCGTGACCGTCGACGTGCGTCGCGCCTGTGAGACCGAGCTTCGTCAGCTCGTTCTTGTTACCCGCGATCACGCCCGGGAAATTCATCATCTCGGCCAGCCCGAGCACGCGGCGGCGCCGGAGCAGGCCTTGGAGGTCGCCTTCGTTGAGGGCTCGGCGCGGAGACTCGAAGCGGGAGGCCGGCACGGATGAGGACGCCATGAAGTAGACGTCGAGCGGCAGCTCGGTGCAGAAGTCGAGCAGCCAGTGGACGCCGTCGGTGCCGAGCACGTTCGCGAGCTCGTGGGGGTCGGCGACGACCGCGGTCGTCCCGAGCGGCAGCACGAGCCGCGCGAACTCGTCGGGCAGCAGCTTGGGCGACTCGAGGTGCATGTGCGCGTCGATGAAGCCGGGCACGACGAAGCGGCCGCTCGCGTCGACCTCCTCGGTTCCCTCGTAGTCGCCGAGCCCGGCGACGTATCCGTCCGCGATCGCGACGTCGGTTTCGAGCCACTCGCGCGTGAAGACGGAGAGCACGCGACCGCCCCGGACGACGAGATCTGCAGGCTCGTCGCCGCGTGCGACCGCCAGCCGTCGCGCGAGGTCCGTCATCCCGAGCGACCATACCCGCACGGCTGCAGGGCGAATACCCTTTGCCGGAAGTGCAGGTGCTGACCCCTCGCTCGCTCGCCGAGGCGCTGCGGCTCAAGGCCGAGCACCCCGGCGCGGTGCCAATTCAGGGAGGCACCGACGTGATGGTCGAGCTCAACTTCGACCGGGCGAGGCCCGAGACGCTGCTGAACTTGAACGAAGTTGGAGAGCTACGCGGCTGGTCGCGCGACAACGGCTCGATCCGGCTCGGCGCAGCTCTCACCTACACGGAGGCGATGGAGATGCCGCTTGCGGAGACGCTGCCTGCGCTCGCCGAGGCCTCTCGTACTGTCGGCGGCCCGCAGATTCGCAATCGCGGCACGGTCGGAGGCAACCTCGGCACAGCGTCTCCAGCCGGGGATGCGCTACCGCCCCTTCTGATCGCCGACGCTGTCGTCGAGCTTGTGAGCGGCCGCGGCGAGCGAGCGGTGCCGTTGACGGAGTTCCTGACCGGGCCGAAACGGAACGTGCTCGCGGACGACGAGCTGATCGCCGGCGTCCGTGTCACCGCAGATGCCGGGCAGCAAACGTTCATGAAGGTCGGGCCGCGGAACGCGATGGTGATCTCGGTTGTCTCGCTGGCGCTGACGGTCGACCGTGTGCGCGACGAGGTTCGGGCCGCCTTCGGCTCCGCGGGGCCCGTGCCGGGGCTCGTGACGGCGCCGCTCGTCGAGCTCGACGGGTTTCCCGAGCGCGTCGCCGCGGCGGCCAGCCCGATCGACGACGTTCGCGGCAGCGCCGCCTATCGTCGCCACGCGCTGAAGGTTCTCACGGCACGTGCCGTCGAACGCTGCCTGCAATGAGAGTCGAGCTGACGGTCAACGGCGAGCGCTGCGAGGCCGAGGTCTGGGCCGGCGAGAGCCTGCTCTACGTGCTCCGCGAGCGGCTCGGGCTTCCGGGCTCGAAGAACGCCTGCGAGCAGGGCGAGTGCGGGTCGTGCTCGGTGCTGCTCGACGGCAAGCTCGTCTGCGCCTGCCTCGTTCTCGCGGCCCAGGCCGACGGCCACGAGCTCGTGACCGTGGAGGGACTCGGCGAGGACGGCGAGCTGCACCCGGTTCAGGCGGCCTTCGCCGAGACGGGCGCGGTGCAGTGCGGCTTCTGCACGCCCGGCTTCATCGTCGCGACCGCCGACCTGTTGGCGCGAAGCTCGAACCCGAGCGAGGACGAGATCCGCGAGGCGCTGTCGGGCAACCTCTGCCGCTGTACGGGCTACGCGAAGATCTTCGACGCCGTCAGGCTGGCGGCCGGCTCGTGATCGTCCGCTCGAGGCGTGTCCCGGTGCCAGGCATCAAGCCAGGTCCGCTGCAGACATTTTCCCTGCAAACGGAGAACTCGGCTCCGTGGCGCACCGTCCGCTCCGGGCGTGTGCCGGTGCCAGGCACGAGGACACGGCCCGAATGAACGTGCCCGCTCGAACGCTCGAGCTCGGCCGGGTCGGCGAGAGCGTCAAGCGCATTGACGCGATCCCGAAAGTGACCGGCGAGTTCGCCTACTCGAGCGATCTCTTCGCTGCCGGGATGCTCTGGGGGCACACGCTGCGCAGCCCGCACGCGCACGCCCTGATCGCCGAGGTCGACATCTCGGAAGCCGTCGGCATGCCAGGCGTCCACGCGGTGCTCACCCACGCCGACGTTCCGGGCGCCAAGACGTACGGGCTCGAGTTCGCCGACCAGCCGGTGCTGGCGATCGACCGCGTCCGCTACTTCGGCGAGCCGGTCGCAATCGTCGCGGCCGAGCACCCGGAGCAGGCGCGAAGGGCGGCGGAGCGGATCAAGGTCGCCTACGAGCCGCTCGCCCCGGTCGTCGACCCGGAGCGCGCAACCGAGCAGGAGCCGATCCACGAGGGGCGACCGACGGCCGGCCACGGCTTCCGCGACGACGATCGTCCGAACGTCGTCCGCACGATCGTGATCCGCCATGGCGATCCGGACGCCCAGGCCGACATCAGCGTCTCCGGCGTCTACGAGCTCGGAATCCAGGACCAGGCCTTCCTCGGCCCTGAGTCCGGCCTCGCGATCCCCGACGCGGAAGGCGGCGTCGACGTCTACGTCGCCACGCAGTGGTTGCACGTCGACCGTGACCAGGTCGCGCCGTGCCTCGGCCTCGAGCCCAAGCAAGTCCGGATCCACCTCGCGGGCGTCGGCGGCGCCTTCGGCGGTCGCGAGGACCTCTCGATCCAGATCCACGCCGCGATGCTCGCGCTGCACACGAACCGGCCCGTGAAGATGGTCTACAACCGCGAGGAGTCCTTCGTCGGCCACATCCATCGTCACCCCGCGAAGATCTGGAGCGAGCACCGGGCGAACCGCGACGGCAAGCTCGTCAACGTCCGCGCGAAGATCCTGCTCGACGGCGGCGCCTACGCCTCGAGCTCCGCGGCCGTGACGGCGAACGCGTCGGCCTTCGCTTGCGGCCCCTACGCGGTCGAGAACGCGCTCATCGAGTGCACCTGCGTCTACACGAACAATCCGCCTTGCGGCGCGATGCGCGGCTTCGGAGCCGTCCAGGGCTGCTTCGCGCACGAGGCGCAGATGGACAAGCTCGCCGCCGCGCTCGGCATCGATCCCGTCGAGCTCCGCCTCCGGAACGCACTCGCTCCCGGCGACTCGCTCCCGACCGGCCAGCGGATCACCGGCTCGTTTCCGGCCGCCGAGGTGATCCGCCGCGCTGCCGCCCTGCCCGTGCCCGACCCGGACGAGCTGCCGCGAGACGCGCTGCGCCTCCCCGGCGGCTCGGGCAACACCACCCGCGGCGAAGGCGTCAGGCGCGGTGTCGGCTTCGCCGTCGGCTTCAAGAACGTCTGCTACTCGGAAGGGTTCGACGACTCGACGGCGGCACGCGTCCGGCTGACTGCAAGCGACGACGGGCTCGCCGCAGAGGTCCGCTGCGCGGCCGCGGAGGTCGGCCAGGGCGTCGTCAACGTGATCCTCCAGACCGCTCGCACCGAGCTCGACCTCGACGACGTCATCGTCGGCTCGGCGACGACGAGCTCGGTGGGGTCAGCGGGTTCGGCGTCGGCCTCGCGCATGACCTGGATGGCCGCCGGCGCCGTACAGCTCGCGGCACGCGCGGCCAAGGAGGAACTCGCGCGCCGCGGCGGCGATCTCGCCGCGGGCGAATCGATCGACGTGGAGCGCGTCTACCACCACCGCCCGACGACGCCGCTCGATCCCGAGACCGGCCAGGTCACCGGCGACGGCGCCCACGTCGCCTACATCTGCGCGGCGATGCGTGTTGTCGCCGAGGTCGACGTGGAGCTCGGCCTCATCCGCGTCGTCTGGATCGGCACGGCGCAGGACGTCGGCAAGGCGATCAACCCCCAGGCCGTCTACGGGCAGATCGAGGGCGGCGCCGCGCAGGGTCTGGGGCTCGCACTGATGGAGGAGATCCAGACCCGGGACGGCCTGATCACGAACGCCGGCTTCACCGACTACCTGATCCCGACCACGCTCGACATGCCGCCCGTGGACGCAGAGCTCGTCGAGGAACCGGAACCGGGTGCGCCCTACGGCGTCAAGGGCGTGGGCGAGCCGCCGACGGTCGTCTCGACCGCCGCGGTCGTCTCAGCGCTTCGCGACGCGACCGGCCGCGAGCTTGCTCGCGTCCCCGTCCGTGCGGACGAGATCGTCGGGCTCACCTGGAGCTAGCCTCGCGACCGGGGCCTCCTGTCGCGACTCCCGGCGGACGACGATCGCGACCGCGGCGAGGATCAGCAAGGCGCCGCCGACGATCCGCCACGTGATCGACTCGCCGAGCACGATCGCCCCGAGCGCGATCGCGATGACCGGGTTGACGTAGGCGTAGGTCGAGACCTGACCGATCGGCGCGTTCGCGAGCAGCCAGGCGTAGGCGCTGTATCCGATCAGCGAGCCGAAGACGATCAGGTATGCGAGGCCGAAGAGCGAGCGCGCCGAGTAGTGGGCCGGGTTGAGTTGATGCGGGCTGTACGCGATCAGCGCGACCGCCATCAGCACGGCGCCGCCGGCGAGCATCTCGTACGCGGTCGCCGCGAACGCGTCCCGGGGCACAGGCAACCGGGGCGAGAGGAAGGAGCCGAACGCCCACGTGAACGAGCCGAGTACGGTCAGCAGCAGGTAGCCGAGCGACCCGGAGCCGCCACCGGGACGAACGAGCAGCGCGATTCCTGCGAAGCCGACGACGAGCCCCGTGACGGAGACGAGATCCGGTCGCTCGCGCGCGGCGAACCGCAGCAGCACGACCCAGAGCGGGATCGCCGCGATGATCAGCGAGGCCAGGCCGATCGGCACCTGGCGCTCGGTGAGGAAGAGCAGCGCGTTCGAGCCCGGCAGCAGCACACCCACTACAGCCGCCGATGCAGCTTCCGCCTTCGTCAGACGAAGCACCGCGGTCCCGCGCCGCCAGGCGACCAGCCCGAGCATCAAGCTTCCGGCGATCAGGAAGCGAGTCCCCGCTGCAAAGAAGGGCGGGATCGTCTCGGAGGCGAGCTCGATGCCGAGGTAGGTGGAGCCCCAGAGGATGTAGACGGTCCAGAGGGCGATCCAGATCTTCGCCTTGCGACTCACCTTGGTCATAACGCGCCCTGTCCTCACCTTCGTCCCGTTAGGCTGCCCGCCCGTGATCCGCGTCTATTTCGCCGAGCTCGACTACTAGCTACTTCTTCAACGTCAGCGCGGCGCCGACCGCGAGGAAGGCGAGCCCGAGCAAGCGAGGCCGGCCAACCGCAATCCGGTCGAGGCCG